>Ga0210391_10000274_pt1 | contig 59084 bp, 50 predicted proteins | sample IncBWC12OmetaG_FD_160573 | JGI IMG/M metagenome (GOLD analysis project Ga0210391, IMG submission 160573) | Forest soil microbial communities from Barre Woods Harvard Forest LTER site, Petersham, Massachusetts, United States - Inc-BW-C-12-O ...
CAACTCCGACGCGCAACTGGAAGTCGCCGGCACCGCCCGCGACGGGCGCGAAGCCGTGGCCCTGGCCGAATCGCTGCGCCCCGATGTGATCACCATGGACATCAACATGCCACATCTGGATGGCCTACAAGCCACCGAACTCATCATGTCGCAGCATCCGCGCCCGGTAGTGATCGTCAGTTCCGAATCCCGCGAAGGCGCCGCCAGCACTTTGCGCGCCCTGGAACTCGGCGCCATTGACTTCGTGCCCAAGCCCACCAACGGTATCGATCTCGACATGCGCAACATCCGCGAAGAACTAACGCGCAAATTAAAAATGGCCGCAAAAGTTCGCGTAGTACGCACCGCCACCATGTCGAAGCTGACGGTTCACGCGCCAGTCTCGCACCCATCGGCCGCCACAAACGCAGCAGACCGCGCCGCACAACACAACGCCGCCAACGGCACAAAATTTCCCTTAGTGGTAATCGCCGCATCTACCGGCGGCCCGGCCGCAGTCATGCGCGTAGTCGCAGGCCTGCCAAAAGACTTGCAGGCCGCGGTGCTTCTGGTGCTGCACATGCCCGCTGCCTTCACCAGTCAGTTCACAATCCAGCTCGCGGAAGTCTCTCGCTTAGCCGTGAAAGAAGCCGAGTCGCACGAAGCCCCGCAGCCCGGCGTTATCTACCTCTGCCCCGGCGCCAATCACCTGCGAATTTCTTCCACTGGAAAAATCGCACTGGATGGCGGCCCGCGCATCGAAGGCTATCGCCCCTGCGCCGACGTCGCCCTGGAATCCGCGGCAGCCTTCGCGCGTCCGCTCACGCTAGCTGTGGTTCTCACCGGCATGGGCAACGACGCCTCCAAAGGTGTGCAAGCAGTTAAAGCGGCTGGCGGCCACGTAATCGTCCAGGACGAAGCCACCTCGGTGATTTTCGGCATGCCCGCCGAAGCTATCAAAACGGGCTCCGTAGACGAAATTCTTCCTCTCGATCAAATCAGCGGCGCGATCGAAAAGCGCGTCGCGAAAATCACTCGCCTCGTTCCCATAGGTGCGCGATGAAAATCGCCACACCAGACGCCACAAAATCGCGCCGCTCCCGCTCCACCGAAGCCGTAATTCTTTTTTGCATCGGCGTGCAAACCTTTGCCATCGCCGCCGACGCGGTTCAGGAAATTCGCAGCACGGACAGTCTGGCCACCGCCGCCATCGAAATGGAACTCGCCGAGGTGCCCAAAGTCCGTCATCTCGTCGAACGCAGCCATCGCACCTATTACGTCGTCAGCGGCTGTGCGCATTTCGGCCTGCGCGTCACGCGCCCGACTCTGGTCCTGATCTTGCGCCAGATCCGCACCGCCGTGCTCGTTGACTCCATCGAAAGAATGGCGGACGTTTCTAGAGTCCACGCGCTGCCCCAAGCCTTTCAAGGCACAGAGCGCCAGTGGTATCGCGGCCTCGCCTATCTCGAAGATCGCGTGATTCCCGTAATCAAGCCGGACGGCTTTCTCACGCCCCAAGAATTCGCGCGCCTCGATCGCGCCGCGAAATCCATCGAACCTCGCCACGAATTCGAAGGAGCCGTGCAAGCATGAGCGCCGCAGCAAATCACGCGTGCAAATCCTGGGTGCTCCTGCACGTCGGCAATCGCCGCTTCGCGCTGCCCGCCGAATCCGTGATCGAACTCGCGCCTCCCGTGCGCTTGCACAATTTCCCGCACACCTCGCAGCTCATCGCCGGAGTCATCGTGCGCCGCGGCCGCATCGTCCCGGTGTACGACGTTGCGCCAATTCTCTGCGGCCGCGAATCTTCCGTGCACCGCTTTTATCTCATCGCCGACCGCGCCTTCGGCGTCAGCTCCGACGCCAGCGAGGCCAGCGCAATCCCGGTAAATGGCGAATGTGAACTAGCCAACGGCGAAATGCAGCCACGCGACGAAAACGCTCCACTCTATATCGCCGGCACCCTCGCCATCGAAAACGAAAATATCGATGTCCTCGATTTGCAAAAACTCGTCGGCGTTGCCGGCGATAATCCCGGCGCTGCAGATCCCGCGGAGCCGCGCCCATGAACGCCCTCGCAAATCTTCCGCGTATCCTGCTCGTGGATAGCAACGTCTATTTCGCCAAGCGTGTCGGCGAAGCCCTGCAGCAGGTCGGCTTCGAAGTCGTCCCCTGCACTCAGGCCGCCTACGCCCTCACCATGCTCGAATGGAACGCGCCCGCCGCCATTTTGTGCGCCACCAATCTACGCGAAATGGGCGCGCTCGAAATGGCTCCGATCCTGCGCGCCGATCCCAACACGGCGCACATCCCGCTAATCGCTGTAGGCGGCAACAACGCCGGCGAACAAGCTCTCCTTGAAGCCTATCGCGCCGGCTGCGACGATTTTGTAGACCGCCGCCGCTCGCCCTCGGACATCGCTGCGCACGTGCGCAGTTTTCTCGTCAGCCGCCAGGACGGTTTTCAGCCCACGCAAATGCTCACCAGCGCCGAAACCGACCTGAGCGGCAACCTCCAGCATCTCGATCTGCCTGGCGTAATCCAAATGCTCGGCCAGGCCCGCCAGACCGGCGCGCTGCACATCAACGCCGTGGACGCCGACGGAATTATTTTTTTCGAGGGCGGCGAAATCGCTCACGCGGAATGCGGGGTGTTCTTCGGCGATGAAGCCGTCACGCAAATCGTGGCCACCTGCCAGGGCGCCGTGAAAGGCGTTTACAAATTTGTCTACGGCGCCACCGCCACGCAGCGCACCGTGCTGCGCTCGGCCACCGATCTGCTCCTCGACGCCATGCGCGAATTCGACGAATCCCAAAGAGACGGCGAGGCAGGGCTGCCAGACGACGCCGGGCAAAACGCCGACCAAGACAAAGTCGAAAAGGAATCGCTATGAGCGAAACGCAAATTCTCACCGCCGCGCGCACTCCGACAGTCTATTTCATCGACGACAGCGCCACCATGCGCGAAGTTATCAAGATCGCCTTCCGCAAGGAAAATATCAATGTCATCACTTGCGCCGACGCCGCCTCAGCCCTCGCCCAATTCGGCGACTCCGCTCCCGACGCCGTCATCACCGACGTGATCATGCCCGATAAAGACGGCTACGAAGTCTGCCAATTCATAAAAGAACACGAACGCTTCGGAAAAACTCCGGTGATCCTCATGTCCGGCGTAGTGAATCGCACCGTAGCGGAAAAAGCCATGCAGGTGAGGGCCGACGAACTCGTCCGCAAACCTTTCCAGCCGCAGGATCTGATCGCGCGCGTGAAAAGTCTTCTGAATCCTGCCGGAGCAGGCGCGGCGGCACGGGGCTCGCTGCGCGACGAAGAAACAAATTCGTCGCAAGCCGCCAGCCGCGTCCTCAGCGGCCTTTTCTCGCCGCCCTCTGTCCAACAAAATGGCGCGCTGTCCAGTGGCGGTACGCCGCAGGCCGCGCCAGCAAATTTCGCCCCCGCCGCGTCCGCCACCACGTCCGCATGGCCCGCCGAACCCGCGCAAACATTCGCGCCGCGCCCTAGCGCAGCAACCCAGCGCACCGCGCCACTGACAGCGTCGTCAGCGCCACAGCAGCGCGCAGTAGCAGCCCCAAGCTCAGCCGAAGCACAAAAACTGCGCCACGAAATCCGTCACCTCGAGCTCCTGGTAAAAAAGCTCCAGGCCGAACTAGAAGCGCAAAAACAATACTGCGCCGCGCTCGAAGCCGACTTCAAATCCATGCAAGAAACCGAATAGGGGACCTTCGGCTTCGGATTTCCCCCAAGGTGTACACTCCTGCTCCATGAAATTTCAGCGCCACTTCGTCCTGATTCCCATTGCCGGCATCTGCGTACTCAGCCTCTTCTGGATGTATCGCTCCGCTCCGTGGAATCTCATGCGCTGGACCGGCGCCATCCTGATGGTCCCCGCATTCATCCTCTTTTCCGTTGCTCACGCGCAATTGGGATCCTCGTTTTCCGTATCCGCGCAGGCCCGAAAACTCGTGACCACAGGGCTCTACTCGCGCATTCGCAATCCCATTTACCTTTTTGGCGGACTGCTGATCGTCGGCATGTTTTTATTTCTCGAACGGCCGCGCTATTTGCCGATTTTCCTGGTCCTTATACCGATGCAACTGGTGCGCATACGTCAGGAGGGAAAGGTGCTCGAAGCAAAATTTGGCGACGTCTATCGCCAATACAGGAAAAGCACCTGGTTCTAAGCGACGGCGCATCGCCGGCTCTTGGCAGTTGAAGTTGTAGCGGCCGCCTGGTTAGCAAGGGGGCGCCTTTGACTTCGCAGTTGCCGTTGCCTTTCACTTGTTTCGCGCCCTCACTCTAGCCCCTTCGCCCTTAAAAATTCTCGTGCCACATCCGCAATATCCCGATGCTCCCCATCCACCTCAAAATTCATGCGACGCATTTCCTCATCATTAATCTTCCCCGCCAATTCCAGCAGCGCCCCCCGCATTTCCGGAAATCGCACCAGCGCATCCCCCCGCACCACCGGCACGGCCTCATAAGGCGGAAAATAATGCTTGTCATCTTCGAGCATCTTCAGATCCCGCGCAGCTAGCAATCCATCAGTCGAATTGCCCGCCACAAAATCCACCTGCTTCTCCAGTAGCGCCCGATAAAGCAGTCCCAAATCCAAAATCCGTGGCGTCTCCTTAAACGCTAGCCCATACGTCCGCGCCAATCCCGCAAATCCGTCCGGCCGTTCCATGAATTCGTATCCAAATCCGGCCCGCCACTCGCGCGCAAAGGGCGCCGCATCCGAAATCGTCTTCAAATGCAGCCGCCGCGCATCCTCCCCGCGCACCACAATCGCAAAAGTATTGTTGAATCCCAGAGAAGCCAGGACTTCCAGTCCAAACCGCCGCTGATATTCGCTCCGCACGCGTTCATATACCGCCCTAGGATCGGCCTCCAAAGAATCATGCAAAATCGCTGTGAGTGCCGTCCCCGTATACTCCACGTACAAATCAATCCGTCCCGCCAGCAAAGCCTGCTGGCAAATATATGATCCCGCCAGATAAAATCGCCGCGTAACCTCCCGATGCGTCCGCGCCTCCAAATGCTGCGCCACAATTTCCCCCAGCAGCGCCTGCTCCGAAAAATTCTTCGAGCCCACAACAATCTCATCCTGCCGCGCCGCTCCGCACGAACCCAGCGCCACCACCCACGCAACTACCAAACAAGTGAATACGCCCGACCGCAACCCCGGCAAGCGCCTCATGATCGCGCGGGTTGCCACCGACGCTCGCACACGCCCAGCAAAAAATCTGCAATCAAAGCGAGCACCGCCGCCGGAATCGCCCCTGCCAATATCAATTGATTGTTCACCATCGCCAATCCGCGAAAAATGAATTCTCCCAATCCCCCCGCTCCCACCGCCGCCGCAATCGTCGCAATGCCCACCGTCAGCACCGTCGCCACGCGTATCCCCGCCAGCATCGTCGAAAACGAAAGCGGCAATTCCACCTGCAGGAGGATCTGCCGGTCCGTCATCCCCATGCCACGCGCGGCCTCGCGTACCGCACGATCCACTCCGGTGATTCCCGCCGCCGTATTTCGAATAATCGGCAACAGCGCGTACAACGCCAGCGCCGCGACCGCGATCCGCTCCGCACGGTCGCCCAGCCAGGGCACCGGCAGCAGAAAACCAAAAAGCGCCAGGCTGGGAATCGTTTCCGCGATATTCGCCCCGCCCAAAATCGGTTTCGAAAGCCACGGGCGCCGCGCTACCAGCACGCCCAACGGCACGCCCACCGCCACCGCCAGCAACATCGCGATCCCCACCAGCTCCACATGCTCCAGCGTCGCCTGCAAAATTTCCCGATGATGTCGTGCAAAATATTCCAGCAGATTCATCCCGGCCCCTCCATCTTTTCCAGCATCCGCACGTTCGCGATGTACGCCGCGGTCACCGGCTCTGTCGCTTGCATAAAATCTTTCGGCCTGTAAAGTCCCACCAGCGCCCCCGCATCAATCACGCCAATGTGATTGCCTAGCAGCAGCGCTTCCGCCACGTGATGCGTCACGATCACAATCGTCTTCTGCAGCCGCCGCTGCAAATCCTGAAATTCGGCTTGCACTTCCGCCCGTGTCAGCGGATCCAGCGCCCCAAAAGGCTCGTCCATCAGCAATATCGGCGGATCCGCTGCCAATGCCCGCGCCACGCCCACACGCTGACGCTGCCCTCCAGAAAGTTGGTGCGGGTAACGATGCAAAAATTCCGCTTCCCTCAACCCCACCAGCTGCAGCAGCTCTGCAACCCGCGCGTGAATGCGTTGCTCCGGCCAGCGCTCCAGTCGTGGCACCAGGGAAATATTTTGTTCCACCGTGAAATGCGGAAATAATCCCACTTCCTGAATCACGTACCCGATCCGACGCCGCAATTCAATCGGATCGCCCTCCAGCGTCGAACGCCCCTCCACCAGCACAGCTCCTTCGCTGGGCTCTAGCATCCGGTTGATCAATTTCAAAGCCGTGGATTTTCCCGCCCCACTTCGCCCCAGCAAAACCAAAGTCTCCCCGCGCTGAACCAGCAAGTTCAAATCATGCAGAAGGGCCCGCCCATTAGGCAGCTTGTACCCCGCATGGCGAAATTCAATTACAGGATGTGAATTACGGACGGAACTGCGCCCAGAAGTAAGTTCGGTGTCAGCGCCCATGCAGTTGACTGCGGCCCGCTGCGCCACAGTTCAGCGCACAGCGCCACCCGCGTCTCGCGCAGGCTAACAAGCGCCGCATACCCTGTCAAACGTCAGCACCCTGTTAGGGTGCGGCACACAGTTTTCGTAGCGCCGGCTCTTCGAAGTTGACCTTGTAGCGGCCAGATTTAGCTGGGTGCAGTTGCATTTGATGTTGCTACCTACCGTACATGGTGCAGTTCTCTAGTGGTGGCACCAATGACTCGCACAAACCCACGTCCCGGGGGCCTGTTTCTCGCCTCACGTCTGCGCTCGCCGCACCATCCACACCGAAAGAATCCTGCGCGCATCAATTCTCATCTCATAGGACAGTAATAAACAGCCAGCCACAATCCACATCCAAGGGAGCAACTCGTGAGCAAGCTAAAAGGTAAAGTCGCGGTAGTAACCGGCGCCTCCAAAGGCATCGGCGCAGCCATCGCCAAAGCGCTCGCAGCCGAAGGCGCATCCGTAGTTGTAAATTATGCTTCCAGCAAAGCCGGCGCGGATAAAGTTGTAAGCGCCATCACGGCAGCAGGCGGCAAAGCGGTCGCGGTTGGTGGTGATGTTTCCAAAGCCGCCGAAGCTCAGGGCATCATTGCCGCAGCCATCAAAAACTACGGCCGACTCGATATTCTCGTGAATAATTCCGGCGTTTACGAATTCGCGCCCCTCGAAGCCGTCACCGAAGATTCCTTCCACCGTATGTTCAATATCAACGTGCTTGGCGTCCTGCTCACCACCCAGGCCGCCGTCAAGCACCTTGGCGCAGGTGCCAGCATCATAAATATAGGCTCCGGCGTCAGCCGCATCACTCCTCCCAGCAGCTCCGTGTACACCGCCACTAAAGGCGCGTTGGACGCCATCACCGGCGTTCTCGCTCGCGAACTCGGGCCCAAAAAAATCCGCGTCAACAGCATCAACCCGGGAATCGTTGAAACCGAAGGCACGCACACCGGCGGCTTCATCGGCTCTGATTTCGAGAAGGGCGTCGTCGCCCAGACCCCGCTAGGCCGCATCGGACAACCCGGCGACATCGCTCCGGTCGCCGTCTTCCTCGCCTCAGACGATTCCGCCTGGCTAACCGGCGAACAACTGCTCGCCACCGGCGGCATCCGCTAATCGACGTCCACTGGCGCGGGTCGATCAACATTCCGTCGGATCGGCCGGTTCGAATAGCACCTGGGTCTCGCTGCCTCTTTGCAGTTAACCTTGCAGCGACCGCCTGCTCGTCTGTCATTCGAGCCAGCGAATGGCGGGCAGGCGGGCATATTTGACTTTGCGCTCGAATCGAGCGCAGGCCCTTCCGGCAGCTCATCTTCGGTGCCCTCGGCACAAATCCGTTCGATCTACTCCAAACCTATCTATAAGTTATTAAGTCGGCACTCCAGCCGACATCCGCAATCACTCGCCGCTCATCGCCGCCCCATCGATCGCTAGCGAAACAAAATCGAAAGCCGTAGCAACTCATTGAAAACAAACACCCGAGACCGGAATCGATTGCTAGCTTCTGTCGTCTTTCCTGCGCCTCAGAAAGCTATTGCGCGACAGCCAAGGCAAAGGTATAAGCGGCGCAATTCTTGGGGTGCCCCAATGACGAACCCGGCTCGCAAATAAATGATGGAAAACACAAACCCGAACGCGGAAGTTGCCACGCGCCCAGCCGCCGCCTCCAGTTGGCTCTGGAACAAAGATCTAGCCCCCATCCCGCGCAGCCAACGCACCTGGGGCACCTACAACTACGCCGCTCTCTGGGTCGCCATGAGCGTCAACATCCCCACTTACATGCTCGCCAGCGCCATGATTGCCGGCGGCATGAATTGGAAGCAAGCTATCTTCACGGTATTTCTTGGCAACATCATCGTCCTGATCCCCATGCTCCTTAACGCGCACGCCGGCGCCGAATACGGCATTCCGTTTCCGGTTTTCGCGCGCGCATCCTTCGGCGTGCTCGGCGCCAACGTCCCCGCCGTCCTGCGCGCCCTGGTAGCCTGCGGCTGGTTCGGTATCCAAACCTGGATTGGCGGCGAAGCAATCAACACGCTGCTAGCGGCCATGATCCCCGGCTGGGACCATGCCTGGCTTTGCTTCTTTCTATTTTGGCTGCTAAACCTCGCCGTAATTCTGCGCGGCATCGAAGCGATCCGTTACCTGCAAGGCATCACGGCTCCCGCGCTGCTGTTACTAGGTCTGGCGATGCTCGGCTGGGCCTTCACCAAAGCCGGGGGCCTCGGTCCCATGCTTTCCACGCCATCGCAATTTCACACCTTCGGCGAATTCTTCGCGTTTTTCATCCCGTCGCTCACCGGCGTAGTAGCGTTCTGGGCCACCGTCGCGCTGAACATTCCCGATTTTACGCGTTACGCCAAAGGCCAGCGCGCACAAATGCTTGGCCAAGCCTTGGGCTTGCCGACCACCATGACGTTTTATTCTTTCATCGGCATCGCAGTCACGTCCGCGACAGTAGTCGTATTCGGCCGCGCAATGTGGGACCCGGTAGAAGTGCTCAGCCGCTTGGGAAATCCAATCGCAGTAGTAGTCGCGATGCTCGCGCTGCTGCTCGCCACTCTCAACGTCAACGTCGCCGCCAACGTCGTCTCGCCCTCGAACGATTTCTCCAATCTCTATCCGCGCAAAATAAGTTTCAAGCTCGGCGGCGTCATCACCTGTTTTATTGGCCTGCTGATGCAGCCGTGGCGCTGGCTCTCCAGTCACGGCAACTACGTGATGGGCTGGCTGGTGGGCTATTCCAGTTTTCTCGGCCCGATCGCAGGCGTGATGATCGCGGATTACTACGTGCTGCACAAACGCGTGATTCTCGCCGACCAATTATATCAGCGCGGCGGCGCCTACGAGTTCTCCCGTGGTTTCAACTGGCGCGCCATCGCCGCGCTCGTCGCCGGCGTCGCCGTAGCGCTCAGCGGTCTGGAGATCCCGGCGCTCCACGGCCTCTACCCATACGCGTGGTTCGTAGGTTTCGCCGTCTCCTTTGTCGTCTATCTATTGTTGATGCGAAGTTCGCGCAGAGGACAAGCGAAATGATGCGCGAAAAAAAACAGGCGGGCCGGGTATCGTGGCACAGGCAATCTGCACGTGACCTTCGCATTCTGTAGCGCCGGCGTCTCGTCCGCTTTTCGGGCGCTGCTGCAAATCACCGCGCCAGAAATTGGCGCACGTCGCGCAAAACCTTGAATAACATCGCGTCCGTCAGCTTTCCAGTAAAAGTATTCTGCTGGCTCGGATGATACGACGCAAACAAACGAGGCAAACCTCCCGGCAGCTCGTAGCGAGCCCCATGCCGAAAAGGAAACGCAGCCAGCGTCGCAATAAGCCTGCTCTCTTTCAACAATCCCAAATAAGCCCGCATCGCAATGCTACCCAGCACCAGCACCGCGCGCGGACGCAAAATCTCGATCTCGCGCTCCAAAAAGTGCCGGCAATTCGCGAGCTCCGCAGGCAAAGGCTTGTTGGCAGGAGGAGCGCAGCGCAAAGTCGCGGCCATATAAGCGTTCTTCAGCGCCAGACCGTCTCCGCGATTCATCGAAGTGGGCTGATTCGCAAATCCCGCGCGATATAGCGCCTGGTACAGAAAATCGCCAGACCGATCGCCGGTGAACATACGTCCCGTGCGATTCGCTCCATGCGCCGCGGGCGCAAGGCCCAGTATCAAAAGCTCCGCACCCGGATCGCCGAACCCCGGAACCGGCTTGCCCCAATAATCCCATGCCAGGAAGGAACGCCGCTTGTCCCGAGCGACCTGTTCGCGATACCGTACCAACCTCGGACAAGCGCGGCAGCGGATGATTTCCTGATTCAGCTTTTCCAATTCGCTCAAGCGTCGCTCCCGCTGGAAAGTTATCATGAACCCACTTAAGCCTTGCAAGCGTCTAAGGAGCAAGTGGCGCGAGCACCGCGGCGGGTTAATCGCGACGCCATCCATCGCAAACACTTATAGCTTGCGGGTTCTCTGGCAACAGCAGCGCATACAAAGCTTCGGAGCCAACAATCTCAATGGTTAACGCGCCCGAAAAAATAATTATCCTCGACGCCGACCCGCACAGCCGCGAAGACCTGCGCGCCACACTGCAGTCCGCCGGATACGACGTCTCCGTGTTTGCAACCACTCGCGAAGGTCTGGACGCCATCCATGAGACTGGCGCCGATCTTCTACTGCTCGATGCCGCTCTGCAAGAGCCCGGCGCCGGCGAAGTCCTGGCCACCATTCGCGGCTCGGCGAAAACCGCGGCGATTCGCGTCCTGCTGCTCGTCGCAGGGGGAAGCGAACAGCGTGCTTCGGCCCTGGATCTAGGCGCGAACGACGCCATCTCTCGCCCTTTCGATTCGCGCGAATTGTTGGCCCGCGTCCGCGCACGTCTGCGGGTGCAACGCGCCGAAAACGAGCTGCGCGAGAAGATGCGCATCGCCGAAGAAGGCCAGCAGATCGCGCACACCGCTTTTGAGGCGCTCGCCGTCACCGAAAAGATGACCAGCGACGCTTTCTCGCTCGATCGCAAACTCAAAACCGGTTTCGCGGCCGTGCTGGCCGTGGCCATCCTGATGGCGGGAATTTATTTCCTCTTTGCCCGCAGCGCGCAGAAAGTCACGCAACGTTCGAATTCGATACTCGCCAGGCTGGAAGGCGGAATTGTCCGCCAGCAGGACTTGATCGCCGAAGCGCGCAAGCTTCGCGCGCAACAAGGGATGCAGCCGGGAGTCGTGGACCCCGCAGCCAAGGACGACCTGAAGAAACAAGCCGAAGATCTGAAAGCGAAAATGGCCACCGCCAATTCAGACGACGCCGCCAGCCTGCAAAAACAGTTGCAAGAGACCAACTCGCGCCTGCAGCGCCTCGAAGCGCAGGGCCAAGCCGCACAAAGCATTATTCCGCTGGATGTCCAGTCCGTTTGCCTGCTGCATGTTTCCGTCGCTTTCAACGACCAGGGTTCCGGACGCCGTTTGCGTTACGGCGGCCTCAACGAAGACGGCCAGCCGATACAAGACAGTGAAGGCAATCCGGTGTTGACGCTGGAGGGAAAAGGCCCGGAAGTGAAGCTCGATGTTTTCGGCACAGGATTCATCGCCGGACCAAGCGGACGCGTGATCACCAATCGCCACGTAGCCGAACCCTGGTGGAAGAATGACGAAATTACGTCGATTACCAGCCAGGGATTGCAGCCGCAGATTTCCGCGATCCGCGCTTATTTTCCCGGCGACCCGCGCGCGTTCCACGCCGAAATCCAGGACATTTCCGACGTGACGGACCTCGCCTCCGTGCGCGTGGATTTGCAGGATCTGAAACGCCCCGTCCTAGCGCGTGACACGGGCAAGAACTCAGCCTTGAGCGGACAACCCGTCATCCTGATGGGTTACGCCACCGGCCTCGCCGCCATCCTAGCGCGCACCGATGAAGAATCCGCGCAGGACATCCTGAAAAAAAGCGGCAGCGACGTTGCGCAAGTGCTTAACGAACTCGCCAAACGCAATTTGATTCATCCGCTGATCACGCAAGGCCACATCGGCGACATCTTGCCCGACAAAATTGTGTTCGACGCGCAAACAACTTCCGGTGGCTCCGGCGGTCCGCTCTTCAACCGCGATGGAAAAGTTATCGGAGTCACCGTAGCAATCCTGAAAGGTTTCGGTGGCTCGAATTTCGGCATCCCGATCCGTTTTTCGGAGCCCCTGCTGTCGAAATAATAATCCGACAGCGCAGCCGCACCCGTCGCGCGAAGTTTGCGCAAATTCTCTCAGGCAATAAAACTATTGCGCCAAGCCCACGCGCCGCAACAATTCCTGAAACCGGGGATCATCCCGCAGCGGGTCGTAAACAGGTTCTACCTTGAGCGCCGTCAGCAGATTCGAGCGTTCAGCGTACGCTTTTTCCAGTGAGTTCAGCGCCGCTTCGTTATTCCCAACGCCAAGGTACGCCATCGCCATCGGCACGGGATCAAGCGATTGTGTCCCGGTCATCGCTTCCAGTTTCCTCAGCTCGGCACGCGCCTTATCCTTCTGCCCCATCCGTCCATAGAGATAAACCACCCGCGAGCTGGTGTAAGTTCCATCGCCAGAGGCGCGGCGCCATTCCTCCAAGTTCGCAAGGGCTTCGGCGAAGCGGCCTTGTTGCAGGTAGACGTCAATCACCATGTGAACTCGCCCGAAGCCCGGATCCATTTCCCGCACGCTCTGGAACTGCTCGACCGCGCGGTCGTATTGCCGCGAGAAGTAGAATATGGCGCCGCGATCCGTGGCGATAATCAAGGACAACGGATCAAGCCTGCGCGCGGATTCGCTCTCGCGCAACGCTTCATCGAAGCGCCCGCGCCAGGTCAGAAATTCCGCATACCATTGGTGAGCTGTCGCGTAGTTCGGATTCAATTCAATGGCGCGCCGGTATTCTTTCTCCGCGCTGTTCCAGTCCCAATCGTAGTTCTCCAGAATCAGAGCCAGCGCCACGTGCGCTTCCGGCAGAGCATCGTCAATCTCCAGCGCTCGTACCGCAGCCTCGCGGGCCTTGGGCATGTACTGCGCTGCTGGCGCCAGCGCATAACCCGGCACCAGCGCGTAGCTATTCGCCAGACCCGCATACGCGGGAGCGTAGTTTGGATCTTTGGCGATCGCCTGCTGGAAATATACGATCGCCTGCTGAAAGCCTGGCACGGTACGCTTGTTCCAGAAGTAAAGTCCCTTCAGGCACAGGTCATACGCTTGGTAAGCCTGCGGCGTCAGAGTGGGCTGACGAACGGTTTCGCTCTGTTCCGGAGCTCCCAGCGTTAGTTGGATGGATTCAGAGATTTCTCGCGCAATCTCTGCCTGCAGAACCAATAAATTAGTCAGTTCGCGATCGTACTGCTGTGCCCAGAGCTGCCGCTCGCCACCCACTTCGATCAGCTCGGCGTTGATGCGCACTTTTTGGGAATCGCGCCGCACACTCCCTTCTAGCACGTACTGCACGCCGAGTTCGCTTCCGATCTGATCCGCGTTCTGGGAACTATGCTGGTAATGCATCACCGAAGTTCGCCCAATCACTCCAAATTCCTTGGGATCGAGGCGCCCCAGCTGCGCGATCATCTCCTCTGTCAATCCGTCGCTGAAATAGTCCTGCGATTCGTCACCCGTCAGATTCTCGAAGGGCAGCACCGCCACCATTATTCTTGCGGCTGGCGCTGGTCGTTGCGGCGCCGCAGGATGCGCTCGCGGCCACTTGAGGAACGCAACCAGGCACGCAATCCCAAGCACGATTATTGCTGCGGCTGTGAACCCAAGCAGCTCCCTCGAACGAGCCGGTCGCGCAGATGGCGCTGCGGCCACTTCGCCTAAGGCCATCGCGGCGCCGGACTCTTGCTTGGCCTCCATGGCGCGTTCGCCAGCCAATCCCGATTCGAACTCTACCGGCACGATCAGCCGATAGCCCAACTTTGGCAATGTTTCGATATACCGCGGCTCCGCGGCGGAATCGCTCAAGCTCGCCCGTAGCTGCTTGATCGCCGTGTTCACTCCGTTCTCAAAGTCCACAAAGGTGTCCGAGGGCCATACGCGCTTCTGCAGCTCTTCCCGCGTCACGCACTCCCCGGCATGCTCCAGCAGCAGCGCCAAAACCTGATAGGCCTGGGGCCGAAGCTTCAACCTAACGCCGTGTTTATAGAGTTCGCGTGTTTGGGTTTTCAGTTCAAACGCGCCGAATCGGTATTTGCAGCTTTGCGACATGCTTTTCCCGGTACATCCTCTGCGGATTCTGCACTCTGTGCAGTCCTCCGTGCAAGCTATAAGTATTTAAATCAGGCACTTAGGCGTACATCTCGATAACACAGAATGTTCAGCCGTCTTCCATTGACCGAGGGGCGGAAATCTGCGATCAACGCTGGCAAAGAAGTAGTCCGAACGCTCACTGCAGTATCAAAGTTCGACTCGAAATGCATCCCCGCTCGGGGCCTAGGAGGCCAAATGCGGCCAAACTGTGGTTTTTTGAATCGTGTAGCGCAAGGGCGAAAATGGTTGCTGGTCGGCGGGGTCCTGGCGCTCGCCACGGTCGCTTCGGCCACCATTATCCCCAATCTCTTCCCGTTTTTTGATCCCACTGGCGTTGTCTCCACCTACAACGCCAACGGTCCGATCGATGAAAGCAGCAAGAACGTGTTCTTCCAGAGCTTGGGCACCAATGGACGCTCCTGCGGCACCTGCCATCTTGCCAGCGACGGATTCGGCCTGGGCGTCAACAGCATTCAGGCGAAGTATGCCGCGACGCATGGGAACGATCCGCTATTTGCATCCATCGATGGCGCGAATTGCCCGAACAGCACTTCCCACGACCCTGCCACGCACAGTCTTCTACTGAAGAACGGATTAATTCGGATATTCCTGCCAGTTCCCGCGAACGCCCAATACCAAATTCAGGCCGAACGCGATCCCTACGGCTGCGCCGTAGTGACCGACGCAGGTACCGGTGTGCGGACGGTTTCGATGTACCGGCGGCCGCTGCCCACCACGAACTTGCGATTTCTCAGCGCCATCATGTTTGATGGCCGCGAAACCGTTGCACCTCTTACCGCGCAGGATAGCTTTCCGGCGAATCTGAAGACGGATCTGCTGCAGCAGTCCATTGACGCCACGCTGACGCACGCGCAAGCCTCCGCAGCGCCGACGCCCGAGCAGCAAACCGCGATCTTCAACTTCGAGTTGGGGCTGAATTCCGCCCAAACACTGGATTTTCGCGCCGGCTGGTTGAACCTCGCGGGGGCGCTGGGTGGGCCGGCGATCCTCTCCAAGAATTACTACTATCCCGGCATCAACGATTCGCTCGGCGCCGATCCCCAAGGCAACGCGTTCAACTCCACCGCCTTTACAATCTTTTCGGCTTGGGAAAATTCACCCGACCCCGCGCGGCGAAAGATCGCGGCTGGAGAAAAGCTGTTCAACACACGCGCGCTCACGATTTCCAACGTCCGGGGCTTGACTGATAACGCCGCGCTGGCCAAAGCTTTGGGCACGACCGTCCCCATCGCACCCTTTGCGGGAACCTGCACCACCTGCCACGACGCGCCGAATCTCGGCAACCACTCTTTGCCCTTGGCCTTGGACATCGGCACCGGTCACGATCCTGCCTCCGAAACCGACCCCCTGATTGCCAACGGACTCGCGCAACTTAGCGTGGCGGATATGCCGGTCTATCGCATCACCGGATGCCCGAATCCGTTTCAGGTGCCCGGGCAGCCGGTGGAGCCTTACGTGATCTTCACCACGGATCCGGGCAAAGGGCTGATCAGCGGCTTGTGCAGCGACCTGATCCGCACCAAAGGCCCGATCCTGCGCGGCCTCGCGTCGCGCGCTCCCTATTTTCACAATGGAGCCGCGCGCGATTTGAACGAGCTCCTCGAGTTCTATAACCAGCGTTTTCAGATGAATTTGACCAATGAAGAAAAAGAGCAGTTCATCGCGTTCCTGAACTCTCTATAGCGTCTGGTATTTGCGGAGTGCGACCCTTTTCCGGCAGCGGAGCCGGGCCGCGCTGCTAATAATTGCGCATCACAAAGGCAATGCGTAATGCAGCGGGCGGTGTTTGCTGGTTCTCCAGAAGTAGGCCAGGATAATCACGCTGGCGATCGCCGCATACGCGCACCATAGCGATGTGAACGCGTAACGCTTGAACGCCATCACCACCAGCAGAATCACCAGGTTCGCGAATCCGAAAATTACCATGGGCTTAACCTGGGAGAAAAACAGCGAACCGCAAGTCGCAATCACGTACAGCACTGCGACCGCCGTATTGTTCGTCGCTTGATTGATGTACACGATGCTGTTTCCGCGCACAAATACCTGCAAGGGATAAGCAGTCAGCGCCCATAAAATATAAAGCGTCGTGCCCACGCCAATCGCCAGAAACGGCAGCATGCGCCGGCGGCCCTTTCCATCAGGCTCAAACAGCAGCACGCTCAGCGGCAGCAGGAAGGGCAGCAATCCCTGCGCATACAACATGAACGCGGCGCCCATGTTGTGCGTCATCGTCGGCGAAAGATACCCATCCAATCCCAGCCAAACGAATCCTTCGATAAACTGATGAATGGCGAATAGCAGCGGCAGCGACGCGAATAGCAGTTCGCGCCGGTGCCTCACCTTGGTCAACGTGACGACCCCCACAGCGCCCAACGCCGTGCTGCCTACAAAGTTTGCGGTTGCGGAAAAACACATGGTGGATTTTTCTCCCGCGCGAGGATTGCACCGATCACGACAGAACGCAACTTTCAGTTTGATCGAATGCGCGCAGATGCAGGCAGGTTCAACGCCGGGATGCCCAATGGGCCACACGCGACGGCTCCGAATTTCGCTGCATGCCATTCGCAAACCCCGGCTTTCGCCCCTGCAAATTGACAGGGCGTGCTCCGCGCAGCTAGCATAGTTGTAGCGATTGTGCCCTCGGAGGTGGCTCCGAAGGTGTGCCTGCCGAACCCGGTAAAGCCGGACCTAGCGCCATGGAAAGCAGCTCGCGCTCTAAAAATATTCTGCAGCGAATTGTCGAAGCGCGCCGCGCGTCGGTGGCGCATCGCAAACGCGTGCTTCCAGACGTTGCGTTGAAGCTCGCTGTGGAAAAGAAAGTTGCGCCGCCGCGCGATTTCGCGGGGGCACTGGCGCGCGCCGGCGCGATCAATATTATCTCTGAATTGAAGAAGGCTTCGCCTTCGCGCGGCGTGATTCGCGAAGAATATGCTCCGGCGGTTCTGGCGGCGAGCCTGGAGGAAGCGGGCGCCGCTGCCTTGTCGGTGCTGACCGAGGAAGATTTCTTTTCCGGTTCGCTCGGCGACTTGAAAGAAGCAAGCCGCGTGACCAAGATTCCCATCCTGCGCAAGGATTTCATCGTGGATCCATGGCAAGTGTGGGAAACGCGCGCGGCGGGTGCAGATTCGTTCTTGCTGATCGCGGCGGTGTTGAACGACGTGGAGTTCCTGGAGTTGCTGGAGCTGGGACGCACGCTGAAAATGGAACCGCTGGTGGAAGTGCATTCGCGCGAAGAACTCGAACGCGTGCTCGCGGCCGGCGCGCGAATTATCGGAGTGAATAATCGCGATCTGCGCGATTTTCAGGTGCATTTGGAAACGTCCCTCGGACTGGCTGAGGGGATTCCGGAAGAATGCATTGCGGTGAGCGAATCGGGGTTGCGTACGCATGACGATTTGGTGCGATTGCAGCGTGCGGGGTTCGACGCATTTCTCATCGGCGAGCACGTGATGCAGAGCGACGATCCTGCGGTAGCGTTGCGCGCTCTGTTGCTGCCGGCTGGCGCGGGACATACGGCAGCATGAGCGGCGGAGCAGCATGGTGAAAGTGAAAATTTGCGGGATCACTAATTGGAGCGACGCACGAGGCGCCGTCGAAGCCGGTGCGGATTTTTTGGGATTTAATTTTTACCGCGAGAGCTCTCGCTACATCGCGCCCGTCGCAGCCCGGCGCATTGTGCAACGTTTGCCTGAAAAAGTGGCATCCGTGGGAGTATTCGTGAATGAAGCAGAGCCGCATATGCTCGCGATCGCGCGGCGAGTGGGCCTCGATTACGTGCAGCTGCACGGAGACGAGACAGCGGAAGTGGTGTCGCGGATGCGTCGCAGTATTCGCGTGATCAAGGCCATTCGCGTGCGCGAATCGTTCCACGTCGCAGAGCTGGCGAATTTCAAGGGAGCGTCGTCCATTTTGCTCGATGGTTTTGATGCGCAGTTGCGCGGCGGCACTGGAAAGAGCTTTAACTGGAAGCTGGCGAAAAGCGCAGGGCGTAAGCGCCAAATATTTCTGGCGGGCGGCCTGACACCGGAAAATGCAGCCGAAGCGGTCTCTGCGGCGCGGCCCTTCGCGATTGATGTGTGCAGCGGGGTGGAATCGCGGCCCGGGAAAAAAGATGTGGCGCGGATGCGCGCGCTGGTTGCGGCGGTGCGCCCGCTGGCAGAGAGGCGCGCAGCGAGTAAAACGCGCGGAGTGAGTCCGACGCGGAGGAAAAGACGATCATGAGTGCCATCGCACAAATGGTGCCCGATGCGCGCGGCAGATACGGCCGCTACGGCGGTCGTTACGTTCCGGAAACGCTGATGGCGCCGCTGGAAGAGCTCGAGCGCGCCTATGCCGCAGCGCGCGCGGATAGCAGTTTTCAGGCGGAGCTCGATTCACTGCTGCGCAATTTCGCAGGGCGTCCCACGCCGCTGCAACTCGCTTCGCGATTGACCGCGCATCTGGGCGGCCCGCGCATTTACATCAAGCGCGAAGATTTGCTGCACACCGGCGCGCACAAGATCAATAACGCCCTTGGCCAGGGACTGCTCGTCACGCGGATGGGCAAGAAGCGCATCATCGCGGAAACCGGCGCGGGGCAGCACGGCGTCGCCACCGCTACCGTCGCGGCGAAGCTTGGGCTCACGTGCACCGTGTACATGGGTACCGAAGATATGGAGCGCCAGCGGCTGAACGTGTTTCGCATGCGTTTGCTCGGCGCGGAAGTGGTGGGCGTGGATTCCGGCAGCCGCACGCTGAAAGACGCGATCAACGAAGCGATGCGCGATTGGGTAACGAACGTCGAAAGCTCCCACTATTTGCTGGGCTCAGTGCTCGGCGCGCATCCTTATCCGCAAATCGTGCGCGATTTTCAGAAGGTGATCGGCGAAGAGGCACGCGAGCAAATCGCAAAGGCCGAAGGGCGTTTGCCGGACACTTTGATTGCCTGCGTGGGCGGCGGCTCGAATGCGATCGGATTGTTTCACGCGTTTTTGCCCGACGCCTGCGTGAAAATGATCGGCGTGGAGGCGGGTGGGCGCGGCACCACTCTGGGCGAGCACGCGGCGCGGCTGGCGGCTGCGAGCGGTTTCAGGGGCGCGCGTCCTGGAGTGTTGCAGGGAACTTACACTTACGTTTTGCAGACCACCGACGGGCAGATTGCGACGACACATTCGGTTTCCGCGGGTCTGGATTATCCCGGCGTTGGCCCCGAGCACGCCTGGCTGGCGGAACAGGGCCGCGCGGAATATTGCGCGGTGAGCGATACGGACGCCGTGGAAGCCGCGCGCACGCTGGCGCGTCTGGAGGGAATTATTCCGGCGCTGGAATCGGCGCACGCGCTGGCGGAATTGATTCGCCGCGCGCCACGAATGAAGAAAGACGAATTGGTGATTCTGAATCTTTCCGGCCGCGGCGATAAGGATATGGACATTTTGTCGCGCTATGTCTGAAAACTTCGCGTCCTTACCCCCCGCTGTGGCGGCCCCAAGGCCGGCTGGGCGCATCGCGCAACGTTTCCGCGCGCTCTCCGAAGCGGGCGAGATGGGCCTGGTCGCCTATATCACGGCGGGCGATCCGTCGCTTGCCGCCACTGAGAAAATCGTGCTGGCTGCCGCGAACGCTGGCGCGGATGTGATTGAGCTGGGCGTGCCGTTTAGCGATCCTGTCGCCGACGGCCCGACGATTCAACGCGCCAGCGATCGCGCGCTGCGAAGCGGTACCACTCTTGCCGGTGTGATCGAACTGGTTCGGCGCATGCGCTCGCATTCGGAAGTTCCGCTGGTGCTGTTCAGCTACTTCAATCCGATTTTGCAGATGGGCCTGGAAGAATTTGCCGCCGCTGCGGCAGCCGCTGGCGCGGACGGCGTGCTGGCGACGGACCTGACGCCCGAAGAAGCCGCGGAATATCGCGCAACGCTGCAAGCGCGCGGCCTGGACACGATTTTTCTCGCGGCGCCTACCTCGACGGATGCGCGCTTGGCGCAGATCGGCGCAGCGTCCAGCGGTTTTCTGTACGTGATTTCGCGCGCTGGCGTTACCGGGGAGCGCGCTGAGCTGCCTGCGGGGTTACCCGCGTTGATTCGGCGCGCGCGAAAATTCACAACGCTGCCTATCGCCGTGGGTTTCGGCATCTCACTACCTACGCACGTTACGGTGCTGGGCGGGATTGCGGACGCGGCCGTGGTCGGTTCGGCCCTGATGGCGGAAATCGAGAAGGCCGCGTCGCCCGAGGCCGCAGCCGCGGCTGTGGCCGAACGCATCCGCTTGCTGAAATCCGCCGCGCGCGCAGGGGTCAGCCGCCGCAGCACGGAAGCTTCGTGACGCGTTGGCGACTGACGCGCATATAACCGCACTACAAACGAACGTAGCGAAAAGCTTCCTCATTTGCAGTAAACTTCATGCGCGTTGGACAACCGGATTTTTGGTCTGAGGAGAATCGATGGATAAGCGCGTGGCCAATGCGGAAGCCGCCATTGCCGGCATTCAGGATGGCGCGACGATTTTACTGGGCGGCTTCGGCCTGTGCGGAATTCCCGAGAATCTGATTGCCGCGTTACGTCGCAAGGGCACCAAGGACCTAACTTTGGCGTCAAACAACGCGGGCGTGGACGACTTCGGCATCGGCCTACTGCTGCAGAGCAAGCAGGTGAAGAAAATGATCGCGAGCTACGTCGGCGAAAATAAGACCTTCGAGCAACTGGCGCTGAAAAAGGAAATCGAAGTGGAGCTGAACCCGCAGGGAACGCTTGCGGAGCGCATTCGCTGCGGCGGCGCGGGAATTCCGGCATTTTACACGCCCACCGGTTACGGGACGCTCGCAGCGGAGGGCAAGGAAGTTCGCGAATTCAACGGCCGCCCGCACGTGTTGGTGCCGGCATTGCGCGGGAATTACGCGTTCATCAAGGCATGGAAGGGCGATCGCTGGGGAAACCTGGTGTATCGCAAGACCGCGCGCAATTACAACGCGGTAATGGCCACGGCGGCGGATTTCACCATCGCCGAAGTGGAAGAAATCGTGGAGCTGGGGAAACTGAATCCCGATTGCGTGCATACCCCGGGAATTTTCGTGGACGCGATTTTTCAGGGCGAAAAGTACGAGAAGCGCATTGAACGGCGCACAGTGCGCAAGCGTTAGGAGCAGCGGATGCCAACGGAAATTGACAAGCGCGAAGTGATCGCGCGGCGCGTGGCACAGGAATTGCGCGACGGGTACTACGTGAATCTGGGCATCGGCCTGCCGACGCTGATACCGAATTATTTGCCGCCGGGAATCGAAGTGATTCTGCAATCCGAAAACGGCATGTTGGGCATTGGGCCGTATCCGTTCACGGGCGAAGAAGATCCGGACCTGATCAACGCGGGCAAGGAGACGATCACGGAAATTCCCGGCTGCTGTTATTTCTCTAGCTCTGATTCATTCGCCATGATTCGCGGCGGACGAGTGGATCTGACGGTGCTCGGTGCGTTGCAGGTAGATGAAACGGGAAACCTGGCGAACTGGGCGATCCCGGGGAAGATGTTGAAGGGCATGGGCGGCGCAATGGATCTGGTGGCCGGCGCGAAACGCGTGATCATTGCGATGGAGCACACCACCAGAGAAGGCGACGCGAAAATCGTGAAAAAATGCAGCCTGCCGCTCACGGGAGTGGGCGTCGTGAAGTTAATTGTCACCGAGCTGGGCGTGATTGAAGTGACGCCGCAAGGGCTGGTGTTGCGCGAAGTGGCGGCTGGCGTCACGCCCGATGAAGTGCAGAAGGCCACGGAACCGCAGCTGAAGCGCGCGCCCGATTTGAAGACGATGTCAGCATGACGCGCGGTAAAGTTATTTATTGCGGGCTCAAGCTGCGCGGGAATCGCGAATTGCGATACCATGCAGAGAACGGGGCCGTCCAGGAGAGTTGATGGAGCCACATTCGATAGTTGTGCTCAGTCTGCACACGCCGAAGGAAAGACTCTGGGGCGAACTGGTGGGTATTTCCAGCTCCGGGGTCACTCTGCGCGGAATTGACCTGAGTTCGTTCGACGATTTCGTCAGCCAGGTGCTGCATCCGGACGGCGACCGCATGGGTCTGCCGACGCTTTTTTTTCCGATGCTGCGGATCGAACGGATCGCCTTGGATGAACCGCGCGGCTCGATCCCATCGCTGGCGGAAATGTTCGCGAAGAAGACTGGCCGCTCGCTCGAGGACTACCTGGCTCAGTTTGCCTAGGCGGTTGTTTCCGGCGCTTTACACAACACATTCATGAAGAGCCGAATCCTCACAGTTCCCAATCAGCTCACGTTCCTGCGCCTGGCCTTCCTGCCGTTTTTCATCATGGCGATTCATTACGAGCGCTACAACTGGGCGCTTGTGATTCTGATCGTGGCGGGGTTTACCGACGCGCTGGATGGATTTCTGGCGCGCGGCCTGAACCAGAAAACTCCGCTGGGCGCGTATCTGGATCCCATCGCCGATAAATTGCTGCTTTCCTCTTCGTATTTCGAGCTGGCGCTGCACGGAAAAGTCGCGTGGTGGCTGACGATTCTGGTGCTGGGCCGCGATGTGCTGCTGCTAGTGGCAAGCGCGGTGATCCTGCTCACGGTGGGCTACATGTCTCTGCCGCCGAGCATGTACGGGAAGGCCACCACGTTTTTCGAGATCACCATGATTTTTCTGGTGCTGGTGCTGGCGCTGTGGGACAACCGCGCGTTGTACATGGTGAAAGAAATTTGCGGTTATTGCGTCGCGGTGTTTGTATGCCTTTCAGGAGTGCATTACAGCATCGTGGTATCGCGAAGGCTGCATACGGGCGCTTGACGCAGCCACCCCGGAAATAACGGTTTCCTCCGCCGTTTTCGCCGAATCGGAATAACGATTTCAAATTTTTTCTGCCAGGAATCAACCGGCGCGAAGAACGCCGAGCGCCGCCATCCCCAGGCTTGCCGCAATCACCAGCGCAGTGGCCCATCCGAGCAAATTCGCGCGCTTCCATTCTTCAGGCGACGACGGCGCGCGATCCACCATAATTTTCCCGAGGGCGAAACCGCTGAGGAATCCGCCGAGGTGAGCGAGGTTATCAATATTTCCGAACAAGCCGATCGGCAAAATCGCGATCACTACAATGTAAATCAGGAGCCGCACCACCTGGGCTCGCAGCATTTGGTGACCGATGCTGCGGCTGCCTGCAGTTACCGCGATAATGACGCCGCACAGCCCCAGGATTGCCCCGGAACCACCGATGGCAAAATGGAAGAACAGACTGCTTAGCACGTAGCCACCAACACCCGTCGCCACATAAATGAACAAATATCTCGCCGAGCCGTACATCTCTTCGACTTGCGGGCCAAAATCCATGAGCACCCACATGTTGAACGCGATGTGCAGCAGGCTACCATGAAGAAAAACGGCCATCACCAAGCGCCAAGGTTGCGATAAATTATAGGGCAAGGGCAAGGACGCGCCGAATTCCTGCAGCACTTTGCCGCTGATTGCGCCCAGACTCATGAGCGCTGAAAATCCGCCCCCCGCCGGCGCCTGAAATCCACTGGTGCGAATCGTAGCAAGCAGGCTCACGCCGTACATTACGCAGCTCAAAGTCAAAATTCCGTACGTTGCGGGCGAGGTGGTGGGCAACAGTCGGCTGAGCGAACGGCTGGCTGCGGCCATTCCGAACGTCAAGCTCGCGCCGCATTGGTGGCACTTCGTGGCGGTAGCGCCGACGAGCGTGCCGCAGGCGGGGCAAAGCTTGGGGCGCGGGTTTTCTTTCGCGCCGCCAAAGAGATCTCTCATCTGTTCCTTAAATCGGTCCAGCTTCCAACGCAGACGCGGCGAGATATCCAATAGGGTTCCTTGCGAGAGTGTGAGTGCATTCATATAATACCGAAATGCGAGAAAAGCTGTGAATCGGGAAACTGCGTGAGGCCAGCCAGTCGGCCGGAGAAACTCCCCATACAATTTATGGACGGCTTGCGCAGCGAACGAACTGGTTTCGCGCGGCTTACACTAACGATTGTTTTCGTGCTGGCGACCGTCGCCGGATGCGCAAAACACAATGCGGCTACCCATCCGCCTGCGAACACTCCAGCGCCACAACCATCGGGTGCGCCGCAGCCGGGCCATGCGGGACCTTCGCATCCCTCCGGGCCTCCGCCTGCAATCGAGCGCCAACCCGCCGTGCCGGGCGAATATGTCGAAGAAGGCGTCGCGTCCTGGTACGGCGTTCCGTTCAACGGGCGGCGCACATCCAACGGTGAAATTTACGACATGCACGAATTTACGGCGGCGCATCGCACGCTGCCTTTCAACTGCGTGGTGCGCGTCACCAATCTGAACAACGGCAAGCACACGGAAGTGCGCATCAACGATCGCGGACCATTCGTGGCCAACCGCGTGATTGATTTGTCGCTGTCAGCGGCGCAAGCGATTGAAATGGTGGGAACCGGAACGGCGAACGTACGTCTGGAAATTTTGTCGGGGCCAAATCCGAATGTTGGTTTCTTTGCGGTGCAAGTCGGCGCGTTTAAAGTGCAGGAAAATGCCGAGCGGCTGAAAGCGCAAATGGAAGAAGCTTATCCGCCCGTGAGCATCGCTACGTTCGATTCGCCGAACGGAACATTTTATCGCGTGCGCATCGGGCGCTTGCCCAGCGAAGATGCTGCGCAAAGGCTCGCGGACAAATTGCACGATGCCGAACAGCTCACTACGTTCGTCGTGCGCTTGGACGACTAAGCGGCTGCGAAGGGCGGCCGGGTGCTATTTGTGTTTCATCGCGTAAACGCCGTCCCATGCAACGGGCGGTTCCTCCGCGATGTATTCCTCGCAGCGCGCGAGAAACACGCGCGAAGGCCCATCGTCCGGCCAGCGCTCCAGAATCGCGTCCCAGCAGGCTCTTGCAGTGCGCCAGTCGCGATGTTTGTACGCTTCGCGCGCCGCGGAAAATAGCGCGACAAGCTCCTCACCGCTATTTTCTTTGGCACGCGGACCAAGAATTTCGTAAATCGTCGCTGGTTGCAGTTTGCCTTTCACGCGGATGAAATCGATCTCGCGAAATATGAATTGATCGTCGCGCAGCGCCCGCCGCGTGAATTCGCTGATTAATATTTGCGTGCCGTACTCCTTGTTCAGGCCTTCCAGCCGCGCCGCCAGGTTCACCGCGTCGCCCATTGCCGTGTATCCGTAGCGCAACGACGAGCCCATGTTTCCCACCGAAGCGATTCCGGTATTAATGCCGATGCCGATTTCCAGCACCGGGCTTCCCTGCGCGCGCCATTGCGTCTGCAATTCTGCCAGGCGCGCCAACATGCTCACCGCGCTCAGGCAGCAGCGTTGGGCGTGATCGGGTTCATCGAACGGCGCGCCCCAGATGGCCATCACTGCATCGCCAATATATTTATCCAGCGTGCCCTGATGGCGAAAAATGATGCGTGTCATTTCCGTCAGGTAGCCGTTCAGCAGGCCGGCGAGCGTCTGCGCGTCGAGGGTTTCCGAAATAGTGGTGAAGCCCCGAATATCGCTGAAGAGCACGGTCACTTCGGTCTTGCGCGGCTTTACACGTTCGGGATCGCTCAGCAGACGGCGAATCACTTCCGGACTCACATATTGCTGAAACGCGCCGCGCACTTTGCGTTTTTCCTGCTCTTCGATTAGCACGCGGTAGAGCGCCACCAGGCTGACATTGGGAATCAGCACGAAAACGGCCGGAACGATGAAGTTCAGCCACCAGCCGTGCAGAAAGGCCCAGTACACAATTCCGGCAAACGGAAAAATGAACGCGAGGCCCAGAATCATCCAGCGTGGCTGCACCATGGCGAGCCAGATTCCCAGCGGAATCCCAAACAGGAAGATAAATCCCACGTCAGTGAGCGCCTGCAGGCCGCGATTCACGATGAATTGCTGGTTCAAAATATTGTCAATCACGTTGGCATGAATCTCGGTGCCTGGAAAATCGATGCCGCCAAACGGCGTGGCGCGTAAGTCGCCAATCCCGGTGGCGGATGCGCCCACCAGCACGATCTTGTCTTTGAACGTTCCGGGAGGAAATTTCTGCAGCGCGGCATTGGCGAACGAAACGTAAGGATAGGTGCGCGCCGGGCCGTGATAATTCACCAGCAAGCGGCTGATGTCGTCGGTATGCACGAAAACGTGCTTTCCGAATTCCACGCCGACGATTCCGCCGCCGCCGTAGGTCAGCGCGACTTGCTCGTCCGTGAGGCCCAGATACAGGCGCACGGCCTGCACCTCGAGCGAGGCGTAAAAATCCCAGTTGGCGCGATCCGGATCGCGGCCATAGGGAATCGCCAGCGGCACGTGGCGCACCACCGAGTCCGCATCCAGAAAAACATTGAAGAAGCCCACGCCTTTTTTTGCGGCAACGGCTTCCGTGAAAACAGCGGTGTTAGCCTCCGCGCCCCGCGGGACGAAGTTGAGGTCATCGTAGAGCTGGATCACGCGTACGCGGCCCTGTTCACCTCCGGCGGAGGGCAACGGCCGCACCTGCGGAAAAGGAAAATAGGCAATCTGGTTGGCGTATTCATCCAGCGCCTGGCTCGAGACTCCCGCCAGGTCCGCCTTGGTGTAGAGGAAATAACTTCCCAGCACCACATCGCCAAAGCGTTCGATCGCCGCGGCTACTTGCTGGTCGTAGTTGTATTGCCTTTCCTTACTTTCGATGGTCGAAAGAATCGCAGGGCCGACTGCGTGCCCCTTCTTTTGTTCCGCCGCCAAATCTCCGGAAAGTTCCTGCAGCGGAAGCACCGTTTGGTCGGGCTTGCTGAAAGTCATATCGAAGGCCACGACGCGCGCGCCGTCAGCGCGCAGCGCATCCAGCAAATGCGCAAAATGGATGCGCGGAAACGGCCAGCGGCCCAGCTGTTCCTGCGATTCCTGGTCGACGTCCACAATAATGATGCGTGGATCGGTGCGCGTGCGGCCGCGGAACTGGAAGCGCGTATCCAGGCTGGACCACTCCATGCGATAAACAAAATCGGATATCGGCATCGGCCGCTCGCCGACGAAAGTGACGTAATAAGTCGCCAACGCGAATAGCGTGATCAGCAGGCTGATGGCGAACGAGCCTTTGTGATCCCACCATTCGCGAAGCAGTCCCGCGGTGCGGTTGATTATGCGTGTGGATTCGGCCATATTTGCCGCGAATGCAGTGCGCCGCGCGTACCGAGATGGAAATTGAAATCCGCGCAAGGCTAACAAACGGCCGCGTCCGATTCAAGGCGCGAAGCCGGCCGCTGTGCCGCGCGCAGGACGCGTGCCCCTCGCGAACCAAAAGGTTATAGAATCGGCTGGCTGTGCCACCATGGCTGGTTCCGCTATACTTCGCCACGCGAGGCGGTGGCGCGACGCGCAGGAACGTATGGGTGAAAAGAAAGAAATTTGGCTCATGGAAGGCTCGGCGGCGGAGAAACTTATCGCGCCCTTGCGCCAGAATTATCATTTGCGCAGCCTCAGCGGGAGCAGCCAGAGCGATGCGAGCGGCGAACGCGCGCAGGAACGCGCGGCGAATTACGGCGTGGTGCTCGCGGACATGCGCGATGGAGCGCCGGTGCTGCCCGCTTCCTGGAATGGTTCGGGCAGCAATTATCGCGTGGTCGGCGTGGTGCCTGCGGCCGGCTTGGGTTCTGTGCGGAGGTCCGAATCACATCGCGGGAAAGCAGCAGCATCCGTTTTCGCATTCGTGCCTTCCAGCGCCTCCGCTGAGGAATTGGAAAAGACTCTGGGAATTGCATTTGAGAATATCGAGCTCGTGGTGCGCGAACGCACCACGCGCGAAGAGCTGGAAGGCGCCGAACGCGAGCGCGAACAGCTGAATGAAATCGGAATCGCTCTTTCCTCGCAGCGCGATGTTCGCGAATTGCTCAATCTGATTCTGGCCAAGGCCCGGGAAATCACGCGAGCGGATGCCGGCTCGCTCTACCTGATTGAGGATGAAGGCGAGGGCGGCCGGCATTTGCGATTCATGCTGACGCAGAACGACAGCCTGGTGTTTCCCTTCAAGGAATTTGTGCTGCCGATGGCGGAAGATTCCATGGCAGGCTACACCGCGCTGCGCGGCGAAGTGGTGAATTTCGCGGACGCGTATCACATCCCGCCGGAAATGCCGTTTCACTTCAATGATCATTACGACCGGGAATCGGGTTACCGCACGAAATCGCTGCTCACCTTGCCGATGCGCAACGCCAAAGGCGAAGTGCTGGGCGTACTGCAGCTGATCAATGCGAAAAACGATCCGGCGGCGCGGTTGCGCAACGAAGCGGATGTGGCGCAGCACGTGCAGCCATTCCACGAGCGGTCGGTGCGGCTGGCTTTGTCTCTGGCATCGCAAGCGGCGGTGGCTTACGAAAATCGCAAACTCTACAACGATATTCAAACGTTGTTCGAAGGCTTCGTGAAAGCCGCCGTGACCGCAATCGAGCAGCGCGATCCCACAACGTCCGGACATTCCCTGCGTGTTGCCGCCTATACGCAGGGCCTGGCGGAAATTGTGGATCAGGTCGCCGCCGGCCCGTACAGCGGCAGCCATTTCGATCACGAGCAGATGAAAGAAATTCGCTACGCTGCGCTGCTGCACGATTTCGGAAAAGTTGGCGTGCGCGAAGAAGTGCTGGTGAAGGCGAAGAAGCTGTACCCGCTGCAGATGGAACTGGTGAAGCAGCGCTTCGATTACATCCGCAAGGAATTGGAAGTGGGCATGGTGCGCCGCAAGCTGCAGATGTTTTTGGAACGCGACCGCGGCGACGCGCTCAGCGAAATCGCGCGCCTCAGCGAGGATTTCGAACAACGCCTGGCGCGCATTCAGGATTATTTGCAGTTCATCCTGGACGCGAACGAGCCGACGCTGCTGGAACAGGGGCAATTTCGCAAACTGGGCGAAATCGCGCATCAGTTTTTCGAGGACAGCAAGGGCAGCGAACTGCCGTACATCAATGCCGACGAAATGCGGCTGCTTTCCATACCGAAGGGTAGCCTCGACGCATCCGAGCGCCAGCAAATCGAATCGCATGTCGTATACACCTTTAATTTTCTGAGCCAGATCCCGTGGACGAAAGAATTGCGCGGCGTGCCGGAAATCGCCCGCGCACATCATGAAAAACTGAATGGTACGGGTTACCCGTACAAGTTGCACGGCGATCAGATTCCGCTGCCCACCAAAATGATGTCCATTTGCGATATTTTCGACGCTTTGACGGCTTCCGACCGGCCCTACAAGCGCGCCGTGCCCGTCGAACGCGCTTTGAGCATCCTGGACGAATGCGTGCGCGCCAACGAAATTGATTCCGAGCTTTTCCGGCTGTTCCGCGAATCCAAGGTGTACGAGCGCGTGATGCCTCCGCCGCCCAAATGATGCGCAACATGCTGACTTTTTTCGGATTTGTGGCCGCAACGAAGCCGCGCACGCGGATTGACGCGTTTATATGGTGCGTCGTTTGCGCGTGCATCGCTGGCGGCTGGTCTCTGTTCGCTTACGCACCAGCGGCGCGCGCGCAATCCACCGCCGCCACCACCTGGACCGTTTCGATCGTGCTACCTTCGCGAATGGTCGCAGGGGAACCGGCTACGCTCGCGGTTCTTGGCGTGGATGGGCGGCTGGCGGACGGAATCACCGTGGATGTGGGAGAAGGGCAGCACGTGAAGACGGACAAATCCGGGCGTGCATTTTTCACTGCGCCCACCGATGTGACAGTGCTGATTGTCAGCGCTGCGGGAAATTCCGCCGCAGCGCTCATAGACGCGCCCACAACGGGAATGGGCGAGCAGGCGTCCATTGTAGCGCCGGTGGTTTCGCAGGTGGATCGGTTCTCCATCTGCGGCGGCGGATTTCGCGGCGACGTGGACGCGAATCGCGTGAGCATCAATGGCGACCGCGCGTTCGTGCTCGCTGCTTCGCCGGAATGCATTGTGGTGCTGGCGAGCCCGCGCGCGCTTCCCGGCCCGGCGAAATTATTGATTGAAACGCCGGTCGGCCAGTGGACTGCGACCACGACGCTGGCAAGTCTGCATTTCGATCCTCCGTTGCCGCCGCTGGTTCCGGAAAAACGCAGCAAGCTCGCTTTGCACGTGCAGGGAACGGACCAAGCGTTGCGCGTGTGGGTGGAAAATCAAACTCCCGGCGTGCTCCGTTTTTTGCGGGGAGACCGGCAGGAAGTACTGACGTCCGGCGGTTCCGAGAATTCCGCCGAGATTGAAGTACAGGCGATGGCCACGGGAGATTTTTCCTTTCACGGACGGATTCTTGCCGCGCCTGATGCCGGAATGGCGCGGCGCTACCTCGGCGTCGCGGAAAGCATCGCGCCCAAAGATGCGCAGCACGCGGTAAAGAACCTGGTGGAGCGGCTCACCCATCATCCGGACGAAACGCAAAAGGTGCGGCGCGATGCAGAAGCGATTGTTTCCACAACGATGGCGGGAGATTTTCGCACGCTCATGGAATGCGCGGCAGCGGCGTTGCAGTGAGAATTGCCAGCGGATTATGTTTTGTGAAGTTTGCGCGACGCGACGACCGGAGACAAAAAGTCCAGGCCTGCAGAATCAATCTTCGTTTGTGGCGCTAAGCACTCGCGGCGGCGCTTGGCCTTCAGGAAGCGCGCCTTGCGCCATTTGCTCCAGTGCATTGCGCGCGCGGCTCAAGCGGCTGTCGGCGTCTTCATAACTCTGCTGCGCGTGACGCAGATGCGTGCCGAGCCGGTCGTAAACTTCGGCAAAGGCCTCGAATTGTTTTTTCAGTCCGCCCATGCCAGCCAGCAAATGGCGCGTGTTTTCCTCGATTTTCTGACCTTGCAGGCTGATGGCGACGGCGCTGAGGCACGCATAAAAAGTGTTCGGCGAAACGGGGAAAACGCGCTTGGCCCGGCAATATTCATCAATCTGTCCGTATTTCGTGTCTTCGGTCATCAGCAGCTCGTAATAGACGCCTTCAGAAGGTACGAACATCAGCGCGTAATCGAAAGTGTGCTCGTCCGGCAGAATGTATTTCTCGGCGATGGCATCGGCGTGCTTGCGAACCGCGAGCGAAAATTCACGACGCGCCGATTCGCCGGCATCGAAAAGCCGGCGGTAAGCGTCCAGCGGAAACTTTGAGTCCACGGAAAGAATGCGGTCGCCGCTGCGCACGATGGCGTCCACGATAGCGCCGGTGGAGTCGAAACGGTATTGCGTTTCGTACGCGCTGCGCGGCAAAGCATCCTGCAGCAACCGTTCCAGCACCACTTCACCGAGCACGCCGCGTGTTTTCGCGCCGCCCAGAACATTTTGCAGCGTCTGCGCGGATTGCGACATCGCGTTTCCGGCCTGCTGCACTTCCGCGATCTGCATGCTGATCTTGCGAATCGTCTCGTTCGAGGATTGCAGCTGCTGCGCCATGGCGATTTGCGCGTCGCTGGCGAGTTTTCCGGACGATGCGACTCCGGTTTGCAATTCCTGGCGCACCTGGCCGAGTTGGGTGGTGACCGATTGCATCAGGTGATTGATTTGCGCGTACACGGACTGGCCTTGCGTGGCGAGCGAATTCTGCATTTCCTGACGCACCGCGGAGAGTTGCAGATCGGAACGCCGCGCCGCCGACCACACGATGGCCGCAACGACCCCGATGGCAATCAAGCCGAGGATCAACCAGACGATCGAACTCATCAATAATGTTCCCGTCGCAGCAAACGCTCCCGCCGAGCGCTTGCAAATACTTTAGCGCGAACGCCCGCCGAGCGCAAAATTCCGACAGCAGAGTAGGCGGCTCAAGATTCCGCTAGCTGGAAATTTGGGCCCAGAGCGCCGAATGAGCGCAGCAAGGAATTGAGCCCATAGCCGTCTCCATCCGCACGCCACCGCTGCGCCGATGCGGTTCGGTACCGGCAGGATTGCCTATACCACCCTCAACTAGAAGTTAAGTTTCAGCGCGAATTGAAACGTTCGCGGATCGTATGCGGATGTGGGTTGACCGGCGGCGCAAGTAGTTGCGCCCGCGGTGGAATCGCATACGGGGTTCACGCCGCTGACGTTGAAGCGGTTCAGCATATTGAAGCCATCGGCGATCACCTGCAGATTGAAACGCTCGTTGATCGGAATTTCCTTGGCGATGCGCAGATCGATCTCGAAGAAGCCCGGCTGATTGAAAGCGTTGCGGCCCAAATTTCCAGTGCAGCCCGTGGGCGGCACGGGAACGGTGGCGCTGGGCGGAATCACCGAGCCATCGCTGCCGAAGCAGTTCGTCGGAATGATGAATTCGTCTTTGGAAATAAATGGCGAGGTGGTTGCCGCGGGGAAGCCCGCCGGAACCGCTGTGCCAGCGGGCAGCGCGGAAGGACGCCCGGTGGAAGATCCAAAGTCCAGATTCGAGTCGAAACCGAGCAGGACGTTGTAAGGCCGGCCCGAAGCCACCTCGATCACGGGCGACACCGTGAAATTTGAAAGTATTTTTTTCCACGCTGCAGAATCGCTCTGGCGGAAAGGCGTCTGATACACGGCGCTGGTGATCCAGCGATGCCGCTGATCGAAATCTGAGTTGCCGCGATCGCCATTCGGATTGCTGTTGTCCTGCGGATTCAGCAAAGTGGAAAGGTCGGTGGAATCGTCGATCGTGTGCGAATACGTCCAGCCCGAAACCATCTCGAATCCCTGCGAGAAACGCTTGGTCACGGTCAGCGTGAAACCGTTGTAAAGAGAGTTGCCGGTGGAAGTTTGCGGGTTTACGTCGCTCCACGGAACTTGCAATCCCGCAAAACCCGTGGGGAATCCGCCCGCAGCCGCCAGCGCGATCAAATTCGAGTAACCTCCCACGAGTCCCGCGAACGAGGGATTCGGACCCGACGGCCGGAAAAAATTAAATGCAGCCGCCGTGCCGATCGCTCCGATGGGAGTTCCGCATCCGGGGGCAGAAGAGCCGATGCCGAAAACGCCGGGAGCCTCCACCAAGACACTGCCCGTGCCGGTATTCACGCAGCCCGGCGCGCCTCCGTTGCTGGGAACTTGAACCGTAAGCGGATTTGTCCCCGGCGTGATCAGCCCGGCCGCGATCGCGTTGGTGGCGTTGGAATCCAGAATCGCTGGATTGGTGACGTTGATGTTGATGGTGCGGTCCAGGTGCGTGCCGTGCGTGTAGTTATAGCCGGCGCTGACTTTCCAATCCCGCGAAAGTTCATGCTCGATCGAAAGGTTCGCCTGTTGCGCCAACGCGTACTGAAAATTATTCTTGATCGGAATCGTGTAAGGGATGCCCACCAGCGGATAACCCAGCGCACCGGGCACATCGGGGTTCGGCACAGTCAAATAATTTTGATTGATGAAAAGGGAATTGGGCTGGAACGCATTGAAGCGCTGCTGATTGGCTTGATAGCACATGTTCGGTGTGGCCGTGGAGCAGCCCATGTCCGGCACATTCAATATTCCCTGAAAAATCGAAGCGGCATTCAAAGAACCATCGGGTGTGCCGCCGGGGAATTGCAGCAGGGCAGAACGCGCGCCGTCTTCAGCGGTCGCAAGGAAGGTGAGCGCGAGCGCAGGATTGTCGTAGAAAAATCCGTAGCCCGCGCGAATCACGGTCTTGCCGTTGCCCCAGGGATCCCAGGCAATTCCGATGCGCGGGGAGACGTTGTTGGAGTCGATCGGCACGCCTTCCTGAACTCCGAAGGCTTTTTCCGCCGCGGCGTTGGAAGCAGTGGCCGCTGCGAACGTGGGTTGCCAGCCGACATCGTAACGCACGCCATAATTCAAGGTGAGCCTGCCATTTATTTTCCAGCTATCCTGCGCGAAAACTCCCAGCAATTTATTGTTGAACGGGTTATCCGACTGGCCGATGCCCTGGAAAAAAATCGTGGGTGTGCCGAAGCCGTAGGCCTGCACGGGAGTCAAACTGGGAGCGCCCGCCGCGATCGAGACACTGCCAAAATCATAAACGCCGCCGTAGTTCAGTGTGAAAATCTGCGAGGACGGGGACTGCAGTTGGATGAAGTTAAAATCCACGCCGAACTTCAGCGAGTGCTTTCCCTTGATCCAAGTCAGATTGTCTGTGAGCTGGTAGCGCTTTTCCAGGCGATCTTCGGTAGAGAAAGGCTCGCGGCCGAAATACGCCGCGCCGGCGATGTTGACGGCGGGATCGGAGCCACCCGGAAGATCCGAGAAGCCGTAAAAAAGACTGCGGCGCGCGAACTGGAAGTGAACTTCATTGAACACATTGCTGCTGATGGTGGTGCTGTGCTGCGCGATCAGAGCCCAATCGTGCGTCTGTTGCGAGGAAGTGCGGTTCCCAGCGTTCTGGCCGAACGTTTGATTTTGCGCGTTCACTTGGATACCGTCGACGCTGTCGGGCGAAACCATGGCGCGCACGAAAGTGTTATTGCGCGAATTCCAGATGTGGTCAATGCGCAGTGAGTAGATGCTGCCTTTTTCGGAAGTGGGGAAATTTCCGATCGTGGAAAGCAATCCGGTAAATGAAGCCGGCACGGGCGCGCTGGTGCTGGGAAACGTGGAGCCTGGATAGAACGGTGTGTTGCCGAAGATTGCCGTGAACGAACTGGCCGCCGCCGCGCAAAGATATGGAATGCCAATTCCGGCGGGCACGGCCTGAACAAACGCTTCCTGAGTGGGCGTCACCAAATACCCGGGCAGCGGACACGGCCCCGCGTTCGGAGGCAAAATATTGGAATTTACAAATCCGAAATTGTCCTGGCCGATCGCAGTGAATCCGGTTTCCTCGCGGCGCGTGAGCTCGTAGCTGAAGAAGAAAAAAGTCTTGTCCTTCTGGATGGGGCCGCCGAATGTGAGGCCGGACTGTACGCGCGTGTAAGACTGCTTCACAGGCGTGGTGCCGCACTCGAAAGTCGTCGGATCGCAAGATGCCGTCACCGAAAACGGATTTTGCGCCTGGATGGCGCCGTTGCGCAGAAAACCAAAAGCGTTGCCGTGAATTTCGTTCGAGCCCGATTTCGTGACGATGTTGACGACCCCGCCCATCGCGCGTCCGTATTCCGGCATGTAACTGCTGCTGATCACCTGAAATTCCTGTACGCCTTCCTGGGATACCGTCGCGCGCACTCCGTTCACCGAACTGTCCACGGCGTCCGCGCCGTCCACGGAAATTTCGTTCGATCGCCCGCGCTGGCCGCCCAGGTTCAACCCGGTGTTGGGCGCCGCGCCGATCGAAGGCGTGTTGTCGCGCGCCGCGCGCGAATCCAGCAGTGTGAAGTTGATGTAATTTCGTCCGTTGATCGGCAAATTATCAATCTGATTCTGCGAGACGGTCATGGAAACATCCGTCTTGCTGGTTTCCACCAGGTCCGGCGCCGCCGAAACGCTTACGGACGCGGCCGTGGTCTTCAGTTGCAGCTGCGGGCTGAATTCGGCCACTTGCCCGAGCGTCAAAGTGAATGACGTGTCGGTGAGAACCGCGAAGCCCGGCGCTTCGACGGTAAGCGTGTAGGTCCCGGGCGGCACGCCGACGAATTCGTATCTACCGTTCGCGTCGCTGGCGGTGGTGCGTTCGATGCCCTTGGCGGGGTTTTGCAGCGTGAGCTTGGCGTCCTTCACCGCGAGATTCTGCGGATCCAACACCGAGCCGGACAAATTCACGGTGTTCACCTGCGCGGAACTGCGCCCGGGAATGGCCAGGAAGATGGCACAAAGCAGCATCATCAAAGCCAGCAATTTGCGCAGGCTCATTGTCACACCTCCAAGGAAATCCGATATTGCTTAGCGGACAGTTAGCTGCATCTCCGCGTGTGTGCCGAAACAATGTGGATCCGCTCCGCACCCCGCGGAGCAGAGAAATGGATAGATGAGCGACTTTTACGCTCGCGTGTAACTGTTTGCAATAGGAAACTTTAATCGTTTCACGAGGAATTGCCCAAGCAATTAGCGGAGTGCGCCGCGAAAGAGAAACGGGGCAGGCGACGAATCGACTTTGCGGATTTGCTCTGACGCGGCGAGATTACGACGGGCGATTCGAGGGGCCGGTCAGTTGCACCAGGTTTTCCGCAGCGGTCATGGGGGGTGTGGCGCCGGGTTCAAATGTTTGCGGCGCGCGCCAGAAGTCCATCGCGGAAGTTTGATGCACGCAGGAAACCGTGCAACGCGGCGCACAACCTTTCTTGGTGAGAAATTCGCGATGGCGTTGCTCATCGGTGTACTGCGCCAGCGGAATGCCCGGGTAACCGCGCTGCTGCGAGCAATAATGCACCAGGCCGTCTTCGCAAATGTAGAGGTAACGCGAGCCGGCGCGGCATCGCCAGTTGTTTTCCAGGCCTTTGGCGATATTGTGCTGGAATTGATTGATGCGCGTGAAGGATTGCTTGCCGAGCGACATGATCTCTTCGAAGATTTCCTGTTCGCGCGGGCCAAGCGGCTGCAGCTGGCCGTTGTGGTCATGCAGAATTCCGACGGTGGAAGTGAAGCCCAACGCGACGGCGCGGTGCGCGACGGTCAAAGCGTCCTCGGAATTGGCGACGCCTCCGCCCAACACGGAATTGATGTTGATCTGAAATTCGGCGTGCTCGGCAAGCAGCTTGAGTTTCTGGTCGAGCACTTTCAGGCTTTTCATGGAAACGTCGTCCGGATTGACGTTATCTATGCTGATCTGGAGATATTCCAGCCCGGCGCGGTTGAGCGCTTTGATGCGATCGGCGACGAGCAAATATCCGTTGGTGATTAGCCCGGCCATGATGCCGTTCTGGCGGATGCGCGCGATGATCGCGTCCAGCTCCGGATGCAGCAACGGTTCACCGCCGCTGATCGTAATCACGGACGTGCCCATCGCGCCGAGGCGGTCAATGCGGCGCAACATTTCTTCCAGCGGCACGGGCTTCGAGAAATCGTCGAATTCGTTGCAGTAGGTGCAGGCCAGATTGCAGCGGCGAATGGGGATAATGTGCACGAGCACGGGATGGCGCGTGGAAAGCAGGCCCTTGGCGAGCATGCGCAACTCGCGCAGTTTGCGATGCACTGCGAGCAGCTTCTTGCGAATTTTGGTGCGTGCCGTCACTTTAGCTAGGAATCAGGCAGCCATACAGTACGAGCAGCTGATTTCGCCTGATTTATTATGCCACATCCGTCGATGCGGCCCGCGGTGGATCGCCCAGGCGATGCCGAAAGTGCTGCACGGCAGCTTATGGACTGGTCGTCAGTCCGACCACCCTTGCGGGATGCGATCCCAGCGATGCGCCTTCAGCTTCTGCAGCAGCGCCCTATCGAGCGGCGCTGCGTCGCTGACCGCAATGTTCTCTTTTACGTGTGCAAGTTTCCTCATACCGATGATCGTGGTGCCGACGTCGGGATTCGACAGAATGAAGCGCAGTGACATTTCCGGCAGTGTCATGCCAGGCGGCACGATTTTCTTCAGTTCATCCACGCGCGTTAGAGTCTGCGCCAAATTTGCCGGGCCAAAATATTTTGCGCGCCAGTCGTGGGATGGAAATTTTGTCTCGCGCGTCATTTTTCCACCCAGGCTGCCCTCGTCAAGTGGAACGCGCGCGATCACGCCGATATTCAGTTCGCGGCACACTGGAAAAAGCTTATCTTCCGGGGATTGATCGAAAATGTTGTAGATCACTTGCACCGCGTCCACCAGTCCGGTGCGCAGCGCTGCAATGCCGTTTTCAGGCTGCCAACGATTCAGACTGAGCCCGAAGCAGCGAATCAGCTTTTCGCTTTTCAGTTTCTCGACGGTCTCGCGAAATTCCGCTTCGTTGGCCCAGCTGTCGTCCCATACGTGAAATTGCAGGATATCAATGGATTCCGTTCCGAGTTTTTCCCGGATTTTCTGGGCGTAGCTCATCACATGCGCAGCAGGGAATACGTCGCGATATTTGTATTGCGGCGTGGCCGGCCAGCGGCCGTTCAGCGGCGGAACTTTCGACGCGGCATACAGCCGTTTGCCTTGATTGCTCGCCAGTATTTTGCCGAGCAGGCCGTCGCTCTTGCCTTCTCCGTAGGCCCACGCGGTATCGAAGAAATTGCAGCCCAGGTCAATCGCCGATTGCATCGCCTGCATGGATTCCTGATCTTCGGAACCGCTCCAGCCGCTCATTCCCCAAAGTCCGTGGGCGATGTCACTCCCAGCGAAACCCGTGCGCCCGAGCTTGCGATATTTCATTTGCTCTCCTCGTAATTGTTATACAACGAATCGGCTGCTCCGGCTTGCTCAAACAGCCAAGCCAACATTGGAAAAAATGCGGCCAAGCGTGATACCGTTTCGCCACCAGCTGATCTGGCGGCATTTCTCGCGACGAAAGAGGTGGCGCGATGCGCGACTTTCCGATCATTGACATTGCAGGAGTGCCGACTGCGTCAGCGGCCGCCATGAAGGATCTGGGAAGCCGGGTGGACGAAATTTGCCGCCAGACGGGTTTTCTTGCCATCGTCGGGCACGGAGTTCCGCGGGAGGTCATCGGCGCGGCTTGGGATGCCTCGCGCGCTTTCTTCGATCTGCCTGTGGACCGCAAGCTCGCGACAAAAATGCCCTACGTCGGTTATCCCTATGGCTATTCTCCAATGCAAGCCGAAGCCCTCGCCCAATCGCTCGGCGCAGAAACGCCGCCGGACATCAAGGAAAGTTTCAGCATCGGCCCGTTGCATCAACCGCCGCACAGCGGCAACGAACCCGACGCCGATTTTCGCTTTGCCGCGAACCTGTGGCCGCAAGAGCCGGTGATTTTTCGCGCCGCGTGGTCGGCGTATTACGTCGCGATGGGCGAACTGGCCGCGCGTATCATGCGCGTGTTCGCGGCGGCCCTGCGTCTTCCCGCGGAATTTTTCGCCGGCGTGATGGATAATCCCATCAGCGCGATGCGCGCGCTAAATTATCCTCACCAGCCCGTGCCGCCGCAGCCCGGACAATTGCGCGCCGGAGCCCATAGCGATTACGGCAGCCTCACGATTCTGCTTGCTGAAGCTGCACCCGGCGGACTGGAAATTCGCACTGCCGATGGTCAATGGCAGCCGGTCCCCATCATTCCGGATGCGTTCATCATCAATATCGGCGATTTAATGGCACGCTGGACGAATGACCACTGGGTGTCCACTCTGCATCGCGTCGTGAATCCACCGGCGGACCAGCGCGGCTCCTCACGCCGCCAGTCCATCGCATTTTTCCATCAGCCGAATTGGGACGCGGAGATCACCTGCATTCCCACGTGCATCGCTCCCGGCGAATCCGCCAAGTATCCACCGGTGAAATCCGGCGAGCACCTCATGCAGAAATTCCGCCGCAGCGTGAAAGTCGGCTCCGCCGGCGCCGCCCAGTAAACCCTGCCACCCTTAAGCGGAATGCAGCGCGCTGTAGGCCTTCGCGATTTGCGCGGCTACTCGCGCGTTGTGCACGAGCAGAGCGATGTTCGTCTCCAGCGTCCGGCCGTAGCTCGCTTTCGCCAGGTGATCCAGCAGATAAGGCGTGACGGCCTTCCCGCGAATTCCCTCGGCCGCGGCCGACTGCAGGGCCTGCGCGATCCACGCGTCCACTTCCTCGTTCCCCAGCGCGCTCGCTGCCGGCGGCGGATTGCCGAACACAATTCCGGACGACAATCCCAGCTCCCAGTGAATCTGCATCAGCCGAGCGGCTTGGGCGGGCGTGTCTACGCGCGATTGCAACGCAAGGCCGCTATCCTCGACGTAGAACCCTGGAAATTTGCTCGTGCGATAGCCGACGACCGGCACGCCCAGTGTTTCCAGCATTTCGAGCGTGCGCGGAAGATCCAGAATGGCTTTAGCGCCCGCGCAGACCACCGCTACCGGAGTGCGCGCGATTTCCGGCAGGTCCGCGGAAATGTCGAAGCTCAACTCTGCTCCGCGGTGCACGCCGCCGATCCCGCCGGTCGCGAACACGCGAATTCCTGCGAGCGCTGCGATCAGCATCGTCGCGGCCACCGTCGTGGCTCCGGTTTGCCGCGCGGCCCGCACCGCGGCCAGGTCGGCACGGCTGACTTTGGCGATTCCATCGCTCGCGGCAAAAGTTGCGAGCTGCTCGGACGAAAGCCCTACGACCAGACACCCTTCCATCATGGCAATCGTCGCGGGTATCGCGCCTTCTTCGCATACGGCCGCTTCCATTGCGCGGGCTGTCTCCAGATTCTGCGGCCGCGGCAAGCCATGCGCGATTACGGTGGATTCAAGTGCCACGATTGGGCGCCCCGCCTGCAACGCGGCAGCCACATCGTCCCGAACCACGAGCGAGATGACCAAGAAAGCCTCCCAGATCCTTCCGGTCTTATCACAAAACCTGGCGCAGTGCGAAGTTCGCGCGAAGAACTTTCTCGGGCGTGCTAGGATTTCGACGCGATGCGCCGCAAAACAATCCGCCAGCCCAGCATCATCGTGCTCGGCGACATTAACGTGGACATTATGGGGCGCGTGCAGGCCTGGCCGCAGCCCGGAGAAGATTGCCTCGCGCAGGAATTACAAATTAGCTGCGGCGGTGTGGGCGCCAATTGCGCATTCGGATTGGCGCGCTGGGGCGCACTGCCGCGGCTGGTGGGCTGCGTCGGGCAGGATATTTTCAGCGAGTATGTGCTGAGAATTCTTCGCGCAAGTAACGTGGACACGCGCTGGATACAACGAACCACCGCCGCCGTAACCGGAATGTTCTATATCAACGTGACGCCCGACGGAGAGCGCACATTTTTCGGCGGCCGCGGTGCGAACGCGCTGCTGCGACTGCTGCGCAGCAACGCTGCGCTCACGACCGGAACAGCCGCCGCGCATATCGCGGGCCATAGCTTTCTCGATCGCGGTCCGGCCCAAGCCGCCAAACATTTGATCAAGGCCATGCACGCGCGCGGAGGCTGGGTCTCGCTGGACGTCGGCATGGAGCCGAGCAAAGCAATTCCGCAGAAAATTTTGCAAATGGCCCGTCGCGTGGATATTCTGCTCGTCAGCCTAGACGAAGCCGCCGCGCTCACCGGCACGCGCGATCCTTTCAAGGCGTTCGCAGCCCTGCGCCAGGCCGGCGCCCGCGAAGTGGTACTAAAAATTGGCCGCCGCGGCTGCTTGATTGGCGAAAGCGACCGTCTCGTGCTGGTTCCGTCTTTCGCCGTGCGCGCTAAAGATTCCACCGGAGCGGGGGACGCCTTCGTCGCTGCGTTTTTGCAAGCGCGATTGCGCGGATGGCCCACAATCGAAAGCGCCATCGCCGCCAACGCAGCCGGTGCGCTGGCGACCAGGGTTGTCGGCGCAGGACAGAATGTGCCCGGACAGCGCGAAGTGGCGGCGCTGCTGAGCACGCAGCGATTAACAGGAAAGTGGGACGAAGCGCGCATGCGAGTTTTGGCGCGCCTGCCGCACCGCCGCTTGTTGCGAAGAAGGAGTGCAAGATGACGCGACCACCCGAAAACACGCCGCTACCCGAATGGAAAAAAGAAATGGATCGGCAACGATTGATCTCGCTCGCGGATCTTTTTCCCGCTCCCAAGCCGGTGATCGGGATGGTCCACCTGTGGCCGCTTCCGGGAGCGCCCGGCTACAACGGATACGGAATGCAAACGATCATTGATCACGCGCTGCGCGACGCCGAAGCGCTGCTGCAGGGCGGCGTGGACGGACTGATGGTAGAAAATATGTGGGACCTGCCTTATTACGTTGGCAACAATGTAAAGCCTGAGGCGATGACCGCGCATGCCGTGGCGGCCGCGGCAGTCGTGAACAATTCTCCGGTACCGGTCGGCGTCAACGTCATTCACAACGGCGGAGTGGTGTGCCTGGCCATCGCTCTGGCAGCCAAAGCGCGCTTCATACGCGTCTGCATTCTTACTGGTGCGCGCGTGTGGGATACCGGCGAATTCGATCACGGCTGCGCGGCGGAACTGATGCGCAAACGAAAAAAACTCGCCGCGGGCGACATTCATATTTTTGCCGACGTGGACAAGAAGCACTCGGTCCCGTTTCCCGGCATTGATTTGGCCACGCACATCCAATGGACCGAATTCTATGGAGCCGACGCGCTGATCGTTTCCGGAAAATTTACAGGCAATGCGCCGGACGTGGAGAAAGTTCGCCAGGCAAAGAGCCTGGCGACGCGCCCGCTTCTGATCGGCAGCGGCAGCAGCGCGGAGAATGCAGCCGCGTTGCTGCAGCATGCTGATGGAATGATCGTCGGGACGAGCCTGAAAAAAGATGGCGTGATGGAAAATGCCGTGGACGTCCATCGCGTGAAGGCGCTGATGGACCGCGTGCAAATGGTGCGCGAGCGTGCCGCCGCGCAAGCGTCCTGATCGTGCAGCACAGCGCGCTCTATTCCAATTCAATTTCGGAGGAAACGTAACCGTGCCGGCGAAGAGATGCAAGATCGCCGTAATCCCCGGAGACGGCATCGGCCTTGAAGTTGTGCCGCAGGGGATTCGCGTGCTCGAAGCGGCCGCCAAGCGCTTCGGATTTTCATTTACGTGGCAGAATTTCGATTGGAGCTGCGAAACCTATCGCCGGACGGGCCGCATGATGCCGGAAAACGGCCTCGATCAGCTGCGCCCTTTCGACGCGATTTTCCTGGGCGCGGTCGGTCATCCCGATGTTCCCGACCACATATCCCTCTGGGGCCTGCTGATCCCGATCCGCCGCCATTTTCGTCAGTACGTAAATTTGCGGCCTGTGCTCTTACTCGAGGGACTCGATTCGCCTCTGAAAAATATCCGGCCCGGCCAGATTGATATGGTCATCGTCCGGGAAAATAACGAAGGCGAGTATTCGGAAATCGGCGGCAGACTATACGAGGGCACGGAAGAGGAACTCGCGATTCAGCAGACCGTTTTCACTCGCCGGGGCGTAGACCGCATCCTGCGCTACGCGTTTCGGCTCGCCAGAACCCGGAAATCGCACGTGACCTCCGCCACGAAATCGAACGGCATCATTCACACCATGCCGTACTGGGACGAGCGTTTTCGCCTCATCGCGCAGGAATTTCCCGAGGTGCGCACGGATCAATATCACATAGATATTTTGACGGCTCACTTCGTGCGCCATCCGGAATGGTTCGACGTAGTGGTTGGTTCGAATCTGTTCGGCGACATTCTTTCCGATCTTGGACCGGCGGTCGTGGGCTCGATCGGCATTGCGCCCTCTGCGAATCTAAATCCCGAGCGCGAATTTCCGTCCATGTTCGAGCCGGTGCACGGTTCCGCGCCCGATATCGCAGGCCGGGGCGTGGCAAACCCGATCGGGCAAATATGGTCCGGCGCAATGATGCTACGCCACCTAGGTGAAGCGGAAGCGGCAGACGCCGTCGAACAGGCGATCGCCAAGGTGCTGGCGAATTCGAAAGTGCGCACGCCCGATATCGGCGGGAAATCCACAACCGAAGATATGGGCGAAGCGATCGAGCGCGAAATCCTGGCAGCGCACAAACAAAATGCCTGATGATCTAGTAACAGCATCCGCCGTGTTAAAATGCGCCTGTGGGGCTGTAGCTCAGTTGGATAGAGCGACGCACTCCTAACGCGTAGGTCGTCGGTTCAATTCCGACCAGCCCCACCATCTCCAGTTGTCGGCAGAAATTTCCCAATCGGCAGGACTGGTCGTTACGAAGTTCGAGGCTTCTTGTCTCGCGACGCACGCTTCAAATCTTCGACAGCAGGAAACGATGTGGGCTCAGTGAGCGCCAATTCCGGCGGATTCTTGCCGTTCTGCATCGCGGCGACGAGCATTTCCAGCGCCAGCTTCGTATTGGGCGGGACCACCACGGTGGCGGCAAGCAATCCGCTGCGCACATATTGCTGGCCCGTAGCGATCAAGCCGTCGCAACCCGTGAACGGCACGCCCAGCCATTTTTCCCGCGCAGCCCCGTCGGAGCTTTCCTGCATCGCTTTGCGCGCGCCAATGGCCATCGAATCGTCCTGCGCGCCGACCAGATCCACATACTGCTTCACCGAAGTGGACAAGCGCATCCATGAGCTCACCGCTTTGTAAGAACTCTCTTCGGTCCACTGGCCCTTCAACATATTAATTTTTATGTTGGCAGGTTTGGTTTGCTGCATTCCGGTGGTGCGCTCTTTCGCGGCGGAATTTTCCGAAGGCCCTTGAATGTAGAGAACGGATCCGCCATGCGGAAGTAGCGCCGCGAATTGCAATCCCTGAATCCGCCCGATCTCCAAATGATCGGAACTCACCGCGAAAGCTGGTGCGCGCCCGGCGCGGCGCAGTTCGGGTAAATATTCCGCGTTGCGATTCAGAACCACCCAGCCCATTCCTGCGCCGGACGCCGCGCGAGCGACTTGCGGCAACGCTGTAGCGCCCAGCGGTTCGAAAAGTATGGCGTCCGGCCGGACGCCCGCAGGCGATTGAATCGCTTTCAGGATTTGATCGCTCTGCTTGATCGCATCGTTGCCCGCATAAACCACTTGCAGGCCCAGACCCAGGCGTTGCGCGGTTTCCTTCGCGGCGGTCGCTTGTTCCTGCTGATAATCATTGTCGTCGGTGGGCAGCGAGAGCAGATAGTTCAACTTGGGCATGGTCGGCCGAGATCCTTTATATTTCCGTCCCGGAAAGAGTACATGGAAAACGGCACAGGGGTTCAGCGAAGTCGCGACGGAGTGCCGTGTCGTGACATGCCCGCTGGCCGCACGGCAGACGGGCTAAATGCGCGGGAAACGCGCCAGCAGTCTAGTTAAATCGCACATACTCGAAATTCAATGGCTGGCGATTCACGCCGCGGATCGGGGGCGCAATCCAATTGGCGAATTTGCCGGGCTCGATCACGCGGCCCGTCATCAGCGATTGCACGAACTTCTGATCCGCCGCGCTGGGCATCCACTTGTCCCGATTATTTTCCCACGCTTCTTTCGTAAGCACTTCGCCTTCGGGGCTGATGGAGTGCCCTGCGAAATTCCCAATCGCGCGGTGGAAGCCCTTGTGCGGCAGCCTGAGCCGGAAAGAAATGCCGGCCTGCTCCATGATTTTATTCCAGCGGTCCACGCCGCCCTGAATTTCCGCGATGTAGTCGTCGCGCAGCCGTTCGTTCAGCGCCGTCAAAGCAGAAACGTGGCGCGTGATAATTTTGTTGCCGGAAACTTCCAGCACGGGATATTCGGCGTTTTGCAGCATGTGGTCGTCGTCGATTTTTGTCTCCTCGTAACGTCCTTTCAGCCCGGTCGTGTAGTAGCTGGCGGCATTCGACGATGCGTCCGAGCCAAAGAGATCAATCGTGACGCTGAAATGAAAATTCAAATATTTCTGCATCGTTTGCAGGTCAATCACGCCCAGCGCGCGGACGTCGCTGGCATTTTCAACTTTGTGTTCCTGCATCACCTCGCAGGTACGCTGCAATATGCGGCTAATGCCCGTCTCGCCGACGAACATGTGATGCGCTTCCTCGGTGAGCATGAAGCGGCAAGTGCGCGCCAGGGGATCGAACCCGGATTCGGCGAGCGCGCAGAGCTGAAATTTTCCGTCGCGATCCGTGAAGAACGTGAACATGTAAAACGCCAGCCAATCCGGCGTGGGCTCGTTGAACGCGCCCAGAATGCGCGGATTGTCGGCGTCGCCGGAGCGCCGTTCCAGCAGCGCTTCCGCTTCTTCGCGGCCATCGCGCCCAAAGTAGCGGTGCAGCAGATAAACCATGGCCCACAGATGCCGCCCTTCTTCCACGTTTACTTGAAAAATATTTCGCAAATCGTACAGGGAGGGGCAGCACATTCCGAGCAACCGCTGCTGTTCGACGGATGCCGGCTCGGTGTCGCCTTGCGTCACGATCACGCGCCGCAAAGTCGAGCGGTATTCACCGGGAACTTCCTGCCACGCCGGCTGTCCTTTGTGTACGCCGAAATTTACCTGGCGTGCGGCATCGCGCGGCTGCAGAAAAATTCCCCAGCGATATTCGGGCATGCGCACATAGCCAAACTGCGCCCAGCCGTCCGGCTCCACGCTCGTAGCAGTGCGCAGATACACTTCCAGCGCGTGGCTTTCGCTCGGACCCATGTCGTACCACCAGTTCATGTATGCCGGTTGCCAGTGCTCCAGCGCGCGCTGCAGCACGCGATCCCTGCCCAGGTCCACGTTGTTCGGGATTTTTTCCGTGTAATCGATCATAGCGATCTCCTAAAAATGAAAAATGGCCAAAACTTTTGCCGGAGGGAGCTTCAGACCCGTTCCCAATTAAATTTCACGGGTGCGCCCGTGCCGTAAATCTTCAGCGCGCCGCTTTCACCGACGGCATTCGGCCGAATGAAAATCCAGTTCTGCCAAGCGGACAGTCGGCCAAAAATCCGCGTCTCCGTTGTTTCCGTCCCACCAAAGCGCAGGTTCGCTTCCATGCCAGTGAGCGCGTCGGGCGAGAGCGCGATTCTGGATTCGATCGCCTGCCGCACCTCATCCTGCCAATCAAGATCATCGGGCGCGGCAGTCACCAGGCCCAGCTCGACCGCATCCTTCACTTCCAGCACGCGCCCAATCTGTTTGCGCAACGCGGCTATCCGCGTCGAGTCCTGGTAAAAGCGCGCCGCCAGACGCGAAAGACGGTTCACCATCGGCAGCGCCCCGAAATTCATCCCCGATAGCCACATCCCCGCGCGCGCTGCGCCTTGCTGCGTGTCCAGCATGTAAACGCGATCGGCCGCGAGCGCCAGTTCCAGCAAAGTTCCCGCAAAACACGAATCGGGCTCCACCAGCGCGTAAATCGAACGCGAAGAAACATCCAGCCGCGCGAAAGTGCGCCGCATCATGCCCAGAACTTCGCGCACGAACCAGTTGTCCTGATTGTTCAGAACGAAATTATCGAGCGCCAGCACCGCATTGGCATCGCCGGCGGTTTTAACAATCCACAAACCAAGTTCCGGCTCGCTCGTGCGCAGCCCCAGAATCGCATCGTCCAATTCACGCGCCATTTGCAACGGCCACCAGCGAGCGCCAGCCGCCAGCGCGCTTTCGAGTGTAGGCGCCACGGCGGATTCCGGAACGCGCACGGTCAAAGTCACCGTTCGCGCTTCGCGATTCACTTGAGCGTCCACAAATTCGTAATGCCGCCCGGCGTCGTCAATGGTTCTTTGCAACGGCGTCAACGCCACGCCCTGCGCGTCTGCAGGACGATCGCTGCGCTTCGCCAGGTCCATTGCGCGCTGCTTCACGTGCTCCGCGAATTGCTGTGTTTTCACCACGTCGTCCACCAGCCCCCAATCTTTCGCGCGCTGGCCCTTCACTCCATCGGCCGTCGTGCAGAAAACATCAGCATGGTCGCGGCGCACTCTGCGCTTATCGGTCACGCGCGTGAGGCCGCCGGTGCCCGGAAGCACGCCCAGTAACGGAACTTCCGGCAGGCTGACGGCGGAAGAGCGATCGTCCACCAGAATAATTTCGTCGCAAGCCAGCGCCAGCTCGTATCCGCCTCCGGCCGTCGTTCCGTTCAGTGCGGCAAGGAATTTCAAGCCCGAATGCGCGCTGGAATCTTCGATCCCGTTGCGCGTCTCGTTCGTGAACTTGCAGAAATTCACTTTCCACGCGTGCGAGGAAAGTCCCAGCATGTAAATGTTGGCGCCGGAACAAAAAACACGGTTCTTCGCGCTGGTCAGCATCACGCAGCGAATTTCTGGATGCTCGAAGCGGATTCTCTGCAGCGCGTCGTGGAGTTCGATGTCCACGCCGAGATCATAAGAATTCAGTTTCAGCTTGTAGCCGGGACGCAATCCGCCATCCTCGTTCACGTCCATCGTCAGCATCGCCACCGGCCCTTGGTAGGCCACGCGCCAATGCTGGTATTTCGCCGGCTCGGTCTGATAATCCACCGGTGCAGCTTTAATGTGCGAATCATGCGTTGCGACGACGTCCACGCGTGCCTCCTACCCGATTTCGGTTTGCAGTGCTTGCTTGAGTTTCAGGAAACTTTGCTCCGCGGATTCGCCGGAAGTGTCCAGATGCAAATCCGCCTTGCGGTAAAAAGGTTCGCGCGCTGCTAGAATCTGGTGCAAATCTTCCATGGCCTCGTCGTTTTCGGCCATCGCCCGAAAATCGCCCTGCGCCATCACCCGCGCCATGTAATCTTCCGGATTGGCTTTCACCCACACCGTAAAGCAACTTGCGAGCAGCCGGTCGTAAGTTTCTTTTTCAGACACCACGCCTCCGCCGACGGATAGCACGGCGCGCGGGTATTCCCGCAGGATGCGTTCGAGCACTCGCTGCTCAATTCTGCGGTACCCGCTCTGTCCGTACAGCGAAAAAATCTCCGACAAATCCATTCCGGCCTCTTTGGCGATCTCGCGGTCCAGCTCGATGAACGGCGCCTTCAGCGCTTGCGCCAACTTCATGCCCAGAGTAGATTTCCCCGCGCCGCGCAGTCCAATCAATGCGATGCGCGAATGTCGATCCTTCGGCTCTGCGCCGAATTCCTGCGTGAGGCGAGCCACTACCGCGCTAAGTTGCTGTGTGGGAAGACGATCGAGCAGCTTCTGTAGGCAGCGTTTCGCTTCGGAATCAGGGGCTTCGGCGGCGAATAAGTCGGTCAATGAGACGTTCAGGGCGGTCGCGATGCGCCGCAGAAGCACGACCGAGACGTTGCCATCGCCCAGTTCGAGCTGCGCCAGATAGCGTTCGGAAACGCCCGATTCCTGCGCCACCATCTTCCTCGTCATGCCCCGCCGGTTGCGCAGCTCGCGCACCTTCAGTCCGAGCAAGCGTAGGAAGTCTCCGTCGCTCGGTTGTGCTGGCGGAGAAGGCAGGACAGCGCCGGATTGCATTTCTGGACTCATAATGTATTTGCACCCACCACATGCAGTATAATACATGTACGGCGCGTGATGTCAACGACCAAGCCTGCATGCATTGCGAGCATCGAGACGCGTGGAAGGTCGACGGAATGGCAATTATCAACAGATAATAAAGCACTTGCATAATAACATAGAGAAATCGATCCCTGCGCCATCACTGAACCAAATGTGCAACATACTACCAATTCAACTGCCCGCTCTTAGCCATCGCATGCCGCTGTCGCAGCCACGCAATCGGCGGGGAAATGGTACGAACGGGCCATCGCGGCCACCTGTACCCATAGTGTTAGAGTTAGTCATGCGCGTCAGATGCCTCCATTGCGCCGCCCAGGTCGAGCTTGACGACCAGCGGATAAAGGGCCGTAAAATGGCCCAAATCCGCTGCTGGATGTGCGCGCAGAGTTCCGTTGTTGACCTGGTGCCCCCGGACGTCAAGTCCTCCACAATCATCACCGATCCGGTCGCGCCTCAGGATCGGCCTTTCGCCGCGGCGCGCCTTGAACAATCCGCGACTGATAGGGTTGCGACACTCGATCTTCCTGAGGGCAAATCAATCGCGATTTCGGTCGTGGGCGGTTCCTCTCAGGGGCTGGAACGCGGTTTGACGATGCCGCTGGTGACGATTGGACGGCTGCGCGGCGGCGCTGATTTCGAAATTGACGATCCCATGATTTCGCGCTTGCATTGCGCGGTAGAAGTAAAGAACGACACGGTTTACCTTCGCGATCTACGCTCGACCAACGGTACGTACGTGGCCGACAAACGAGTGCTGGCCACACAGATAGATGACGCGACCGAGTTCCGAATTGGAACTTCCACGCTGCGCGTCAGTATTCGCTCTCACCAATAACCCAGAAAATCGTCCCCAATGCTCGTCCAACATCGCCCAATTTCAAAAGTTTAGGCCTGCGCCGCGCCGACCTCTGGGGTATGCTCTCTGCCTATAAATCTAAAGCCGGTTAGAGCGGATTTCGCTCGTTTCGCCGGTGGCCAAATCCGCGGGGGAGCAGGTGAGTGGTGACGAGCGCGATAGAAAAATCGGCATGGGAAGCAATATTGCCAGGCGCGATTTCCTCAATGGGTTGGGCGTTGCAGTAGGAGCATCCTTAATAAATCCAGATACGGACTGGTTCGAACGGTTCGGCCTCCCGCAATCGCCCTTGTCGCCCGATAAATCCTCGGCCTTCTATCCTCCGGCCCTCACCGGCATGCGCGGCACCACGGACGAAGTGATGGAGGTCGGCCACGCTCTGCGCGACGGGAATACCTGGAACACTGCGACGCCAGACGCCGAATCGTACGACCTGATCGTGGTAGGCGGCGGAATCAGCGGCCTTTCGGCGGCGTATTTCTTCCGCCAGATGGCCGGTCCGAAAGCCAAAATTCTGATCCTGGAAAATCACGATGATTTCGGCGGCCACGCGCGCCGCAACGAATTTCAGACCAGCCAGCGCATGATCCTCGGTTACGGCGGCACGCAATCCATCGCCGGCCCGAAAATTTACAGCAAGCAAGCCAAGCAGCTGTTCGCCGAGCTGGGCATTGATGTGCAGCGCTTCTACAAGTATTATGACCGGAATTTCGAGAAATCGCATGGCCTTGCCCGCAGCACTTTTTTCGACAAGAAAACTTTCGGCGAAGACAGGCTTGTCGCCGGCACGGGCGAGCCCACATGGACGGAGTTTCTCGCCAAAACGCCGTTGTCCGCACAGGTCCAGAAGGATCTCGCGCGCCTGCACAGCGAGAAGGTTGACTACCTGCCGGGCATGTCTTCGTGGGACAAAAAAGTACTGCTCGCCAAGACCAGTTACAAAGATTATTTGCTGAAGTACGTCAAGCTCAGTCCCGAAGCGATTCCTTTTCTGCAGACCGAGACATACGGCCTTTACGGCGTAGGCATTGACGCCGTTCCGGCCGGCGATCTCGCGGGGCTCGGCTACCCGGGATTTGCAGGCATGGATCTTTCCGGGCCAACAGGACCGGGCCTGGGAGTGGAAATCACCAAGCAGGAAGAAGACGAGCCGTACATTTTTCATTTTCCTGATGGCAATGCTTCCATCGCGCGGCTGCTGGTGCGCTCGCTGGTTTCCGCTTCTGCGCCGGGCCACACCATGGAAGATATCGTCACAGCCAAGCTCGATTACTCGACGCTGGATGATCCTGCGTCGCCCGTGCGTGTGCGCCTGAACAGCACCGTAATTCTTGCGCGCCATGTGGGAGAGGCGGGCACCGCAAAGGAAGTCGAAGTCACTTATGTGCGAGACGGCCGCGCCCGTAGCGTGCGTGGCGCCACGTGCGTACTGGCGTGCTGGAACATGGTGATTCCATATCTGTGCCCCGATTTGCCGGACAAGCAGAAGGACGCGCTGGCCTACGGCGTGAAAGTTCCGCTGGTGTACACCAACGTGCTGATCCGCAATTGGCAATCATTCAAAAAACTGGGAGTGAGCGGTGCACGCTGCCCGGGAAGTTATTTCGAAACCGTCACGCTCGATTTTCCGGTCAGCATGGGCGATTACCAATACCCGACGAATCCAGCCGAGCCTTGCGTGCTGCATCTGGAACGAGTGCCGTGCAAAGCGGGCCTGCCCGTGCGCGAACAGCAAAGGGCCGGCCGCCGCGAACTTCTCAATACCAGCTTCGCCACTTTCGAGCGGAATATTCGCGAGCAGCTCGGTGCGATGCTGGCGCCCGGCGGATTCGATCCCGCTGCGGATATTCAGTCCATCACTGTAAATCGCTGGCCGCACGGCTACGCTTACGAATACAATTCGCTGTACGATCCCGCTTGGCCCGAGGATCAACAGCCCTGCGTCATCGGCCGCCAGCCGTTCGGACGCATTTCGATTGCAAATTCAGACGCGGAAGCGTTCGCCTATACCAACGCGGCCATCGATCAGGCGTATCGCGCGGTGAACGAAGTCTCGCGATTCACGCGCGTGGCCGGCGCGTAAAACGGCCGACAATAAAATGATATATTGCACTGGATGTAGGATGCCTCGCGCATTCGCACTGCCGCACGACGCTGGGATTTGGAACACTTGAGCGAAAAACAAACAGCCCGCCTGCTCGATCCCCTGTTCACCACGGATTCCATGCGTGAAATTTTCTCGGATCGGTGCAGGCTACAGGGCATGCTGGATTTTGAAGCGGCCTTGGCGCGAGCACTCGAGCGCGCGGGCGTCGCGCCGGCTGAAGCAGTGCCAGCCATTGCAGCACAATCCAGCGCGGACAAATTTGCGATGGATGTTCTGGCGCGTGAAGCGGCGCTCGCTGGAAATTTGGCGATTCCGCTCGTGAAGGCGCTCACCGCGGCCGTCGCGAAATCGGATCCAAAGGCCGCCGGCTTCGTTCATTGGGGCGCTACCAGCCAGGACACAATCGACACCGGCCTAGTCCTGCAATTGCGCGACGCTCTGGATTTATTGCAGCGAGAACTTGCGCAATTTGCCAGCGCACTGGCGCGCGTCACAGAAACGCATCAATCCACTCTGCTCGCCGGCCGTACTTGGATGCAGCAAGCCAGTCCGGTAACTCTCGGCCTGAAAGTCGCCGGCTGGCTGGACGCGATTCATCGCCAGCAAGCACGAATCGCGCAGGCACGCAAAGAAGTCGCAACGCTGCAATTCGGCGGCGCGGTGGGCACTTTGGCGGCGCTCGGAGAAAAAGGCCCGGCGGTGGCAGCGGCCTTAGCTTCCGAACTAAAATTGGAACTGCCCGGCATTCCGTGGCACACGCATCGCGACCGATTCGCGGAAGTTGCCACTACGTTGGGCCTGCTCGTGGGCACGCTGGGAAAAATTGCGCGGGATATTTCGCTACTGGCGCAAACCGAAGTCGGCGAAGTTCTCGAACCTGCGGAGTCCGGCCGCGGCGGCTCTTCCACCCTGCCGCACAAGCGCAATCCGGTTGGCCCCGCAGTCGTTCTCGCTGCCGCGATTCGCGTTCCCGCGCTGGTTTCCGTGATGCTCAGCGCCATGGTGCAGGAACACGAACGCGGTCTGGGTGGCTGGCACGCCGAGTGGGAAACTCTGCCCGAGATTTTTTTACTCGCCGCCGGCGCGCTGGCCCATATGGCGCGCGTAGTGGATGGCCTCGAAGTGTTCGAAGAGCACATGACGCACAATCTCGGCGCGACGCACGGGCTGATCCTCAGCGAAGCGGTGGCGATCGCGCTCGCGAAACACCTCGGCCGCTCGCCCGCGCATCAACTCGTCGCACGCGCCGCGCACCGCGCACTCGAATCCGGACGGCCGCTGCGCGATCTGTTACTCGAAGATCAGGAAGTACGCGCGCATCTTTCTTGCGCGGAAATTGATGGGCTCCTGGACCCCAGAAATTACACGGGCTCAGCCGCATCCATGATCCAGCGAGTACTCGCTGACGAAAAGAAGAGTCGCTAATTCGATGCTCACGCGATATTCCGATATGACTTACACCGAAATCGACGGCGTGCGCTTTCGCTACCGGCTGGATGGCGCGGCGGACGCTGCAGTGGTAATGCTTTCGAATTCGCTGGGCACGAACCTCGCAATGTGGGACGCGCAAATTCCCGCGCTCGCGCAAAAGTTTCGCGTCCTTCGCTATGATTCCCGCGGACACGGACTTTCGGACGTCACGCCCGGGCCGTACTCGATCGCGGGGCTGGCCCAAGACGTCGTCGGCTTACTCGATGCCTTGCAAATTCCCGCCGCGCATTATTGCGGCCTTTCGGTCAGCGGGCTAATCGGCCAGTGGCTGGGCGTCCATGCGCCAAAGCGTTTCGAAAGTTTGACGCTGTGCAACACCGCGGCGCGCATCGGCTCGACGGACGGCTGGAATTCGCGCATCGCCGCCGTGCGCGAAAGCGGCATCGCGCCCATCGCGAACGGCGTGGTCGCGCGATGGTTCACCGAGGATTTTGCAAAGCGCGAGCCCACATGGGTGGAAGGTGCGCGACAAATGCTGCTGCGCACGCCTCCGGAAGGCTATGCTGCAACTTGCGCCGCGCTGCGCGATGAGGATTTGCGCGAGCAAGTGGCGCGCGTGACTTTGCCCACGCTGGTTATTTCCGGCGCGCACGACGCGGCAGTGACCGCGGCGGACGGCCGATTTCTGGCGGGAAAAATCCCCGGCGCACAATACCTGGAACTAAACGCCGCACACCTTTCGAATATTGAAGCAGGCGACGCTTTCACGGCGGCGCTGCTGAAGTTCCTCGGCCAACAGGAGGCGAAATAATGGACGAGCGTGAGCGTCATGCCACAGGAATGAAGGTGCGCCGCGCCGTTTTAGGCGATAAGCATGTCGACAATGCCGAAGCCACCAAGAATTCCTTCAGCGAGCCGTTTCAAGATTTGATCACACGCTACGCTTGGGGTGAAATCTGGTCGCGCCCGGGCCTCTCGCGCCACACGCGCAGCCTCCTGACGCTTTCCATGATGATTGCGCTCAATCGCAGCGACGAATTTCGCATGCACGTGCGCGCCGCGCTGAACAACAAGGTCACGCGCGACGAAATTCAGGAAGTGCTGCTGCAAAGCGCGATTTATTGCGGCGTGCCAGCGGCGAACGCGGCGTTCCATCTCGCGCAGGAAGTCTTTGCGGAGATTGATGCCGGGCTTTGACACAATTTCAACGTACTACGCGTCATTCTGCATCGTCGAATATCACCAGCGCCTCGACTTATCGCAGTGGCGCCAATTTCAGGAGGAATCATAAATGCCGATCGAAAAAGTCGCAGTGGTAGGGTGCGGCCTGATGGGCTCAGGCATCGCGCAGGTGGCGGCTCAATCGGGCTGCCAGGTTACGGTCCGCGAAGTGTCCCAGCAGCTCCTCGATAAAGGGTTGCAATCCATCGAAAAAAATCTCCAGCGGCTGGTCGATAAAGGCACGCTCGCGGCCGCCGATCGCGATCCGATTCGCGGACGCTTGCGCGGCACCACCAATCTGGAAGATCTGAAGGATTCAGATCTGGTGATCGAAGCGATCATCGAGCAGTTGCCGGCGAAGCGCGAGCTCTGGAGCGCGCTCGATAAAATTTGCCCCCAACACACCATTTTCGCCAGCAACACTTCGTCGCTCTCCATCACCGAAATGGCCATGTTTACGAAGCGTCCCGACCGTTTCCTGGGCATGCACTTTTTCAATCCCGTGCCGGTGATGAAGTTGGTGGAAGTAATCCGCACCATCGCAACCGACCCGAAAGTAGATGAAGCCGCTGTCGCGCTCGCCGGACGTTTCGGCAAGACGCCCGTGCGCACCACCGATCGCACCGGTTTCATCGTCAACCGTTTGCTCGTGCCGTATCTGCTCGATGCTGTGCGGGCGCTGGAGGAGGGCGTCGGCTCCATCGAAGACATAGATAATTCTATGAAGCTCGGCTGCGGCCATCCCATGGGTCCGCTCACGCTGCTCGATTTCGTTGGACACGACACCACGTACTACATCGCGAATATCATGTTCGATGAATTCAAGGAACAACGCTTCGCGCCGCCGCCGCTGCTGAAGCGCATGGTGCTCATGGGATGGAATGGCCGCAAAGCAGGTCGCGGTTTTTACGACTACAGCGATCCCGCGAAACCGAAGCCGCTGCAGTTCACATAGAGGCTGCCGAACCCTCTGGGCGCTTGAATCTTTTAATGCTTCGCTGGGCCTTCTTTTGTCGCGCCGCCCGCTTTGGAAAGCCGCTCGATCACTTCCGCAGGCACGGGACGCGATTTCATGCGCTCTGGATTTGCGGGATCCGTGCCGGCCCACACGCGCGTTTCAAATCCTTCGACGGCCAGCGCACCCGCTTTGAAGAATTGATGGCGGATGATGAAACTGCTGCGGCGAAATTCCGTCACGGTGGATTCGGCGAGCAGTTCGTCGCCAAATGTTGAAGCCACGAGAAAGCGCACACGCACATCGACAAGCGGAACTCCCAAAATCGCGTGCTGCCTGAATAAAGCGCGTGTGGGCATACCCGCGTTCCTAAAAAGCGCCGTGGTGCAATCGTCAAACCACGCCAGATACTGCGGATAGAAAACGATCCCCGCCGGATCGCACTGCCCCCACTCCACCAGCAAATTTTTCCGGCTAACGAACATCTCGAAACGCCCCCAGAACGAACTCGCAACCGCGCGCTAAAATTGCGCGCCAGCAAAAATCGTCCGAATTCAACGACGCATGGTAACACCCACTTCCGCGACCCTCCAACTATTTGGGCCATCCCATGATATCGTTCCGCCACGCGCGCCCCTTCTGCTATCGTTTATTGAGGTTCAGGCGAGGACCCATCGCTATGCGCACGCAGGTTGGCATCATCGGAGCCGGGCCCGCGGGCCTGGTTCTCTCGCACTTACTTCATCTCCACGGCATCGAATCCGTCGTCCTCGAAAATCGCAGCCGTCAGTACGTACAGGAACGTGTGCGTGCGGGTGTTCTGGAGCAAGGCACGGTGGACCTGCTGAAAGAAACCGGCGTGGGCGAACGGCTGCAACGCGAAGGCCTGGTGCATTACGGAGTGAATCTTCGTTTTGGCCGCCGCACGCATCGCATTGATTTCGCGGATCTCACCGGTGGAAAAGCGGTTACGATCTACGCGCAGCACGAAGTGGTGAAAGATTTAACCGACGCGAGACTCGCCGCCGGCGGCCAAGTTCATTTTGAAGTCGCCGACACCAGCATTCACAATTTCGATGACGCGCACAATTCCGCCAAGCCAACCATCCGCTTTCGCAAAGACGGCGAGCCGGGCGAGCTGATCTGCGATTTCATCGCCGGTTGCGACGGCTATCATGGCATCTGCCGCCCGTCCGTTCCCGAAGGCATTCTCACCGCTTTCGATCGCGTGTATCCGTTCGCCTGGCTGGGCATTCTCGCCGAAGCGCCGCCCTCTTCGGAAGAGCTGATCTACGCCTACCACGAACGCGGATTCGCACTGCTCAGCATGCGTTCGCCGCGCATCGGCCGTCTATATCTCCAGTGCCGACCCGACGAAGACATCGAAAATTGGCCAGACGACAAAATCTGGAAGGAGCTGCACATCAGGCTCGCGGGCGAAGCGAACTGGAAGCTTGTGGAAGGCTCGGTGCTGCAAAAGGGCGTCACCGGGATGCGGAGCTTCGTCATCGAGCCGATGCAGTACGGCAAGCTGTTTCTCGCGGGCGACGCTGCGCACATCGTGCCGCCCACCGGCGCCAAAGGCTTGAACCTGGCCGTAGCCGACGTGCGCATCCTCGCCCGAGCCCTCGCCGCGTTCTACTCCACGGGCCGCCGCGCCCTCCTCGACGCCTATTCGGAAACGTGTCTGCGCCGCGTCTGGAAGGTGCAGCGCTTCTCCTGGTGGATGACCTCGATGCTGCACCGCTTCAACGACGAGAACGCCTTCGACCAGCGCCGTCAGCTCGCGGAGCTGGATTACGTTACCAGCTCGCGCGCCGCCTCTCAGTCGCTCGCCGAGAACTACGTAGGCTTGCCGCTCGAATAAACCCTCCTCCGCTTCCGCCAGAGCCTACTTATAGACGCCTCTGTCGAAAAGAGGGGGCTTCAGGTATTTCCTTCAAACTACTATAAACAATGGCGTTAGAGTACGAATTCGCTCCTCGGGATCGTGGAATCTTCTCCGCACAATAGTCTTTGGCGTGTTTCAAAGCGGCACAGCTCTCCACTCCAACCATCGGTACCAGCCGATTGGGAGTACCGGCCTATCGCCGCAGTCGCTCCGCGATCGTATCGTGTCCAAGTTGGAAGCAAGCACCGCCAACCAAGCCCTGCATCCGGGGGCGCGCCAAACGGGGGTTCAGATGCAATCTGGGGGATTTCGCAACATCATTCGTGGTCTGCTAGTAGCGGGCACAATTCTGGTCGCCAGCCAGGCAGCGCAGGGGCAACAACCATTTTATTTGCAGATACATATGGGTGAAAACGGCCAGGATCCGATCGGCTTCATGGGCCCCCATTATTTCATCCACCAGGCTGCGGGCGCGAGCCTCAGCCTTCCCCCGACGACGGCTTTCACCCCGTCACAAATTCGCCGTGCCTACGGTTTTGATCTGGTCGCCAACCAGGGCGCCGGCCAGACCATCGCGCTCGTGGACGCCTATGACGACGCCAACGCCGCGAACGACCTGAGTGTTTTCAGCAAGCAGTTCAATCTACCCGCGTGCACCGCCGCCAACGGTTGCTTTCGCCAGCTCTATTCCAGCGGACGCAAGCCTGCGGCCAACGCGAACTGGGCGGTGGAAATTTCACTGGATATCGAGTGGGCGCACGCCATCGCGCCCCAAGCCAAAATCCTCCTCGTCGAAGCTCCTTCGAATAACCTGAGCGACTTGCTCGCAGGCGTGGACTATGCAGTCCGCAACGGCGCTTCGGTAGTTTCCATGAGCTGGACGTCAGCCGAGCTTTCCAGCGAGCGCAATCTGGACAACCACTTTGTCTCGACCGGCGTCACGTTCCTGGCGGCTTCGGGCGACAGCGGCAGCGGCGTCAACTATCCGGCAGCGTCGCCAGATGTGATCGCCGTCGGCGGCACTTCGCTGACACTCGACAAATCCGGCAACTACAGCAGCGAATCAGCGTGGAGCGGGAGCGGCGGCGGGCTCAGTAAGTACGAATACGAGCCGGTCTCCCAGGCACAGTTTCCGATCGCGAACGACATTCACGGTACGCGCGGCGTGCCGGACGTTTCCTATAACGCCAATCCCGGAACCGGATACGCCATTTATGATTCAGTCGGAGTCAGCGGCTACAGCGGTTGGTTTCAGGTAGGCGGTACCAGCGCCGCGACGCCTCAATGGGCCGCACTGATCGCCATCACCAACTCGCAACGAGTGGCTGCCCGCAAGGCAAATTTGAGCGCCACGGGAACCTCCGTTTACGCGCTGGGAAAATCCAGCCTGGCCGGCAATTTTCACGCGGTCACGACCGGCAGCAATGGTTCCTGCGGCACAATGTGCGATGCCCTCACCGGATACGATTACGTCACCGGTCTCGGCACGCCGCAGTCCAAGGTGTTGATCCCAGCATTGGCCGCCCGGCCGTAATCACGCTCGCGACCCGATTTCCGCGCACCACCTG
>Ga0210391_10000276_pt1 | contig 58751 bp, 50 predicted proteins | sample IncBWC12OmetaG_FD_160573 | JGI IMG/M metagenome (GOLD analysis project Ga0210391, IMG submission 160573) | Forest soil microbial communities from Barre Woods Harvard Forest LTER site, Petersham, Massachusetts, United States - Inc-BW-C-12-O ...
AGCCGCATGTGGATTACTCCGTGGCGGGCGATCACGGGCAGCTTCATGTGGACGATGACGATCGCGGGAACCACACCCATTGGGGCGCCGACGACAGCGACTGGAATTTGCGCGTGGCCAACAATGTGCCGATCAGTTTTCACGTGGAGATGGGCGCGGGACAGAGCAACTTGCGGCTGAACGGCGTGCAGGTGAAAGACCTCGATGTGCACATGGGAGCCGGACAGCTCGACCTCGACCTGACCGGGCCGCGCACCACGAATCTGACCGGTACGATTGAGGGCGGCGTGGGGCAGGCAACCATCCGGCTGCCGAAAGACGTCGGCGTGCACGTCGATGCCACGGGCGGGATCGGATCGGTCGATGCACAAGGCTTGCATAAGGACGACGGTGCCTGGGTCAACGATCAGTACGGCAAGACGCCGACGAGCATCGATTTGACCGTGCATGGGGGAATCGGACAGATTCGCCTGATTCAGGATTAGGGATAGCCTTACCGCCTACGAACTCTCGGGTTTCACCCAGCCCCTTGAAGGCGATCGAGCGGCGCTTGGATGGTGGGATCGACGATACTGCCGCGTTACTGTATCGCGCCACGGCACTGCGGATGGCTTTGACAGATGCGCGGGCGTCCGTTAGCGTCGTACTATCAGTTCCAGGGCGCGGTTAGAAAGTAGGCGCGCCCCCGGCAATCATAGGAGCGGGCAGTGGCGCGACCCATCATTACGCTGACGACGGATTATGGTACGAACGACCATCTGGTCGGTGTGATGAAGGGCGTCATTCTCAGCATCAACCCCGAAGTGAACATCGTGGATATTACGCACAGTGTGTTGCCGCACGATTTGCTGGACGGCGCGCTGGCGATCGGGCAGGCCTACAAGTATTTTCCTCCGAAGACGGTGCACGTGGTTGTCGTCGATCCCGGGGTGGGTACGGCGCGGCGGCCGGTTCTAGTGGCCAGCGATACGCATTACTTCGTGGCACCGGATAACGGAGTGCTTTCTTCGGTGTACGACCAGACGGAGGCGCTCTACGTCTGGAACATCATTTCCGAGCATTATTTCCGGCAGCCGGTCAGCAATACTTTTCACGGACGGGATGTTTTCGCGCCCGTGGCGGCCTGGCTGACGAAGTCATGGCAGTCGTCGGCGTTTGGCGAGCAAATTACGGATTTCACTCGATTTGCGTTGCCCCGGCCTAAGACGAACGGCAATACGATTAAGGGCATCGTTTTAAAGGTCGACCAGTTTGGGAATTTGATTACGAATTTGCGGGCCGAGGATGTGCCGGCCTTTACCGCGGAGGGCGGGAAGTTTACGATCAAGGCCGGTAATGCGACGGTAACCAAGTTGGTTCCTACCTTTGCCAGCGGGGCGAATGGCGAGGCGATTGGGTTGATTGGCTCCGGCGGATACCTTGAGATTTCTTTGAATAAGGCGAGCGCTTCGAAGTCGCTGGCGCTTGGGCGCGGGGCGGAAGTTACGGTCGAGGTTAGCTAGGTACTTCTCGCGGTTTTAGCTTCCAGCGCGTTGGTTGTCTCTGCAAGTAGTACGTCGAATCCCGCAGCAAGCCGCTCCCCCACTGCCTCCTAGGCTCAACTTCCGAGCTACCTCAGCAGAGACGCTACCATCAGGAATGAGCGCGCGCGGGGATCCATCCAGTCGCGAAGCGCGTTGCCCAGCAGATTGAATGCCAGGACGGCGACCATGATTGCCAGCGCCGGGAAAATTACCAGGTGCGGGGCGTCGAACAGGTGGCTGCGTGCGTCGTTGAGCATCGCGCCCCAGCTGGCATTCGGAGCCAGGACGCCAACGCCGAGGAAGCTCAGCGTGGATTCGGCAAGGATGGCTCCAGCCATGCCGACGGTGGCCTGCACGAACACGGGCTGGAGAATATTCGGCAACAGATGGCGGACCAGAATTCGGACTGGCGAGGCGCCCAACGAACGCGCGGCGAGCACGTATTCCATCTCCTTGGCTTGCAGGATTTGGGCGCGGGCAAGGCGTGCGTAGCCCGCCCAGCCTGTGACGATCAGCGCGAGAATCACTTTGCCGATGCCGGGACCGAGAAACGCCGCGAAGGCGATTGCGAGCAGGATGCCGGGAAACGAGAGAAACGCGTTGAGAAATACGATATTCACGATGCCGTCGAACCAGCCGCCGGCGTAACCCGCCAGCGCGCCGATGGCCAGTCCTAGGATCCCCGCACCGATCACGACGCAGACGCCTACGAGCATCGAGACGCGCGCACCGTAAAGAACGCGGGAGAAAATATCGCGCCCCAGTTCGTCGGCTCCCATCCAGTGCATCGCATTCGGGCCGGAGAGGCGTGCCGGCAGATTCTGCGCGTTCGGATCGGCCGGGGCGAGCCAGGGGGCGGCGAGAGCGAGAATCACGAGCAGCAGGGTGAGCACCAAGCCGATACGGCCCGCGTCGCTCGTGCGGAGGAAGTCGCGGAGGCCTTTCATCTTTGGTTCATCCGAGGCGCACCCGTGGGTCGACCAGCGCGTACACGGCGTCCGTCAAGAGGTTCACGAGCACGTAGGACACGGCGATCAGCAGGATGCAGCCCTGCAGCAGTGGATAGTCGCGCGCGCCGATGGCCTGCACCGCCAGGCGTCCGATGCCCGGCCAGGAGAAAATCGTTTCGGTGACGATGGCGCCCGCCAGAAGCGTGCCAAATTGCAGACCCAGGATGGTCAAGATGGGAACGAGCGCGTTTCGGAACGCGTGGCGGAACAGCACGGCGGCTGGCGAAAGGCCCTTGGCGCGGGCGGTGCGGACATAGTCGCTGGAAAGCTGTTCGATCACGGAGATGCGCACCATGCGCGTGAGGATGGCGGCTAAGCCGGCACCGAGAGTGATCGCCGGAAGGATGAGATGCGACGGACCGCCGCGGCCGGAAACCGGTAGCCAGCCGAGGATTACGGAGAAAATCAGAATCAGGACGGGCCCAAGCGCGAAATTGGGGACCGAGAGCCCCAGCAGCGTGAAGGCACTTACGGCGTGGTCTGAGAGCGTGCCGGGATTTTCGGCGGCGAGTAATCCGGCGGGAATGCCGACGGCGGCGCACACGAGCAGCGCGACGAAGGCCAGCTCGAGTGTGGCGGGATAGTGCGACAGGATCACGCGCATCACCGGTTGCTGGAAGCGAAACGACTCGCCCAGGTCGCCATGCGCGATACCCGCGAGATAGTGGCGATACTGCGCTCCGATGGGCATGTCGAGGCCGAGCGTGTGGCGCAGTTGTTGCAAATCTTCGGCCCGCGCGCCTTCGCCAAGCATCTGCTGAACTGGATCGCCGGGGACGATGTGCGCGAGAAGAAAAACCATGGTGACGATCAGCCACAATGCCGGGAGCGCGTAGAGAATCCGCAGGACGAGGTAGCGGATCATTTGCGGCGACTTCTCTTTGCGGGTCCCGCGGGCACGAGTTTTTCGTGTTTTTCTTGTGCCGGTTCCGTAGCGGATTGCGCCGTTGCGGGCACAGATTCTGGGAGCGGGTCAGGCGCAGGCCGCGGCGCTGGCGCGGGGATCGCCTTGATCTTTACGCGGGATACTCGGCGGCGATCCATTTCCATCACGGTGAAGCGGAAACCGTCGGCTTCAAAGCTCTCGCCGCCCCGGGGGATGAATCCGAGCCGGCTCAGCACGAAGCCGCCCACGGTTTCGTACGAGGAATCATCGGTGAGCGCGATGTTGTACTGCGTCTCAAGGTCGCGGACTTTTATGCCCGCGTCGAAAATAATTCCGCCGTCGGGAAGTGTGAGCGGTCGCTCGACCACGTCGAATTCGTCGTGAATTTCGCCGACCATTTGCTCGAGGATGTCTTCCAGAGTGACGAGACCGAGAATGCTGCCGAATTCGTCGACGACCATGGCGAGGCCCGTGCGGCGCGCGCGAAACTCGACGAGCAGTTCGCTGGCGGGCTTGGTTTCCGGGACAATCAGGACGTCGCGCACGACGCTGCGAATGTGAAAATCCTGGCCCGGTGTGGAATCGCCAGCGTGGACGCGATCGATGAGTACCCAGATAACGTCCTTGATATGCACGAATCCGAGGATGTGATCGAGAGAACCGTCGTAGACAGGCAGGCGCGAGCGCTGGGTGGTGGCGAACATGCGCATGGTGTCTTCGAGCGTGGCTGACACCGGCAGCGCGTGCATGTCCGGGCGCGGCACCATCAGTTCATGGACCTGGACCTGGCCTAGCTCCATGGCGTTCTGGATGATGAGCGCCTCTTTTTCCGGCAAGAGGCCGCGGTCGCGGGCCTGCTGCACCATGACCTGCAGCTCTTCGGCGGAGCGAACGAGCGTGTGGCTGTGCGGAGCGACTACGCCGAGAGCGCCAACGATTCGCTCGGCGATGCCGTCGAGCAGGTCGATGGCCCAGCGAAATGTATTGATGAACCAGTGAAATGGGCGTGCGATCAGGAGCGCAACGCGTTCGGCGCGGGCCAGGCTGATACTTTTCGGCACGAGCTCGCCGAAGATAACCTGCATGACGGTCAGCAGGCCGAACACGACGACCAGGGCGACTGAATGAGCCAAGATCGGCGTCCAGGGGCGGGCAAAACGCTCGACGAACGGCCGGACGATCGCGGCCAGAGTGATTTCGCCGAGGTAGCCGAGCGAGAGGCTGGCGATTGTAATGCCGACCTGCACTCCGGAAACGACACGGCTCAGGTCGCTGATGAGGTGTTCGACGATTTTGGCGCGGGGATCGCCCTTTTCGACCAGCTGGCGGACACGCGAAAGCCGGACGGCGACCAGCGAAAATTCCGCCGCCGAGAAAAACGCGTTCATGCCGATCAGGAAAACGATGCCAAAGACGTGCAGCGCGCTCATCGTCCCAAGTCCGTCGATTCCATCATGTGCGTCATGGCGTTGCGTTCGCCCGGTCAGACGATTCTAACAAGACGGGCTGGGATGCGGGGGAAATCCGGGCCGAGGCTTTCTTCGTTTTGCGCGGAGCTACCGCTGGGAAGCCTTTCCGGCTGCCACTCGGGTATTAAAGTCGGCTGATTTGCCTCGGGGGATGCTCAGGGATTTCCATTGTTCCGGCGCCAGATGCTTGGCAATGAATACGACCTGGCCGATGTGGTAGGCGTAGTGCGCCAACTGGCGATTGATCGCCTGCATGACGGAATGAGCTTCGCCGCGAATGCGGATGCTGCGGGTCATGTCCTGCTCGGTGAGAGGGGCGAGCGAATCGAAGACGACCTTCCAGGCACCGTCCCACCTGGCCAGTAACTCGACGCGCGTTCCCGGCGGCGCCTCGAATTCCGAGTCACGGTTGCGGCCGGGCTTTTCGCCGTCGGCGGTCAGGAAATCGGTCCAGCGCGAGACCATGTTGCCGGCGAGGTGCTTTACGATGATCGCGATGGAGTTTGACTCCGGATCTAAGCACGCCAGGAGATCCGTATCCGAAACCTGGGCGACTGCTTTTTCGCCGAGCAGTTTGTAGTACCGCAGTAGCGATGTGGAGTCCTTCAGGTAAGACGTGGTGAATTCTAGCGCCATGCGGCGATTTTGCATCCACCTGGCTTGCGAGTGCAAGTGCTGCGGGTGGCGCTGCTCGGGTACGTGCGCTAGAATGTTCACGCCGCCGGTGGCGGCATTCCCGATCCAAGCAAGAAGGCGAGATGAGCTCCGCGACGAATAAGGCGGCTGACCCGCAGCGCAAAGGCGACTTCGAAAAGTCTCTGGTGCGCCTGGAAGAGGTCGTCAAGCGGCTGGAGAGCGCCGAACTCTCACTCGACGAGGCCATGAAGCTGTTCGAGGAGGGCGTGAAGCTTTCTCGCGAGTGCCAGAAGCAGCTGGAGGAGGCCGAGGGCCGCGTGGAAATTCTGCTGAAGAAAGCGGACGGCAAGATCGCGGCGGAGCCTTTCGAAGCCGAAGATGAATCTTGCTAGGCGTACGTCCACCTTGCGCCCCTCGACCCCGCCAATCAGCTTTCGCGTGACACTCGCATGAAGCTTCCCGATTTTTATCAGGCCGATCTCGAAGCCGTTGATGCAGCGCTTGACCGGCTGATGCCGCCGGAGGATACCCTGCCTTCTTCAATCCATCGCGCGATGCGCTACAGCGTCTTTGCCGGTGGGAAAAGAATTCGGCCCGTCCTTTGCATCGAGACGGCGCGGCTTTTCTCCGACCATCCCGACAACGCGATCCAGGTCGGTTGCGCGCTCGAATTCATTCACACGTACTCGCTGATCCACGACGATCTTCCCGCGCTCGACAACGACGACCTGCGGCGCGGCAAACCGACCAATCACAAAATATTCGGCGAGGCGATCGCAATCCTGGCCGGGGACGCGCTGCTAACGCTCGCGTTTCAGACCCTGGCTTCCGCGCCTGTTGAGGCGGATCGAAGGTTGAAGATTCTGGCCACGGTTGCCAGTGCGGCGGGCACCGATCGTGGCATGATCGGCGGGCAGGTGGCTGATATCGAGGCCGAGCGCAAGCCCGTCGATGGTCGAGGACTGGAATACATTCACCGCTCGAAAACGGCGGCGCTCATTCGCGCGTCTGTGGTTGCCGGGGCGATAGCGGGAGGTGCCGACCAGCGTGATATCACCCGTGTGGAGAATTTCGGCGAGCATATTGGCTGGGCGTTTCAGGTAGTTGACGATCTGTTGGATATAGAAGAATCGTCAGCGGCCCTGGGCAAGACCGCCGGAAAAGATCAGGCGCAGCGGAAGGCCACTTATCCGGCGCTCTATGGACCAGAGAAATCGCGCGCGATTGCGGCTGAACTTGAGACGAAAGCACTCGGCGAGCTCGATGTCTACGGCGAGCGTGGCGGGAGGCTGCGGCAGGTCGGTGAGTTTCTGGTCCTACGGCGTTCTTGACCTTCCGCAACTTAGCCACGATGTCGCGACATCACTCGAGCAGCGAACGGCAACCGACGAAGAAGCTCCACAAAGTGCGCCTGGATGTTTTGATCGTCGAGCGCGGACTGGCGCCTTCGCGGCAACGCGCGCAGGCATTGCTGCTGGCGGGCCAGATCCGAATCAATGGGATCAAGGCCGACAAGGCGGGCGCGCAGGTTGCCAGCGATTCACTCGTGGAAATTGCCGGAGAGACGCTACGGTATGCCAGCCGGGCGGGGCTAAAACTGGAAGGCGCGCTCGAGGATTTCTCGCTCAGCCCGCTCGACCGCGTCTGCATGGACGTGGGCAGTTCGACCGGTGGATTTACCGATTGTCTGCTGCAAAATGGTGCGCGCAAGGTTTTCGCCATCGACGTGACCATCGATCAGCTGGATTGGAAATTGCGCCAGGATCCCCGCGTGGTGAGGTTGGAGAAAAACGCGCGCTACCTGAAACCCGGGGATGTTGACGAGCCGGCGGAGTTCGTGACCGTGGATGTGTCGTTCATCAGCGTCAGCAAGATACTCGCGGCCGTCGTGGCTCTGGCAGCGCCGAACGCTGATTTTGTCGTTCTCGTAAAACCGCAATTCGAGCTCGAAAAACGCGATGTGGGCAAGGGCGGCATCGTCCGCGAGGCTGCGCTGCACCAGAAAGCGATTGACCGGGTCACGCAAGCGGCTCGAGCGGCAGGCCTGGAAATCGATGGCGCCCGCCCGAGCCATGTGGCGGGCGCCGCAGGAAACCAGGAGTTTTTTCTGCACGCGCGCCGGCCGCGTGTGGCATAAAATGCAGCCTCCACCGAAATGATTCGAGCCGCCGGCATCATCTCCAAACCAAACCGCGAACTCCTCTCAACCGTTGTCCCTCCGCTGCTGGACTGGCTGCGCAGCCGGAAGATTGCGATCTGCATCGATGAAGAGACGAGGGAGGCCGCGGCATCCGCATCGGCCGCCGCGGCGTGCCTTTCGCGTGAAGAACTTGCCGCGCAAGTGGATCTGCTGATCGTCCTGGGCGGAGACGGCACGCTGCTTTCCGCCTCCCGCGCCCTTGGCAGCCACAAGGTGCCGATTCTCGCGGTGAATCTCGGCGGGCTGGGATTCCTGACCAGCGTGACGCTCGACGAGCTGTATCCCGTCCTGGACCAGATTCTGGCCGGCGAGCACCGGACGAGTGAACGCATGATGCTCGACGCCGAGATTGTGCGTGGCGGCAAAGTAGGGGAGCGCCAGATCGCGCTGAATGACGCCGTGGCAAACAAAGCGGCGATTGCGCGCATGTTGGATTTCGACGTCTTTGTGAATGGAGATTCGGTGGGGCGCTATCGGGCCGATGGGCTGGTAGTCGCGACGCCAACGGGCTCCACCGCCTATTCTCTGGCGGCCGGCGGCCCTATTATCGATCCGGACCTCGATGCGTTTGTGATCACGCCAATTTGCCCGCACATGCTGACGAATCGGCCGCTGGTGGTGCCGGGTTCGGCACGGATCGACCTGGATTTCGCCGCGGCGGACGAGCCGGTGTACATCACGCTCGACGGGCAGATCGGATTTCAGCTGAAGCCGAAGGACCGCGTGTCGATCACACAATCGAAGAGCCGCGTGGCCCTGGTGCGCCCGCCTTCCAAGACGTACTTCGAAGTCCTGCGCAACAAATTGAAGTGGGGAGAACGCTAAAGGCATTTCGTCCGCTCGCATTCCCGCGGGCTAACGCACCTTCAGAACCAGCAGGGTGCGATCGTCACTGGGATGCTGCCCGCCGGAAAACGAGTCGGCTTCTTCGAGAATTTTGTCGGCGAGGCCGTCGGCCGTGAGCTCTGCACTTTCGCGCACAATCTTGGCAACTCGCCCCGCCCCGAAAAATTCACCGCTGCGGCTCTGCGCGTCGCCGATACCGTCGGAATAGAACACGATGATATCGTCCTTCTCGAGAATCAGCGTGCGCTCGTCGTAGCTCGCCTCGGCGAAAATTCCGAGCGGAAAACCGGTGAGCGGCACTTTGTCGCAGGCGCCGGCGTGGCAAAGCAGCGGCTGCTCCTGACCTGCGTTGGCGATGCGGAGACGGCGGCGCTGGCGATTCCAGGTGGCGAAGCAGAGCGTCATGAAGCGGCCTTCAATCAAGCGCTCGCCGAGAAATCCGTTGAGCGCGCGGAGCATGTTCGCGGGGCGCGGCTTTTGCGACCCCAGGCTGCGCATGGTGCCGACGGCGACCGCGCCATAGAGAGCTGCGGCGCTTCCCTTCCCGCTCACGTCGCCCAGGGCGATGCCGAGATCGTTGGGACCGTAACGCATGAAGTCGTAGAGGTCGCCGCTCAGCTCGCGCGACGAAACGACGCGCGCGGCAATATCGAGACCAAATTCCGGCCCGGGCAATCGGGGCAATAGTGCCCCCTGAATTCTGCGGGCGGCGTTCAGATCGCGCTCCATGCGGCTCTCATCGCGCGCCACCTGTTCGTAGAGTCGTGCGTTTTCGATCGAGACGGCCAGATGCGCGGCGAGGATCGAGAGCACTTGCACGTGGTCTGCGGTGAAGTAGTTCAGCTGCGGACTTTCGAGGTCCATCACCCCGACGACGCGCGTTTTGTAAATCATCGGTACGGCTAGCTCCGAGCGCGTTTCAGCGTTGACCATGCGGTAGCGCGGATCCACCGAAACATCCGGGACGACAACCGGGCGCCGTTGCTTCGCGGCGGCACCGACAATGCCCTCGTGCTCGGGCACCACGGATTTTTCCTGCACGCGCTGGCCGAATTTCACGGTGACGCGATGGCGGAAAACTGCCGCTGTCTCGTCGTAGAGCAGGATGCTGAAGATCTGGTAATCGATCAGGCGCTTGGCCAGCTCCGCGGCACGGCGCAGCACTTCCTCCACTTGCAGCGATGCGCTGGCTTCGCGGCCGATTTCATTGAGCAGCAGAAGCGTTTCGGCCTGTTTTTGGGCGCTTTCAAAAAGCCGCGCGTTTTCGACGGCCGTGCCGATGCGGCTGGCGACCAGAGAGAGCAACATTTGCTGGTACGGCGTGAAATAATCGACCTCCCGGCTTTCGATGTCCAGCACGCCTATCACGCGTCCGCGCACGACCAGCGGAACGGCGAGTTCCGAGCGCACTTCGTCCACCGCCGGCAGATAGCGCGGATCCTTCCGGACGTCACCGACCCGAACCGCCTGGCCGGAGGTGACGGCGGCGCCGATGATTCCATCGCTCATCGGGATGCGCCAATGCTCGACCACTTCCCGGCGATGTCCGATCGCAAAGCGCACATAGAGATCGTTGGTTCCGAGCTCGGCCAGAAGCACGGCGAAGATCTCGAAGTCGATCAGTTTTCTGATCTGCTTCGCAGCGCTCGCCAACACCTGGTCCAGATTCAGCGACGAATTGATTTCATGGCTGATCTCGGCGAGGACAGCGAGCGTCTCCGCAGGGATTTCCGGCATCGGATTGGAAATCTTCGCTTCCATTTATATCGGTAAGCGCGCCTTCAGCCCCCGAAAACAGCGCGGCGCGAGCGCGATCGAGCACATTATATCAGGCGGATTGCGCCCGCCTCGGGCTTACTGCACGGCGTTGAGAAACTCTTTACGATGCGGGCAGCTGGAGGATGCAAACGTCTTTTAAGTTGCGGTAACGTTCGGCGTAGTCGAGACCGTAGCCGACGACGAATTCATTCGGGATGGTGAAGCCGATGTAATCGCCTTTCACGGGCTTCAGGCGGCGCGAGGGTTTGTCGAGGAGCGCGGCCATTTTCAGGGTTTTCGGGCGGCGCTGTTTCATGATTCGAAGCAGATAGCTGGCGGTGAGACCGGTGTCGAGGATGTCTTCGACGAGGATCACGTTCAGGCCGGCGATATTTTGGTCGAGATCCTTCAGCATGCGCACCTGTCCCGAAGACTCCTTCGTTTTTCCGTAGCTGGCCACGGCGATGAAATCGAGCGAACACTCAAGATTGATTTCGCGGGCCAGGTCGGCGAGAAAGAAGCAGGCGCCTTTTAGGACGCCGATCAGGTGGACGCGCTCGCCCTTGAAATCCTTGCTGATTTGGGAGGCCACGGTCTTCACGCGCCGCAGAATATCGGCGTGGCGGATGCGAACTTCGAGAATGTCTTTCCCTGCGGCGAACGGCATCGCAAACGCTCCCGGTAAAGGCGGTTACTTTATCGCAGCGCCTGCCCGAGAGCCACCATGAAGTGACGAAAATCTCGGTGCGCCGGCCTAGGAGAGACCGACTACGCGCCCGGTTTCGAGATCGATATCGATCTCGTAGTAGCCGGGCCGAGTGGAAAGTCCCGGCATCGTGCTCATCGCGCCGAGCAGGGGGTAGAGAAAGCCGGCGCCCACGCTGGCGCGAATATCGCGCACCGGTACGATGAAGCCCGTGGGCGCGCCCTTGAGATTCGGATCGTGACTCAGGCTCAGGTGCGTCTTGGCCATGCAGATCGGGAGCTTGTCGAATCCCAGGCGGTTGTAGAGCGCGATCTTCTTTTCCGCCTCGGGCGAGTATTCCACGCCCGCGCCGCCGTAAATTTCCTTCACAATCGTTTCGATCTTTTCCTTGATGCCCATGTCGAGCGGATAGAGGAACTGAAACTTGCCCGGCTTCTCGCACGCCGAAATCACGGCTTTGCCCAGCTCGACAGCGCCCAGGCCGCCTTCGGCCCAATGATTCGACAGAACCGCATCATGCGCACCGGCCTGGACGGCCCGCCTGCGGACCAGTTCGATTTCGGCCGGCGTGTCCGTCTTGAATTTATTCACAGCCACGACCACGTCGATGCCGAAACGGCGGGCGTTCTGAATCATTTTGGTGAGATTGGCACAACCTTTTTCGAGCAGCGGCAGATTTTCCTCGAGATAGTCGTGGGACAACGGCTGGCCGGCGACGACTTTCGGACCGCCTCCATGCATTTTCAAGGCGCGAATCGTGGCGACGAGCACCACGCAATTCGGCGCGAGCCCGCTGTAGCGGCACTTGATGTTACAGAATTTCTCCATGCCGATGTCGGCGCCGAAGCCGGCTTCGGTGAGCACGTAGCCGTCCTTGCCGACCAGCTTGAGTGCGATTTGGTCCGCCACGATGGAGGAGTTTCCGTGCGCGATATTCGCGAACGGCCCGGCGTGCACGAACGCGGGCGTACCCTCGAGCGTCTGCATCAGGTTCGGGTAGATGGCGTCCTTCATCAGCACGGTTAGAGCGCCGCCCGTTCCGAGATCGTCAGCCGTCACCGGTTCGCCGGCGCGGCTGGTGCCGATGACCATCGCGCCGAGGCGCTCACGCATGTCCGCGAGGCTGGTGGTAAGGGCGAGAATCGCCATGATTTCGCTGGCGACAGCGATGTCATAACCCGTCACGCGCGTGAAGCCTTTTTCTTCCGGGCCCTGGCCGATCGTAATCTGACGCAACATGCGATCGTTGGTGTCGGTCACGCGCCGCCAGGTGATGCTTTCCGGGTCGATATCGAGACGCGCGAAGCGGTTGCGCTCTTCTGCAGTCAGCGTGTTCGGATCCGTTTTGTTGATGCCGAGTTTTTTGAGCCTGCGCAACATGACGGGGGCAAACCGACGGCTGCCGTCTTTCGCCGCCGGGCAGAGGCGATCAAACAGAGCTTCGTCCTTCTGCTGGGTTTCGTGCATCATGCGCGTGTCAATCGCCGCCGCCAGGAGATTGTTGGCGGCGGTGATGGCGTGAATGTCTCCCGTCAGATGGAGATTGAATTCCTCCATGGGGATAATCTGGCTGTAGCCACCGCCGGCCGCTCCGCCCTTGATGCCAAACGTTGGTCCCTGGCTCGGCTGCCTGACGCAGGTGAAAACCTTTTTACCGAGATGCGCCCCGAGCGCCTGGCTGAGGCCGACCGTCGTGGTGGTTTTGCCTTCGCCGAGGGGAGTCGGCGTGATTGCGGTGACGACAACGTAGTTTCCGTTGGGGCCGTTCTTCAGGCGGTCGCGGATCGAGAGGTGAACCTTGGCTTTGGTTTTTCCATAGAGTTCCAGCTCTTCGGGAAGAATGCCGACCTCGGCCGCGATTTTTTCGATGGAGATCGGCTTGGCGGCCTGCGCGATGTCGATGTCGCTCGGAACTTTGGCGAGCATGTTCTGCAATTTGTGCGGCATTCTTGGTTTCTCCCGGCGATAAAATCAGTTTCTAACCAAACACATACAGTGGGATGCGCGGCGATCGACGTGCGGCGCAAAGACACGGCAGACATGAAGTCCCCGACCCGGAGAATTACGCTATACGGTCGGTCGCAAAACTGTCAAGCAACAACCGAGCGGCAGATTTTAGGGCGGCGTTCGACCGTCCAATTCGTTTCGCAATGTGAAAACGAATGGAGGGCATTGCCCGCGTGATAGTCTTGCTGAAGCGGGTAGTTGAAGGAGACTCTGAGCGCCGGTTTCGAAAAGAATTTAATGATCGAACATCCATCACCGGAACCCTGGTTGCGCGGCACCTTGACGGAAGTTCCACCCGTTCATCGCGGCGCGCTCCATGCCTTGGAACTGGCAAAGGAAGACGTCGCGCGCTGGTGCGGGGGGCTGACCGATGCACAATTGAATGCGCGACCGGCCGGCATCCCTTCCATTGCGTTTCACTTGTGGCATCTCGCGCGCAGCGTCGATCGGTTACTCACATATGCCGAAGACAAACAGCTCCGGCCTGCGCAACTGGATGCTCTCGAATCGGAACTCGCCGAGACGGCTACTGCGCAGGGAGCTGTTTTCAGAATTCGAGAGAGCCCTCGGCGCAGCCGCAGCGAGAATCCGCGCGCTCGCCTGGGTCCCACTGGATGAAGCGCGACGGGTGGGACGAAAAGAGCTACCAACGACCGTGGGCGGCTTGCTGGTTCATATCGCCGAGCATACCCAGCGGCACGTTGGACAGGCCGTGACGACCGCGAAAGTGGTGCGGGCAACCAACGGGCAGTGGTAATGCCGGTGCTGACGCCCCAGGAGGCGAGGGGGCGCTGCGGTGTCTAGCAGCGTGCCTTGGCAGATTCGCGAGTCTCGTCTTCCTCGTCGTTGTCGGCGAACTGTGCCGCTTCCGTTGAGCCCGCGAGCGCCTTTGTCGACGCCGTGCCGCCGGTCACAACTTCCTGAACCATGTCGAAATAGCCGGTGCCGACGAACTGCTGGTGCTTCACGGCGGCGTAGCCGTGCGCCTCTTCGCTTTCGAACTCCGCGTCCTGCAGGCGGCAATAGGCCGACATACCGGCGGTCTTGTAGCCGCGGGCCAGCTCGAACATCGAGTAATTGAGGGCATGGAATCCGGCGAGCGTGATGAACTGGAATTTGTAGCCGAGGCGCCCGAGTTCGCGCTGGAAGCTGGCGATCGTTGCGTCATCGAGATTCTTGCGCCAGTTGAATGACGGCGAGCAGTTGTACGCCAGCAACTTGCCCGGAAATTTCGCGTGAACGCCGTCAGCGAACTCATGCGCGTCGTGAATGTCCGGAGTCGAAGTCTCGCACCAGATCATATCCACGTACGGCGCGTAGGACAGGGCGCGCGCGATCGCCGCTCGGGTCCCGCTGCGCACGCGATAGAAACCTTCGGGCGTGCGTTCGCCCGTGATGAATTCGTGATCGCGCGGATCGATGTCGTTGGTGAGCAGCGAAGCAGCCTCTGCGTCCGTGCGCGCGATCAAGACCGTGGGCACGCCGAGCACGTCCGCCGCAAGGCGGGCAGCCACAAGCTTCTGAATCGCCTCGACCGTCGGCACCAGAACTTTTCCGCCAAGATGTCCGCATTTTTTCGCCGAGGACAGCTGATCCTCGAAATGAACTCCGGCCGCGCCCGCCTCAATCATCGACTTCATCAGCTCGAATGCGTTGAGGTTGCCTCCAAAGCCAGCCTCCGCGTCAGCGACCAGCGGAGCCATCCAGTGCGTTTCGCTGCGACCTTCCGCGTGGTGAATCTGGTCTGCGCGCAGCAGCGACGCATTCAGGCGGCGCAGGAGGTTGGGAACGCTGTCGGCGGGGTAGAGGGACTGATCCGGGTACATCTGAGAGGCGTCGTTGGCGTCAGCCGCAACCTGCCATCCGCTGACGTAAATGGCTTTTAGGCCGGCACTGACCTGCTGTACGGCCTGATTGCCGGTCATGGCACCCAGGGCCGCCGTGAACGGCTCAGAATGCAGGAGGCTCCACAGCCGCTCGGCACCGAGGCGGGCGAGCGTGTGCTCGATGTGCACGGAACCCCGTAGACGCTCGACATCGGTGCGGTCATAGGGGCGCTTGATTCCAGCCCAGCGGGGATTGTTTCTCCATTCTTCGTGTAGGTTATCGGCCTTCCCGTTGGTGCTTGCCACGTGCACTCTCCTATTAACCATATGATTTTAAGACGCTTGCGCGGACATACCGAGCTCACAAACCTGGCGACTGCCAATTGTATTTTGCAAACTGGGAAGAAGCGAATAGGACTCTTCGCTTCAGGACTGGTACTAAAAGGTGACGTCAGCGGCGGCGCCAGGTACCAGCCGGGTTGGGGAGCTTTTCACATTCCTTCGTCGGAGTGCGCTTGATGCTACGGCAACCAGGGCAGTCAGTCCAAGTGATTATGGTTATCAGTACGATAAGATAATGTTATCATGCGGGCGAGCGAGAAAACGGCCGCCAGGAGAGTTCCCGCGACATGGAAATCGACCAGATTGAGACATTTCTCGCGATTATTACCTACGGCGGATTTCACAAAGCGGCCGAGCGGCTGCACGTCAGCCAGCCGGCGATCAGCGGTCGCGTGCGCGCGCTCGAAGCGTCGCTCGGCGCGGAGCTTTTCACTCGCGGCCGGGCCCGGCCGGAGCTCTCCCCTGCCGGCAAGGCGTTGCGTCCGCATGCGGAGGAGCTCTTGCGTAACGTGGCCATGGCGCGGCGGGCCATGCACGAATTGCAGCCGCAGACGGCGGGCGTGCTGCGCATCGCTGCCTCGCTTTCGGTGTGCACCTACCTGATGCCGGAGGTAATGGAAAAATATCGCGCCGCGAATCCGGACGTGATGGTGCACCTGCGCTCCGGAAATTCGATGCAGGTGCTGAAGATGGTTCTGGAGGGCGAGGCGGACATCGGGGTGGCCCGGTCGCTGAACCATCCTGAAGTGGAGACGATGACGCTGCGGGACGATCCGCTGATGCTGGTGGGGCACGCGGCGCTACGCGCCGCCGGTAAACGGCATGTGCGGCTTGAGGAAGTAGAATCGTGGCCGCTGATTTTCTACGATCGCGGGTCCAGCGATTGGACCCTGTCGCAGGGATTGTTTCGCCGCGCGGGTCTGATTCCCAATGTCGTGCTCGAAGTTGAGACGATCGAAGCGGCGAAGCGCATGGTGGAGCGCAAATTGGGGTTCAGTTTTCTACCGCAGATTGCTCTGACACAAGAGCTACGCAAGGGCAAGCTCGTTTCGATCGAGATCACCGATGCCGAACCGTTGCGGCGGAATCTCGACGTGGTGCATCCGCGCAAGCGCCCGTTGACAAAAGAAGCGCTCGATCTGTTCGGGATCCTGCGATCAGAGACCGACAAGGCGCTTCCGGCGATCGGTCGCGCGCCGAGCCGCCGCGCGCCGTCCGCGGATTAGCCTCCCGCCGCGGAGCCCACTATACTTGCGGCGCCATCAATCGCTTTTCAGGAGGCGCTATTCGTGTACTACCAACCCGGCATCACGAATCACGGACTTCCCCGCGATCCTTTTAAGTCATGCGTGATTCCGCGGCCGATTGGCTGGATTTCGACGATCAGCCGCGAGGGCGTGCATAATCTGGCACCCTTCAGCCAGTTTCAAAATCTTACTTTCGATCCGCCCTACGTCATGTTCGCGTCCAATCAGAACATCACGGGTCGCAGGAAGGATACCGTCGTCAATACGGAACAGACCGGGGAGTTTGTCTGGAACATGGCGACGTACGAATTGCGGGAAGCGGTTAACAAATCGGCCGAAGATGTCGCACCGGACGTCGATGAGTTTGATATTGCCGGAGTTACGAAGGCGGCGTCGAACACCGTCAAACCCTGTCGCGTCGCGGAATCGCCGGTCCATTTCGAATGCAAATACCACGCTACGATCCGATTGCCGGGAAACGGGACAATGGGCACGGTGGATGTCGTATTCGGGCGCGTGATCGGGGTTCACATCAAGGATGAGGTGATTGCACCCGACGGGCGGATTGATGTGCTGAAAGTCCGGCCGATTGCGCGGTTGGGATATCACGATTACACGAGCATCGAGTCGATCTTCTCGATGGTAATCCCGGGTAACGACAAACGACGATTAGAAGGCATGGAAGGATCGGCGCGTTTCTAACGAATCGCAAGGCAACGGCGGAAGGCAGAGCGTGTCGAGTTTCCGCGAGGTTCAGGGAGGAGAGATGACACTCACCCCCGAGACGCAGCAGCCGGAGAGTAACTACGATTTATTCTTGCCAGCGCCGGCGAGATTTGTTTTCGTTTTATCCGGCGTGGCCGCCAGATAATCGGCGTACGGGCCTTGGAAGTCTTCCACGCGGCCGTTCTCGAAATGCCAGATCCGGGTGGCTACTTCGTCGATCATGTCGTGGTCGTGGGTCACCAGCAGGACCGTCCCCACGTATTTTTGCAGCGAAATATTCAGGGCGTTGATCGATTCAAGATCGAGGTGGTTGGTGGGCTCATCCAGTACCAGCACGTTGGGTTTCTGCATCATCAGGCGGCAGAAAATCAGCCGTGCGGATTCACCTCCTGAAAGTGCGCCGGTCTGCTTCAGCGCATCTTCGCCGCTGAATAGCATCTGGCCGAGCAGGCCGCGCAGCTCTTCCTGGGACGCCTGTGGCTTGAATTCGTGGAGCCACTCGATCACGGTCGTGCCCTTCACGATCGTGTCGGAATGATCCTGCGCGAAATATCCCACGGAGACGTTGTGGCCCCAGACGACGGCGCCACCGTCGACCGGGAATTCCCGGTCGGAATCGTCGATGAAGCCGGTGGCATTGCGTACCAGCGATTTCAGCAGCGTGGTTTTGCCCGAGCCGTTGCGGCCCATCAGGGCGATCTTTTCGCCGCGATCGACTTTGGCCGAAAAAGGCTGGATCACTTTTACACCGTCGTATGACTTCGCGATGCTGCGGATTTCAATCGGGTGTTTGCCCGAATGCTGGTCCATCTGGAAACGGATGAACGGGCGGGCGATGTTGGAGCGCGCCAGCTCGGCCGTTTGCAGCCGCTCAACTTCTTTCTTGCGCGAAGTGGCTTGCGCGGAGCGCGTGCCGGCGGAAAACCGCGCGATGAATTCGTTCAGCTGCGCGATTTTGCGCTCGCGTTGGGCGTTTTCCGATTCGATGCGCGAGCGGATCGACGTCTTGGCGACCACCATATCGTCATAGCCGCCGTTGTACATGATCACGGTTTGATAGTCGATGTCGGCGGTGTGGGTGCAGACGCTGTTCAGAAAATGGCGGTCGTGCGAGATCACGATCAGAACGCCCTCGTATTCAACCAGGTAGTCCTGGAGCCAGTGGACCGAATCCAGGTCCAGGTGGTTCGTCGGTTCGTCAAGCAGCAAAGCCGGAGGACTTCCGAAAAGCGCTTGCGCGAGCAGCACACGGACTTTCTGGCCGCCTTGCAGCTCACTCATCTTGCGCTCGTGAAGAGATTCCTCGATACCCAACCCGTCGAGCAGGACGGCCGCGTCGGATTCGGCGGTGTAGCCGTTCTCCTCGCCGACGATGCCCTCGAGCTCGGCCAGGCGCATGCCATCTTTATCGGTGAGCTGTTCGTGCGGCTTCGCGTACAGAGCGTCTCGCTCGACCAGCGTCTTCCAGAGGCGCGCGTTGCCCATCATCACGGTGTCGACCACGCGGAATTCGTCGAACGCGAATTGATCCTGGCGCAGAATGCCGAATTTTTTCGGACGTGTGACGTCGCCCTTGGTCGGCTCGATATCGCCCGTGAGGATTTTCATGAGCGTCGTCTTGCCCGCGCCATTGGGGCCGCTGATGGCGTATCGGCGGCCGGCGAAAAAGGTGCAGTTAACATCCTCAAACAAAATGCGGGGACCGAAACGCATCGTGATGTTGTTCAGTGAGATCAAGGCTCTTAATTATAGCGTGGAATTCGCAAGCGCCGATGGCCGCTATCGGTGGAATTTAGGCCTCTCTGAACCGCGGATGAACACAGATAGGCACGGAGGTGACACCGACAAACTCAAGTCCACTGCTCCCTTCGATTTCAAGATCCGATATTGGCCAGCAATTCAGAGACGGAGAAAGCTTTTTGGGCCATTACGCGCACCGTGAACAGCCGCCGCGGCTCCGTTTCCTGCGTCAGCGTGTAATCGGCGCCCTGGAAAAGTTTACCGAAGAACGCGTGAAGTTCCGGCTGCGCCGCCATGCGCGTGGCGTCCGTGTTCGGTGCCAGCGCGCGATCATTGATCAAAAGCTCCATCTCGCGGCCGCCGAAGCGCAGCGTGCCTTGCAGGGAGCCTTCCGATTCCAGACGCTGAAAAGCTGCCAGCGCGGCGCGAGCCGCTTGCTTCAGGCGATCCTGGTTCGTTCCGTCGAGCGCGGCTTTGCGGTTATACCGCACGCCCAGGCGACCGCTCGTGTTATCCACGCTGTAGTTCGCCTGATGCCCGATGACCATCACGCCCGGACCTTCGTGGACGTGCCGGTAATCGGCGACATCCAGCAGCATCTCTTCGAACACCCGGTCGCGTATCCATCCGTGAAAAATCGGAATCAGCGGCTCGAGGTCGACACTCGCCCCATCGATCGCGAGAAACTTCACGTTGACGTGCTGCAATTGGATCGGAGAGGACATTCGAGCGATCAGGCGCCGACGGCCGTCCCGATTTTGTTGTAGCAGGCGTGCGCCGCGTCGATGAAAAGCTGCGCTTCGTCGATGAGGTAGCGGCTGGAATCGGCCGTGTAGGGCTGCCCGGACTTTTGCTGCGCCTCAAAAAGATAATTCGCGAATTTACCACCCGCGTAGGGGTCCCAGAATTTCTGCGTGTCGTAGAATTGCGTACGGAACTCGCCGATGATTTCGTCGGGATTGTCGGAGATCGACTGGCGGTTGATCTTCACCAGCGCTTTCGCCGCGTGGACCATCGATTGATAGGCCGTCTGTCCGGCCTTTTCGATTTGGCCGGCCTCGAGCGCAACCTGCGCGTCGAATACTTCCCTTTCGGCGCCCGCCAGATCGAACTCGACCGAGGACACCACTTCGCCCGCGCATTCGCCGACGCCCATGTCGCCCAGTGTGTATTCGCGCGGGTCGCCCCAGTCGCTGAAGAATGACCGGTCGTTGGGGTCGGACGGCGGTTTCGCTAGATCCTCGAGGGCCTTTTTCAATTCAACTTTACCGACGCGCTTGACGAAGTCCTTGAACGTCTCGCCTTCGGTGCGGCCGGCGACGTAACGCCCCGTCAGCCGCGTGACGACCTGCGGAATATTCTTCGACGGGATCGCCGCGACTGGCAGCCCGTACGATCCGCCGTTGTGTTCCCATTCGCCGCCGAGCACGACCTGGAAATGCGGCACAGCGAAGCCGCCCACTTTTCGGCTGACGCCGTAGAAACCCAAATCGGCGACGTGGTGCTGCCCGCAGCTATTGAAGCAGCCGCTAATCTTGATGTGCAGATGCTGCACGGATTCGTCGAGCTCAAAACTTTTCTCCGCCAGACGCTTGTGCAGTTCACCTGCCAAACCGCGCGACGAAGAAATGCCCAGCTTGCAGGTATCCGTGCCCGGGCACGTGACGATGTCAACGATCGCCCCCGCCCCGGGATCGCCCAGCCCGACGGCATCGAGCGCCTTATACATTGCAGGCAAATCGCGCTGGCTCACCCAGCGAACTGCAAAATTCTGTTCCACGGTGGTGCGAATCGTTTCCTTCGTATAGCGGCGGACGATATCGGCGAGCGCGCGCAGTTGATTCGCGGTAATGTCGCCCAAAGGCAGGGCGACAGTGACCGTGACGTAGCCGGGCTGCTTCTGCGGGCGCGTATTCGTCTTCAACCAGCGCGCGAAGCCTTCATCAGATCCGCTCGGCGGTGAATCGCTACCCGGCTTCAGCGGGGCCTCCTCGAATTTCTTGGCGGCATCGACGAAACCGGTCCAGCGCGGATCGGGCGTCAGCGTTTTGCGCTCTTCGAGCACCAGCTCCTTGAATTTTTCGATGCCCAAATCCTGCACAAGAAACTTGATCCGCGCCCGGCTGCGATTTTTCTTCTCCCCCAGTCTCGCGAATACCCGCGCCACGGACTGCGTCAGCGGCAGGATTTCCTCGACAGGAACGAAATCGTCGAACAGCTTGGCCATGTACGGCACAGCTCCGAGGCCGCCGCCGACAAACGTCTGGAAACCGCGCTTTTCGACGCCGTTTTCATGGCGCGTAACGGCGATGAACCCGATGTCGTGGAGGCTGGTCAACCCGCAGGCATGCTGCGCGCAACCGCTGAAGGCGGGCTTGAATTTGCGTCCGAAGCTCTGGCAATCGGGATGGCCGAGCAGAAATTGCGCCAGGGCGTGCGAATAAGGAGTGACATCGAACACTTCGTCCTGGCAAACGCCCGCGTAGGGGCACGCCGTAACGTTGCGCACGGCATTGCCGCAGGCCTCGCGCGTGGTGATCCCCGAAGCAGCCAGGCGGCGCATCAGAGCCGGCGTATCGTCGATATGGATGTAGTGGAGCTGAAAATCCTGGCGCGTGGTTACGTGGGCGATGTCGTCGGAATATTCCTCCGCCAGCTCCGCCATCGTTTCCAGCTGGCCGGCATTCAGCCCACCGCCCGGAATCTTGATGCGCTGCATTCCCGGCGCGTCCCACATCGTGCTGGGGCCCTTGGTAAGGTCACCGGAGGGATAGTTCATTTCCTGAAATTTCGAGCCATCGTAGCGCTGGCCGTTGTCGTAACGCTGGCCGTAGGTACCACGGCGCAGCCGCGTTTCGGCGAACACGCGCTCGTCCATCTTGCCCTGTTTGCGCAGGGCGATGTCCGTCTCGTATCCGTCGATTTCGCCGGCCAGATTTCCCGGAATCTTGGCCGCGAGCTGTTCTTTCCAAAGGGCGTTGGAGGATTTCATCGAAGTCGTGTCATATCAGAATAACAAATCCATCGCCGAACCGCATCCCGCGATGGATAACCGTTTGGATGCCTGCGCCGGAGCGCCGGATTCAGCCCCTGTTTTGCCCATGCCTGATAAGTGGCGGAGAACCGGAGGGTTGGACACCCGCACGTCGCTTATACTACTCGGCGCGGAGGCTGGTCATGCTGGAAGCCTTGAAAAACGTGTTTTTGATCGTGAGCGCCCTGTTTCCGATTGTGGACCCGCTTGGCGGCGCGCCGATTTTTCTGGCGCTGACACGCGAGTACGGACCCGAGGGTCGCCGGGCGCTGTCCCGACAAGTGGCCGTAAACAGCTTCTTCCTCCTGGTCGGCTCCTACGTGATCGGAACCTACATTCTCGAGTTCTTCGGTATCTCCCTGCCGGTGGTACAGGTCGGCGGCGGCCTGATCGTGATATCGACCGGATGGGCGATGCTGAAGCAGCGCCAGGACGATGAGCATAAAGCCACGCGGCGCAACCTGCGCCAAGAAGATCCCCTGAAGCATGCGTTCTACCCGTTCACGCTGCCGCTGACGGTCGGTCCCGGTTCGATTTCCGTGGCCATCACTCTGGGCGCGAACGCCGTGCACCATCACGGTTTGAACTGGATGGCCATCCTGGCGGCCATCGTTGGGTCCCTCTTGATTGCGCTGACCATTGTTCTCTGCTACGGCTCTGCAGACCGCCTCGCGCGGATGCTGGGACCGACGGCGATGACCGTAATTATGCAGCTCGCTTCCTTCTTGCTCGTGTGCATCGGCGTCCAGATTTTGTGGAATGGAGTGAACGCACTGCTGGCGTCGGTTCACCCGAATGTGCACTGAGGCCGGCTCACGCGAATCGTTCCGGGCCCAATCGCAGGGTTTCTTGAGTGCCTTGCGCGGGTGAGTGCAGTTGTTTACGATGACGTGCGGAGTTCGAATGATAGGCGAAACCATTTCTCACTACCGCATCCTGGAGCTGCTCGGGAGCGGAGGCATGGGGCAGGTCTTTCGGGCGGAGGACACCCGCCTGGGTCGCCAAGTTGCGATCAAATTTCTCTCCTCCGATCTGGCCCGCGATCTGGCGGCCCTCGAGCGCTTCCAGCGTGAGGCGCGCTCCGCTTCGGCGCTGAACCATCCAAACATCTGCACCATCTACGACATCGGCGAGCAAAACGGCCGGCCCTACCTGGTGATGGAGGTACTCGAAGGCCAGACGCTGCGCGAACGCATCGCCGGACGTCCGTTGCCGATCGATTCCGTGCTGGAATTCGGAGCCCACATCGCAGACGGGCTCGATGCGGCGCATGTACGTGGCATCATTCACCGCGATATTAAATCCGCCAACATTTTCATCACCACGCGTGGGCAAGCGAAAATCCTGGATTTTGGTCTCGCGAAGCAGGGCGCGACGCGGCGAATCGCGGAGGCCGTGGGCGGCGGCAACAGCACCACGGCTCTCACCACGGATAATCTCCTGCTGACCAGCCCCGGCTCGGCGATGGGAACGATCACCTACATGTCGCCGGAGCAGGCCCGCGGCGAGGAGCTCGACGCGCGAACGGACCTTTTCAGCCTGGGCGCGGTGCTTTACGAAATGGCGACGGGGCGCACTCCCTTCAACGGCAGCACCTCCGCCGTTGTCTTCGACGAGATTTTGAATCGCACGCCGGCCGCGCCGTCGTCGTTGAATCCCCATGTGCCGCCGAAACTCGAAGAGATCATCGGCAAGGCGCTCGAAAAGGATCGCGACTTGCGTTACCAGACTGCAGCCGAGCTGCGCGCGGATTTGAAACGCCTGAAGCGCGACACCGACTCCGGCCGTTCAGGACGCGCGAGCGGAGCTGTCTGGGCGACTCCAGGCAGCGGCGCGACTCCAACGGCGCCGCTGTCCCCGGTGTCGTCGGGCATGACTCCCACGTCGGAGTCGGGTCCTGCTCCGATTACCGCGCCCGTGGCCTTGCCGGGCAGCGCAAGTTCATCGGGCTGGCGGCACGTGAAGATTCTGCTTCCGATCGTCGTTGGCCTGCTCGGCGCGGTTGCTCTGCTGGTTCACGAGCGCGGCCGAAATCGTCCCGACGAGTCTTCCTTCTCGCAGATGACGATCACACCGATAACGTCGACGGGCGAAGTTCACGCCACGGCGATTTCAGCGGACGGCAAATGGCTCGCCTACGTCGCTGATGACAAAGGCAAACACGGAGTGTTCATGCGCCAGCTCGCGACCGGCAGCGATGCGGTGGTCGTTCATGGCGAGGACGGAGAGATCACCGGTCTCGCGTTTTCGCCGGACGGAAACTATCTTTACTACAGTCGGCTCGCTCCGGGAACGGGGTTGGGCACCCTCAGCATGGTCCCGTCGCTTGGCGGATCGCCACGCCCGATCATCGTGGACGTGGATTCGCCGGTCAGCTTCTCCTCCGACGGCAAGCAATTCGTTTTCGTGCGCGAGGCGCCCAAGACATCCAGCTTGATCATCGCCAACGCCGACGGCAGTGACGAAAAACCGCTTGCGGTGCTGCAAAGCCCGGCGCGGTTCGACCATTCCGGGCCGGCATGGTCACCGGATGGAAAGCAGGTTGCAGTGAACAGGAATTCCAACGGCGATTTGCAGAACTTTGACCTGTACACGGTGAATGCGGGTACGGGCGCCGCCACGAGAATCGGTAATCGCTCGTGGACTCTTCCGAGTCAGCTCGCGTGGCTTCCCGATAGCTCAGCGATCGTGTTTGCGTCTGGCGACAGCAATGCCACATTCAGCAGCCAGATTTGGCAGGTGAGCTATCCGGACGGCGACGCGCGACGCGTGACCAACGATCTGAACCGTTATCAAGGTACGACCGTTACCTCGGACGGATCGGAGTTGGCGACCGTTCAACTCACTTACGCCGGAAATCTTTGGCTCGCGGGCTTCGGGACGTCGTCACCGATTTCCGCGCCGAGGCAGATCACCTCGGGCGTGTCCCGCGCCGATGGCTTGACGGGAATCACCTGGCCGGCGCCGGACGTACTGCTCCATTCCTACTACGCCTCGGGTGTCGTGCGCATCGCCGCCTCGGCCTCGGACGGAAGCAATTCGCACGATATCACCCTCGGTTCCGATCTGCCGATCTCCCCCGCATCCTGTGGTGATGGAAAGCAGTTTGTCTTGAGCATCAGCAAGGTCGCGGGTGGCATTTCCGTCTGGCGTGCCGATCTCGACGGCTCAAACTTGAAGCGGCTGACGAATGGCCTGGTGGACATGTGGCCGAGTTGTTCGCCCGACGGACAAAGCGTGTACTACACGAGCGTCACTTCCGATCAGACCCAGATTATGAAGGTCGGCATCGACGGTGGAACGTCTACGAGCGTCGGTTCCACGAATTTGAGTTTTTCAACGGTCTCGCCGGACGGGCGGTCCCTCGCGTCGCTTTACCGTGCGACTGCTGGAAAACCAGCACAGCTCGCGGTGGTGGACGCGCAGAGCGGCGAGATTCGCGCGACGTATGATGAGCCGCCGGGCATGACCATGGGTAACGCCGGCGGGGCTACTCTGACCTGGACCAAGGACGGCCGCGCGATCTTATTCGTCGAGACACAGAACGGCGTTTCGAGCCTCTGGGCTCAGCCGGTCGGCGGGCCGGGAACGCCGCAAGCGTCCGCCAAGCAAATCATGATCTTCGGCCCCGGCCTCATCTGGAGCTACGCGATTTCTCCCGACGGGAAGCAAATCGTCAGCGCTCGCGGCGGACCCGTCACCGACGCCGTTCTGCTCAAGCATTTTCATTAAACCTCGCTCCCGTCGCCTGCGATTCCTTTTTCGGGGGCCCCCAGCCACCGCGGTATAGGGTTAGGCATCCAACTCGACGTGCCCGAGGGCGGCCGTTCCCATTGCGGATTACAATAGGCGAGTTCGCCGGACGCAGTCGCGAACACGGCCAGGAGCGATCCATGATTCCTCGTTGTGAAAAATGCCTCGTTGCATTTTCACTCATGCTGAGCTTTTCGCAGCCTGTATTTCCGCAAGCGGCCACGCAGCCGAAATCCGCGAAGAAAAGTTTGCCGGCTGCGCTTACGGAGCGGCAGCGCGCCATTCAGGCACTGAATCGCCTGACGTTTGGTCCGCGGCCGGGCGATGTCCAGGTCGTTTTGCAAAAAGGCGTGGACGACTGGATTGAAGACCAGCTCCATCCTGAAAGCCTCGACGATTCGGCGCTGAATGCGCGGCTCGGTCCCTATTCCACGACACGCATGAATCCGAAGCAGCTGGCGGAGACGTTCCCTTCCGACAATGTGATACGGCAAGTGATGGCCGGCAAGCTGAGCATGCCGGATGACCCCGCGGCGAAGCTCGTCTACGCCGTGAACGTCGCAAGGATCAAGCAGCAGGAAGCCATCAAGGCACAGAATGCGAACGCGTCGGCGGCCGGCGGCAATTCTAAAGATACAAACGCGAAGCCGACGGAGGACGACCCGGCGAAAGCACAGGCGCGAGCGATTGCGGATAGCCTTCTCGCCCTGCCCAAGAATCAACGCCTCGCCGCACTTGAGAACGCCCCGCCGGAACAGCTCATCAACTTCCCGAGCCAACTCCGGGGCGACCAGCGCGATCGCCTGCTTGCGGAAGCGACGCCGCAAGAACGCGAGCTTATTTTTGCTCTCGCCAATCCGGCCGGAGTCGTAGCCAGGGAGCTTCAGCAAGCGAAGTTGATCCGCGAAGTCTACTCCGAGCGGCAGCTGCTCGAAGTGATGACCGATTTCTGGTTCAACCACTTCAACGTGTTCCTCTACAAGAACCAATGCTCCTACTACAGTACGGCCTACGAGCGCGACGTGATCCGGCCGCACGCGCTCGGAAAGTTCTACGACCTGCTCGTCGCCACTGCGCAAAGCCCCGCGATGCTAATGTACCTCGACAACTGGCTCAGCATCGGACCGCATTCGCAGGCTGCGGGAAAGAACGGTGGGCTGAACGAGAACTATGCCCGCGAAGTGATGGAGCTCCACACGCTCGGCGTCGACGGCGGTTATACCCAGGCGGACGTTACGGAGCTGGCGCGTGTCTTGACCGGGTGGACGATCGCGAACCCTGATGACGGCGGCCAGTTTCAATTTGACGCCCGGCGACACGAGCCCGGCGTGAAAACCGTTCTCGGCGAGAAAATCTACGAATCTGGCGTCGATGAGGGCGTCAAGGCGCTGGAAATGCTGGCGCATCACCCCGCAACCGCGAAATTCATATCCCGCAGCATCGCGGTGCGCTTCGTTTCCGATGATCCGCCGCAAGCACTCATCGACCAAATGGCGGCGAAATTCTCGTCCACGGACGGGGACATTCGCGAGGTCCTGCGGACGATGATCCGTTCGCCCGAATTCTGGTCGCCCGGAGCGTACGGAAACAAGATGAAAACGCCGCTCGATCTCGTCGTCTCGGCCGTGCGCGCGAGTGGCGCAAACGTGGTTTCGCCCGACTCTCTGGTCGACAACCTTTCCGGCATGGGCATGCAGCCTTACGGCATGGCCGTTCCCACCGGTTATTCGATGAAATCGGCGCAGTGGGACAACGAAGGCGGGCTGCTCGCGCGCATGAATTTCTCGACGACGCTCACGCAAGGAAATCTTCCCGGGGTGCAGTTTGATCCCTCGACACTCATCACGCTCGGAGTTCTAACCAGTTTGAACGAACCTCATGCAAAGGCTGTTCTGGCGGAAAAACCGGCGGGAATGGATTTCGCAATCGCACTCGCCGAAGACGCGATGCTTCCCGCCGGTCTGCTGCCGAAGGATGAAGCCGTCATCCGCAAGCAGGCCGAGGATCCCCAGCCGTCGTCTGCCGCTACGTCCTCGATGACGAATCGGCTGCGCTTTGTCGCCGGATTCATCCTGGCCTCGCCCGAATTCCAGCACCGCTAACCGCTCCTTCGCTCGAGGATTGGCTACGACCTCCCCGCCCTCAGTGCGTCAGGCAATCACCTGATGTGACTGGCTTCGCTCGACGTGCTATCTCCAAACGTATGCCGAGCCGCAAGAGTTTTGACCCATGACCCAGGGTCTGGAAGGCCCGCAGGAATTGCCGCAAACGACGCGCTCGCTCGTGAAACTGGCAAAGGAGGCGAATAAATGCAAGCACTGCGGCCTGTGGCGCCACGCGACGCAAACCGTATTTGGCGAAGGACCCGCACGCGCGCGCATCATGCTCGTCGGCGAGCAGCCCGGCAACGACGAAGACCTTCAGGGGCGGCCGTTCGTCGGCCCGGCCGGGCAGTTGATGGACCGGCTGCTCGTCGAGGCCGGAATCGACCGGAACAAGGTTTACGTGACCAACGCCGTAAAACATTTCAAATGGGAGCCGCATGGCAAGCGGCGAATCCACAAGAAGCCATCCCGCGTCGAAATCGCAGCCTGCCGGTCGTGGCTTGATGCCGAAATTGCAGCGCTTAAGCCCGAGGTAATCGTCTGCCTGGGCGCTACCGCCGCCCGAGCGCTGCTGGGGCGAGGTTTCCGCGTCACGGTCGACCACGGCAGATTCATCAAGTCACCACTCGCCTCGCGCGTGCTCGCGACAATCCATCCATCCGCCATCCTGCGCGCACCAGACGAAGCGACGCGCCACGAACTCGAAAAACAATTTTCCGACCTCGAGAAGGTTGCGAGATGGAAATGGAGGGACTCTAGGCGAGTTTGAGGGCCTCTCGCGCAGCCACGAACTTCGCGACGGCCCATTCGAGGTCTTCGCGGGAATGCGCGGCCGACAATTGCACGCGGATGCGGGCTTTCCCTTTCGCTACCACGGGAAACGAAAAGCCGATCACGTAAACTCCCAGTTCCAGGAGCCGCTCGGCCATTTTGGTGGCCAGCTGGGCGTCGCCGAACATCACAGGCGCGATGGGATGCTCTCCAGAAAGAATCGGAAAACCGAGCGCGGTCATTTTTTCGCGAAAGAAATGCGTGTTGGAGAACAGACGCTCGCGTAGCTCTTTCGTTCCTTTTATCAGGTCGAGCACTTTGAGCGACGCGGCTACAATCGGCGGCGCGACGCTGTTCGAGAAAAGATAGGGACGCGATCGCTGGCGCAGCAAATCCACGATTTCCTTTCGCGAACTCACGTAGCCGCCACTTGCTCCGCCCAGCGCCTTGCCAAGCGTCCCGCTCAGAATATCGACGCGCCCCATCACCCCAAGATGCTCGTGCGTGCCGCGGCCGTTTTCGCCCATGAAGCCAACCGCGTGCGAATCATCCACCATCACCATGGCGCGATATTTTTCCGCCAAGTCGCAAATTTCCGGCAGCTTCGCGATGTATCCGTCCATCGAAAAAACGCCATCGGTCGCGATCAAGATCCGCCGGGCGCCCGAAGCTTCCTTCAGGTTGCGCTCGAGATCGTCCATATCGCCGTTGCGGTAGCGAAAGCGCTGCGCCTTCGACAGCCGAATGCCGTCGATAATGCTGGCGTGGTTCAATTCGTCGGAAACGATCGCGTCCTCGGCCTCGAGAAGCGTTTCAAACAGTCCACCATTTGCATCGAAGCAGGAGCCATAGAGAATCGTGTCCTCCATGCCCAGAAATTCGCTCAGGCGGCGTTCAAGCTCCTTGTGAATTTCCTGAGTCCCGCAGATAAACCGCACCGACGACAATCCGTAACCCCAGCGATCCAGCGCCTCGTGAGCCGCGGCGATTACCGCCGGATGATCGGCCAGGCCCAGATAATTATTGGCGCACATATTCAGCACGGATTTCCCGCCGGGCAGGTCCACGTGCGCGTTCTGCGGGCTCGCGAGGATGCGTTCCGACTTATAGAGCCCCGCGCCGCGAATTTCGCGGAGCTGGGATTCGATCTGCTCGCGTGCGATCTCAAACATTTGCGTTTACTCCTGGAGGCCGCCTAGCGCAGGTCGCGCCAGTCGAGAATAACTTTTCCCGAATCGCCGGCTTTCATGGCGGCGAATCCCTTCTCATATTCATTCCATCTGTAGCGATGCGTGATCACCGGCTTGATATCGAGCCCCGATTCGAGCATCACGCTCATTTTGTACCAGGTTTCATACATCTCGCGGCCGTAGATGCCCTTGATCGTCAGCATGTTGAAGATGACGTGTTTCCAGTCGATCGCAATTTCACCCGAAGGAATCCCGAGCATCGCAATCTTCGCGCCGTGGCTCATATTCGCGAGCATTTCGCGGAATGCGACGGCGTTGCCGGACATCTCAAGGCCCACGTCGAAGCCTTCGTGCATGCCCAGCCTTTTCTGCACATCGGCGATGCGCGTCTCGGTCGTATTGACCGCCAGGGTCACGCCCAGCTTTTCGGCCAGCTCGAGCCGCTTGGGTTTGACGTCGGTGATCACCACATGGCGCGCCGCCGCGTGGCGCACCACGGCAGCTGCCATAATCCCAATGGGGCCCGCGCCCGTGATCAGCACGTCCTCGCCCAGGACCGGGAAGGACAGCGCCGTGTGAACGGCATTGCCGAACGGATCGAAAATCGCCGCCACTTCCAGATCGACATTCGGGTTGTGCTTCCAGATGTTCGTCATCGGGAGCACGATGAATTCCGCGAACGCACCGGGGCTATTCACTCCCACACCTACCGTGTGCGCGCAAAGATGCCGCCGTCCGGCGAGACAGTTGCGGCAGCGCCCGCAAACCACGTGTCCTTCCCCGCTGACGATGTCCCCAGGCTGAAAGTCGTTGACGTTCGAACCGACTTCCGCGACCTCTCCGACGAACTCGTGGCCAATAATCAGCGGCACAGGAATCGTCGACTGCGCCCAGCTGTCCCATTCGTAGATGTGCAGGTCGGTGCCGCAAATTCCGGTGATCAGCACGCGGATCTTCACATCGTTGATACCCGGCTGCGGCGCAGGAACGTCTTCCAGCCACAAGCCCGGTTTTCGTTCGCTCTTTACCAGCGCTTTCATCTGCCGTCTGGCTCCTTACATTCTCAGCAACTGAAGTCTACAAGATATTTACCAGGACGAACGTGTGGAACTCACCGCGTTCCGGCAGCATAAAGAGAAGATAAATCCGGCATACGCGGCGCCGCAAGCGCACAGCGGTTCGGCTTTATAATCATGGCGTGTTCTACAACCAAAGAAATCAGCGAAAACGTCGGCAAAGAGGTTCCTTGCTGTTCATCGCGCTTGCGTGCTTCGGCGCCTGCGCGACCTTGACCACCGGGGCCACGCCGAGCCCAGCGCAAGACCAAGAAAACTTCTCGATTGGGAAGATCAAGAAGGCGACTTCCGCGGCGATCGACTGCAGCGATTGCCCGAGATCGCTTGCCAACGCCGGTAAAGCCGCCCAGCAGGCCTTAACCATGTGGGGTCGATTCCGGCTGGTCGATGACCCGAAGCAGGCTGACATTCTTTTTGTCCTTTCCGGCAATCCTTACCTCGGCGACTATCTGACGCGCAAGGGCCCTGACGAGCGACCCGTAAGAATCGACAGCACTTTCGTTACCGTCATCGATCCGCGCACGGGCGAGAAATTGTGGAGCGACTCCCGAAACTGGGGCAGCTGGCGGGTGTCGGGCGCGACCAAGGCCTTAATCGACGAACTGCGCAGCGACCTGGAAGCCGAGACCAAGAAGTGGGGCTTAGACGATATATTTCGCTGCAGCACAAGTCCGGCCTATCAATCGTTCGCGTTCCTGACTCGCGACGCCGCATTGGCGAAACCGGGGTCGGGCGTGCGGGCGATCGACGATGTGCCGAATCGATTGACGGTCAACTCTCCCGATGCTCCCGATTTTTGCCGAAGGGCTCAGCTCGTGATCGGCGGCGATAACAAGATCACACGATTCGAGGTGGTGGCCCTGCCATCGGACGCTTTGGATGTGGCCGACGTTCTGGAACAAGCGGATCATTTCGATTTCACGAGTGGAAAAGATCCGCGAACTCAAAAGGTGTATTTCACCGCGCGCAGTAAGGATCGGAAGGTGCTGATTCAATTCGACATCGAAGGACGCCAGACAGTCTTGTCCAGAGTCAGTTATTCTTACTGAAATTGAGCGCGGCCAGCGCCCCCGCCTATCTAGTGAATGCAGACGAAGCGGCCAAGGGCACGATCCTTGCGAACGTTTCCGATGGGGAAAACCTGGTTGTGGCTGACGATGTAAACTCCCGGCGCGAGCAGTCGCAGGGCGAGCAGGCTTTCTGTCAGATTCTGCAGCGCATCGCTCCGCTCAAAGCCGAGAGGCGCCATCGCTCCCGTCAGCACGATGGGAATCTCGAGCGCCGATAGCGCCCGCTGCAAATACAAACCCGTCTCGACCATCGTATCCGTCCCGTGCGTAATCAGAATTGGCGCCTTGTCCTGCAGCAAGCCGGAGACGGCGCGCAAGATCACCGCCCGGTCATCGTCCGTCATGTTTAAGCTGTCAATATTCATCAGCGGTACGACCCGAACATCGGCGTCGGGAAGCCTCAAGAGCCCGAGATACCGATCGATCTTGCTATCGAGGTTGCGAACCTCGCCAGTCTGCTCGGAATACACCTTTTCGATCGTTCCACCTGTCGTCAGGACGTAGAGGACCTTCATCGTTGAAATTCCTCGTCTGCCGAGAACCTATCAGCGGCGGGCATTGGCGGGTTGCGGAAGCGTGGGGTGTTTCGCGAAGATGTCGCGCTCCTTCTTAGCTTCGTTGTAGGGCTTATAAAGCGTCGAAGGCTCGTCCGGCTGCGCGGCCAGTACGCCGCGCACGGTGCCATGGTCCGGCGCCTGCGCCCAACTCGTTTCGTACCGGTTGCGAAACACAGGCACGAGATTCGAATGGGCGATCCTCCAGCGCCCGTTTTCCTTCACGTAGTCCACATAAAACGGCCCCCAGATCCAAGAAGCCGAACCGTCGGTACCCGCAGCGCCGGGCGACAACCAGTGGCTCCGCGCGGAGAGCCCGTCGGCGGAAATCTCGATCACCGGATTGACAGTCATGTGCAGGATGAAAAAGCCCGGAATCGTTTTCGTCACTTCAAAGGATTTGTAGAGCGAACGCACGCTGTCAAGTCCCCGGTAAACGCCGCTATCGGAAAATTCCACAGACACGTCCGGCAGATTCTGCGCGAAGCACTCATCTACGATCCGGTCGAACCGCTGCTTGAAGAGGTAATGAATGTAGGTCGACTGCAACTGCTGGATCTCGAGCATGTCTTCCAGGCGCTCGACGCGCGCCATCAGATCCTGCACCAAGCGGATCGTATCGTCGTTGTTCGGCGTCACAGAAAACCTCCCTTTCGTAACCATCCTATTCGCGGCAAATAGCGATTCCCCATCGGGTCGTATGTGCTACAAACGCGTCCCAGCGGTCCCAGGCTGCCCAGAAGCTCGTAGCAGCGTCCGGAATCCCGATTCCGTTAAGTCCTGTATCAAGTCGGCATTGCACCCCGACGGACCTGGAGATTATCGCCGAGTTCCGACATCCGAGCCAGTTCACGACAGATTCTGAGGCCACCTCGCTACCGGACAGCGCGCCCCGCGGCGAGATCGCCATGGGCAGTCACCCTCCCCCAAGGCTATTTGCAAGTCATATCCATATTTTCGATTGGTACATATCTCGGCTTTATGATTCACTAATGCCGTTGTTCGGCCGGGCAGCGCACCAAAGCTTCCGCAGGCGAGGTAACCATTCATGAGCTACGCGCCGAGATCGGCTGTCGAAGACATCCGTTTTGAAACGTCGGCCCTCGAAACGATGTCGAAAGAAGATATTTGTTCCCGTATTCGGGATGTCGGCGTAGTCCCCGCACTGCGTGCGAACTCCGTGGAAGATGCCCTTTTCGTTGCGGACGAGCTCGTGCGAGCCGGAGTTCCAATCCTGGAACTGGCCATGAATACGCCGGACGCGGTTCGCATACTTTCGCAGGTTGCGGAGCACGCTCCGAAAATGATCGTCGGCGGAGGCAGTATTACGACCGTCGCCACAGCGCAGCAGTGTCTGGATGCAGGCGCGCGCTTCTTGACGAGCGACGGTTTGGTCTTAGCGGTCGTGGATTTTGCAGCCGAGCGAGATGTCGTCGTTTTCCCGGGCGCATTCACGCCGACTGAAATTATTGCTGCGCGAAATGCCGGCTCTGACTTTGTGAAAGTCGTCCCGTGCGACGCGGGGGGCGGTCACGCCTACATTCGATCCTTAAAGAACGCCATGCCTGATACGCCGCTGATCGCCGCTGGTGGCGTGACGCAACAATCGGCACTGAGTATCGTTTCAGCAGGCGCCACGGCGTTGGGTGTGGGCACAGAGCTGATACCCGCGGAGGCGATCAGGCTACGCCAGGCCAACCGGATCCAGGAACTTGCCAGGCGCTTCGTAAATTTCGTAGACGACGGCCGCATCTAAGCGGCGGGCCAGAGCTACCTATTTCGATAGGACCCGGCCTGGTCGTGGCGATGAGCGACCGATTCGCCAGCCGCCACGACAAGCCGAGTTCGTTCCAAAGCCGTTCGTGCCAAACATGAGGGTGTGATGCGCATTCCCTGCCACGGACTACTTTGTCTTATGGGCGAAGTCCACTGACGAAACCGCTATCTCGGTGCCGTCGAGGTCTCCGGTTATAGTGACTGAGTTTTCAAAGGCCGCTTTTCCGAGCTCCTTCTCAAACCCTGAGAGGCGGTAGTGTTTGTCACCGGCCACGAGCACGTATGATGCGCCCTGGCTGACCCACCATTCTGTGCAGGCCGCCCGCGTTTGAGCCTTGCACACATTAGGCTCCAGGCAGGTCGTGCAGCTGACATAGCCTGTCACGGTTACGTGCTGGGAGACCGGTGCGGCGCTCGTTCCGGATGCAAACATCGAGCAAACCGCGAAAACGCCGGCTACCATGACTGCTAGAAGAATCGCTTTCCTGGTCATATTCTCTCCTCGAAGCCCTGATGATTTCCACAACGCGTGTCGCCGAAAGCCAACCTCTGAATCCTGGCGACCCTCGGGTCGTGTGAGCTTCTTTCAGCAACCATCATAGAAAACACAGATAAGAGCCGCGTAAGATGTTGGTAAGCGCCATATAAGGCTTCAATAAGGACATCTTTACGACTTTCCGGATCGTATCCATCAACGATCGTGATCGGCGTCATATAAAGATAAGATTTGCATATAGATATAGGGCGCATATAGCGTGCTTATGTGATCCTAAACGGAACATTCCGGATACGAGTGCCGAGATCCGCGCCCGCAGCGAAGAAACAGGCGAGGTCGAACCGGGCAGGCCTTCTCTCTGGAGTTGTGCTGCTGCTGGTTATCGGCGCCCTGCCGACCCCCACTCGGGCCGGCGGCAATGGCAGCGCCGCCTACGACGGTACCGTCGACTTTGGCCCCCAAGTGATCGAGCTCGACGATGGTTGCCTGGCAGTCGACGGCCATATGGCGTCGGGCGCCTTCTTCGAAGATCTGAAACGCATCGAGATCGGCCGTCAATTCGAGTTTAGAAAGCATGGCCGGGCGGTGAGTGAATATCCCGATTCCTTGACCACATCCATTCTGATCGCAGGCGGCCCCTGCGCATCCGCATTGTCGAATTCGGACTCCTCAGTCTTTCAGGGTAATGCCTACGCCCTGAGATTCCAGGTGGACTGGAAAGAAGGAATGCAGCTGAGGCCGGCTGCGCTATCCCCTGTCGCGGCTCGCTGCACGGGGTATTCGCCTGTCAACGCGCCGCGCCACGAACTTGCTTCCGCAGCCCTCTTGTGTCAATTAACGGTGGATAGCAAGGGAGTCCCGCTGGGCGATCACCTGATCGTCTCGATTTTTTCCGTGGACGGAAAGCGGCTGACCCGCTTGTCTGCCCGTCCGTAGCCCTCCGGAGTAACCGGCTATCGATTCGGTCCATAAGTTTAATGAGTTTGACCAACCGTCGGCGTATTTGTAATCTTTGTCTGTCATACTGACAAATATCGCAACCAGGTGGCGGGGCAGGCAGGCCCAATGGTCCGCCGGGCGGTCAAGAAGTGTCCTCCAAACCAGTAGCTCCGAATCCGGCAGTTTCGCTGGGCATTCGTCGGCCACCGCACGCGAGCCGGTCCGCGGAGACCCGCGCGCAGGAGGAACGCGATTCCTCTAGGCTTCGGCGACTGGCGAGGGTGATTGGTTCGCCAGTAGCCGGCATTCTCGCCACGCTGCTGATTACCGAGATCTATCGCCATGAACCGCTCGCCAATGTGACCACGGTCGGATTCACGTACCTGCTCGCGATTCTGATCGCGTCAACGGTCGGAGGGCTTACGACCGCGATTGCCATGTCAGTCGCCGCTACGCTGGCATTCGACTTCTACTTCATCCCACCGGTAAACACCTGGAACATCAACGACCCGCAGGACTGGGTGGCGCTGACCGCGTTCACGATCACTTCTGTTGTGGGAAGTTCGCTTTCAGCCTGGGCGCGGCGGCAGACGAAGGAAGCCCGCCATCAGCGGCACGAGGCGGAACAATTGTACGACCTGAGCCAAAGACTCCTGAGCGCCGGAGATTCACTCGCGTTGTGCAACGCGGTGCCGGACGATATTGTCGACGCATTCGGCGCGAAGGCCGCGGCTCTGCTGCTGAGCGACGGCCAAGACGTCTTCTATTCTCCAGGAGGCTCGAACCAATTCGATCCCATTCAGCTGAAGTCCAGCCTCAGCTACACCGAGGTTCGCATCGACGCGGATAAGCCTCTCATCCTAGTGCCGCTCCGGTTGGGCATCAAAGCCATTGGGACGATCGCGATCGCGGATGCTGCGCTTTCGGAGGCGACGCTCGAATCGCTCGGTTCGCTCGTCACGATTGCGATCGAGCGCGCGCGCGCCATCGAACAGGTCGGAAGGATAGAAGCGTTACGCGAAAATGAAAGGCTGAAATCCGCGTTACTCGATGCAATCACACACGAATTTCGAACTCCGCTAACCGCGATGAAGATTTCCGTCACTGGGATGCTTTCCGACCTGGACTTCGACCGCGAGCAATGCCGTGACCTGCTGACCATGATCGACGAAGGATGCGATCGAATCGATCAGTTGGTGGGAGAAGTGTCCGAGATGTCGCGGCTCGAGTCGGGTGAAATAAGGCTGGATTTCAAACCTTATTTCGTCGGCGAGCTGATCGAAACGGCGCTCGCGGAGTGCAAGGCCGTCCTCGGGGCGCGACGGCTGGAGCGCGGCGTAGCAAACGAAGATCTCGCCGTGAGGGCCGATCTGGGTTGGGCGTCCAAGGTGCTCGTCCATTTGATCAACAACGCGAATCTGTATTCCACAGCGGGCGCGCCGATTACGCTTCGCACGGAGACCCGAAATGGATTCGTGTTCTTCAGTGTCGCGGATCGGGGACCGGGAATCGACCCGACCGAGGTTAAACGGATCTTCGAGAAGTTTTATCGCGGCAAGGACCACCGGTGCCGCATACAAGGAACGGGAATGGGTCTGGCTATTGCCAGGGCCATTGTCGAGGCGCACGGCGGAACCGTCGGAGTGACGAGCAAGGTTGGGGAAGGTTCTGTCTTTTACTTTAGCTTGCCGATCGACCGGCCGCTAAGACCCGACTGATTCCAGAGGCACTTCCGCAGGCGCTCCTTCAGCGAATGTCGACAGTTCCGACGCGAATTCGCGGACGCCAGCGTAGCGATTCTTGCGGTCTCGGGCGATCGCACGGTCTACAACCTTCCCAAGGTTCGGTGGTAATTCCGGGTTGGCCTCACACAGCGCAGGCGGATCGACGAGCGCCCGCAGCCCCACGGCGGAGTTCGCATCAATTCCCGAGAATGGAACTTCGCCCGCCAGCATTTCAAACAGCATGATGCCGAGCGAATAGATGTCGCTTCGGGCGTCGCCGCGCTTGCCCTTGAGCTGCTCCGGCGAAGCGTAGTCCGGCGTTCCCATCGCGTCATCGAGCCGCGGCCGGGCCCACAAGATTCCTTTGGACTCACTCGCCATGCCGAAATCAATGAGCTTGATGCCATCGGCCGCATCAACCATTATGTTTTCCGGCTTGAGGTCGCGGTGCAGCACTCCGCGGTTGTGCAGGTAGTCCAACGCATCGCACACCGCCAGCGTGATTCCGATGGCGCGCCCCGGCGACAGCGTCCCGTTGCTGTCGATGATTTGCCGAAGCGCCTGCCCGTCAACCCACTCCATTACGACGTGGCGCTCGCCGGCGAGATCATCTGACAAGACTTTGACGAGGCCGGGGTGGTCAAGCTTTCTCGAGATCTCCACGGTATGTCGGAAACGGTCGAGAGCAAGCCGATCATGCGTAACGGCAGGGTGCAGAATCTTTATCGCGACAGGGCGGCCTGTCTTCGTGTCTCGAGCACGAAAAACGGAGGCCGATCCGCCGCTGGCAACCAGTTCCCCGAGCCGGTACCGATCCAGGAATTCACCCGCGCGGAGCGAAGTTGAGGTCATGAGGCTCATGCGACCAGACCATGCTAGGGCGCAACAGCTAAGAGCTCCGTGAGGGAGTTATAAAGTCGGCATAAGAACGACATTAGTGTTGGCAAAAGCGGAGCGGGTGAATCCTCGGCGGATCATGCCTGAAAACTGATGCGCGGAGGAATCGGCGTTAATTCGCTGACGGAAAGCGTTTCCGCAGCGCTGCCAAATGATCGCGGCCATCGTTCACGAATTTAACGAAACGGTGGGCTAACTCTCGAATGCGGTCTGCTTGCTTGAGCCGGAGCGCATCATCAGGAATCAGTTCACCACCCACCCCGAGCGCACTGGCTCCCGCGAGGATGAACTTCTGAGCGGTCTGCTGGTTCACGCCTCCCGCCGCGATCAAGGGGATGTGCGAAAAGGCCTTCTTGAGAATCCGGATGTAGCTTTCGCCGCCCACCGGAGCGCAAGGGAAAACCTTCACGAAATCTGGGCCTGCCTTCCAGGCATTGATCACTTCGGTCGGCGTGAGCGCCGCAGGCCAAACCGCTATTTCCTCTTTATTTGCGAATTCAATGATGCTGACGTCGAGCCCATCGGTGGTCAGGAACTTCGCTCCGGCGCCGATGCAGCGGCGGGCCGTTTCCGTATCGTAGACGCTACCGGCTCCGACCGCCATGTCCGGAATGTGCTCGACCAGATATTTGATCACGTCGAGCGCGCCGGGAACGGTCATCTCGATTTCCACGATTGGGATTCCACCAGCCGCCACCGCCTCCGCTGCGAACCTGGCCACATGTTCCGACGATACGCGTACTGCCGGCACGACGCCGATTTGGAGAATTCGCGTACGAACCTCATCCCTCTTCAACGGTCGGCTCCTTTCACACCCCAACTCGCCAATCGAGGCCCCACATCTCCGCAGACGCTCCAGGCGAAATCAAGGTAGTGTTCTCGTGCCGACGGCCTCGCGAAGCTGTTCCAGAGCAGTCAGATAAGACGCGAGCGCCTGGCGGTAGGCTAGCTCCGTGGCCCGGTAATTTCGCTCGGCGTTGAGCCAATCCAGCAGACTCGCTCCGCCATGCTGGTAGGCGAATTGCTCGATATCGCGGTCTTTGACGGCTGCATCGAGGTAGCCTGAGACATACAAGAGAACGATCGCGTCGTTCTCCTTAAGTCCCGCGTACGCGTCGTGCACATCGGTCATCACCTGGTCGCTGGTCGCCCGTTCCTGCTCCTGGGTTTGTGTAATGGCGTAGCGAGCTTGCGCAATATTGCCTTGGTTCCGATTGAATATCGGGAGTGGAACGCTTACATAGACGGTCGCAGTGTTGATCGAGTTGACATGCGAATAGTTGGCTTGGCCGGTGACATCCACTTTGCCGTCGGCCTTTTGCAATTCCCACTGGCTCGTCGACGCGGTTACACCCTGCTGGGCGGCGCGGAGGTCCGGCCGGCTCTGCAAGGCTTTCATCTGAAGGTCCTCGAGCTTCGCGCTCACCGGTTCGTAATCGAAGGGACCGGCGACATCGTAATCCGCCGGCACGGAGTCATATCCGAGCATGTTCCTCAGGTCGTCTAGCCCCTGATCTTTGGCCAGGATCGCCTGCTGGTAATCGCTCTCGTACTGCAACAGCTGGAGCTTGATCATCAAGAAATCGCCCTCGCTCATGCCGCCCGCCTTCCACTGGAATTCACTGATGTCCACGGTCTTGCGGAAACTTTCCACATCCTTTGTGGCAAGCTCGAGAGTTGATTCTGCAAGCTGGACGTTGAAGAACTCCGATGCGACGTTGAATGTCAACGTGCGTTCGTTGTCGGCAACGAGGGAGCGTGCCTGAGCGGTGACGTCCTTGGCGGCCTGCAGGCGATGTTGCCGTTTCTTGCCGCGTTCAAACAGATATGTCAGGCCCAAGTCCGCCTCAGTCTGATTTTCCAGATACGATCCGCTCCAGCTGCTGGGCGTGAACAGCGGGAGGTACTCCCAGTCCGCGAAGATGGATGGATTTGGCCGTAGGTTGGCCTGCGTCTCCAGCGCTTCATCCTGCTGGATTGTCGTTTGAGCCGCCAGGAGGTTGTGGTTGTGCTTCAAGGCCAGCTGAATGGCGTCGTCGAGCGTGATCTTGACCGGCCCCTGCGGCGTCGCTGCCGCCTGTGCGCGAGCCGAGGGCGCGGAAACGGCGTACCCCAATGCTGACCACACCACAAGTACACCAACGAAACGAGCGGCACCCCCTGCGGTCACGCGGAACCGGTGCGGACTCTTGATCTGGAATTTACACTTCAAGGGACGCCTCCGGCTCCGGTAGTTTGTCGCCGTCGCGAGCAATCCACGCATATAGGGTAGGCAAGAGAAAAATGCTGAGCGCCAGATCGGAAATGAGTCCGCCCACGATCACGATGGCGAAGGGGCGTTGCGAATCGGAGCCGATGGCGTGGGACATGGCGGCAGGCAGCAGCCCGAACGTCGCCACCAGCATGGTCATCATGATCGGCCGAAGCCTCAGGATCGCTCCTTCGACGGCCGCATCGGCTGGCGTGTAGCCCCGCGCACGCAATTGATTGATGTATTCCAACATGATGACGCCGGTTTGCACCGACACTCCGAAAAGGGCGAGAAATCCTACGCCGGAAGACACGCTAAAGTAGGTTCCGGTCACCAGCAGTGCGACCAATCCTCCCACTCGCGCCATGGCCACGTTGGCGAGAATCAGGAGCGCCCATTTAAAGGAGCGGAACATGGTGTACAGAATTATGAAAATCAATAGGATGGTGAACGGAACAATGAAGAGCAGCCGCGCTTCGGCGCGTTGCTCGCTTTCATACTCACCCGACCACTGGATGTAGTATCCGCGCGGAAGTTGAATCTGTTTGCCGATCTTGTCGATGGCTTCGCGGACAGTGGTGCCGAGGTCCCGGTCCCTCACCTCGAAGCGCACGGCCACGTAGCGCGAATATGCTTCCCGGAAGATGTCGTACGCGCCATCCTTGATGGCAAACTTGGCCACCTGGGACAAAGCTACGCGCTCGCCCGAAGGGGAAAGTATTCGAATATTTTGAATGGCTTCTGGCGTACTGCGATAAGGCTCTTGATAGCGAACGACTAGATTGTAGACTTCCTCTCCCTTCAGGACTTGCGTAACGGCATTGCCGCCCACCGCGGTCTGGATGGCATCCTGTACGTCCGCGACATTGATGCCCCATCGGGCACAAGCAGCGCGGTCTACTGTGAAATTGAGACTCGGTTGGCCGGTATCGCGCTGAACGCCGAGGTCTTTGACGCCGGGGATCTTCTCCATTACCGCCTTCATTTCGTCCGCCTTCGCTTCGAGAACATCCAGGTCGGGACCGAAGAGCTTCACCGCGAGCCCGCCTTTCGTGCCGGTCAGTGTTTCATCAACGTTGTCCTCAATCGGCTGCGAGAAATTCCAGAACACTCCCGGCAACTTCGAAACCTCGCGGTTCATGGCGGCAATCAGCTCCACTTTGTTCTGGTGGAAAACCGGCCGCCACTGGTCCTTCGGCTTTAGGTCGATGAAGTATTCCGTGTCGCCAAATCCACCGGTGTCGGTTCCATCGTCGGGTGCTCCGGACTGCGACACCACCGTGGTCACTTCCGGAAACGCCGCGAAAATGATTCGTGATTGATCTGCGAAACGCGTGCCTTCCGTGTAGCCGGTGCTGTTTGAAAGCGTTCCGCGCGCCCAGATGGCGCCTTCGTCAAGGTGAGGCAAAAACTCCGCTCCGATGACGCCACTGAATGTCAGGAAAAGAGCAATGATCAGGGAAACGACTCCCACTCCTACCGTAAATATCCGGTGCTCGACTGCCCAGCGAAGCGATTTGCGATATCGATCCGTAAGGAAGACCATGACCGGATTTCGCCATTCCTTCACGTGGCCGCGGAAAAGGAAACTCGCCATCACCGGAGCAATCAGAATCGAGAAAGTCATGGCGCCGAGCAGCGCGAAAGCAACGGTCCAAGCCATGGGCTTAAACAGGTGCCCTTCCACGCGTTGAAGCGTAAAGATGGGCATGTAGGCCGTAATGATGATCAGGATGGCGTAGAACACCGGCCGCTGCACCTCATGGCAGGCTTCGCGAATAGAATCCAGTGGACTCTTCGGAACCGCGCCATTGTGGGCGTGACTTAAGTGCCGGACGATGTTCTCAACCATGACTACCGCGCCGTCCACAACCATTCCGAAATCGAGAGCGCCCAACGAGAGAAGATTTGCGGGGATGTGACGCAGGTCGAGGCAAATAGAGGCGAACAAGAGAGAGAACGGGATTGTTAAAGCGACAATGATCGCCCCGCGAATATTGCCCAGGAAAAGCAGGAGGACGATGGTCACAAGGATCATCCCCTCACCGAGATTGTCGAGCACGGTGTGCAGCGTGTAGCGCAACAGGTCGCTGCGATCCAGCATGGGCACGACCCTCACGCCTTCCGGCAAAATCCTGTTATTCAGCTCGTCGACCTTCTTGTGTATCGCGTCGAGCGTCGGCCCTTCCTCGGCGCCCTTGAGCATTAATACCCCGCCCTGAATCACGTCGGGCTCGTCGACGATCACACCGTCGGGGCGATGCGTCGCCCGGGCCATGTGTCCCAGTCGAATACGGGGTCCCCACTGGCTCACGGCGATGTCTTTTATGCGAATCGGTGTTCCCGCTTTATTCGTCAGTACGGTCTGGTCGATGTCCTGCGTGCTGCGATACAGCCCAACCTCGCGGACGTTGACCTGCTGCATGCCGTCTTCGATGAAGCTGCCACCGGCGTTCGTATTGTTGATGGATAACTGCTGCTCAACCTGACCGATACTCAATCCATAGGAGATAAGCTTGTTCGGATCGACGCGAACCTGATACTCGCGTGCCGTACCGCCGAAATCGCTGACGTCAACCACGTTGGGAACCGATTTGAACTGCTTCAGAAGGATCCAGTCCTCGATGCTGCGCATGTCCATGAGGTCATACTGCGGATTGGTGCTGCGGATCGTGTACCAATAAATCTGCCCGGTGAGACTCCAGTCCGTACCGATTTGCGGCAGAACGCCTTGCGGCATGGTGACAAGCGTGAGCCTTTCGAGGACCTTCTGTCGGTTCCAGTCGTTTATGGAATCGTCATCGAATATCAGGGTCATCAAGGAGAGCCCGAAAATGGACTCGGAGCGCATGGTCGCCATGTGCGGAAGGCCGGCCATTTGGATTTCGATGGGGACCGTGACGAGCTGCTCCATTTCTTCGGCCGACCGGCCAGGCCACTGCGTAATAATCGTCACGTAATTGTCGGCAATATCCGGGTACGCCTCGACGGGCAAGGCATGGAACGAGAAAGCGCCCCATATCGTCAGGAGGATGCCCAGCGCCAATACGACGAACTTGTTGTTCAGAGCAAAATCTACGAGAGCACGAATCATGGTTGGTTACCCGGTCTCAACGGGACGGTCCGATCCTCACTCATTGTCGATCGCCGTCTGCAGCGACAGCGCATTGGTCACGACCTTTTGCCCTGGCTGAAGGCCCGTTATGACCTGCTGCATATGGTTCGGCAGCTGGTCTCCGGCCGTGACTTCCAGGCGCTGGAACATGTTGTTGGGCGCAGGCGTATAGACCCAATCGAGATCGTGTAGATGAATGATGGCGGTGGCCGGCACGGACGTGAACGTTTGCTTCTTCAATCCGTAGAAAGTAGCCGTCGCGAACATGCCGACGCGCATCGTCATTCCCGGATTTGGTATTTCAATGCGCACTTTCGCGGTGCGAATGGTGGGATCAAGAAGCGCGCCGATGTTGCTGATGCGCCCCTTCAGAACCTTGTCAGGAAAAGCAGTCAGTCGAACCTCGGCGTCCTGGCCGACTCCCAGCGTAGTGATGTCGTTCTCGTATACGTCGCAAACGATCCATACAGAGGACAAATCAGAAATCGTGAACGGATTGGCCGAGTAACTCTGGATTGTGCTGCCGTTCACTACTTCCTGGTCGGTGATCTCTCCGGCGATCGGCGACGTGATATCGACAATCCCGTTGGGATGTTCGGGATCGTCGCCTAGCAATTTCAGATGTTCCGTCGCGGTGTCGAGCGTCGTCTTTGCGTCGTCCTCATTGTCCTGCGCGGCTTCCAGATCCTGCACTGCGATGGCGCCGTGATCGAGCAAGAGCTTCGCGCGGTCGAGTGCCTTGCGGGCAAGAAGCTCATCGGCGACGGCCTTACGATACGCGTCGTAACCGCCGGAGACATCGTCGCTTCGGATGCGGAGTAGCAGTTGGCCTTTCTTAACGGTATCGCCGAGGCGCGCGCGGACATCGACGACGCGTCCCGAAGCCAGCGTCACCACCGGGACGGTGCGAGCTATGTCGGGATACACCGCCCCGTTGACCACCAACTTCGAGGGCGCTTCGTACTGTGCCGCCGTCGCCAGCGGATAGCGCTCGGGGTGGTCGACGGAGAAATGCGATACGTCGAGTCCCGGAACCACGGTCGCCGGAGGTGGCGCTTCCGCTGCGGCGTTGTCTTTCGATTGGCAACCGGTCGTGAGCACGACCAGGAGAACAAGCGGCCACAATTTGTGAAGATCAAATTTCTGCATTTCTACCTCCGACTTCGGGTCGACTCAGATTCAAACCTGTGCTGCCGGTGAATACACCCGTCGCATTCGGGCGAATGGAGCGGCCCGCAAATCACCTGACGGGTGCGTTAGGGAACGTTCTTAGGCGGTTGCAGGCGGAGCCCTGTCGGTCCGGAGCGGCAAAAACCGCTCCGCGGGCGCTCCATCCGGAGCGAGCGAACAATTATGGCCCGGGCCTCGCCGGGAATAGAGAGGTTGGCGCTGCGAGTCGGCAGCAGACGACCCTCGCCCGACGGCGGCGGAGTCAAACCGCAAATGCGTCGAGCTGTAATCGGCGCCGGTGGGAATTTCTTGGATCGCGGCCGTGTAACGGGCGGGCTCATTTGCGGAAAAATGGCCACAGCCGTCATTCAGAAACACGGCAACCGGAACATTCGATCCCACGCTGTGAACCACCAGGTCGAGAGTGCCGTCGCCAGTCACGTCCATCGGCGTCAGCACCAAACTCCGCGGCGGAGCAGTGAGCTTTAGCGACTGTCGGCCTCCCTCGGTCAGCTGAATCTCGATCACGTAATACGCGCCGGAGGAATCGAGCCGGTCTATTTTCAGAGTTGCAAGATCCGGATGGCTATCACCGGTGAAGTCCGCCATCGCGAGCCCGAGCGGGACGGCGCCGGCGGGAATCGAGAAGTCAGCCGGCGAGGGATCGCTCGAAACGCTGCACGGATAGACCGGCACCGTTGGGTCCTTCGTTGCGGAGGCAGCGGTAACCTGCGGCGCAAACGCCGCGACGATCAACCCCAGCGCGAAAATCGTCTTAACTGCTGCCCTGATCACGTGAAACCTTCCTTCAACTACCCGGCGCTAAAATCGAGTGCAACCAAGTGTCACCGTCGGCGCATTTGACCAGACCGCACCTACGGAAGGAGTAAGCAACGCGTAAGCAGTTTGTAAAATTCGCAAATTTTAGGAGCCGGTTGTGCCGGCGGGAGGTAAGGCCGGGAGCGGCGCCGGAGTCTGCAACTCCGGCGCGCCTCTCGGTATGAGTGATTGGCTGTCTCACCTGATGTCTACCACTTCACCATGATCGCGATGGTATTGACCCACTGGCTCTTGCGTAGGTCGGGCTGCCAGAGCGACCACGTTCCGTTCCCTGCGGGATTGTATTGCGCGGCGCAATCGGCCGAGAGAGTGGCCGGCAGATCGAAACCGGCCGTCGAACCAAAGCCCTGGTAGAGTCCCTTTGAGGATGGAACAACATTCAACACTGCGGACGTTGCGCCGTTCGTGCAAAGGTAGCTCGCTCCGGTACCAACGCTTCCGTTGTACGCCACGGGCCCGACATTTCCTCCCGGAGGAGTGATTCCCCCACGGCCCGACCAGTAGGGCGTGTTTGAGTAGCGGTACCCGGCCTCGGCGCGGAACGTTACGAACTGGCTTGGCATCCAGTCCGCTGTTATCGTCGAGTCCCAACCTTTGAATATGCTGCCGGGATAGGCTGCCGAGTATGGCGAGCCCGAGACGGCGGTCGCGCCGTTGATCGGTTGAAGCAACGTGAGGTAACGTCCAGGGTTATCCAGGACGCCGCCTCCGAGCGTCAAACCGAACAGATCTCTGTGGAACCACATGCGGTCGTAAAGCATCCATCCTGCAAACATCTGCTTCGGATGGCCGTTGCTGTTGTTGTGGCAGCTGACACCGCCGCCGTACTCGCAACCCAGGTCGCCGGTCAGTGAGAACGCCATTTTGTCCAGCGCGAAAGGAGTCACGCCGTACTTGTGATCGAAATACTTCACCTCGATGCTGTTGTCCGTATGGAGGCGCGAACGTCCGGGAACGCCCAGCGTGTCGGTTCCCATTCCGTAGTTGTTGAAAACCATCGAAACCCAGGGCTTCGGCCGCCACAGAATCTGTCCGCCGAGCCCCGGATGCCCGTTGGTCTTGGCGTACGATTGCCAGCCGTTGATGATCCATGGCTCGATCTTTAGTTTCTCGGTCGGAAACCACTGAATCCGCACGCCGTTGAAGAACCACGGTGTGTTCGAGGAAACGAACGACGGTTGGTAGGTCCAATTGTCGAAGTTGTAGTAGCTGAACAGGCCGATGTACGACACGAAAATGCCGGCGTCGACGTTCAACCCGTGGTTTACGTTGAAGTGATATCCGCCCCACGCTTCCGAGAAATACTTATAGGCGTCGTTGAGGTTCCATTGTCCGACACCGGCGCTGCCGTCGTTGCGCGGTGTGGTCGTCGAAAACAGACCAAACATGGTCAGAACCCGGCCGCGAACGTTATCGATGTGAATGTCGCCGCCGAAACTCATTTGTTCCAGTTGAATTTCATCGCTTCGAAAGCTTTCCGTCGACCCCCCCATAGTGTGATCGCGAGGCTGGTTGTAATCCTCCATGAAGTTCGTGTCGAAGCGAACCTCCGGCGTAAAGTATTTCGTAGCCAGCGGGGTGTCTTCGTTCCGCGGTGTCCCGTTCAGCCATGTCCAGTCCGCGTAGGAAAACGGATCCGCCTGTGTTTGTGTCTGCGGTTCGAAGATCTTCGCTATGGTCGACGTGGGAGCCGCGGCCGGGGCTGGCGCGGTCTGCTGCGCCGCCGCAGTCGTATCGATTGAAGAGGAGTCCGCAGTGGGCTGTGCTGTCGACGGGTCGCCGGATTTGGAAGCCGCCGCATCGCGGGACTTCAGCGCAGCCTCGAGCTCCTCGATGCGCTTTTCCATTGCTTCCAGCTCTTTCATCACCGCCGCGGGCACCTCGGATTCGGCGGTGCCGCCGGGCTGGCTGGACGGCGCGGCACTTGTCGCCGAACTAGTACTTGAAGCATTCGCCGACGAACTCGTCGTCGAGTTGGTTGCCGTGGAGGCGGTTGTCGCGGAGCTGTTTGTGGTGCCGGCGCCGGGAGTATCGGCGTCGGAGGCATGAGCTGTTGCTAATCCGCCCACACCGGCTAAGGCCGCTCGAGCGGGGGTTTGCGTTTGGGCCTGCCCGAAACAACGGGAGGCTTGCCCGAATGCCATTCCCCAGACAAGCACGCAGCAAAGAGCGAACGCTCTCGCCGCCTTACTCATCGTGCTTTTCATATTTTTCACGTCTCGATCCCTTCCTGCTTCAAATTTGTGGCACACGTCGCTCACCGTTGACCCCCAAGTGAAGTTTCAGGCGTTCACGACTTGCTGCTGGTTTCCGCATACACACGCGCGGAAAGAACTCGGCCGGAAAATGATGCAGGCGCCGTGGCCGAGGCGACGCCTGCATCCGCGATGCACCTGACCGTGCGGGCCTACGGGAAGCCATGCCCGCTCGAACCAGGTTCAAGCGAAGACTCCAATGCACGGCGACAAGCAGAGTTTGGCCGTGCGAAGCTTTGCAACTCTTTCCTATTTCTTTTAATTTACGATTAGGCATTTTCAACTCTGCCACCCTCGACCGATCGCCATTGAAACGCATCGCACGTTTGGATTGCATAAGAGCGCGCTAAGTCTTTCGTAAAGCTCGTTCAATTTTCCAGTGGGCGCCAATCGGCTCTGCTCCGCCCGCCGGCACGCACGACCACGGTCGGCTCGGCTGGCGATCGCCCGTCGAACGTCCCACGGGCATAACGAAGCTGGCTTTGCGGCTTTACGATCTCCGCGATCTGGCGATTCACAATTGCACGACAAGGTGCGAGACACCCTAAGACCACCGATCGTTCCCGTCAAACTCAATAAAGTGATTGTGTGAATTGAAAGACGCCGCAGAATTGCTTACAGAAAACAGAGAACTTCTTAATGACTTACCCTTTACACAATCCTTAGGAACGGCTAACGAGTTTCTTATACCCCTCATGGGACACTTCCTCAGCAACACACCGAACCGCGGGAGCCGGAACCAGATGCCACTCGTGATGGAGACTTCGCACGGGCAATCGCCGGGGAGAAGCGCGACCATGAACACCGCGAAAGTGCTCTTGGTAGACGATGACCCGCAGGTGCGCCGCGCTCTGCGCACCACCCTGACCAGCGCCGGATACGTCGTCGTCGAAGCGCGAACAGGCGAAGAGGCCATCGAGGAGGTTCAAGCCGAGGGCGCGGTTGATATGGTTCTCCTCGACCTGAAAATGCCGGGGATCGGCGGTCTCGAAGCATGTCGGAGAATCCGGAAGATTTTTGACGTTCCTATTTTGGTAATCAGCGTCCTTCGTACCCAGGAGGACAAAGTGCAGGCTTTCGATGCCGGCGCCGACGATTATCTGGTGAAACCGTTTGGCATTCAGGAACTCCTGTCCCGAATTCATGCGCTGCGGCGCAGAACGTCCGGCACGGAGTCCATCCCATTGTTTGATTCTGCCGGCTTGCGGATTGATTTTCAGCGCCGTCGGGTCATGGTCGACTCAGATCAAGTGCATCTCACTCCCAGCGAATTCGAGCTCCTGCGTTACCTCGTACTGAACGAGGGGAAACCGGTCTCGCATCACACCCTGCTTCAATCGCTGTGGGGTCCGAAATATACCAGCGAGATTCAGCGTCTGCGGGTCACCATTAATCAATTGCGAAGAAAAATTGAGACAGACCCCAGTCGAATTCGGTATATCCACACGGACCATCAGTTCGGTTATCGCTTTGAGCCGGTGGTGCAAAAACCGGCCAAGAGAAATGCGAAATCCTAGGCGCGAACCATCGGAGGAGCAATGGGCATACAAACGTGGAATGAAGAACGCGGGCGAGTGCAGCTCGACAAGGTTCCGGAGACCGCCATGCAAGCGCGCATTCCTGTTGCGGCCATGAACACCGACCCCGTGCTGATCGTGGACGACAGCCCGCAGATCCGCCGCGCCGTGCGCACAATCCTCATCTCGCAGGGGTTTGTCGTCATGGACGCACGCACGGGCGAGGAAGCACTCGACCTGATCCGCAAAGAGCGTGTGGGCCTGATTCTTCTGGACGTGAATTTGCCCGGCATGTCGGGGATTGAAACCTGCCGCGAAATCCGCCGCGCCAGCGACACGCCGGTCATCATGCTGACGGTGCGAGACACCGAGCGCGACAAGACCCAGGCCTTCGACGCGGGCGCGGACGATTTTATGGTGAAGCCATTCGGAGCCGAGGAGCTCACGGCTCGCGTGCGCGCAAAGCTGCGGCGCTCGGGAACAGAGGAAGCTCCTTTCTTCGCTTCGCCCGACCTTCAAATCGATTTCGAGAGACGCGCCGTTTCCGTAAACGAACGCACCGTCCGTCTGACTCCGAAAGAATTCGAATTACTGCGGCAGTTCGTCACGAACCGCGGGAAGACGCTCACACATCGTTGGCTGCTCCAAACTGTGTGGGGACCCGATTACGGCGAAGAAATGGAATCGCTCCGTGTGCTCGTCAACCAGTTGCGCAAGAAAATCGAACCCGATCCAGGAAAACCGCGCTACATCCTCACCGAGCCTTGGATCGGATATCGCTTCGAGAGCTCCGACGACGCCGAGCGCCACTCCCGCCCCAAGAAATGAGTGCCGGGCCGGACAATTGCCCGACCAATCCCCGTTCCCTTCGCGGCGGCTAGGTGTGAACACACTTGTCGCTAGGAAAAGCTAGTTGGCCCTCCGCTCGGGTAGGACGATTGGTCTCGGCATCTTTTATGTGAGCGAAAACGAGGGAATGCACAGGGAGAACGATAAATCGGCGAATCTGCTCTTACGGTCCTTCGAGAAATTCATCGACAAGTGCGCATCCCGAGCCCTCAACCAACCCCCTGAGAGCGCGCGGTTGGCTAAGCTGAGGTTACTCGGATGCGACCCCCTTTTCTCGATGGAGCGTGGAGGGAATTCTTGAACAAAACCTTGGCAGCCACCTGCACGCCTCTGGCTCGGTGTTCTACAATCGAATCACCAACCTTAAGACTCTGGAGACGGACCCGAACACCCACCTTTCCGTGTATGAGAATTCTCAGGCGGTAACAACCAAGGGCGTCGAGGTGGAGCTAAGCGGAGGCTTGGCCGCGAGCCTGACCGGCCGCGCCAGCTACAGTTATACGCAAACCGTTAACTCGATCACGGGACAGACACCGCCGAATTCTCCGGCGAATCTGGTGAAGCTAAATTTGACGATGCCGCTCTTCCGCCAGAATTCTCCGCTTCACTGGACGGACAGTACACAGGCAAGGTCACGACGTTGGCCGGAAATACTCTGGGAGGTTTCGCCGTCTTGAACGTCACGTTGATCGGCCACACGCTCGGCAAACGCGCGGATGTTTCCGCGGGCGTCTACAACCTGCTCGACAAGAAGTATTCGTTCCCCGGCCGTCCCGAAGATCCTGAGGACGCACTCCCGCAAGACGGAACTACCTTCCGCGTCAAACTCACCTACCGCTTCAATTCCGAGAGCGCCGCCACAAAGTGACCTGACATCCCAAGTCCTGGTGAACGACGAATCACGAGCTGAGACCACTGCTGTCCAAATCAGCCAGAATTAAGGCGCGAGCCCCCGGGTGATTTGTAAGTTGAGGCAGAACTGTCCGAAAAAACTCGTAACGAACTGCGCATGATGCACGTTTCAACTAAGACCCTCATTGCTGTCGTGAATCCTCCGAAGTCTTGACGGCAAAATTGCCAGAGGGATAATGGCAGGAACTACTGCCAAGAGGCCGAACAAGGATCAGCACATGAGTCGACCACCTTTTCCTTGGTACGCGAACTACGAGGCCGCCGTTTTGGAGACTGATTTTTCCAAGCTCGATAAGCGCATCGGCGCCGCGCTGGACGCAATCGAGAAACGGCTCGACAGACTATCGAGACTTGAGGAAGCGGAGTTCACCGAACTTCAATCGGCCCTAAGGTCGCTCCAAGCGCTGAGTGCTGAAGTCCAATGGGAGTAAGTTCGAGGCGTGGTTCGGCGCACTTTTATAAACGGTTCATCAACGCTTTGTCCGTCGCCGCTTCTGTGGCCCTCCCTACATTGATCACCTGATCGCTCGCTGCTGAAGTGAGTGCTACCACTGAATGCAGCCAAGGTCATTTCACCCCACCGCTTGGCACAAGTGAAATGGCCAAGACGATCCTCGTCGCCGACGACAATCCTAAAATCCGCGCACAGGTTTGTCTCCTGTTTAAGTCCGAGGAACACTACGAAGTTTGTGCCGAAGCAGCTGACGGTCAGGAAGCGATTGATCTTGCACTCAGGCATCGTCCCGATCTGATTGTTCTCGACCTCTCGATGCCGCTGCGGAACGGATTCGAGGTCGCGCGGGAACTAAAGAGACTTATGCCCGCCATTCCGATCATCCTGTTTACCCAGCATGCCGACCTCGGAAAACACCTTTTGGGCTCCCTATCGTCCGTGGATCGGGTTGTATCGAAAAGCGAGCCGCTTGAACTCATGAGACATGTTCGGGCGCTTCTTCCAGTCTAGGCTCTTGACGTTGCTTCCCTTCCGACGCAGTGACCCAGACCGTTTTCTAGGCTTCCCACGACCTGCCACTTGCCCGAGAAACGCATGTATCTGATGTGAAAGAATAAGAGCCGGTGAACTTCGGCGGCCCGACGGCCGTTCCCGGCCCCGCCAATTGCCTGCGATTCAGCCGTTACTCATTGATACAGATGTTCGACGAAATTATCGGAACCGAACCTGGCGACGAATAAAATCTACACTTGGCAGGGTAGACGCGTTGACCATGACACCGGAAGCTCAAATCCCGAGAAGGTATCCTCGTATCCGCGCGCCGAAGGGGATGCTCGTCGGCTGGAAATCGGCCGGTCAAACGACCGCCACGCGCCTGGAAATAATGGGGCTCGGAGGCCTCTACCTGCACGCCGCAAACCCTCCGAGTGTCGGGGCCACGCTCGAATTGATTTTTGACCTGCCAACCGGGGAAGTTCGCGCGCGCGCGGTCGTGCGCAGTTCAATGCCGCAGAAAGGCATGGGCATACAGTTTGTCCAGATGAGGCCTGAAGACCGGGCGAAGCTGGATCGATACTTGTCCCGGCAGAGCACTTCCCCGGACGCGTGCGTGGTCACCGCGCCTGCAGTTTCACGCCCCGCGAACTGGCGGCTTGCTGTTTCTCCCCTCCGGTCCGAAGAAGCCCAGCGTAGGTTTGAGCAGGAAGTCCGACACCTGATCAAACTCACCGGCAAGCGCACCTACTACCAATTATTGGGAGTTACAGCTGAATCGCCGAGCAGTCAGATCAAGAGAAACTATTACTCTCTCGTGCGCAAGTTCCACCCGGACAGTAACGTCGGCAGTGGCGCCTTGATTGACCCACTCAAGGACCTGATGGTCGTCATTGCCGAAGCTTACAGAACCCTAGGAAACCAGGACAAGCGAACCGCCTACGACAAGTCCCTGGCGGCCATTGGCGGTTTTAGCTTGCACCGGGAAAAGACAGATACCGAAGACTCGATCGAAGCTTGGCTCAAGCGCGCAAACGAATGCCTGCGCGCGAAGAACTTCGTCGGCTCGATTGTCTGGTTGCGCAAATCCGTCGAAGCGGCGCCGGAACACGCTTTGTACCGTGCCATGCTCGCACGCAGCCTCGGAACCATACCCCAATACCGCAACGAAGCTGTCGAACACTTCCAGAAAGCGCTCGAGCTCGATCCGTGGAGGGAGTCGATCTACACGGCATTCGGCGAACTCCTGGAGACCATGCAGCTCCCGGGACGCGCACGCGGGATTTATTTCAAGCTGCTCGAAATCAGCCCGGCGCATGCCAAGGCTCTCGAGCGGATTGCCGCACTGGGCGCGCAGGAAAAAGCCGACGATCCTTCGGGCTTACTTTCCCAATTGTTCCGCAGGAAAAGCTGACTTAGCCGCGATTCGGAGACGGACTCGCTAATCACTGCAGCGGTGGCAAAGGGGATGGAAGTGCAATCCCCTTCGCCCCGGCGCGCAGCATGTTTTTCTTGGGTTCGGACTCGGTCAATCGACGTTGATGCGGGTACCGGCGGTTGATCCTGTGATCTCCTGCAGGGGTTTTCCCACGCCCACGGCAGCAAAGCTGGAAGGCCAGAGTTTGAAGTCGAAGGAGCCACTGTACGTTTGGCCGTTGTGGGCAACCGTATCCTTCTCATCGACGGTGAAAATGTAGGAAACGTTGCCCGCCGAGTCAAACATCAGACCGATATGGTGCAGCTTAACGCTGCCGTGGCCCAAGTCTTTCCAGACTCCGAAGCAGATGTTTCCACCAGCGGGCGGCAGAAATGCGTTTTCAAATTCAGTTCCATCCGCGTGCCAGGTCTTCAGGGATTCGACAAACTGAAAGGAACTTGGCGGCCCGGGTGGTATGACAGGGACAGGAAGGGGACCTGAAGTACTGTCAGTGGCTGTGTAAATCAGATGCCACAAACCCACAATGGAAGCAGGCCCGTTCGAATCCTCGCCCTCTTGTAGCTCGTCCCCGTGCGGACTCACAAAGGGTGTTGCGGCAGCGGTTGAGGTTTTGTAAGAAAGAACGCTGCAACCGCCAGCCTTGGCGTCCGAAGCGGTGAACAAAAGCGCCAATCCTACCAATGCAACAACGGCGGAGAACCGTCCCCAGCGAAGCACCTGGAAGATGATCATTCGATTCATTGTTTCTCTCCTTTAGAGTTCGATCTGAACGTGCGTGCGTTTCCGGCGTAGGGCAGACGGGCAGCCGCTACGCGCGAACGATTACGTACTATGTGGAAGCACGACGGGGTGCTTAACGCGTTGGGATTTCCACGCTCGACTCTTGGGCCGACTCGTGTGGGCGGTTAGTACAATTTTTGGATTTACATGTCAAGTAATTACAGAAGTGAATCGTGTGAACCGCAGACTGTGAGCGCCAGTGCCGTAATGGCGCCGGGCCCCGGTCGTTGCATTGCACGCATCAGGTCTCGATCAGTATTTGAACGGATAATGATTCCGGTTCGCGCGTCAACCGGGACTTAGCGCAGCGATCTGAATGCAGCCCGCATCTCGGCGCTGAATAGTTCCGGCTGTTCCCAGGCCGCGAAGTGACCTCCCTTGGCGACTTCATGGAAGTAGTACAGCGACGGATAGGCCTGCCGTGACCAGCTTTCTGGCGCGCGATAGATCTCGTGCGGGAACACCGTGATCGCCACCGGCACTTTGATCTGATTGGTCTTCTGTGCCGCGGCGCTGAAGTTATTGTTGTTATTTTCCCAGTAGAAGCGGGACGACGCGGCGCCAGTGTTGGTGAGCCAGTATAGCGTGATGTCGTCGAGTATTTCGTCGCGACCGATTACGCGTTCGGGGTGGCCGTCGCTGTCGCTCCACTCGGCGATCTTTTCGTACGTAAAGGCGGCCAGGCCACTGGGCGAATCGGCGAGGTCATAGCCGATGGTCTGCGGACGGGTTACCATCATCGCGCCGTAGGCCGCGTTTCGGCCGAAAAAGATACTCAGGGCGTTGTACGCCCGCAGTTCTGAAGCGGTCAGCCCCGTGGGCGCCGGATCGCCGCTGTTAATGCCCTTCACCAGGTTCGCGGGAATCGTGGCCGGCATGGTGAGGTGTATGCCGACCAGTCCAGACGGCGCCTGGCGCGCCAGTGCGTCGGAGATGACCGAGCCGTGATCGCCACCCTGCGACACGTAGCGGGTGTAGCCCAAGCGCTTCATGAGCACGTCCCAAGCCCGCGCCACGCGGTCGGGATTCCAGCCGAGATCGGTCGGCTTGCCTGAAAATCCATAGCCGGGGATGGCGGGGATCACGACGTCGAAAGCGTCTTGCGCGCGCCCGCCGTATGCGACGGGGTCGGTGAGCGGTCCTATCACCTTCAGGAACTCCAGCGGCGAGCCGGGCCAGCCGTGGGTGAGGATCAGCGGTAGCGCGTTTGGTTCACGCGAGCGTACGTGGATGAACTGGATACCCACGCCGTCGATCGTAGTCACGAACTCCGGCAAGGCATTCAGCTTCGCCTCACACTTGCGCCAGTCGTAGTCCGTGCCCCAGTAGCGAACGAGTTCTTGCATCTCCGCCAACCGGATGCCCTGGGATTCGTCATTGACCGTTTCCCTGTCAGGCCAGCGTGTCGCGGCGATACGTTTGCGGAGGTCGACAAGCTGCTCTTCCGGAATATCGATGCGAAAGGGACGGATTGATTTGTCTTCGGTCGGCGTCTGCGGCTTCGCGGAAAGCAGGCGAACGATGGCAACCTTGGCACGGGCGGTCGGAACGGTCTGAGCGAAGCTGGAGCCGGCGAGCAGGGCAAAGCCAAAAGCACCCACGGCAGCCGAGATGCCCAGGAAGCGGCGCCGAGTTGGCGCTGGCGATAGGCTGGAGGCCTGGACTCTTGGGACTTGCATCAGAGGATTCCTCTCTCGCCGATGGCAAGGAGCGAGGCAATTCCGGCAGGCGTTGGGTGACTCACTTCGCCAGGTATTCAAAGTCAGCAAGAACTCTGCGCCTGCGCGCCTCGGCTTCGATTGCCACGTCACGATGCACGACGAAGTCTCGGATGAGATCGACCACATAGTAGTCCCCAAAATCAAGCTGAGCACGCGCGCTACGGGCTCGTCGCAGCAGGTGGAAAGGGTCATCCAGCTTAAGAGAGCGGTTGATGCGCCGCACGACTTCGCGTCGCGCGATCGCAACGCCTTTTGGTTTCCTCAACGGAGTCACCCCTGCGACGCTTGTACCTATAGAGGGGACAGTGAGTCAATGGGACCGGGCCTGTGGATTTCTGCAGATAAGTGGAAATCACGCCTTGGGATGCCGCCCTCGCCATTCGCGCTTCGGCAGTTGACCTTCAAACGTACGGACGTCCGCGATGGAGTATCTGCTCTCGTTGTCGCACATGCTGCAACGGGATGCCAACATCCAACGAAGTTGATGCCTTCGGGCCCAACTCGTGATTCGTAATTTATGAATGAAAATGTGCTTTGTCATGCATCAGTACCAAAGCAAACCGGCCTATTTCAGAGCCTATCGAGTTTTGTGCTGCGCACCGAGCGAAAGCCCTTCTCCGGGCGACCCAGGGCGCCGTCGACGGCGTCTTCCACCGCAGACTCGACAACCCGGTGCACAGCTTCAGCAAGGCTGATTCCTTCTTCAGCTTCCAGTTCCTTGGCCCAGGTCCCAGTACGGAAATGTCTTTCTAGGCTTTGGCATCGCCGGATTCCACACCTGCCGGTTCTTGACGGATCGGTACGGTTCGCGTAAGCGTTTCGACCGACTCGCGTGCTATCCTGCCGCGCATGGACGACGCCGTTGAGAGTCTGATGCTTGATCTGCTGGAGTGGCTAGGACGTAAAGACCGCACCTACCAGGAAACGATGGAGGCGTGGCGCACATCGTGCCCGCGACTTCCGGTCTGGGAGGATGCGAATGATCGCGGACTCGTGGAGCTGGCGTCCGCGAATGGCCGTTCAGTGGTTCGCGCAACGCCTGCGGGGCTTGCTTTGCTTAATGAAAAGAGGACTACCTCTGGCGAGTCGAATCGATAGCTTGGTTCACGCCTGTCATCTTTTGACGCTTTACAGTCTCTGACGAGTCGCTATCCTGCCTTGGATGCCCCATTTCCACATCCAGTGGTCAGGAACAGAAAATCCAGACCCGGCAGTTTTCACCGCTTACACGGACGCGTACGATACAGCGGACCTCATTGCGGAGCCTGACGAGACATTCACCGTCGGGCGATTCGATGGCGCTTGTCCCGTTTGCGAGAAGCTAAAAAATCGCTAGGTCAAGGCTTCAGGTGTCGGCGCCCCCATTCCGCCGCGCTTCATCCAACTGGATCGAAAAAGAACTGACGGTTGGCTTGCCCTTGCCGTTGTATCTGCGCGGATAAATCATTCCCCGCATTTCTTTCCCGAAAGCGAGCAGCTCCGCTTCAGTCAGTGCTTGAAGTCCCCGGACCTAGGCGACGCTTTTCGAAGGCCGCAAAGCGCGAGTTAGTTCCAGTAACAGATTCCGACTCCCTGGTTGGAATCTAGGCGGTCAGCTCCTTTTCACGCCTCTGTCCGATAAGGGTTCAGCAGATCGAACGCTTCGCTTCGGCCTCGTTTCGTGGCGCTTTCCAGCGACTTCGTCGAAGGCACATTCATCCCTTTCCCCGAATCAACTGCATGAAGGCTTCAATCTTCTTCGTAATTTGAATACGGTCGGGGCCGAGATTCTGCTCTAGGCAAATTCCGCAAAAGAACGTGATGATTAGATCAGCCAGGGATTCATTCTCGTCGGTCCCTCCACGTGCTGCGGCTAGATTGTCGATCAGGAGCTGATGGGCCTTCGTCAAATTCGCAATCATAATCTGGCGGGCTTTCGGGGGAAGATCCGCAAACTCGCGCATGGAGTTCACCGAAAAGCACCCCTTCTGTCCCCAACTCCCGTAACAGGCCTTCAGAAAGCCCTCGACGTTGTTCCAACCCAAAGGCTGCTTCGTAAGGGCTCCGCGTGCCATCAGCATGTCAAAATATTGGCGCATGCTCGCGACAAACAGGTCCTTTTTGTCTTTGAACTCTGCATATAAGCCGGATTTGCGCACCCCCGTGGCCTGCTCAAGGTCCTGAACACTCGTCTCGGCAAGGCCATGCTTCCAGAAGACGGGAATCGTTTTGTTGAGGACATCTTCTCTGGTGAACAGTTTTCGTCGTCCCATTGCAACTTTATCGGTCAATTCGACTTGCGAGGCTTGCACATAAAGGACCGAATGGTCCATTATAATAAAGAGTGAGAGATTGTCCTGGAGGACCCATGGCGCCCAACCGTAAACAACAGGTTATCGATCTGCTGAAGTCGCTTGAGACGAGAGATCCGGTTCCGTTCGCATATGTCAATCCGAATCAATACATCCAGCACAACCTGCAGGTCGGGCCTGGCCCGGCGGGCGTCGCCGCCCTCATTAAGAACATGCCGCCCGATGCGTCCGCCAATACCATCCGCGTCTTTGAAGATGGGGACTATGTCTTCGCTCACACGCAGTACAACTTCTTCGGACCACGCATCGGATTTGACATCTTCCGCTACGAAGATTCCCTGATCGTCGAGCATTGGGAT
>Ga0210391_10000277_pt1 | contig 58727 bp, 41 predicted proteins | sample IncBWC12OmetaG_FD_160573 | JGI IMG/M metagenome (GOLD analysis project Ga0210391, IMG submission 160573) | Forest soil microbial communities from Barre Woods Harvard Forest LTER site, Petersham, Massachusetts, United States - Inc-BW-C-12-O ...
CATCGTAGCGGCATCGATTGTGAAGTGGAGTATCCGTAGGGCCTTTGCGATTGGCTCCGCTGTGATTCTTTCAGGCGCGCTTTGGCTGGCGTTGCTTGCATCAGAGCCCTGGCATTATGTCGTGGGTTTCGGAATTCTCATAGGCACTGGGATTAGTTTCGGAACGATTGTTCCTGTGTCGACGGCGGTAACAAGATGGTTCAGGCGATATCGAGGAAGGGCGATGGCTGTCGCCCTCAGCGCCTCGGGGTTTGCGGGCTTTATTGGCGCGCCACTTACCAATAAAATTCTCGCGGCCAATGGCGGAAATTGGCGCCAGGCCTGGGAGGTTGTGGCGGGCGTGGCGGTATTTTCCGCGCTCGTTGCTCTTCTATTCGTAAAAGAGAGCCCGGAAGCTCTAGGGCAAATCGTGGACGGCAAAGAGGATCGTGGCGATTCGGCGGGCGAGGCCATCACGAACACATTGGTGACGAACTTTGCATGGACGCCGGGGCAAGCCTACCTAACGCGCTCGTATTGGATGATTGTGATCGGCGGGATCGCTTGCCAATTTCCGTTTTTCTTTTTTACGGCGCACTGGCTTTTACATCTGAGAGGAGCGGGCATTGCCGCAGCCGACGGTGCTTGGGCCATGGGACTGTTCAGCATTGGAGCGGTGGGGGGGCGTTTGGTCGGTGGGTGGTTGATGGACCGGCTTCCTGCGCGCTTCGCGTTCATGATGGGATTGTGTTGCTATCTTCTCGGCTCAGTCCTGGCCATCAGTGTGAATTCCCACGCCCTGCTGATCGCCTATCTTGCCGCGATCCTGTACGGGACAGGTTTTGGCTGGACGTTTGTCTGCCTAAACACGTCGACGGCGCATTTTTTCGGCCCCTTGGCATTCCCCGAGCTGAATGGCATGGCGCTGCTGCTGACTGGAGTTTTCTGCTCGCCTGCAGGGTTTATTGGCGGGAGGTTGTTCGACATCCACGGGAATTACACGCTGGCTTTTGAGCTGAATATGGTCGTCGCCGCCTGTGGCATTGTTGCGTCGCTCTTCGCGATGATGCCTCTTCCGCCAGGGAGCGGGCGGCGTTGAGTCATTGGCTGTTGCAATTGCCCTTCCCTCTTCTACTGTTTGCTTAGCTTCGATTCCGCGAGTGATTGATTCGCCCGGAAGATAACGTACGCGCGGATGGCCTCGATTTTTTCTTTCGATAGTTCTCTGGAAAAAGAGACCATACCGAAAGACTGGAGTGAACCTCCAAGCACAACATCCGTCCACGCTGAATTCCCGAGCGTGCCGGAATAACGCAGGTCGGGCAGGACGCCACCGCTCACGGCGACGTCTCCGTGACAAGTTGAGCAGTAGCCTTGAAAGAGTGCTTCACCCTTTTTCACGGTTGCAGCGCCGGCGGTCGGTCGCGGCGGTTTCAATTGCGGCTGCGAAAATTGCGGCAGCGGAGGCAAACTGGCTTTGCCGCCCAATTTGAAGGCCAGGACGCGGCTAACGTTCTGCATTCTCCCTGCTTTCAGCGCGGGTTCACCACTGGCGAGAGGAAACACGCCACCCCAGCCAGCCACCACGGCTACGTATTGCTCGCCGGCGACTGCGTAGCTCACGGGGGCGGCAACCACACCGCTTTGCACATCGGCTGAGAACAGTCTTTGGCCGCTATCGGCACGATACGCTTCGAGACCGCCTTGGGCCGTGCCTTCGAACACAAGGTTGCCGCCCGTCGAGAGGATTCCGCCGTTCACAGGGCTGGTACGATCGACGCGCCAAATTTCTTTTTGTTGAATCGGATCCCACGCGGATAGATGTCCCTTGATGCTGGCGAGGATGCTTCTCTTCGCATCGGGCTCTTGTGGCATGCCAGCGGCCACGAAGTCGATTGCGGTATTGAACGCGAGGCCGGTTTCTTGAAAGTGTTGCTCCGACTTGTAAAGGAATCCGGCTTCCTGCACGGGAATGTAGACCAGTCCCGTTTGCGGACTGTAAGAGATGGAGTGCCAACTGTGGCCGCCCAGCGGTCCGGGAGCGAGTGGGGCTCCTTTACCGCCGTCTTCGTACCGCGCGTTGGCATTTTCAAGCGGGCGACCTGTCTTAGGATCGACTCCGGTCGCCCAGGTGACCGTGGTGTAGGGTTTTGCGGAAATGACATCACCGGTGGCGCGATCGAGTACGTAGAAGAATCCGTCCTTCGGAGCTTGAAAAAGAACCTTTCGCCGGACCCCGTCGATTGTGACGTCGGCAAGGATGATTGGCGCGGCGGCATCGTAGTCCCATGCATCGCCGGGAACTTCCTGGTAGTGCCAAACGTATTCGCCGGTGTCGGGTTTGAGCGCGATGATCGAGCAGGTGAACAAATTGTCTTTTCCTTCTGGGCTCCGGGCGCGGCGGTCCCACGGAGTCCCGTTGCCGGTCCCGATGTAGAGCAAGTCGAGCTCGGGGTCGTAGACGATGGAGTCCCAGACGGTGCCGCCTGCGCCGAGCTTCCACCATTCGCCGCTCCAGCTTTTTGCAGCCTTTTCGAGTGCAGGGCTTTCGAACGGTTTTGCGGGATCGCCAGGAACGGTGTAGAAGCGCCACGCGAGCTTGCCCGTTTCGGCGTCGTAAGCGGAGACGTAACCGCGCACGCCCATCTCTGCGCCCCCGTTGCCGATGAGAACTTTGCCTTTGACGACCCGTGGAGCTCCTGTGATCGTGTAGCGATATTGGGGATCGATGGTAAGAGTTTCCCAGACGGGTTTTCCCGTGGAGGCGTCGAGAGCGATGAGGCGGCCATCGAGCGTGCCGATGTAAAGTTTTCCGCTCCAGGCGGCTACGCCGCGGTTGACTACGTCGCAGCAGGCGTTGAGTGCCCATTCGGGAGGGACTTTTGGATCGTAGGACCAGAGTTTTTCGCCTGTCGCGGCGTTTACGGCGAAGACCTTGCTCCACGCTGTTGAGAAATACATTACGCCGTCGATGACGAGGGGCGTTGCTTCCTGTCCGCGCCGGATGTTTATGTCCATGTACCACGCGAGACCGAGCTGGCCGACGTTTTGCTCATTGATTTGTTTGAGGGGACTGAAACGCTGTTCGCTGTAGGTGCGTCCGTGGCTCATCCAGTTTCCGGGTTCGTCGTCTGCGTGCAAGAGCCGCGACTCGTCGATGCTGGCAGGCGAAATCGCCTGACGCGATTTCTCGAGGCTACTGTCTTTCGAATGGCAGCCGAAGCCGCACAGAATCGTCAAGGCGATGAAGAGGCATCGAAACGCTTTGTGCTGCATGAAAACTCCCGGCGGTGACGATTCTAGGTTTCGTCACGAAGCCCTGCACTCGGCCGGCCCCCGGCGCTGTCTCCGGCAGGCTACTTATATACCCCTCGACGCACTCTCTCCAAGCGGCGGAAGCTGTCCGCTATTCGCACTTGTCTGAATTGCTTGCTACAGAAAAGGGCCTGTAATAGGTTGGGAGCGCTCGGACGAAATTCATCATCGCGAAGCCGGACAGTACGAAACTCGCGAGGAGATGAAGTACGTGATGGCTGGAGCGTACGCCGAGAATGAGAGTGGGGAACCCGGAAATGATGACAAAAGTAGTGCGGTTTCACGAATTTGGCGGGCCAGAGGTGCTGCGAGTTGAATCGCTCGAGGTCGGCGAACCCGGGGCGGGCGAGGCGCGCGTACGCATCGATGCCATCGGGCTTAACCGGGCGGAGGCGGCGTTTCGCTCCGGGCGGTATATCGAGAGGGCGCAGCTTCCTGCGCGTCTGGGTTACGAGGCTGCAGGCGTGATCGAGGCGATTGGGGAAGGAGTGAAAGGATTGTCCGTCGGGGAGCCTGTTTGCGTAATGCCTGCGTTTTCGATGAACAAGTACGGTGTGTATGCAGAGCGAGCCATCGTGCCGGCGAACGCGCTGTTGAAGCAGCCGGGCGGGTTGGGAATGCCTCAGTGTGCTTCCATTTGGATGCAATACCTGACAGCGTACGGCGCGCTCATCGACATTTCCAATATCGGCGCGGGGGACGCGGTTGTTATTACAGCGGCTTCCAGCAGCGTGGGGATTGCGGCCATTCAAATCGCGAACCATGTTGGCGCAGTCTCGATCGCCGTGACGCGAACGGATGCGAAAGAGGCGGAGCTGCGAAAAATTGGAGCGGCTCACGTCATCGTGACGGAAAAACAAACGTTTGAAACGGAAGTGCTGCGAATCACCCAAGGCAAAGGCGCAAAAGTGGCGTTCGATCCCATCGGGGGTCCAATCACGGCATCGCTGGCCGCGGCGATGGCTCCTGGCGGATGGCTGATTTTATACGGGAATCTCAGCGGACAGGCCCAAAACACGGTCTTCCCGTTCGGCCCATCCGCCATGAAGGGGTTCGCCATGCGCGGCTATCTCGTTTTTGAGATCATCCACGATCCGAAGCGATTCGCGCGCGCGCGGCTCTTTGTGGAAGAGGGCTTAGGCGCCGGCTGGCTGAAACCGATTATTTCGAAGACGTTTCCCTTCGACCGGATCGTGGACGCCCACCGCTACTTGGAAGCCAACGAGCAAATCGGAAAGGTTATCGTTACGGTTCCCTGATCAGGAGTCCGGAGTGCGAGGAGGATATGCGCGGCCCCCGCTCTGAGAATCTTGCCCTAACGGGAAACCGACGGCGAACCTAAACCGAGCAAGCGGCAGGCGTTCTCCTTGAAGATGAGCGAGTGAACTTCGGGGCGGAAGCCCGCCTGCTTGAAGTCCTCCATCCAGCGGTCCGGCGTGATCAGCGGAAAATCGGTGCCGAAGAGCATCTTGTTCTTCAGTAGCGTGTTGGCATGATGCACGAGCTGCGGGGAAAAGTATTTCGGTGACCAGCCCGAGAGATCGATGTACACATTGGGCTTGTGCAGGCAAACGGAAAGAGCTTCGTCCTGCCAGGGCCACGAGGGATGCGCGATGACGATTTTCATTTGCGGGAAGTCGGCCGCGACGTCATCGAGGTACATCGGATTCGAATACTTCAAGCGCAGACCGCCGCCGCCGGGCATGCCCGTGCCCATGCCGGAGTGGCCGCTGTGGAAAATTGCAGGCAGGCCGTGTTCGGCAATGACTTCGTACATTGGATAGGCCATGCGGTCGTTCGGAAAAAATCCCTGGCAGGTGGGGTGGAACTTAAAACCTTTGACGCCGTAATCGGCGATGAGGCGGCGCATTTCGCGAACGCCGAGCTTGCCTTTGTGCGGATCGACGCTGGCAAAGGCGATCATGATGTCGGAATTCGCTGCGGCGGCTTCGGCGACTTCTTCGTTGGGAATTCGGCGGCGGCCCATTTCGAATTCGCTGTCCACCGAAAACATGACCAGGCCGATTTTGCGTTGGCGATAGTATTCGATGGTCTCGGCGATCGTCGGAAGTTTGCCGGACTTGAAATACTTTACTTTTGCGTCGTCGAACTCCTTGCCGAATTCGTCGAAGGGCTGGTGGCAGGAGACTTCTGCATGCGTATGGACATCGATGGCAATAAGATCCGCAATATTCATGATTGGCCTTTGTAAAGCGAGAGAAGTTCGCCCACATTGTGGACGATAAGATGCGGGCGCTGTTTGCCGGGCAGGTGCGCGAAGGAGTCAGCGGCACCGATGCCGGTGTTGACGGCCACGGCGAGCGCACCGCCGCGCAGCGCCATCGGCACTTCCAGAGAGGGATCATCGCCAACCACGGCGAGCTCCTTTGTTCGAACGCCGAGACGAAGCGCGGCACAGCGCAACGCTTCGAGCGAAGGCTTGCCAACGATGTGGATGCGGGCGCCGGTGAGATCCCTGATCATCGCGGAGATGGCGCGTGACGTGCCAATGGCTTTGCCTTGCGCGGTCGCAAAGTAGAGCGACTGCGAGCAGCTATAGACCTTCGCGCCGTTCCACGCCGCCTGGCAAGCCGCTTCGAGCGCGCTCATCGTGAACTCTCGAAACCAGCCGACGAGCACGGCGTCAACTTCGGGCATGCCTTCAGGAGCGACGATTTCCATGCCGGCGTCCCGCAGAGGTTTCTCAAGCCCTTCGCCACCCAGCGTAAGGACACGCTTGTAGCCGCGACGTTGAAAGAGATCTGCGGCGCTGCTTGCGGGCGTTATGACTCCGTTGTCCACGAGCGAGAAGCCGACGTCGCGCAGCATTTCAACATATTGTCGCGGTGTGCGCGCTGTGCCGTTGGTGAACAAAACGAAGGGCACGCCCCGCGATGTCAACAGGTCGGTGATTTCAAGCGCGCCGGGAAGAGGGTTTAGACCGTGATTGGTCTTATCGCCCAGAACCAACGTGCCGTCCATGTCAAAAACAAAAGCCTGTGAACTGCGCAGCCGCTTGAGATGCGCCGCAGAATGCGCGGAAGCCAGGGTTTTCGCGACAGGTCTAGGCATTGGCCGCTCCCCGCGAACTGTGCAGCTTCAATCGAAAGTCTGGTTTCTCGATGACGATGTCGGAGGCCGTGGGGCGCTTTTGCAATTCGCGCAACAATTTGAAGACGGGCTGCATGTCCGGATTGTAATTTCGGCGGGCCGGACCAGCCGCGAGCATCGCGTCCACTTCCTCTCTAGGCATGGCCGCGCGGAGTAAAAACTCGTCATCAGAAATTCCCGACCCGAAGCGTTTGCGTAATTCTTGCGGCGGCAATGGCGGCGGCTCGGCGGCCAGCTCTTTGGCGCGCGGGCGCGACAAGATGTGATCTTTCACATCAGCGTCGACGGGCACAGTGGGGCGCCCGAATTTTCCGAGTACGTAGCGGATCACTTGGTCAGAGACATTGCCGTACCGCTCAGCGCCGATGATGTTATAGAGGGCTTGCGAGCAGACAATTTGCGGGAAGGGCGTAACCATGATCGGATAGCCAAGTTCGGCGCGGACTTGAATGACTTCGCGCATTACTTCCGGAAATTTGTCCTCGAGACCTAGCTCGGCAAGTTGCCGGCGAGTGGTGGTCATCACGCCACCGGCGACCTGGTGGCGAAGGAACGAGGCATCGTATTCCTGAGGCGTGCCGGCAGGCAGGTTTTCCGCCTCCGCCAGGCGTGTGAAGTAGTCGGCGACCGTGGCAAGGGCGCGATCGTCGATCTTAACCGTGTGGCCCAGCTCGCGAAGATTTGCGACCACGCGCTGGGCGTTCGGCAGCGAGGATCCGTTGGCCAGCGGGCCCGAGGCGACGTGGAGCACTTCGACGCCAAGCTCAGCCGCAGACATGTACGACAAAACGGAAACGCCAATTGTGCAATGCGAATGGAGCTCCAGCGGCATATCGCCCAACTGGGAGCGCACGGCCGGAATGAGAGTTCGGGCACGCTCGGGCATGAGCAACCCGGAGGGGTCCTTTATATAGGCGCGGTCGATGTGCGGCGACTTCGAGATTTGCGAAGCAAGTTTTGCGTAGAAAGCATCGTCATGTGCCTCGCTGATAGTAAACGTCAGCGCCGCAATGATCTCGGTTGCGCCGGCTTTTTCTATCATGCGCGCTGACTCGAGCAGGGCTTCTACGTCGTGCATCGGATCGAGCACAACGAATCTTGAGATTCCGTTTGCGACCAGTCGGTCATAGACAACCTGCATGAATTCCGGATGCTGGCCCTCCCAGGAAATGAAGCGCAGGCCGGTGCCGATGAATTGAAGAGGCGTGTTGGGCATGGCCGCGTGGGCGCTTCGAATGCGCTCCCAGGGATTTTCTTTGTGCGTGCGAACGGCGACGCCCATGTGCGTACTCGAAGTGAAGTCAAGCGCGCGAAATCCGACGCGGTCCATGATGGGAGCAATGCTGAGAATCTGCGGCGTCGTAAAGCCCATTGCGCCCCACAAACTCTGGTTACCGTCGCGAATCGAAACATCGAGGAGTTCCATGTCCGCCATTTCAGACTTTGGCGCAAATCGCCGCCGGGAGCGGCAAATTCACGCAGCCTCCGAATTTCTATTCTGGAGGAATTGCTCCAGGAAAGCTGTGTTCACGGCGCCGCGCGCGAATTCAACGTTGCGCAACAACTCGGAATGCATGGATAGATTTGTGGAAACACCAGAAATTTCGAGATTCGAGAGCGCGTGTTGCGCTTTTTGAAGCGCTTCCGCCCGATTCGCGCCGTGAACGATCAGCTTTCCGAGGAGCGCATCGTAATGAGGTGGAACTGTCGCACCCGCCTGCATGTGTGTGTCCACCCTGATTCCCTGCCCCGCCGGAAAAAGCGCGCGCGTCACTGTGCCCGGGCTGGGACGAAAATCGTGTATCCAGTCTTCGGCATTGATCCGGCATTCTATGGCGTGACCGACGAACTCTATACCGCGCCGCGCGTATCGCAACCTGCGGCCCTCAGCGATGGCAATCTGCTCCTCGACAAGATCCAGTCCGCAAATTGCTTCAGTGACCGGGTGCTCAACTTGAATGCGCGCGTTCATCTCGAGAAAGTAGAACGCGTCGCCATCGCAGTCCACGAGGAACTCAACGGTACCCACACCTCTGTATTTCAAATGTTTCGCGAAGGCTACCGCTGCTCGATGCATCTGTTCCCGCAGCGATTGGCTGAGATTCGGCGCGGGCGCTTCTTCCAGCAGTTTCTGGTAGCGCCTTTGAATCGAGCAGTCGCGCGTACCGAGATGGATGAAGTCTTCACCGTCGCCGAGGATTTGCACTTCGATGTGGCGGCCGTGTGAAATGTAGCGCTCGAGGTACAGACGCGGATCGCCGAAGCCCGCCTGCGCTTCCGCCGTCGCCATTTCCATCGCGGCGGCGAGTTCGCTCGCGGCGCGCACCTGCTTCATGCCTCGGCCGCCACCGCCGCCCACAGCCTTGATAAGAACAGGCCAGCCGAGCTGATCTGCAAGCTGACGCGCGTCTTCGAGGGTGTGAACTTCACCGCCTGAAACTCCGGTTAGTCCCGCGGCAGCGGCGTGCGCGCGTGCTTTTAGTTTGTCGCCGACGGCCTCGAGTTGCTCGACAGTGGGACCGATGAAGGTGACACCTGCGCGATCGCAAAGTGCGGCTAGCTTCGGATTCTCCGAGAGAAAGCCATAGCCGGGATGGATGGCGTCCGTCTGGCTCGCTTGGGCGGCAGCAACGACCGCTTCGACATTCAAATAACTCCGAGAGGAATTTGCAGGGCCAATGCAGATCGTGCGGTCAGCCAATCGCGCACCCATGGAATCCAGATCCGCTTCCGAAGCAGCCAGCACGGTTTCGATGCCGAGGAGCTGGCAGGTTCGAATTATGCGGACGGCGATTTCGCCGCGATTGGCGATCAGGATGCGCCGCAGAATCATGCCGCTCCCGGCTTGATGCGCATCAGCACGGCGTCTTTCTCCGCAAACTGGGCGTTGTCAAAACATATTTCGACGACTTCGCCGCGCATACGTGCGTGGACCGCATTCATCAGCTTCATCGTCTCGATGATGGCCACCACCGTATTTTCTTCGACAGAGCTTCCAATCTCTACGAACGGCGGCGCGCCTGGCTTTGGGGCGCGATAAAATGTGCCAGGCAGGTGCGCGCGAACATCCATCCATCCGACTTCCCGCGGATCTCGAGGTTTCGAAGAGGCCGCCCCGGCCGCATTGTCCTTGGCGACCGGCGCGCCAAGAGAGGTTTTTATGGGATTCGGCGCGGAGACCACCTGCGTTTCCTGTGACCAGTCCCCGCTGTCGCGATTGCGGCGAAGCGTCAGCTTAAATCGCTCTGTTTCGAGATGCAGCTCGTCGTACTTAGTGGCGTCGAGCAACTGCAAGATTTCTTGCACATCTTCATTGGTGAACTTCATTTTTTGCCGGCTCCTCCGCTGAGGAGCGAGAAAACATGGTCGAAGGGTTTGGCTTTGGACGCGGCAACCGGCGCGGCATCCTTCGCTGCCCACACAGTTTCCGGGCGGCTCTGCAGCAGAAAAACGTTTTCGCCCCGTGGAAGATCGTGCGCGATGCCCCACTCGATGTCTTGCGGGCAGCCATAGTGACGCTCGACTTGCTTCGCAATTTCGACGAGAGCGTGAAGTTCGTCGTCACTGAGGCAAGCCGCGTTCTGTTGATCGACGGGGACTTCATCGACGAGTGTTCCGGAACTCAAGGCGTTCGGGCGGTGCATCCGCATCTTCTGAGAAACGGTGCGACTGACAATCTCCCCGGTTATTTTTCCGACGACGTATTTGTCTGGCGTGACTTCTCCGCTAACGATCGCCGAGCCCAAGCCCCAACTCGCTTCCACGACCACTACGGAACGGTCGCCCGTGTTCGGGCTGCGCGTGAACATCACGCCAGACGAGCGCGAATCGATCATGCGTTGAATCACCACTGCCATCGCCAACCCCTGTTCGGGCAGCTTCAGCCTGCGGCGGTACATGACGGACTCCACCGCGTATAAGCTGGCCCAGCATCTGCGCACGTGTTCGATTACGGAATCGACGCCGCGCACCCAGAGGTAGGTGTCTTGCAATCCTGCGAAGCTGGCGTCGGCGCTGTCTTCGCTGGTTGCGCTGGAACGGATGGCGACAGGCTCGCTGTATCCGCTCGCGGCTGCGCTGGTGTGGAGTTCTTGATAATGGTCAGCGATTTCCGCCTGCAGACTCTCCGGGAGAGTCGCACTTTCGATGCGCGCCCGCACTGCCGCCCCCACGCTTGTGCAAGCCAGAAGATCGTCGGCTGCCAGTCGCCCAATTTCATGGTGGATCGACCCTCGGGGATCAACGCGCGCCAAAAATTGCTCAAAGGCGGCAGTGGTCACCACGAAACCCGCCGGCACGCGAATCCCGGTACGCGCCATTTCGCCGAGGCTTGCACCCTTGCCGCCGACGGCAGGGCGGTCATGGATGCTGATTTCGGCGAAGCGGCGGACGAGGTTTGGAGGGGTCAAAGCCATTTTCTCTCAATCCAGAATTTGCACGATGCCGCGATTTCCATCGACCCGAATCCGCTGACCGGTTTTGATGCGCTGCGTAGCTTGCCCGGTGCCAACGACTGCCGGCAGCCCATACTCGCGTGCGACGATCGCCGCGTGCGACATCGTGCCGCCGATGTCGGAGACGGCAGCCTTTATCTTTCCAAACACGGGTCCCCAGCTCGGCGCCGTAACTGGACAAACCAAGATCTCGCCTTCGCGAATTTGCCCGATGTCGTTCACGTTTTTCAAAACGCGAGCGATGCCTTCCACCACGCCCGGAGACGCGGCAAAACCTACGATCTCTTTCCCGCCTTCGCCCTGCGCTGTCCTGGACCACGACTCCAGCGTCTCTGAAGTGATGCCCCAGAGCATCTGTAATGCGGGATCATTGATTTGCGGCGGAATCGGGCCCAACGCCGGCGGCGGATTCCATTCCTTCAGCTTTTCGATGATGCGCTTGCGATCCTCGGCAATCGGCCGCCAATGAGCGGCTCCCATCGGTTTGCCCCCGCCGGCCCACGCAAGGCTTACATCAGCTAGCGCACTTTCGATCTCCACGTATTGTAGATGGAAGACATCTCCGGCTTCGGCCAGCACACCATAGGCAACAAGCAACGCCCCAAACTCGCGCACCTTTTTGAAGAAAAGAGTAGTGAACCAATGCTCGCAGTAAAATTTGTGATTTTCTACAAACGGGAAAACGACGTGGCAGAGGCCGAGCATCTGGTCGAAAGCCTGACGCTCGTCATCGCTCTGAAGAAGTTCCCGATATTCGGCGATGATCCGGCCGCGCTCGGCTTTTAATCTTTCCGTGGGGCGCTCCAGAGATTCGCCGCGTCGAAGTTGTTCGACGTAACGCGGCAGGGCCGCGAACGGCACGGAGAGATCATCGTTCCAGCTAAGGTGATGGTGATAAAAACCATCGCCGGTAGACATGTTGAACCATGGCTCTCGCGACCTGTCGAGTTCCGCCAGCCAGCGCTGGCCCGCTTCGCCCCGCCCGCGCATTTGAGCAAGCACCTTCTTGGCGTCACAATCGGAGGGGAAAAGATCGTCAACGCCGTATTCGATGGCGAGCTTCGCCAGTCGTTTGAGCTCATCGTCTGGCCGGAACATCAACACCTCGATGCCGGCCACCATGCGGGCTACCGTCTGATCAGCGGTCTCTGGAAAAGCCTTTTTGCAGAAATCGAAAAACACCATGTACGCCCCGTAGCCGAGCATCAACATCTCGAAATGGTGGTGCCACATTTTCGAGAACAGCTCGGTGACACGGTGAAAATTCTCGCGGACGTAGTGATTTTGGCCGAGGCCTTTGGCCTTGGTCACCACTTCGGCTTCATCGAATTCGGGCAATCGGGGAACCTTGACGGCTTCGAGTTCCTGGATCAAATGCTCCATGCGAACTTTCCACTCCGTGAAGATGCGTTCCCAATTCTCGTAGTAGTAGCCGGCGCGTTCCCGAAAAATCGCAAGCCGTCGTTGGATCTCGGCGGGATCGGTGACCGGGTTCGCCGTGATGTAGATGCGGCCGTTGACGATGCGGTGCTCGATGCCCATCGTGGTCGGAAAGGCAAAAATCCGCGTGGTGAATGCGCCGAGTGCCTCGTATGGGATTTCGGCGGTGATGGCATCGAACGCGGGCATCGGCTCCGGAAAATGCATGGCGTTATAAAACCAGAAGCGCTGATCGTCTTCCGGCTGGAAGCGCGTGTAGTACGGATACATCGACTGCCAGCCTTCAGTTCCGGGCAGATCGGCAAGCCGGGATGGCAGTGTAAAACTGCGGGTCTTGCCGTCAGCGTCCATCGGTCTTCTCCGCACTGCCGGCTTCGTTGCCCACGCCAGCGCGCACCTGGCTGGTGGCGAGCGAATAATCCTTTTGCGTCGTCGCGTAACTCGCAAAAAAATCGAGCGAATCGGGATTGGCCATGGCATTGCGATTGGCGACCTGTTCGACGGGCGCACCTAGCAGAATCTTGCGCACAGGCACTTCCATTTTCTTGCGCGTGAGCGTCACCGGAATTCCCGGCGCTTGGATAACCCGGTCTGGAACGTGGCGCGGCGTGTATTCACGCCTGAGCCGGTCACAGATTTTGCGCTCAAGCTCGGCATCCAATCGAATTCCGTCGCTCAGCTTCACGAACAGTGGCATGAAGAACTTTCCGTTCGGCAAATCCAGATTAACGATTAGCGCATCTTCAATTTCTCCAAGCTGCGCGAGTGCCCGATAGATTTCGGCCGTACCGATACGCACTCCGAGACGGTTCAGCGTCGCATCTGACCTTCCCAGTACGAAGCACCCGCCACGCTCGTTGACGCGGAAGAAATCGCCGTGCCGCCATACCCCGGGATAGACCTCGAAATAGGATTCACGGTAGCGCGAACCGTCCGTATCGTTCCAAAAGTAGATGGGCATCGACGGCATGGGCTTGGCAAGCACGAGCTCCCCCACTTCGTCCACCACGCTTTCGCCTTTTTCATTGAAGGCATAGGCAGCCACACCGAGCGAGCGCCCCTGAATCTCGCCGGCGTAGACAGGCTGTGTCGGCACGCCGCCGACAAAGCCGGTGCAACAATCCGTGCCGCCGCTGCCAGTCGCGACCAAAAGATCCTGTTTCACGTTTCGATAGAACCACGCTGTACATTCCGGCGACACCGGCGAACCGGCGGGCATGACTGCCCGCAGATGCGACAAGTCGAAGCGTTCGCGCGGCACGATTCCGGCTTTGGCCATGACCTCGACATAGGCAGGACTTGCGCCGAAGAAACTGGCGCGCGCATCCTGCGCCACCTTCCAAAGCACGTCCGGCGCTGGATAGGCGGGATTTCCGTCGTACAAAACCGGGCACACGCCGCACAGCGGCATGCTCGCCAGAAAATTCCACATCATCCAGCCGGAGGTCGTGAAGAAAAATGCGCGTTCACCGGCTCGGTAGTCCATGTGAAAGTGCTGCAACTTCAGTTGCTCGAGAAGAATGCCGCCGTGGCTTTGTACGATGGCTTTTGGCAGACCCGTTGTGCCTGACGAGAAGAGGACCCAGAGTGGATGGCCGAACGGTACCTGCTCGAATTCGAACTCCTCCTGCGACACGGCAGAATGCTCCAGCAGATCGTTCCAGAGCAATGCGCCATCGCTCGGACCGGTGCGATCCTCCGAGTTCAAGTAGGGCAAGTGCACGACATGCTCAAGGCCTTCGAGCGCGGCAACAATTTCGGCGAGTTCTGTTTTTCGCTCGAATGCTTTTCCACCGTAGCGGTAGCCGTCGACACAGAAAAGCACTTTCGGGGCGAGTTGCTGCACGCGGTCAATCACCCCGCGGGAACCGAAGTCCGGCGAGCAGCACGCCCATATCGCGCCGATCGCCGTCGCCGCCAGCATCGCGATCATTGTCTCTGGAATATTCGGCAGGTAGGCCGCGACCCGGTCCCCGGGGTGCACGCCCAGTTCGCGAAGGCGCGTCGCCAGGATGCGTACCTGTCCCGCAAAGGTTTCCCACGACACGCCCGTTAGCGGCGTCGTCTCGCTCATAAAAAGCAACGCATCGATTCCGGCGCGTTCCTTTCGCAAGACGTGTTGCGCGTAATTGAGCCGAGCACCGGGAAACCATTCCGCGCCTGGCATCGCGCGTTTGCCAAGCACGCGCGTGTGCGGCGCGGACGACCGGACGCCAAAATAATCCCACATCGCCTGCCAAAACTCTTCCAGCTCGGTGACGGACCATTGCCACAATGCGTCGTAGCTCTCGAATTGCAAGCCCCGCTCCCGCGCCAGCCACTTAGAGAATCGCGTCAGGTTTGCGTCCTCGACTTGCGCAGCACTCGGCGTCCAGAGCAGTTCGCCTTCACGAACTCCAGCCGCCTCCGATTCCCTATTTGCCACGCGGGTTGTGTTCCGGTCATTCATGTTTCATGCCACAGGCATGCCCAGCGACAGGCTATTCACCTTCCTGTCGCGCGTCAAGCAAACTAGGCCCGGAAAGGATTTTCGCGTCCGATTCCCCTGCAGCCTCAAAATCGCAGCCTAAATGTATGGGGTGCGCGTTCGAGCGGCCGTTGCAAAATGGTATGCTTCTCCACGCAAATAGCGTTCTCACGGGATAGATGCACAATATCGACTCACTTTCGCGACGCGTGTTCCTTGAAAAGCTCTCCGCACTGACGGCTGGCGGACTCCTCGCGGGCAGCGTGTCTGCCCGGCCGGCGCGTGCCGATTCCGAGCCGCACATACCTTTTCCCACTCATCCCCGCGAGCGCATCTCCGTCGCGTCTTATCCATTTCGCGCGTACATAGTGAGTCCGGACAATCGCGATCGCGATACTACGCTTCTCGGAATGAATCTCCTCGAATTCCCGGCGCATGTCGTCGCGAAGTTCAACATCCATAACATCGAGCCGCACAGCCGCCATTTCACCTCCTTGCAACCGGACTATCTTGAAGATTTCCGGCAGATTTTGGTGAAAACAAAGGTGCGCGTGGTAAACATCGCCGTCAGCACGGTCAGCAGTTTCTACGATGCGGAGGCCGAAGCCCGGGAAAAAGCTGTCGCTTACGCGAAGAAATGGGCGGACGTTGCCGCGAGCATCGGCAGTCCCGGAATACGAACGCACATCGCCGCCGCACGGAATTCATCTCCGAATATCGAGCGGACGGCAGAGACCCTGCGTGAGGTCACCGAATACGCCGCCGCCAAAAATATTGTTGTTACCCTGGAAAACGACGATCTAGTGAGCGAGGATGCTTTCTTCCTCGTCAAAGTCGTCGAGTCCGTTAACAATCCCTACCTTCGCACTCTGCCCGATTTCGCAAATTCGATGTTGACCGGGGACGCCGATTTCAACTATCGCGCTCTGCAGGCGATGTTTCAGCATGCTTACAACATTTGCCATGTGAAAGACGGCGAAACCAATGACGACGACAAGCCATTCAACGTTGATCTGAAGAAATCCTTCGATATTCTGAAAGCGAGCAACTACCGCGGCTATTGTTCGATGGAATTCGACGCTCCTGGCGATCCCTACGGACCCACCTTGAAATTGATCGAACAAACCATCAAATATCTTTCTTAGCTGCCACTACCGAGGCCTGGCGCGGGTTCCGGACAGTGATCGCCTGAACGCCTGCCGGTCGCTCAACTCCCCGGCGCCCGATCGCTAAAGGTTTCACTCGCCGCATCCCAGTATTGCTTCTTGCCGGACCAGTAGGATTCCGTCGACATCATGTTCGCAACCGAGTGAGCAAATCCATCCTGCGCGGTGCAATGCGGCTGTTGCCGAGATCTCATGCATTCGAACCAGTTCGCCATGTGTTCCAGCGTCCGGTCGTCGATTTCCAGTGGCGGAAGTGTCGTATCCCCTGGCAAGTGCACGAACTTCGCCGCTCTTTTCTTTTCGATGTCTGCATCGTCCTCGTGATTGCCCTTTTCCTCGACCAACTGATAGCGAGGGCTGCCTTCTCCCCCCATGTTAGTCAGCGTAGCTTTCTTTCCCATGTAGCGCGTCGAAGAGGGCGAATCGTTTCCAAAGCTCGTCGCGTAGCTCACCAGAAAGCCCTTGGGGTATTCGAACAACGCCTGAAACGTGTCGGCGTTCTCCCGCCCATCGCGCCAGGCAAAAATTCCGCCGTGTGCCATGGCCGAGCGGGGAAAACTGTCCTTCATGAACCAGTGCACCAGATCGATCGCGTGGCTCATCCACTGATCGGGAATTCCTCCGGAAAACTCCTTGTACAAGCGAAACTCGCAATACACCTTCGGATCGAACGGCCGGTATGGCTTTGTCAGGAGCCACTTGCGCCAATCCGTATCCTGTTCGCGGATCAATTTTGTTTCCTCTCGCCCGCGCCATCGTGGCCCGTGGTAATTCCAGACGATTTCGATTTTGCTTACATCTCCGAGCACGCCGGTCTGCACCAGATCATGCGCCGCTCTCTGGTAGGGCTCGCTGCGATGCTGTGTTCCGACCTGTACAATCCGGTCGCTCTTGCGGACGGCGTCTCGCGCCGCTTTCACTTCCCGGAGCACGTTGCCCATCGGTTTTTCGACGTACGCGTCTTTGCCGGCCTCGACCGCCATCTTGAGAATCGGCGAATGCGCGTGTTCCGGCGTCGAAATAATCACGGCATCCACATCTTTCAGCGCGAGCACCTCCTCCAGGTACTGAAACGTCCGCGGCGCACGCTCGTAATATTTGGCGTTTGTCGCCGCCGCTTTCTCACGGTTCAGCTTCCATAAATCGCAAATCACCGTCATCTCGGCGTTGTGGCTGGTCTTGAGTTGTGCGGCGATCCAGTCCAAATCGCTTCCGCGGCTCCCCGTTCCGATATGCGCCAGCGAGATGCGGTCGTTGGCTCCCACAATTCTCGCGTAGGAAAGCGCGGTGTTCGGCAACGCCGCGCCCCCGGCGATCAATGCCGCTGACCTGCCTAAAAATTTCCTGCGGTCGATTGTTTCGTTTGAACTGCCCATTGTATCTCCCCCTGACTTTTCACTCTTTTACCAGACTCGTTTTCAAGAGAATTTCGGCACTCGTTTTTCGCGATAGGCCGCCATGGCTTCCCGATGCTCTTCCGAGCACAGCGTTTTCTCCTGGCAGACCATATATTCCTCCAGGAAATCCTTCCAATTCAGATCAAACGCCCGCCGGAGCAGGTGTTTCGTCTGTCTTTGCCCTTCGGAAGCAATCTTCAAACAGTTCTGCGTCACTTCGTTCACCTTGTTCTCGAATTCCGCTTCCGGCACGAGGTAATCGACCAAACCCATCGCGTGGGCTTCTGCTGCCGTAAAGTAATCTCCCGTGAGGGCTATGCGCTTCGCGCGTCCCCAGCCAATGTAACGCGCGAGGCGAAATGTCCCCAACCCCGGAATCAAACATTCCTTCACTGCCGTCAATGCAAACTGCGTCGTGTCTGTAGCAATCCGAAGATCGCACAAAAGGCTCAATTGCAACCCGCCGCCAATGCAGTACTTATGCATGGCGCAAACAACAAATTGGTCCAACTCCTCAAGCGCCCGAAATGCCAACTCGGTCTCTCTAAACCAGTTCAAAGGAATTCCCGTCGCCGAGAGCGCCTTCAGATCTATGCCCGAACAAAACGCGCGACCGGCGCCGGAGACCACCACAACCTTCACCCGCCTGTCCCCGGCCAAGATCGCGCAAATCGCCGCCAGATCTTTCGTCCACGCCAGATTCATGGCGTTCAAGACTTCGGGACGGTTCAGCGTGATATATGCGATCGGACCTTCTGCCCTGTACTCTATCGCAGTGAATTCTGGAGCTGGCATTCGCCTTTCTCCATTCTCGCCGTCGCCGACGATTTCCTTTTGGTTCGAGCGAGGGAGGTCGCGTTTCGCTTTGCACGGCCTGAAACGGCCCGAACGCAGGCATTGTGTGTTCGGTGCTGCGGCTTGTCAATCACAGTGCCGCGTGGAAGATCACCCGAGTCGCGTTGACAAGCCCCTGCCGCTAGTCTTAAATGTCCACCGTGAACGTTCACGGAGCCGGTTGGCGCCCATCACTCGCCAGGTCTCCCGGAGCGTTTCGTCCTTTGCCAAAGGGCTTGGGAACGAGCATCGCGGGCCTTGCCTAACAAGGTTGCATATCAAGGAGGCCGTATTCCGACCCTCGGCATCGATGTCGGTACAAGCGGAACGCGCGCGGTTATCGTCGGCGACGACGGCGCCGTCCTTGCTTCGGGCACAGAAGAGCATGCCAATTTCGCCAGCCCGCAGCCCGGCTGGGCGGAACAAGACCCGCGCGACTGGTGGCGCGCCGCTGCGCTGGCCGTTCAGAAAGCACTTAAGGCCTCAGGTCTCAAGGCCGATTCTGTGGCTGCTGTCGGTTTTTCCGGGCAGATGCACGGCGCCGTCCTTCTCGATGAAAAAGACGAAGTGATTCGTCCGGCGCTGATTTGGTGCGACCAGCGCACGGAAGCTCAATCCAGAGAACTCGAACGGACTTTCGGCCTCGACCGCCTGATCCAATTGACCTCTAATCCCCCGCTGACGAACTTCACCCTCACGAAGCTTCTCTGGGTGCGAGAACACGAACCCGAAAGCTGGCAACGCGTCCGAAAAATCATGCTGCCGAAAGACTACGTGCGGCTGCGGTTAACCGGCGAATCCGCCAGCGATGTGGCGGACGCATCCGGCACGCTGATGCTCGACGTCGCACACCGCACATGGTCGCTGGAAGTTCTCAGCAAAACAGGCATCGACTTAAAACTTCTGCCGAAGCTTTTCGAATCACAGGAAGTTTGCGGCAGACTCTCAGGCGCCGGGGCAACTGCAACCGGTCTCTGTGTGGGGACGCAGGTCGTCGCCGGCGCGGGCGATCAGGCTGCCGGAGCGGTGGGCATGGGCATTACGCGCGCCGGAGTGGTGAGCGCCACCATCGGAACTTCAGGGGTGGTTTTTGCGGCCACGGATCGCCCCTCGCTCGATCCCAAGGGCCGGTTACACACTTTCTGCCACGCAATCCCCGGTCGTTGGCATGTGATGGGCGTTACGCAAGCCGCGGGTTTGTCGCTGCGATGGTTGCGCGATCGTATTGGGGCGGGAGCTGATGACGGCCGCGAGCCCTACGAACGCATGTCTGCCGAAGCGGCCGCCGCTCCCGCCGGCTCGGAAGGCGCATTCTGGGCGCCTTATCTGATGGGCGAGCGCACTCCGCATCTCGATCCATCGGCTCGCGCCGCGTTTGTCGGATTGTCCGCTTCGCACACGCGCGCCCACCTGATTCGCGCGGTGCTCGAAGGCGTTGCTTACAGCTTGAAGGACACGTTCAGCATCTTCGGCGAAATTCACGTGCCCGTCGAGCGCATCCGCCTGGGCGGAGGAGGCGCTCGCTCACCGCTTTGGCAGCAAATTCAGGCGGACGTCTATGGGCATGAAGTCGAAATCTTGAAAGCAGAAGAAGGCGCGGCCTACGGTGCCGCGATTCTCGCGGGAGTGGGTTCGGGGTGCTGGAAGAGTGTGGATGAAGCGTGCGACGCTGTCGTCAGTATTGCGAAACGCGTCAGCACAAATAAAGAAGCCGGCGCCACCATGCAGCGCGGCTATGAAACCTATCGCCGGATTTACCCGGCTTTACATTCCATCTTCGCGGAAAATCAATCGGCATCCGCCGACTGAGCGACAAATCCCGGCTATCGCCGAGGGGACAAGCCTAAGCCTTCTTCTGCCTGGGCTTGAAATGATAGGAATACCACCCGCCGATCAGGGTCATCAGCGCACCCCACCACACGCTCGCGTGCAAGTTATAGAGCACGACTTGCTCCGCTGGTGGATGCCAATACTCGTAGAGGCCAGCCCCAAGGATCAACACTCCATTCACCAGCAACGATATCCCGATAAAAAACCAGATAGAAACCATGCTCTAAACCTCCGGCTACAGAACTACCAGAATAGGATGTTCAGAATCAGGAAAACGAGAGCAACGACACCGGCCCAGAAAACCGGCTTCTGGTAAACGGGAATATCCCCGACCGACGGAACCGTGGTCAACCCGTAGACCAGGCCAGTTAATTCGGCATCCGTTTTTGGTTTCGTTGCCAGACTCACGACGACCGTCACTATCACGCAAACGAGAAAGGACCACAGCGCCTGAAACATATCCTGCGCCAGGGCCTTCGCGTGCGGCGAGAGCGCCACATAACGCAGCGCCGACGGATCTGCTTTCACCCACGCCCACATGCCAATCGAAGATAAAGTGCCGCAGAGTAAACCCAAGAATCCGCCAGGACCTGTCGCTCGCTTCCATAACATGCCGAGGATGACGGTTCCGAACAGCGGCGCGATGAAGAAACTAAACAAGGCTTGCACATAATCCATGATGCTGGCGAACTGCATCACCAGGTACGCGGTGCCCACGCTGATGAGCACGCCGATCACGGTCGTCCACCGGCCCATGTTGACGTAGTGGTGGTCCGTGCCCTTGCTATTGATCAGCGGGCGATAGATGTCGTACGTCCAGACGGTCGTGAACGCGCTCACATTGCCGGCCATGCCAGACATGAAGCCCGCAATCAACGCGGTAATCCCAAGGCCAAGCAAACCAGGCCCGCAATAGCGCGCGAGCATCAGCGGAAGGACGTCGTTGTAGCTGTGCATTCCGGTGGCGGCCGCCACCGATTCGGGAACGAGCTTCATCGGGAGCACGGCCAAGCCGAGAAGTCCCGGCAAAATGACGATGAGGGGGACAAACATCTTGAAGCCCGCGCCAATGATGGGCGCCATCTCGGCGCTGCGAATGTCCTTTGCAGCGAGGATGCGTTGCACGACGAGAAAATCCGTGGTCCAGTACCCCATGGAGATGACCGCCGCCAACCCGAAGACAATGCCGATCCAATTGATGCCCATTGGGTTGTCAGTAAAAGATCCCAAGCCGGACCAGAGGTGAACGTACTGATCCGAAGCCCTCTGCGCAATTTGCAGTTTCAGATTGGTCCATCCGCCGGCTTCGTAGAGGCCAAGAATGGGTATCAGCAGGGCGCCCGCCCAGATCAGAAAGAACTGCAGCACCTCGTTGAAAATTGCCGAGCGCAGTCCGCCGAGTGTGACGTATACGGCTACCGTGAGCGAGGATACCCAAATGCTGAAATTGATGTCCCAACCCAAGACGATCTGCATGACTTTGGCCATGGCGAACATGTTGACGCCGCTCATCAGCACGGTCATGAACGCAAACGAAACCGCGGAAACTGCGCGCGCCGGTTCTCCGAAACGCAACTTCAAATACCCCGGCACGGAATGGGTTTTGGAAATGTAGTAGAACGGCATCATGACGAGCGCGAGGAACAGCATCGCCGGGATCGCGCCAATCCAGTACCAGTGCGTCGCCAGAATGCCGTACTGATACGCCGAACCCGCCCAACCCATCAGCTCCAGAGCGCCTAGATTCGCTGAAAGGAAGCTAAGGCCCGCCACCCATGCGGTCATTTCGCGGCCGGCCATAAAGAAGTCTTCGCCGGTGTTCGCGCGGCCGCGCAGGTAGAAGCCAATAGCCAGCACCAACGCGAAGTAGAAGACAACGATGACGACGTCAACAGCAGAAAGGTGAACGAGGCGAGCGGGCACGATAAACGCGTAGAGATTAGTCATAGAGTTCCGAATCGCTTCTCCTCTGCGAACGTCTTACAGCTTCCGGTAAAAAATCAAAGTCCCGTTTGCGAACGAGCAAACCCGTTCCGAGCATCACTTCGCCGAGAACTTGTAAATCGTTTCCGAGTGAAATTTTGCCCCAGGCTTCAGGAGGGTCGACGGAAAATTGGGCCGGTTCGGCGAGTCCGGAAAATGCTGCGTCTCTAGACACAGCGCCCCATACTTGGGGTAGGCAATGCCGCCCTTCCCCGTAATGCTCCCGTTCAGACCAATCGCCGAATAGAACTGCACTCCCGGCTCCGTCGTCCACACTTCCATCTGCCTTCCGGACACCGGGTCGGTCACGCGCGCAACGATACGCATCGTTCCAGCCTTCCCGTTCACAACAAAATTGTGGTCATACCCGCCGATGTCCTTAATCTCCGCGATGCGCGCCCCGATCTCTCGAGGCTTCCGGAAATCCAGCGGCGTATTTTCAACGCTCGCAATCTCGCCCGTCGGAATGAGCGTCAAATCCACCGGTGTGTACTTGTCCGCGTTCAGATAAAGCACTTCCTTCAGAATATCGCCCGACCCCGCCAGATTGAAGTAGCTGTGGTTCGTCAGATTCACAACCGTGTCTTTGTCTGTCGTCGCAGTGTACTCGAGCTTGAACTCGTTCGCGTTGGTCAGCGTATAAGTCACGGTCGCGGTCAGGTTCCCGGGAAAGTTTTCCTCTCCATCCTTGCTAAAATACGTGAACCGCGCCGCCGCTCCGTCCTTCGTCTCCACCGGCTCGCCCTTCCACACTCGCTTGTCAAAACCGGTGGGTCCTCCATGCAAACTGTTGGGCGGATTGTTGATCGCCAACTGGTATTCCTTGCCGTCCACCGTGAGCTTGCCCTTGGCGATCCGGTTACCGTACCGCCCGATCGCCCCGCCAAAGTGCGGATGCGGTCCTAAATATCCCTCAAGATTGTCGAAACCCAGCACCACGTCTCCCATCTTGCCGTTCTTGTCCGGAACATGAAGTTCCGCCACCGTGGCGCCGTAGGTAATCAGCTTTGCGGAAGCGCCCTGCGAGTTATAGAGCGTAAAAGCCTCGATCACCGTCCCGTCCGGCATCGTGCCAAACTGGGCCCTGTCCACATGTGCGCCCTTCTTAGCGGACTTTTGAGCATTTTCGCCAGGCGCTGCCGCCAGAAACTCCGGTCCCAAAACCATCAAAAACACCAGCATAAAGACTCTCCCGCGGAGCACCATTCTGACCCTCCTCCGGCCTCGACGCACTCACGATGCATCAATTCTTCACCACGCCTTGTATCATAAAAACTCATCAATCGCGAATCTTGTCCTTATTTTTCTTAGACTTGCCAAACTCCGCCGGCGCAGATCTCTGCTTCCGGGCGTTTAGAGAAGCCATTGACAACCCCGGCACGAGGGTGCCAATGTGCCCTGCAGCATTCGCCCTAAAATAACGTTATCGTACACGGAGTTCCATAGATTTCATGCGTCCCATTTCCCTTTTGCATGCCTATAAGTACATCGCTCTCCTATTCTTCCTTCTTTTTCTTGCCGCACCCGCCCCGGTGGTCGCGCAATGGGTCCCCCTTAACCCCGTACAAGCCGTCGGCCTCGAGCCGGATGGCGCCCTCCTGGTTCTCCGGTCCGGATTCCTGCGATTTCAGGTCTGCTCGGACTCTATCGTCCACGTCGTCTATTCCGTCGAGCGAGAGGCTCTGCAACATCCCGACTTCCTCGTCACCAAAAAATCCTGGCCTAAATCCGAGTTCTCGCTCGAGACAAACGACCCCAAGCTCATTACGCTCACCACTTCACGCTTGAAAATCGAAATCACACGCGCCGACAGTTCCATCATTTTCTACGACTCAGCCGGCCGCAAGCTCACGCAGGAAAATACGCGCACGCTGACCCCCACCGAAGTGAACGGCGAGAAAACGCTCCACTCCGAGCGTTTTGTCAACATGTGGGACACCCAGGAAGCTTTCTACGGTCTCGGCCAGCACCAGGCGGGCGTTTGGAACTATCGCGGGGAAGCCGTCGACCTCTCGCAGGACAACACCAACATCTCCATTCCCTTTCTTCTTTCAAGCAACGGCTACGGCATCTTCTGGAACAACGGCTCTCGCAGCCGCTTCAACAACCGCTTCGTCCACGCCTTCTATCTGAGTTCCGAAGTTTCCGACTCCATGGACTATTACTTCTTCTACGGTCCCGACTTCGACCACCTCATCGCGGACTATCGAGAACTTACCGGCGCCGCTCCCCTCTTCGGCAGATGGGCCTACGGCTACTGGCAATGCAAAAATCGCTACGACTCCCAGCAAGAACTTCTCGCCATCGCGCAAAAATACCGCGACCTGCACATCCCGCTCGACAATATCGTCCAGGACTGGTTCTGGTGGAACACCATGGGCGAGCCCGTCTTCAACAAAAATTATCCTGACCCCAAAGCCATGGTCGACGGCCTGCACAAAAACAACGTCCATCTTATGATTTCCGTCTGGCCCTATTTCCGTCCCGGCTCGCCCGTCTATGACGACATGGACAAGCGCGGCTTCTTCATCGACCGCACCATCGCGCCAAGTTTCCACCCCGTCGCGCAGGCTCTCTACGACCCTTTCAATCCGGAAGCGCGCAAATACTATTGGAACCTCATGAATGACGCGCTTTTCAAAATCGGCGCCGACGCCTGGTGGCTCGACACCACGGAAGCCGAAACCGAAGGCCGCGAAACAAATATTCTCGTCACCAACAAAGTGAACGGCGGCGAAAATGGCGCGCGATACGCCAACGAATTTCCCCTCATGACCACCACCGCCGTCTACGAAGGCCAGCGCGAAGCGAGCGATAAAAAACGCGTATTCATTCTTTCGCGCTCCACCTATGCCGGCGCCCAGCGCAACGCCGCCGCCACCTGGTCGGGCGACGTCGATCCCAACTGGGAAACATTCCGCCGCCAAATCCCTGCCGGCCTCAACTACTCCGTCTCCGGCCTTCCCTACTGGACCACGGACATCGGCGGCTTCGTCTCCGCAAATCCCGACGATCCCGCCTATCGCGAACTCTACGTTCGCTGGTTCCAGTTCGGCACGTTCTGCCCCATCTTCCGCGCCCACGGCACACGCACCACGAATCAGAATGAAATTTGGTCCTACGGCCGCGACGCACAAAAAATCCTCACGGCGTACGACCAACTCCGCTACCGCCTGATGCCCTACATATATTCTCTCGCCTGGAAAACCACCAACGAGGGCTACACCATCATGCGCCCCCTAGTCATGGACTTCCGCGAAGACGTCCGCGCACAAAATGTCGGTGACCAGTTTCTCTTTGGCCCCGCAATTCTCGTAAGTCCCGTCACCGAACCCGGGGCCGCCACTCGCCGTCTCTATCTGCCAAACGCAAAGTGGTACGACTTCTGGACCGGCGCCGCCGTTCAGGGTGGCCGTACGCTCGATGCTCCCTCTCCGATCGATCGCATGCCTCTCTACGTCCGCGCTGGCTCCATCCTTCCTCTCGGCCCGGACGTCGAATACGCCGCTCAGAAATCCGCGGACCCCGTCGAACTTCGCGTCTATCGCGGCGCGAACGGTGCATTCACTCTCTACGAAGACGAAAACGACACCTACAACTACGAGAAGGGCGCCTACGCCACAATTCCCTTCTCCTGGGACGAAGGCGCGCACACCCTCACCATCGGCGACCGCCTCGGTTCTTACCCTGGCATGCTTGAAAAACGGACCTTCCGCATCGTCTTTGTCGCCAACGATTACGGCACCGGCGGCGGTTTGACCGAAAAAGCGGACAAAACCGTCCAATACTCAGGCCAGAAAATCGCAGTAACGCAATAGCCTAGCCCTTGCTGTCCGGCTCTGTTCTTTTGAATTTCTGCAGGAGCTTGTCTTTCACCAGGTTTGCTTCGTGCTCCATCAGCAGCAGATCCGCCTCGAATTCGTTCGGGAGTCTGTCGATGCGTTCGTGAAGGTCACCCGCTTGCATAAACAACGCCGCTCCGTGCAGCGCCGTCCTCTGCAAATCGGAGACCGGCTTCTGTTTGGCTCCAAGAAACAGCTGCGAGTGAAGTATGGAGTGAACTTCTTCCTTGAGCTCTTCGAGCTTGGGAGTTTCCGGCTTCGGGATGGCCGGCCGGTCAACTCGCGCGGTGGGCAGGGTCAGCGCCGCGCTGACGTCGTCGGCCACACCTTGCCGCAGACCGAGCTGCCCCTTCGGCAGATCGAAACAGTTCACAGCTGTGCTTAGCACCGAGGTATGTTCAAACACGCCATTGATCCGCGTCTCCGGCGGCGTATAGGCGGACACCACAATCGCCGGCACGCGAGCACCAAGCCGGTCAAAATTGAACCCAGTTCCGCCCGGCTTATCCTTTGTGACGACCTTTCCGTCTCCGCTTGGGTTGATGGCAACTTTGCAGCCCTCTGCATCTGGCGGCGGCACATGGTCGTAGCAGCCTCCGTGCTCGTCGAACAGCACTATCAGCAAGGTGCTTTCCCAGTCAGGGCTATTTCGAACCGCCTGATACACCGTCCAGAGCAGCTCCTCGCCGTTGTGCAGGTTCGCCGGCCCATAAAATTCGTAGAAGTTGCACTCCGGGTGCATGTCGTTCTGCGCGCCCCACACCATCGAATCAAAATAGATCGGTTCGATGAACGAGTAGTTCGGCAAACCTCCGGGCGAGCCAGCCGCGGCCAGGAAATCCCTGAAATGCGCGAAGTGTTTCGTCAGCGCATATTTCCAAAGCCGCTTTTGCGTCAAGAGTGTGAAGCTCTCGAGCAACCAGCTCCCGCAGAAAATATTCCAGCTCTTTCCAGCGCCCTCCAGCAAATCGAAGATCGTCGCCGTCTCATTGACAAAGCACAGGCCGCCGCCCCGATTGTTCACGTACCCGGAGGATGTCCCCGCGTGCACAAACGAGCGATTGCAAAACGTCTGCGTAGGTATCGAAGCGAACCAATGATCGAACACTGCATAGTTGTACGCCAGCGCCGAAAGCACCGGCACCGTTTTCGGCGTCAGCGAATCCATGATGGTCGCCGGATCGATCTTCGGATCCCCGGCCACTTCCTTTTGCGCCGCGTAGTTGCGAATAAATCCCTGCATGTCCGGCGCCTCCGGCGGAGCTGGCGGAACCTCTTTCGCAGCGACGAGCGGTACGTCGTACACCTGGCTGTAGACATCCTCGTAAGGCTCGCCGGGGTTCGGCTGCGGGCCTCGCGGATTGTCCGATTTGCCAGCCGGCACGACGCGCCCGTCCGTCGCACGGTTTGAAAGCTTCTTCCCAGATAAACCTTCAAAATTTGGCGGAACTTTGTCGTAGGGAGGATCGTTTTCGGGATCGTACAGCCAGCCCAGCAGATTATCGAACGAGCGGTTCTCCATCATCAGCACGACGACATGTTCGATTTTCTTCAGCGGATTCGTTTCCATCCCCATCGTGGCTATTCCCTCGTATCATCTTCGTTTTCTTCTCGAGACTGTACAGCTTCTCCTGAATTCACGGCATTGTAATTTTTGATTTTACTCGCATTCACATGCCCGACATACTCTCCTAACCTCGTCGGGGGAGCCAGGGGATATCCACAGGCCGGCACTCGATTTGTGTGCCGAGGGTGTGGTACATCCATTGGAAACAAAAGGTCGGTTGAATCTAATTTAAGGGGTGTATGGAGATGAAAAGTACGGCGCGGTACGTTCTGATTGGTCTGGCCCTCCTTTGCGTGTGTATTTGGCCCACACAAGCTCAGCAGACTCTTGGCTCCATCAGTGGCACGGTAGCCGATAGCTCCGGCGGCGTGATCCACGAGGCCACCGTTAAGATCCTCAACCTGGCCACCGGCCTGGAACAAACTGTCACTACAAAGTCTGATGGATCGTTCAATGTTTCCGATCTTCCGATCGGCACATATAGCGTCACCTTCTCTCGCCAAAGTTTCAAGACCGAGGTCCATTCCCAAATCCTCGTTCAGGGCAACCGCACGACCACAGTAAACGGCTCTCTGCAGCCTGGCGAAGTCAATGTCACCGTCACCGTAACGGGAACGCCGCTGATGAACCAGACGGACACTACCAACGGCTACGTTGTCGACCAGCTGACCATTCAGGACACCCCCCTCGGCACCGGCAGCTTCACGCAACTGGCGATTCTGAGTCCCGGGGTTCACGCGGATTTCCTGGGCGGTTCCGGCTCAAACTCCGGTCTCGGCAATCAGGCGATTTTTTCCGACGGGAATCGTGACACCAGCAACAGCTTCTCCTTGAACGGCACCAGCACAAACAACATTTTTAACGGGAACTCTACGAGCCAGGTAGGAGAAAACCGCTTCGTCCTGAACACCGGTGAGAACTTCGGCTCGGGTGGCGAGATTCAGACCAGCACATCGGTTTACGGCGCGATTGGCCAGGCCCTCCCCACTCCGCCTCTGGATGCCGTCCAGGAGATCTCTGTGAATTCGTCGATGTACGACGCAACGCAGGGTAACAATAGCGGTGCGCATATCAATGTGACCACGAAATCAGGCACGAACGCGATCCATGGGTCGGTCTGGGAGCAGTGGCAGAACAGCGATCTGAACGCCACGCCATTCTTCGACAACGCTAATGGTATCCCTAACCCCTTTCTCAATCGAAATCAATTCGGCGCCACAGTCGGCGGCCCCATCAAGAAAGACAAGCTCTTCTTTTTCGGCTCCTATCAGGGCGTTCGCATTTCCGATGGAGGAGCTTCCCAGAAGGACGTTACTGTGCCGTTCGGGCTTACCAATGATCGGAGCGCCCAGGGCATCGTGAACGCAATCGACACGACCTATTGCAACGTCTCTAAGCCGCCCACGGCATGTCCCAATCTCATCCAGACTAGCCAGATCAATACCGCGGCGATGGATTTGCTGAACGCGAAACTTCCGAACGGACAGTTTCTGATTCCGAACCCCGGCGCACAATTTAAGACCCTTCAGGACGCTGTGCACGCTGGCTTCGACGCTGTCGTGCAGGGCCCCAATTCGATTTCCAGCGTCAATCAAGCCATCGGCAGCATTGATTACGTTTTGAACAGTAAAGACCGTTTGTCAGCCAAGTATTATTTTCAGAACGATCCTACCAACAATCCGTTTGGCGCGGTCGGTTCGCTGCTCGGCTTCCCGCAGCAACTCGCTGCCGGCAGCCAGGTCGTTACCCTTACCAACACCTTCATACTTTCGCCCAACCTCACTTGGGAGCAGCACGGCGGCTTCACTCGTCTGCGAGCCTACGCGAATACCCAACAGGGGTTCACGCCGAGTAACGAAGGCATAAGTCTTCTCGGCTCGGCGACCTTCCCGCAGTTCGACATCAGCTCCGCAGATCCGAACATCAGCAAAAGCCTGGAGTATGGTCCAAGCACGAGCTTTGGTAATGCCGGTTTATTCCAGAATCAGTGGGGTGGCGGCTCGACTCTGAACTGGGTCAAAGGCAAGCACTTGATCGCCTTCGGGGGACAGTTTGACCACACGCAGCTGAACATTATCAACAACAACACCAACACGGATACCGTCAACTTTGCCAGCTTCCTGACGTTCGTGGAAGGCAGCGTGCGCTCCGGAGATGAGTTCTCCGGCTCGGCCGACCGCTACTACAGGTCGGACACCGCTGGTCTTTTCGTCAACGACAACTACAAGATCCTCAGCAATCTGACCATCACCGGCGGCTTGCGCTGGGACTTCGATGGGCCTCTCTCGGAGAAGTATGGCCGGTTGACCGGCTTCGATCCCAGTCTCTATTCCTTCGATTTGGCCACAGATACCATCACTGGCTCTGGTTTGGTGATTGCCGGAAATAACCCGACCGCCGCCACGCCCGGCGCCAGCGATTCTTTGATGAAAAATCATCAGTGGGGCTTTGCGCCGCGTATCGGCGTCGCCTGGTCGCCATTTAAGAAAGTGACGCTGCGAGCGGGTTACGGCATATATTTTGATCGCGGCGAACTCTTCAGCTACTTCTCTCCAAGCGCAGGCTCTGGCTTTAACGGCCCCTTTGGCGTGACCCTCGCGCCTCCCTTCGTCCAACCGGTTGCTACGGCCAAGGGAGCAAACCTTTCAGATCCGTTCGGCACGGTCGCGCCCCCGCCACCGACACAAACTGGTGCCGCTTTCCTCGCTTCCTTACCGAATCTGGCGCAAACCGAATCGGGAAAGTTTCCGGCGGGAAATCTATTCGGACCCTTCCTGTTTGGCGGCTATGACATTTTCAACAAGCTGCCTTATACCCAGAATTGGACCTTCGACATTCAATACCAGGCCTTTAACAGTTGGCTCTTCGAGATTGCCTATGTCGGCAACCATGGCACTCACGAAATTCTGCCCATTCCATTCAACCAACCTCAAATTGCCACGGCCGCGAACCCGGTCAACGGCCAGACCACTTCCTACGGCGGTACCAGCCCGCTAGATCTCGATAACGAGCCCATCTCCACGAGCGAATTTTCCGGCAACGCACCCGTGCGCGTGCCCTTTCCAGGCTATGACATGAATTCGGTGCTCTACGAGGCTGAGGGCATCTCCAACTACCACGCTCTACAGGTGCAGGTACACAAGCGCCTATCCAACGGGTTCCAATTCACCGCCTCGTATACCTGGTCGCACTCTCTCGACGATCAAAGCGGTGAGGGCCTGTTCGTCACGGGAAACAACCCGATCACTCCGCGAGCCAACTATGCTTCGTCGGACTTCGACCAAACGCACGTATTCCTGGTGAACTACAGCTATACCTTTCCCAATCTCGTTAAGAACAAGGCTTTGGGTTACGCACTCAATGGCTGGGTCCTCGGTGGCCAGACCGTGGCCGAAAGTGGCCAGCCATACAGCGTCTATGACTTTACCGGTTCCGTGGGCAGCTTGTACTTTGGCACCGATGATGAGATTGGAAACCCTATCGTTCCGCTCAAATCAGGTGTCACCGCTGCTCAAGCGCAACTTCAGGGCACGCTCGGCGTCAATCCGGGCAGCCCCGTACTCAATGCCGCGGATTTTGCGCCGCAGTTTGTCGCACCTGGCACGAACGGCGTACCTCTCTGCGACGCATCCGGGTGCGACCAGTTCGAGTCGCTCTACGGAAACACTGGCCGCAATATCTTCCGAGGTCCTTTCCAGGTGCGCTTCGATATGAGCCTGGCCAAGGAGTTCCCCATCAAGGAGCGTTTCCGCCTGCGTTTTGAGTTCGACGCGTTCAATATGTTCAATCACCCCGATTTCGACGCACCGAACAACGACGTGGACTTTTTCCCCAACTTCGAGGGCCCGCCTTCGATCCCGCCTACGGGCAGCTTGGGCGTGATTCAACATACTGTTGGCAGCCCGCGGTTCTTGCAGTTGGGATTGCACCTGAGCTTCTAAAACGGCTGCATCTTATGGGGTCGGGCGAGGACTGGCGGTTCCGTCCTTGCCCGCCTGACTTTTTTCGAGGTGTATAATCACAAACTAGTCTGATGTAATCCTGACACAACCTTTCGACGCATACCGCCTTCCATGATCGATGGGGGTGTGGCATGAAACTCTCGCGTGCAAGCCTTCCAATCGCCCTTGCTCCATTTCTTACAGCAGTGCTGCTCCGGGCAAGACGGCGCGCCGCCGCAGTCTGCCCAGACTTTGCCTTCGTCAGAGCGCTGCGAGTTCCAGCAATCCTGTTGAGGATTCCTAGCTCCTGATCGCGATTGACCAAAGAAGTTCTTCGTTGGATTTTCGCTTATCCGAGTCGGCTGCGTACCTGCGGTTCATAGATTACTCACCGATATTCATAAATAAAGATAAAACAAAGGTTGTGCTTGACGCGCTCGCTCGGCGGAGCTAGGCTCGCCGCAACTGGTCGGGGGCCTTCATGAGCTATTCCCACGGAGGGGCCCGGAAGTTGGTAGAGGCGCGGGCTCAAGCGCGAGTTCAAGCGCGAGCCGCGGGCTGCGCGCGCTTGCGCATTTCACAGGCGTGTCTGTATTTCGTGCGATTATTTCTGCTGATGGCGCCTTCCGCTTTCCTTGCACTCCAAGCTTGCTCTCAAGACAATGGAAGCGCGGAACACGAGTTTCACGGTAAGGGATCGGAAATTACGGTGACCGTGCACGACAGCTCGGGAGAGCCGATTTCCACAGCGGCAATGGTGAAACTCTATAGGGATGGATCCATTCCAAGCGGACAAGGCGAAACTTCGCGAGGGCACGCCATATTTGTGGTGAACAGTCTTGGTGAGTACACCGTGATTGTGAAAGCCGCCGGATTTGCGGACGCACAAAAGGAAGTTTCCATCATTGTAGCCGGGAGAGAGCAGGTGGATGTTTATCTGCGGCGAAGCTCGGCTGCGGGAAATATTGGGGGAGTGCCGGGAAGACCATTGCTCGCGCCGAAAGCGAAGGAAGCGCTCGATAAGGGGTTGCAGGCGCTAAGCGCCGACAAGATGCGGGAGGCAGAGAAATTCGTGGACGAGGCCATGCGGCTGGCACCGGGGCATCCGGATGTGTTGTACGTGCAAGGCGTGCTGTACCTGAGACAACGCAATTGGGCGCAGGCGCAGGACGCGCTGAATAAGGCCACGCAAGTTGACCCAAATCATGCGCGGGCTTTTGCGGCGCTGGGAATGGCGCTCTGCGATCAGGAGAAATACGACGCGGCGATCGAGCCGCTTGAGAAGTCGCTGCAACTGGATGCCGCCGGTACCTGGGAGACACGCTGGACGCTGGCAAAGGCGTATTACCGCCAGGAAAAATATGACCGGGCGCTGAAAATGTCGCAGGAAGCGCTGGCCGAATCGAACGGCAAGGCGCCCGAGATTGGACTGCTGGTTGCACAATCGCTTACAGCCGTGGGGCGGTATGAGGATGCCGCGCAGGTCTTGCGCGAATTTTTGAAGGACCACGCGGATCGACGGGAAGCGTCTACGGCGCGGCGTTGGTTGGAAGCGCTAACCACCAGCGCGAAAATCCGGGTCAACTAGAAATCGTATTGGTTCCTGACCAACGGCTTCCCCTCCGAGACGCCTCAACGCGCAGAAATCCGCGAGCTTGTCCGCTCCCTCACAGTGCACAGAGTTCCTGACTCAATTGCCCGCAGTGGCGTAGCGGCGAAAGAACGAGTCATTGTTCCACCGTGGACGCGTGTCTGAGTTCGTGGTGTCCACGAGAAGGCGCAGAACGATTTCTTCAAACAGGGCGGCGCCCTGCAAATCGACCGGCTGGTTTAGGTCGTCCGATGGCGCGTGATAACGCGTGCTCAGCCACGTCTCGAATATCTTGTCCTCGGGCGAACCTGGTTCGGCCCAGACGCTCATCATCACGGACGGCACTCCGTGGAGGATAAAATTGTATTGATCGCTGCGGATAAAAATATTGCGGAGAGGCATGGGGTCCGGAATGGCATGAACGCCGACCGATTTCGCTATCGCGGTGGCCCGGGCGCCCAGAGTGGACTCGTCGATTCCAAGCACGAGCAGCGTCTTGAGAGGCACGATCGGAAGAAACATGTCCGTGTTGATGTCCGCTACGATGGAGTGAATGTCCACTGTGGGATGCGCTGCGAAATAGCGCGACCCCAGCAAACCCTTTTCTTCCGCAGTGACAAAAACAAAAAGGACCGAGCGCCGCAGTTTTTCCGGGTGGGCTTTCAACTGAGCGGCGATGTCTATCAACAGGGCGCTGCCGGAGCCGTTGTCCATCGCGCCGTTGTAGATTTTGTCTCCGTTGATGGGAGCCCCTATGCCAATGTGATCGATGTGGGCCGAAAGAACCACATATTCGTTCTTCAGGGAGGGATCAGAGCCAGACAACTTGGCTATGATGTTGTCCGATTCGATTGTCTTGCTATCAATCGCGGCATGCGCTTTTAGCGAGACGGCCAGGGGGAAGCGCGGGAGTGGCTTGCGATCTTTGGCCAGTGCCGCCAGCTCGGCAAACGTGTGCCCCGAACCTTCAAAGAGCTTCTCCGCATGCTCCGGGTTGAACCCAAGGACGACTTTGGTGCCCGCGAAATCCTGCATCTTTGGGTCGGCAAGTTGCATCGCAGGCGCAGTGCGATTCAGCGAGATGCGAGTCCACGGAAGGTCCATCGCAGCGGGATTGAAGATGCGAATCACACCGACGGCTCCCGCCGCTCGTAGAGCTTTTCCCCGTTCCGCCCCCGTCTGGGAATGTGCCGAAAGCGGCGCGGGGAGGTCCGCCGGCGAACCGCCGATGTAGACGACCACCTTCCCTTTCAGGTCGAGGCCTGCGTAGTCGTCGTCGTTTTTCTCGGGTACTTTCAGACCGTAACCGATAAACACGAGAGGCGCTGCAACTCCCGTCGAAGGCATGTCGACGGCGGTCGAAAAGTAGGCGTCCTCACCCAGAACGATAGGCACCATATTCCCGTCGTGAACCAGGGCGGCAAAGGACTTCGTTTCATCAACCTGGCGTTGATCGAATTTCACGGTCTGATAGAAGCCTTTCTCGCCGGCAGGCTCGAGGCCGGACTTCTTCAATTGCTCGATGGTGTACGCTTCCGCTCTGCGCAAACCGTCGCTTCCAGTTTCGCGGCCTTCCATATTGTCGTCCGCCAGCACCTTCACGTAGCTCCACCAGGAGGAACCGTCGAATCGGGTGGTTGACGTTTGCTCGGCCCCAGCTGTCAGGGCCAGAGTGAGCGCGCCTATCAGAACGAACTTTCGATCGAGCATCGAGAATGAACTCCTTTAGTCGTCGAGAGATACAAGACTCTACTCTGTTCTTGGGTAGCAAGAAAGGGTGTGTGCCTTGATTCGCTTGGACTTCCGCCCTTAGGATGGTCCGCGATGAATCGTATTCTCGTCATTGGAGGGACCGGCACCGTTGGCAGTCAGGTCCTCTCTCAGTTGGCGGCCACTGGCGCGCAAGTTCGTGCAATGGTCCGTGACCCGGGCGCGGCTCGTTTGCCGCCGCAGGTTGCGGTGGTGCGCGGGGACCTCACTCTCCCCGAAACTCTTAATTCCTGCCTCGATGGTATCGACGTGGTGTTCCTGGTGTGGACAGCCCCGGCGGCCGCTGTTGCCCCCGCTTTGGAGCGGATCGCAAAGCACGCACGGCGCATCGTCTTCCTCTCGGCTCCGATCAAAACGGCGCATCCGCTCTTCCAAGAGCCCAATCCGCTCAGAGCGATGGTCGAACAAATCGAGAGTTTGATCGAGACCTCGGGACTAGAGTGGACGTTCCTACGGCCTGGAATGTACGCCGCAAACGCCCTGAACTGGTGGGCGCCGCAGATTCGCGCGGGCGATGCCGTGCGCTGGCCGCATCTCGCCGTTCCTACAGCGCCGATAGACGAGCGTGATATCGCCGCAGTCGCGGTCCGCGCGTTGTGCGAGGAGGGACACGCCGGAGCGGAATATGTCTTGACCGGACCTCAATCGCTGAGCCAATTCGACCAGGTGTCGACGATCGGCCGCGTGATCGGTCGCTCGATGCGCATCGAAGAGATCTCGCCAGACGAAGCGCGTCAGGAACTGCTCAACATCATGCCTGCGGGCGCCGTGAGTATGCTGCTCAATGCATGGGCAGCCGCCAGCGGGCAGCCCGCGTTCGTCACATCGACGGTTCGAGACATCACGCGAATGCCGGCGCGTGCCTTTGCGGATTGGGTGACGGATCATGCTGCCGAGTTTCGAGCGTGATCTCGAACTTGGAAGATACGGCAGACCGACTATTGCGGCCAGGCTCTCAATGGGCGGCCAGCGTCGCCGAGAACGGTTTCGCCTCGCGAATTCCTCCACCCTCCACAATCGTATAAATGGAATCGGCGGCAACGTTTTCTAGCATCTCGACTTTGCCGCCGGGCCAGCGGACCTCCACCGAATCGATTTTTGTAGATTTGCCGAGGCCGAAGTGGAGGCGGAGATCGTTTTGGGAGAGGTAGCTGTTGCCGCCGCGGACCTCGGCCATTTGGCGAACGCCGGCGGCGTGGATCGTGACGCGGGCGCCGATGGCGGCGCGATTGCTTTTTGTGCCGATTAGTCTGAAGAGAACGCGGTGATTGGGGGCCGTGTTCTGGTTGAGGAGCAGAGTGGGAGGTTCGCCGACGTTGATGAGGACTACGTCGATGTTGCCGGTGTTGAAGACGTCGCCAAATGCGGCGCCGCGGCGGGATTTTAGCGGGAGATCGGTCAGCCCGGCTTCCTTGCTGACTTCATCGAAGGTGCCGTCGCGGTTGTTGCGCTCGAGAAAAATCGGTTGGCGGTAGTGCGGACTGTTTTCCAGCGAATCGATTTGGGGATAGACGTGGCCGCAGGCAATCAGGAGATCGAGCCAGCCGGTATTGGCCATGTCGAAAAAGCTGGTGCCCCAGCAAACGTCCTGATAGCTCGGGCGTCCAAGACCAGAGGGCCAGCTTACATCCTCGAAGCCATTGGCGCCGGTGTTGCGCCAGAGCGCTTTGGGCTGCTCCTGGAACGTAGTGATGAAAAGGCTCGAGCGGCCGGAGTGGTCGTAGTCGCCGAAATCGATGCCCATGTTGCCGAGTTGCGTGCCGTCGCCGCTGAGGGAAATTCCGGAGAGCATGCCGACTTCAGAAAACGTGCCGTTGTGATTGTTGTGGTAGAGGTAGTTGGGGACGGAGTCGTTGGCGACGACGAGATCGGGCCAGCCGTCATTGTCATAATCGGACCACATGACGCCGAGACCGTAGTAGCCGATTTGGTTCTGGACGCCAGCTTTCACGGAGACTTCTTCGAACGTGCCGTCGCCGCGATTGTGGTAGAGGAGGTCGCTCTCGCCTTGGAGGCCCCAAGGACCGCATTGCACTTGTAGTCCTTTGTACAGGCAGAATTTGTTGCTGCCGGGGGCGGGCATGCCGGCGAGATCCACGTGGACGTATCGGGAAACGAAGAGGTCGACGTTACCATCGCGATCGTAATCACCCCAGGCTGCGCCGGTGCTGAAGCCGCCACCGCGAACCCCGGCTTTTTCGGTAACGTCTTCAAACTTGCAGTTGCCGAGATTGTGGTAAAGGACGTTGCCGCCGTAGCCGGTGACGAAGAGGTCGAGCTTGCCGTCGTTGTCGTAGTCGGCGACGGCGACGCCCATGCCCCAGCCGAGGCGGGCGAGGCCGGCTTGCTTGGTGATGTCCTTGAAGGTGCCGTCGGGCTCTTGATGATAGAGCGTGACCATGGGATCGCCGCCGTTTTGGTAGCGGTCGACGGTGGACCCGTTGACGGTGACGATGTCGAGGCGCCCGTCGTCATCGCAATCGAAGAGGCCTGCGCCGCCGCTCATGGATTCGATGATGTATCGCTTTTCGCCGGAGGAGGTGTGGGAGACGGTGAGCCCCACAGATTGGGCGATGTCTTTGAATTTGGGAATGGGAGGAAAACCGGGGCGATCGACTTTTGGCTTCGGGAGTTTTGCGGAAGGCGGAAGAGGGACGGAGGTGCTTTGCGCTTGAAGCGGCTGCGGGGATGCGGAACTTAGAAGCAAGAGCACGGAAAGGATAGGTAGAGGGGAGGGGCGAGAGAGGTGATCGAGCATTCGACTCATTCTAACGCAAGGGACCCTTGCCGTGAGCGAATGTGCGAGGCCGCGGAGAGAGCGGATTGGGACCGCTCCCTGCTATACTCGCGGCACTATGGAAGACCGCGCTTCTCAGCAGGAAGCGGTCCAGTGGGTGCAGCAGTGCGATTCGAGCGCTGCGGGAAATAGTCGAGGGCGTTTCAATGACACCGACGCAGAAGAAGCAGACCGGGGCACGTCGAGAGAACAAGAAAATTACGTTGAAGACGGTGGCAAAACATCTGGGGCTAGCGGCGGGAACGGTTTCCGCGACGCTGAATAATTCTCCGGCAGCGCGGTCGATCCCCGAACGAACCAAACAACGCATCCTTGCGGCAGCACAGGAACTGAATTACCGGCCGGACTTTTTTGCGCGGACCTTGCGCATGAGGCGCACCTTCACGGTCGGAGTGATCGCGGAAGAGATTGGCGATGCTTACGGATCGCAAGTCATCAGCGGAGTCGAGAAATATCTGACGCAAAAAAACTATCTGTTCCTGACCGTAGTTCACCGACACGACCTCAAGCAACTGCAGAAATATTGGCAAATGCTTGTCGAGAGAGGTGTGGAAGGCATCATCACAGTCGACACCGACATGCTGGAAGAGGCCCCCTTACCGACGGTGGCGGTGGCAGGTCACCGACCCGTGGCTGGGGTGACGAATATTGTGCTGGATCACAAGCGCGCGGCGAAATTTGCTCTGGAACATCTGAAAAGCCAGGGGCATGAGGAGATTGCGTTTCTGAAGGGACAGGTGTTTAGCTCGGACTCTGAAGACCGCTGGAAGGCGATCACCGAAGTTGCGGCGGAGCTGAATATCAGGATTCGGCCTGAGCTGACCCTGCGTATTGAGAGTGCGGCGTCTACCCCGGAAGTGGGTTTCCCCGTAACGAAGGAACTGTTGGCGCGAAAGCAGCACTTTACTGCGCTCTTTGCCTACAACGACAATTCGGCGATTGGAGCGATTTGGGCGCTGAAAGAAGCAGGATTGCGAGTGCCCGAGGATGTATCCGTCGTGGGATTCGATGATATTCCGGTCGCTGCGTTCGCCAACCCCGCGCTTACGACGGTGCGGCAGCCGCTCGTTCGGATGGGTGAGATCGCGGCGCAAACCCTGGTCAGTCAGATCGAGGAACGCGCGGAATATGTTCCGGAGATTGCGATTGAGCCGGAGTTTGTTGTGCGCGGTTCAACTGGACGCGTAGCACGGCCCCAGGCGATGAGTTCCAGAAGCTGAGAGGACCGACGGCGCTTCACACCCTTTTCCTGCCGTTCCTATTCCCTGTTCTTAGCCACTCTTCACAGCTTGGCAAGAAATTCGCTTAGAAGCATGTGGAAATGATGAACGCCGTTTTCGCGTTTGACGGAGTAACGGCCGCGATCGTAGGTCGCAGAGTTTAGTCCTCGCTGAACAGTTCGGCAGAGCTCAATGTCTTCCTGCTGGACTTCATCGCTGAACGCGACGGCGCGTTGGATCCGCTGGCGAACCTCTTCGGAATGTGGATCGTGGAAAAACCACTCGAAGATGGTTAGCGTTTTGTCGTGGGAAAGCGGGACGATCAGATTGGTGGAAAGATTGTCCGGATAAACGTTGAGCATGAGATTGGGGAAAATCCAGAAATACAGGGCTTCCTGAAGGCCGCCGCCGGGTGGGTAGAATCGCTCGCTGGCGTCTCCCGGCTTCATCGCGCGAATGGGAGCGAACTGCTGGGAATAGTAGCGGTAGGTGTCGGTGCGATATTGCGCGTAATCGATTTCGCGCATTAGGCCGGGGTGCGCGACGGGAATGTGGTAGCCCTCGAGATAGTTGTCGACATAAACCTTCCAGTTGCAGTCGATGATGTAGTCGCGGCGCTCGACGGGTTGCAAGCCATCGAAACGGAAACCTCGAGCTTGCTCGGGAATCCCGCCCAGAAACGCGGAGAGCGGCTCGGCGTTTTGATCGAAATTGACAAAGATGAGTTGTTCCCAGGTTTCCAGGCGCAGAGGCACCATGCCCATGGTGCTGCGGTCGAAGAATTCGACGCCCTCGACGTCGGGAGTACCGATGAGGCGGCCATCGAGCGTGTACGTCCAGCCGTGATAGCCACATCGGAGAACATTTTTGCAGCCGCTGCCTTGGGCGATGGGGCCGGCGCGGTGACGGCAGACGTTGCTGAAGGCGCGGAGCGTGGATTGCTTGTCGCGGACTACGACAACGGGTTCGCCGACGACATCGACGGTAAAGAAAGTTTCGGGATCGGCGATGGTGCGTTCTGTGCCGCTTTTTCCGCCACTTTCGCCACAAGGAGTGTTGAGCGTGCCGACGAGCTGCCAGGTACGGCGGAAGATGCGGGCTTTTTCTGCGTCGAGGATTGCGGGGTCGGTGTAGAACTTCGAGGCGAGCGTGTGAGCGGACTCGATTTGTTCGTGGACGTCGAGCTTGATGGGTTGAGTGGTCATGAAAAAAGGAGTGCGCAGACTCGAGTCTCGGCTACCTAGAACTTGCGGGTTTCCTGGCGAGACCATCGCTCGACTACGATTTTAGACTCGGTATAGAACTCGACGGCGTCGCGGCCTTGGCCGTGAAGGATGCCGAAGAAACTTTCTTTCCAGCCGCTGAAGGGGAAATAGGCCATGGGAGCGGCTACGCCTATATTGATGCCGATGTTTCCGGCAGGAGCTTCGTAGCGAAAGCGGCGAGCGGCGGCGCCGTTGGTGGTGAAGAGGGAGGCTTGATTGCCGTAGGGACTGCGGCGGAGAAAGTCCATGGCTTCGTCCATCGAGTTGGCGTGGATGAGGCTGAGGACGGGGCCGAAGATTTCCGTATTGGCGAGCTGGCTTGACGCGGGCAGGCCATCGAGGACCGTGGGTGTGAGGAAGCTGCCGGATTCGTGATTGGGGATTTTGGTGTTGCGTCCGTCGAGGATGGCTTTGGCGCCTTCGCCGACCCCTGCGGAGATGAGGGATTCGATGCGCTTTTTGCTATCGCCCGAAATAACCGGGCCCATCTGGACACCGGATTCGAGACCGTTGCCCACTTTGAGAGTTGAAGCGGAACGGGCGATGGAGTCGCGGAACGATTTTTGCGCTTCACCAATAGTGATGGCTACCGAAACGGCGAGGCAGCGTTGGCCGGCGCAGCCGAACGCGCTGTCGCTGATGATTTGCGTGGCGAGTTCCATGTCGGCGTCAGGAAGGACGATGACGTGGTTTTTTGCACCGCCCTGGCATTGCATGCGTTTGCCGCTGGCGGCTGAGCGTGTATAGACGTGCTTGGCGACGGGAGTGGAGCCGACGAAGCTGATGGCCCGGACTAGCGGATGATCGCAGAGCGCGTTGACGACATCTTTGCCGCCGTTGACGAGATTTACCACCCCTTTGGGGAGGCCTGTTTTTTCAAGGAGCTCGAAGGCGCGGATCATGCTGAGAGGGACGCGCTCGGAAGGCTTCAGGACGAAGGTATTGCCACAAGCGATGGCGTAGGGAAGAAACCAGTAGGAAATCATCGCAGGGAAATTGAACGGTACGATGGCGGCGACGACGCCGAGCGGCTGGCGGATCTGCATTTCATCCACACCGGGCGTGACGTCTTCCAGATTGTACCCCTGCATCATCATGGGGATGCCGCAGGCGACTTCGACATTTTCTATGCCACGGCGCAGCTCGGCTTTGGCCTCGGCAAAGGTCTTGCCATTTTCAAGAGTGATGAGGCGGGAGAGTTCGTCGAGGTGCTCTTCGAGAAGATTTTTTAGCTTGAAGAGATATTGCACACGCTCGCCGGGAGGAGTGCGGCGCCACGAGGGGAAAGCATCGGCCGCAGCCTGGACAGCGGCATTCACGTCGGCGGGCGAGGACATGGGAGTGCGAGCAAGAAGTTCGGTGGTGGCGGGATTGCTGACCTCGAAGAATTCCGTCGATGAGGGGCGGTGCCATCCGCCGTTGATGTAGTTTTGCAGCTCGTGGACTTGAGTACTTACGGCACCGCTCATGACTTGCTCCTTGGCCCTGGCATTGGAAAGACGCTGCCGAGGACGCCAGTTCTGAGAATCTTTGCGTCCTGTTAGTTTACCAAAGAACTGTAAGGCTGAGCGGCAAAGGGCGGTCGCGGCCGACCGCCGAACTTGCCCTACGAGGAAGCCGGCCGGGAAGCGATCGCTTCGGCGAGCGCAGACAGGACCCACGCCCAGCCATCCTTGTGTTGACGCCCCATGTCGTCATCCGGCACGCCCGAATGGCGAAGCGTGACCTCGGTCTGTTCTCCTCGCGGTTCCAGCGTCAACAGAACGATGGATTCCCTGCCTTTGGTGGCCTCCGACATCCAGGTGTACTCGACCAAGCGAGGCCGGTCGATTTGAAGGAAGCGGCCATAATGGGGCCAAGTCCGGCCTTGATGCTTCACGGCCAGATAGAAAAGACCGTCTACGACTGGATTCAGGATGACACGGTCAGAGCCGAACCACGGTCCGCCGGGGCTCTTTGGATCGATCCAGACATCGAAGACTTTTTCGGGGGAGGCGGGAATGGTTCGGGCCAGGGTGACTTCCGTAATCTTCATCGCGGTTTCTCCTTGTGTGAGGTGAAGTATTCTTCGAGCCGATCAAGGCGCACATTCCAAAACTGCTCGTATTCGAGAGTCCACCACGCTACCTCATATTTCGGGACGATTCAGCTTGTCCATCTATCCTTGCAAGTCCCTACCGTTTACCGGCGGGGATCAGAAGGGCGCCCGTCTGTTTTCCCTGGCGTCGCGATAGACGCGGTACGCGAGCCACGCGACGGTGGCGAGCATGCCCAGCCAACCTAGGACGCGCATGGTATGGCCGATTTGTTGGTCCCTAAGGAGGATGTCCCACTGCGTGAAGAGAATGGTCCAGTCGCTATCCTCAGAGCCTACCAGCGGCAATGCCGACGTGCGGGCATCGGCCATGTAGGTGCCGATGTAGAGGAAATTTTCGAAAAACCAGAAGCTGCAGAAGGCTACGGCGATGGTTTCGCGCTTCCACCAGAAGAAGGAGGCGCAGAGCAGGGGGACAATAAGCTCGCCGAGCGTGCCTCCGAGAATCCTGATGGTGTAGCCGAACCAACTGAAGAAGAAGTGGCCACCCTCATGAATCATGAGATTGGCATAGTCGATGAAGAGAAAACCAGTGCGGTCAGCGGCGGCGTAAAGAAGGAAAAGAAAATAGAATACAAGCCAAGCGATGCCAAAGACGCGGAAGACGGGCTTCCAATCGGGGAAATCGCCGCCGAAGAGGGACATGGGAGCAGGCTAGCAAGCAATGTCGGGGGACAAAAGAGGGTCGCGTCGCGGGGTTTCCTGGGGCGAGAGGGGAATGGTGGTTCGTTCGTCGTACTTTGTGATCCGTCTTTCCTGAAACAGCGAGCCGGAGAGAAACGGTGCGGCCAATGCGTGCAGTGGGAACGGGAGGGGGCAACCTGACGATGCGGCTTCGGGCGGCGTGGGATGCGCCTAGCGCGGGAGAGAAGCGAGTGCTTCGTAGGCCGCGCCGAGCAGCGGCGCCGATTCATTGAGTACGACAGAGACGGGAATATTGCTCAGGAGGCTTTCGAATTTCCATTTGTCGCGAAAGGCTTCGAAGAAGGTGCCGTCTTTGATTTTTTCTATGATTTTGACCGCGATGCCGCCGGCAACATAGACGCCACCGAGCGCGAGAACTTTAAGAGCGAGGTTGCCGGCTTCTGCGCCATAGATGGCGGTCCAGAGATCCAAAGTGTCGGCGCAAACGGGGCACTCTTTGGAAAGCCCAAGCCTGGTGATTTCAGGGGCGGGATCCATACCGGGATCCTCAAAGGAATGATGTATGACGCTCGGATTGAGGAATTCGTGGAGTGTGCGGAAGCCGCGGCCTGAGAGGATGAGCTCCCAGCTGACTTGCGGATAGCGGCGACGCATGTAACGCAGCAGTTCGATCTGCTGCTCGGTGTGCGGCGCGAAGTCGGAATGGCCGCCTTCGGAGGGCACAACGCGGTAGCGAGCGCCGTCCCAGACTAGAATGGATTGGCCAAGCCCAGTGCCGGCAGCAAGCAGAGCGCGCGTTCCGCCGTGTTCGGGCTGGCCGGGATTCAGGATGCAATATTCCTCGGGCGCGAGATACTCGATGCTGTGCCCCGTCGCGCCCAAATCGTTCATCAGCACCACGTCAGGGAGATTCAGTTCGCTTGCCAGTACAGCGGCGTCAACGGTCCAAGGCAGATTCGTGGCACGCACTTGATTATTGATGACAGGGCCAGCCACGCCAAAGCCGGCGGCGCGCACGCGTTCTGTGGTCAGATGAGGTGCGGCCTGCAGTGAGAATTCGCGAACGATCAGGTCGAACTGCGCAAAGTCCTTGCTTGCAAAGCGCTGCTTGAAGACGGAAGTGAGCATGCCGGCTTTTTCCGAGAACAGCGCAAGATTGCATTTTGTGCCGCCAACGTCGCCCGCAAGAATCACCTATTCCCCCCGTCATGCTGCTGTTCGTTACCGGTAGCGTGGCTCAAAATCACGGATTGAGCCAACGCCTGCCGTCACGTTCGAGCAAGAGATCCGATTCGCGCGGGCCCCAGCTCCCTGTGGGATACTCTGGAACTTTGGCGCTTTTTGCAGCGCTCCAGACATCAAGAATGGGATCGACGAGGGACCACGCGGCTTCGACGTTGTCGCCGCGATCAAAAAGCGTGGCGTCGCCCCGCAGGCAATCGTTGACGAGCGTGGCGTAGGCGCTCCGCGATGCCTCGCCAAACCCCTCCTTGTAGCTGAAGTTCATGTTTACGTTTCCGATGCGCATCTCCGTTCCTGGGCGCTTGGCTCCGAAGGAAACGGAGATGCCTTCTTCCGGCTGGATGTTCAGAATGAGGCGGTTCGGCTCGATGGCTCGATCGCGGAAGACGATGTGCGGCGCACACTTGAACTGAATCATGATCTCCGTGCTGCGCGTCGCCAGGCGCTTCCCCGTGCGCAAGTAAAAGGGGACGCCGGCCCAGCGCCAATTGTCGATCAACAAGCAGGCCGCGACAAACGTTTCCGTGCGAGAGGTCTGGCTAACTCCCGGTTCCTCGCGATATCCCGGCAAGTGCTTGCCATCCAGCTGGCCCGGCGCATATTGCCCGCGCACCACGGACTGCGCGACCATTTCCAGATTAAACGGGCGGATGGATTGGAGAACCTTGAGCTTTTCATTTTGGACAGAGGTGGCATCGAAGGATGCAGGCGGCTCGACTGCGACCAGCGAAGTGAGCTGCAGCACGTGGCTTTGGATCATGTCGCGCAGCGCGCCGGTAGTCTCGTAGAACCCGCCGCGCCGCTCGACTCCCAGCGTTTCGGCCGCAGTGATCTGAACGCAGTCGACGTAGTTGCGGTTCCACAAAGGCTCGAAAATGCCGTTGCTGAAACGGAGAACGAGCAAATTCTGGACGGTGTCCTTGCCGAGATAGTGATCGATTCGGTAGACCTGCTTTTCCTCAAAGACATCGAGGACGGTCTTGTTGAGTTCCTTGGCCGTGGCCAGGTCGCGGCCAAAGGGCTTCTCAATAATGATGCGCACCCAGGAGTTCGGCGAGGAGGGACGCGCAAGGCCGGCGCGGCCGAGTTGTTCGACGATGTGAGGATAGACTTCCGGCGGCGTGGAAAGGTAAAAGAGGCGGTTGCCACCCAGCTTTTTGTCGGCTTCGAGCTGGATCAGCCGCTTGGCAAGTTGCTCGTAGGCCTGCGGATCAGAGTAATCGCCCGAGAGGTAGTAGAGCGCGGAAGCAAATGCGTCCCATTGCTTCGGGTCGACCGGGCCGATTTCGGACATGGTCTTTGCCGCGTCGCCGGCGGTAGCGCGAAAGTTCTCGTCGCTCATGGGCGTGCGGGCGAAACCCACGATGACGTAGCGGGAGCCGAGGGAATTGTGGTTCGCCAGGTCGAACATCGCGGGAATGACTTTGCGCTTGGCCAAATCGCCCGACGCGCCAAATAACACCACTGCGCAAGGTTCCGCCGCGCCGCCGTAAAGACTTCCAGTTCGTTTGGTATCCTCAGCCATTGGTCGCCTCAGCCCGCTGGCGCGCCTGGCGCGCCAGAAAATCGGTGCAGGAAACTATACCTCAACGCCATAATTTCGCAGCTCAGAACGCAGTTGTTCCGGATTTTGATGGTGAATCACGGTAAACCCCAAACGGCGCGGGCTTTCGAGATTGAGCGGCCGGTCGTCGATGAAGACGCATTGCTCCGGCGGGCGTTGCGTAACTTCGAGGGCAACGCGGAAGATGGTTTCTTCAGGCTTGCGTGAACGAACATAGCAGGAGCTGAAGAAGACCAGAAAATCGCGGCGAAGATTAAAAGCCTCGATGCGGTACTGATTGAGCTCGAAGGGCTCGTTGTTGATGGAGCCGATGAAGTATTTTCCTGTGCGGGCGGCATCGGCGAGGACCGCGCGGGTTTCAGGGTATTCCTTGGACTGGGCGAACATAAAGGCGGTGAACTCCTCGCGTGAGAAGGAGCGCGTGCGGTAAAAGAGAGTGCGGTCGAGATACTCGTTCAGCGAAATCTGGCCCGAATCGAACGCGGGAAAAGAAAGATCGTGGCGGTCCTGAAATTCTTCGTAATCGAAGCTGAAAGCAGTGGCCGCCTCGCGGCGTGAGCCACGGTCCCAGCCGTTGGTAAGAATGACTCCGCCGATGTCCCAGAAGAGCGTGGTGATCTTAGCCAAAAGCGCGGTACCTCCGACCGTGCCCAAAGGACATCCATGATAATCGTTTCGGGGTAAGAAAACACGTGAATGGCGTATTTCAAACGGTTCAACACTGGGGACGGCAGCGGGAAGCCGGCCCACGTTTGAGCTGATGACGCCGCAAAGGACTCCTCGCCGGTGTGGAGTTCATCCAGGCGAGTGACAAGTTTTATTGATTCGGGTTTGGCTTCGGGGTCGCGTTCGGATTCGCCGGCGTCTGGACCTGGGCCTTGGGCTGAATGGATATCAGCTCCACCTCGAAGACGAGCGCCGCGTTGGGGCCAATGCCGCCGCCCGGACCGCCGCGTGCGCCATAGGCAAGGTCCGATGGAATGAAAAGTTGCCACTTTGAGCCGACGGGCATGAGCTGTAGCGCTTCCGTCCAACCCTTGATTACACCACCGACGGGAAAAGTCGCGGGCTGGCCGCGCTTGTAGGAGCTGTCGAACTCGGTGTTGTCGATAAGCGTGCCCTTGTAGTTGCAGACCACCGTGTCAGCGGCTGTCGGCTTCGGGCCTGTACCTTCCTTGAGGATTTTGTATTGAAGGCCGCTGGGGAGCGTGACGACGCCGTCTTTTGTCTTGTTATCGGCGAGAAACGTTTCGCCTTCTTTTTTGTTGGCCTCGCCCTGCACGAGCATTTTCTCTTCTTGCTTTTTGCGCAGGTCGGCCTGCAATGCAACCATCGTGGCTCGCGCTTCGTCGTCCGTCAGAAGGGGCTTGGTCCCCGCCAATCCATCCTTCAGGCCGCGCAGGAGAATGGCCGTGTCCACGTCGACGGAGTCCTTGTGCATGCTCTTGCCAATGTTCAGACCGATGGCATAGCTGGCCTTGTCTTTCTGGGTTTTAAGAGTCAGAACGGTTGGTTTCCTGGCCACCGTGGTACCGGGCTTCGCCGCAGGGGCCTTGGGAGCCGTCGCTCCCTGCGTTTGTGTCGAGCTCGCCGGGGGAGTTTGTGGGGTGCTTGCCTGGGGAGTCTGCTGTGCGTGCGCGTAGCCAAGCACGATCATCCCCGCCGCAACTGCTGTTACCGTCAAAGTGAGTGGTTTTCGCATGATCGTATTGTCACATTGGTTCGAGATCTTCGCAAACCGGCATTCTCCGCCGGATCACATGAATGGATAATGAAGCGCTCGCGGACGCCTCCCGGGGGCCGGGCGCACTAGGCAATTCCGCGAAGTTGCAGTATGTTGAGGATTGGCGATCTGTATGAGGTGATTCGAATGGCGAATGAGTCCTGCGATCCTGTTCCGGCCCCGAGCGAGCCAGCCAAGCCCGGAACACGGATGGTAATGTGCGTGAAGTTCGGCAAGGAGCTGCCAGGGCTCGACCGCGTGCCGTGGAGCGGTGAGCTGGGGAAGCGCGTTTACGAGAATGTTTCGAAGGATGCCTGGAAGCTGTGGATCGAGCATTCGAAGATGATCATGAACGAGTACCGGCTCAATCCTATTGACCCCAATTCACAGAAGATTATGGGCGAACAGTTGGAGGAGTTTTTCTTTGGCGCTGGCGCCAAGCTTCCCGAAGGTTACGTGGCTCCCAAGGCTAAGGGCTAATCCCCGGCTACCGGGAATCGGCCCGTTGAGGGGTACTCGACAGGCAGGCGCGGCGTCAAATCGAAGTACAGCTTTAGGTGGGCTTTGCGGATAGCCTCTTCTACTTCTGCGGCGGAATTTCCGGTTGCAAATAAGAAACCCAAATAGCTGGAGCCTTCCGGCCAGGCGGCAATATAGTCGTGTAGCCGCGCGGTGATTTCTAGTGCCGTGACTCCGGGGGCGCTTCGTGCGGCCTCTTCGCCTTCGATTTTTTCCAGGATGCCGCTCTTGGGAACGGGAATCATCATCACACCGCTTGCGGACTGTTCGCGAGGCCAATCGCGGCCCTGCAGATCCAGTGCGTGGCGCAGCAGCAATTCTTCAAGGCCGATCGTTTGACTTCCTGCATCCGGCCCAAATCGCAGCGCGCGTGCACAGAGTCCCCCGATCGGGCGCGGCGCAACTTCCAGCGGCCAGATGCCGTCGTCATTTACACGGAACTCCGCGTGTACCGGCCCCGCTGACAGTCCTAGTGCGCGAATGGCGTCGACGGCACAGCGTTCGATTTCGCGCTGCTGCAAATCAGCGAGGCGCGAAGGCGTGATGTAAATAGTTTCTTCGAAGTACGGACCTTCGAGCGGCTCCGGTTTGTCAAAGATGGCGAGAATGCGCAGCCTGCCATCGGTCAGCAAGCCTTCGACGGCCACTTCCCTGCCCGGAATATATCCTTCCACAAGAATTTGATCGAGATTTGGCTCGCGCGTCGCGCGGATTTCCGGCGATTCCAGCAGGCGGCGGATGCGGGTCGCGGCGGCAATAAATTCGTCGCGAGAGTTTGCGCGGATCACGCCTTGGCTGGCGGATAGCGAGAGCGGCTTTAGGACAGAAGGGTACGCGATGCCAAGCAACGACGGCTCCGGCCTGGGGGTAAGGGAAACGGAGCGAAACCACGGCACGCGCAGACCTGCTTCGCGGAAGACCTCGCGCATCCGCAGTTTGCTGCGGCAGGCTTCGACGGCGGCGGGATGGTTGTAGGGAATTCCGAGACCGCGCGCGACGTAGGATGCCGCAACGGCGGGACGGTCGCCGAGAGCGAGAATTCCGTCGACATTTTGGCCGCGCAGCGCTTCGAGGACCGCATAAGCGGCGGCGTCCGGCGATTCGAAATGGACGGGGATTGCGCGATCGCCCCAGGGATCGTCGAGTTGATGGCAACGATCCGTGACAAAAACGAGGTCGATTCCGAGTTTTCGAGCCGCCTCATCGAAGCTACGCGTTTGGTAGCCAAGTTTAGGCGTGAAGATGAGGATTCGCGGCATTTTTATCTGGAGAGGCACGCCGGCCACGACATTAAACGTAGCTCCCGCCGGCCGGTATCGGTTCTTCCTTTTTCTCAGAGACCTGGCCGATCGAAACAAACTGTTCGCGCGTGGGCTCGGCGCAGCAGTACCACGGCTCGCTCAAAAAAGGGACCGCGGCTCGGGGCTCTTGGGGTGGGTGGAGACGAGGAGCTTGCCGACCGGCAGCAGCATATGCCGCTCTCCAGATACGGTCGAAGACAAAGGAGCGGGACTCTTTTCTGCGGTCACCCTCGGCCGCGATGGTTTGCACCGTTTCGCCGAGCGCATCCACGCGCGGGTCGGCATGCTTCCAGGGGTAGAAGAGCGATTCAGGATCAAAAGAGCCGACGTTCTGCCGCACTTCCTCCAATTCCAGCAAGCGCGAACCTTCGGGAATGAGCAGGCGAATGCCAAGCTGAATGGGAGCAACATTTTCGATCAGGGATTCGGCCTGGATGACTCGGAGGAGATCGAGATAACTCTCCATCGTCGTCCATTGCGTAAAAGGAACGAACGTTGGATGAAGAATCATTTTGAGCGCGCGGAAAGTGCGAACGACGTGAAGGAAATCCTCCCGCGTGTGCCCTTTATCGAGTGCGCGGAGCACTAGGTCATCCAGATATTCCACCGCGCTGACGACGAAGAGACAACCCGTGTCGCGCAGCGTTGACAAGTGCGTTTCGTATTTTCTCAGGTGCTCGATTTTGATGGTGACGTCGTAGCTTACGGCGGGAAATTCGCGGTGAAAATCCCTGACGAGCTCGATCGCATGGCGAATGCCGTTAAAAAAGTCCGGATCGCCGAATGAAATATGCTGCGCCCCCGCGGCCACTTGATTGCGAATGTCCTCGATCACAACGTCGCGGCTCACGATTCGAAAGACTCCCTTATAAACCGGCACGATGGGGCAGTGGCGGCAAAGATGTTTGCATCCGCGGCTCCCTTCCGTTGAACCGACCAGGCGGAATCCGCCGCCGGGAAGAATGAGATGGGCATACTTGTCGATGGCCGGCAATCCCGAGCGATCCGGCACTTCGAACGCCAGGCGCTCGAGCGAGACGGGAGGTTCCGGTTGCAGCGAAACCGCGGAGTGGTCATCGCCCGGCAGTCGGGTTTGCAGACGTTCAGCGAGTTGAGTGAGTTCGTGCTCGAATTCGCCGCCGAGGATGGTCCGAACGCCGAGCGTCCGCAGATAGTCCGCATTCATCGGCGCGTATAATCCATAGCAACACACGTGAACGAGAGGATTAGATTCACGCAAGCGGGGGATCAGCTTCGCCGCAAGGCGCGTGGCCGTGTGCATGGGCAGGTAGATGGCGATCAATCCGGCGGCGCGAATGGCAGACTCATCTAATGCCTGCCGCGAAAGATCGAGGCATGCTACCTCGTGTCCGCGCCGGCGCAGCCAGGACGCCGGCGACGCGAGACCAAAAGGCTGGCGCCCCAGTTCGTAGGTCGAAATAAGAACGATATTCACGTATTCAACAGTATAGCTGGCCGTCCGCCGCAAGGAATCGTTTTCGGTTATCATAGGGGGCTGCTGGGTTGACGGAAAGGACCGAGAGAATGGCCATTGCCGCAGGGAATTCCTTCGGAACGCGGGACAAACTAAATGTTGGCGCGCAGGCGTTCGACATTCACAGGCTCGAGTTGCTTGAAAAAAAGATCTCCTGCCAATTGGCGAAACTGCCGTTTTCTTTGCGCATACTTCTGGAAAATCTTTTGCGCTGCGAAGACGGGCGTTTTGTGCGGCCCGACGATATTCGCGCGCTGGCCAACTGGGCTCCCGGGGCCTCTGAAAAAGAGATCGCGTTTATGCCTGCGCGCGTTCTGCTCCAGGACTTCACCGGCGTGCCCGCCGTGGTCGATTTGGCCACCATGCGCGAGGCCATCAAACGCATGGGCGGCAATCCGCGGCTCATCAATCCTCTGTTCCCCGCCGAGTTGGTGATCGACCATTCCGTGCAAGTTGACAGTTTTGGCAGTGCGAATGCCTTTGGCTTGAACGCTGAACTGGAGTTCCAACGCAACATCGAACGCTATGCTTTTCTGCGCTGGGGGCAGACCGCATTTCAAAATTTCAAGGTGGTGCCGCCGGACACGGGAATCTGCCACCAGGTGAACCTCGAGTATCTTGCGCGTGTGGTTTGCGCGATGCCTTCGGGAAGCCGCGTCGAAGCATATCCCGATTCCGTTGTGGGCACGGATTCTCACACGACGATGGTGAATGCTCTCGGCGTGTTCGGCTGGGGCGTAGGAGGCATCGAGGCAGAGGCGGCGATGCTCGGCCAGCCTTCTTCGATGTTGATTCCCGACGTTGTCGGGTTCCGCTTGCACGGAAAACTACGAGAAGGGGCCACTGCGACGGATTTGGTCCTGACCGTAACGGAAATGCTGCGGAAGAAAGGTGTGGTCGGCAAATTCGTGGAGTTCTGCGGAACGGGGCTTTCCAGCCTGAGCGTGCCGGACCGCGCGACGATCGCGAACATGGCGCCGGAATATGGCGCGACGATGGGCTTCTTCCCTGTGGACCAGGAGACGCTCGCCTATTTGCAGTTCACAGCCCGGAGCGCCGAACAGATTGCGCTTGTCGAAGCGTATTCGAAAGAACAGATGTTGTTCCGCACGGATGATATGGCGGATCCGATTTTCAGCGACAAGCTGGAACTGGATTTGGGGACGGTAGAACCGACGGTCGCGGGGCCGAAGCGTCCGCAGGATCGCGTGTCGTTGCGCAACGCGAAAAGTTCGTTCACGAAGGTTGTGGAAGGAACGCCAGATAAACACGTGGCTGTGCGCAATAACGGCGACTCGTTTGATCTCTCGAGCGGCGCGGTGGTGATTGCAGCGATCACCAGTTGCACGAACACGTCGAACCCCTCTCTGATGCTGGGGGCGGGTTTGCTGGCAAAGAAGGCGGTCGAGCGCGGGCTGCATGTGAAGCCCTGGGTCAAGACGAGTCTCGCGCCAGGTTCAAAAGTGGTGACGGATTATCTCGATGCTTCGGGACTGACGAAGTATCTCGAAAAACTGAACTTTCACCTGGTTGGATATGGCTGTACGACGTGCATCGGCAACAGCGGGCCACTCCCCGACGCAATTGGCGCAGCGATCAAAGACAACAATCTTGTCGCCGTAGCGGTGCTCAGCGGAAATCGAAACTTTGAAGGACGCATCCACCCGCTGGTGCGCGCGAACTATTTGGCATCGCCTCCGCTCGTCGTCGCGTACGCTCTGGCAGGCCGCATGGATATGGACTTGACGACCGAGTCGCTCGGTTCTGATTCCTCGGGGAAACCGGTATATCTTCGCGATATTTGGCCCACGCCGCAGGAGATTGAATCCACGGTGCGCGATTCCGTCACGAGCGAGATGTACGCAAAGGAATACGCCAACGTGTTCGAGGGCGACGCGCACTGGAAGTCCATGCCGGTTCCCGAAGGCGATTTGTACAAGTGGGATCCAAAATCCACATACATCAAGCAGCCGCCGTTTTTTGAGAATATGCCGAAGACGCCGCCGGCCCTCGCCGATATTCACGGCGCGCGAGTGCTCGCGATTCTCGGCGACAGCGTAACTACGGATCATATTTCCCCGGCGGGATCGATTCCCGTCGATTCGCCCGCCGGAAAATATTTGATCGCGAATGGCGTGAAGCCGCACGAATTCAATTCGTATGGGGCGCGGCGCGGCAATCATGAAGTGATGATGCGCGGCACGTTTGCCAACATCCGGCTGCGCAATCAGCTCGCCCCCGGAACGGAAGGCTGTTGGACGCACTTCCTGCCCGGCAACGAGAAGATGACGATCTACGACGCCGCCGTGAAATATCGCGAGGGAGGCGTGCCACTGGTGGTTCTTGCCGGCAAGGAGTACGGTTCAGGATCGTCGCGTGACTGGGCCGCCAAGGGAACGCGATTGCTCGGTGTACGCGCGGTGATGGCGGAAAGCTATGAGCGCATCCATCGCAGCAATTTAGTCGGTATGGGCGTCTTGCCGTTGGAATTCAAGGCCGGCGAAAATCGCGAGACGCTCGGATTGACGGGGCAAGAAGTCTTCGAAATCGAGGGCGTCGCCTCGCTCTCGCCGAAGAAAACCATCAGCGTGCGCGCTCAGTCCGGCGATGGCTCGACAAAGACGTTTATTGCGATCGCTCGCGTCGATACCCCGGAAGAGGTCTCCTACTACCATCACGGCGGTATCTTGCAGTATGTTCTAAGGCAGATGCTGTAGTTCAGAAGTCGCTGCGTTTTCCGCCTGCAATCTATTTGGAGGATGAGAGTGCTTCAGCGCTGCCTTCTTGTTTTCTGCGTCTTTCTTTTCTTCTCGTCCCGTTTGCCTTCGCAGCAAGCTTCGCAACCGGCACAGGTGATAGTGATTCGCGCGGGAAGGCTGGTTGATGTAGACGCTGGCCGTTTGCTTGGCAATCAGACGATCGTGGTGCGCGGCGGCAAGATCGAGGCTATCGGAGAAAATCTTCCCGTGCCGGCGGGCGCAACCGTCATCGACCTTTCGAAAATGACCTTGCTTCCCGGCCTCATCGACTGCCACACGCACCTGGCCGATGGAGCCCGCGACTCCGATCCGATTTCTCAACTGAAGAAGACAGCAGCGCAGGTCGCGCTCGAATCCGTACCCAACGCGCGGGTCACACTGGAATCTGGATTCACAACCGTGCGCGATGTGGGAGTTTACCGCGCGCTCGGCGACGTCGCGCTGCGCGATGCGATCAATCACGGTTATATCGCGGGGCCGCGAATGTTCGTCGCTGGAGCGTATATCACCATCACCGGCGGGGCAGGCGCGATGACGGGTTTCGCTCCCGACATTCAGCTTCCGTGGGATTTGCACTACGGCGAAGCCAACAGTCCGTGGGAAGTTAGACAAAAAGTGCGGTTGCTCGCACACGACGGAGTGGATCACATCAAAGTGCTCTCCACTGGCGCTGTGCTTACGCACGGGAGCAATCCAAACTCAATCGAGTTCACCCCCGAGGAACTCGAAGCCGCCGTGGATGAAGCCAGGCACTTCGGTCTGCGCGTCGAAGCGCATGCGCACGCTCCCGAAGGCATCAAGAACGCGATCCGGGCGGGTGTCGCTTCCGTCGAGCACGCCACGCTCATCGACGACGAAGGCATTGCCCTTGCGAAGGAGCACGGCACTTACCTCGACATGGACATTTACGATGAGGAGTGCATCCAGGAAGACGGAAAGAACGGCGGCGCGCCGGCGGATTTTCTCGAACACGATCGCGGGCTGGGCGAAGCGCAGCGCCAGCGTTTCATGAAAGCTGTCCGGGCGGGCGTCAAAATGTCGTTTGGGACCGACGCGGGAGTCTGTCCCTACGACGCCGCGCCCCGCCAGTTTGGGTTTATGGTGAAATACGGCATGACGCCGATGCAAGCGATCCAGGCGGCCACCCGCAACGCGGCCGATCTGCTGGGAAAATCGGAGTTGCTCGGCTCCCTCCAGCCAGGGAAATACGCCGACATCATTGCCGTACCAGGCGATCCGCTCGCCGACGTTCGCGCTCTCGAGCATGTGGGCTTTGTGATGAAAGAAGGAAAAATCTACAAGCAGTAGAACGGGCGCAGATGCTTTTCGGAAGATGAGCGGGGGGCCTGCCTAAGTGCGCCCTTCCTTCCTCTGCGCCAGAACGAGGCCGCGCGGCGTCGGTAAGAGAAGCACGGAGATCAGCCCCTCCGCTTCTAGCTTGAGCGCGCCTTCGCGAACTGTTTTCATCAGCGAACTCGCATCGTGCATAAGGATAAGACCGTGGGGATTCATCTGCGGGAGAAACTTGCGAACCTCCTGCTCGCGAAGCGGCGCGTCGCTGTCGCAGAAGAGAAGATCGATACGGCCCTCGACTTTCATCTCGAGGCTGGATTCGTTGCGCGCGTCAATCCACTGACTCAGTCCTGAAGCGCCGAAGCGCTGCTCGGCGAGCGTGAAAACCTTCCGGTCGTACTCGCACGTGATGACGCGGCCGAAACCGTTGGATTTGAGTCCTTCCGCGAATCGCAGGGTGCTCAGCCCGGAAAAAGTGCCGGTCTCCACAATGAGCTCCGGCTTGATCGTAGTGACAATGGCCTTCAGAAAATCGAGCACCTCGACTTCCGCGCTCATCGAATCGTACATGTGCCAGCGTTCGGGATGCGGGCATTCCGGCGTGGGACGATGATATTCCGGCTGGAGAACGTCGCCGCGCGAGGCGATGTGCTCTACGATGCGGTGCTCTTTTTTTTCGCCATGGAACCGGCTCTTAATACGCCAAAGTAACACCGCGCCAAGAAGGATCGAAACAACGCTCGCCGTCTGGGCGTTGGACATGCCGAAAAACGAGCGCGGATTGATGCGAATAAATTCGATGAGGAAGCGGGCGATGCCTGTGAGAATCAGGTAATTGCAAAAAATTTCTCCTTTGGCTTTGGGTCCCTTGAGAGATTTCGTCCCCATGTGCCAAAGGAACCCGGCGATGGCCAGCCAGATGAAAAATTCGTAGAGCGGAGTCGGATGCACCCGCTCGGTCGTCGGGACAAGCCCGTTTGGAAAACTCATGCCCCAAGGGAGCGATGTCGGGACGCCATAGTCTCCATCGCCGGAGAGCAGGCAGCCAATGCGTCCGATGGCGTAGCCGACGCATGCAGCGGGCGAGCAAATATCCAGAAACTCGAGAATCGGGATCTTTGCCCATCGCGCCAGAATCACCAGCGCGATAAATCCGCCAAGGAAACCGCCAAACCAGGCGAAGCCGTAGCGGCTGAAGAGCTGCGGCCACGGGTCTGCGAAAAATTCATGCGGACTTTCGAGCACGTGATAAAGCCGAGCTCCAATCAAACCCGCAAGGCCCGCGATTCCAATGATCAGGAAACCTTCGTCTTTTTCGTTTCTGGCGGAAATGCCTTTGAGCTGCGGCCTGCGGCGGTTGAAATCGGCCTGTAAAACGTACGCTGCGGCAAGCATGCCGAGCGCAACCATCAACCCAAACGTGGGTATGGCCAGGGGACCGAGATGCAGGAAAGGGATCATGGATGGATGCGTGTCAGACTCCTTCGAGAGTATACATGACACCATGTGCGGGCTCGGAGTGGGCGGACGAGGTCAGCGGGCCAGGGGCAAGGCAAAAGAATTACTTGATGGGCTCGGGAGCGGGCGGTTGGCGCCGGTGAAGGGCGGCACCAAGAATGAGCCAGATGGCCAGGGCAATCCATTCGGCGTGAGTGAAGTGGCCCGGAAAAGCGGGCAGTAACTTCATAAGCAGAAGAAGCAAGGAAACACAGATGCCGAGGCCAGTAATGAAACGCAAGCGAAGACCCGGCTCGACGAGCCAGAAGGAAAGACACGCAGCGAGCCAGCCGAGTGCGGAGGCCATCGAACCGACTTCGGTGACGGGAACGAGGATGGCATCGCCGAGGAACAGCGCGACGAGAGTACCTAGGGTGATGCCGATGATGGCGACGGACGGCGTGGAGAATTTTTCGTGGATGGTGGCAAAACCAGGAGCGATAGTTCCCCGGCGGGCATAGGCAAAAAGCAAGCGCGTGGAGGCGGCAAAATTCCCGTTGAAACACTGGAAAAGGCCAAAGAGCGCCATCACGAGAATAAGCTGAACGGGCCAGTGTTTGCCGAGGCCGTGTTCGAAGGCCACGGCGGTGGCGAAGCGTTTGCCGAGGAGAGTTTGCCAGGGGGCGATGTAGCCGACGGCCAAAATACAGAGAGCGTAGAAGAGCGCGCCGACGCCGAGAGCGAGGCCAATGGCCTGCATGTAGCTGCTTGGGCGGAAGTCAGGGTTGGCTTCTTCGGCGTATTTGGGGGCAGATTCAAAACCGGTGAGGAAATACGGGACGATTTGCAGGGTGAGCAGGATCGAGAGGAACGGAGTCGGATGGAAAACGGGATGAAGGTTGGCGGGGTCGCCGCGAAATCCGCTGATGGCGACCAGGGCGAGGAAAATAACGAGGACCATGCTCGTCATGGCTTTCTGGAAATTCGCGCTGAGGCGTATGCCGCGGTAGTTGATGGTGGCAAGAAGCAGTGTCAGCGCGATGCCAAGAATGAGCCGGGGGAGGAAAACCGGCTGCCCGGCGACGCGATACAGCTCGAAGGAATCAAGCGACGGGAAAATGTAAGCGGCGATTTTTCCGAGTGCGACAGCTTCCCAGGGACAAACGATGAAGTAAGCGAGAAGCATCATCCAGCCGGTAAAATAGCTGACGATGGGCGGGAAAACTTCGGCGGCGTATGCAGCTTCGCCGGCAGCGTCAGGCAGGCGCTTCACCCATTGGCCGTAGACATAGCCGACCGGCAGCAGAATGAATCCGCCGACGGCAAAACCAAGCGCGGCGCCAACAGGTCCGCCGCGACCGAGCCAATCGTCCATAAGGACGAGCCAGCCGGTGCCGATCATGGTGCCGAATGCGAGAGCAAAGTAATCGTGCAGCCGAAGTTTGCGCGCTAGGACTGGCATCTAGAGGACGCAGAGCAATTCATAGAGGAGATTGGCGGCGAGGAGCGAAGTGATTTCGCCAGTGTCGTACGGCGGGGAGACTTCGACGAGATCGCATCCAATGATGTCGAGGCCCCGCAAGCTGCGAACGAGCTCGAGAATTTGGATGCTGGTCAGACCTCCAACTTGCGGGGTTCCCGTGCCGGGGGCATAAGCCGGATCCACTGCGTCGATGTCGAGAGTGACGTAGACGGGCCTGCCTCGGAACGCGCGCAGTTGACGCTCGACGATCGCCAGGCCCTTCTTGTGAAATTCCTCGGCGGTAACCATTCTCACTTTGTGAGCGCGGGCGAAATCAAAATCATCCTCGCCATAAACCTGTCCGCGAAGGCCGACCTGCAAGACACCGCCATCCAGCAGCAGTCCCTCTTCGAAGGCGCGGCGGAACGGCGTGCCATGAGAATACTTGCTGCCGAAATACTCGTCCCACAAATCGTTGTGTGCGTCGAATTGGATCAGAGAAACGGGGCCATGCTTTTTTGCGACCGCCCGGAGGATCGGAAGGCTGATAGAGTGATCGCCTCCCACGCAAACGCAACGCACTCCGGCTCGAAGAAGTGGCGCCATTCCCTTCTCAATGCGCAGAAACGTCTCCTCGATCGAAAGCGGATTCACGGGCAGATCGCCAAAGTCGGCAACGCGATACTTCCTGAAAGGGTTCACATGCAGGACCGGGTTCCACGGACGGATGATCGCGGATTGCACACGAATGTTCCTGGGGCCGAAGCGAGGACCGGGGCGATAGGTTGTGCCGCCGTCGAACGGCACGCCGAGGATGGCCACCTCCAGCTCCTCGGGCTCTGGGATGTGCGGCAGACGCATGAAGGTGGGGATTCCCGTGAAGCGAGCGTAGCTAAGTGCATCGAGCGGTTGAGGATGTGGCAAGCGAAAGGTGCGGCGGAGTTTAGGCACGGCGAGGCATCTTAGTTTCGCTGAGCGAGGGAAGTCAACGCGCGCCCGCGCCAGTGTCGCCGCAAAGTGAGAATGTCCGGTTTGTGCAAAGTAGAAATGTCCGGTTTCATGGATGGCTGGGGGCCACATGGAAACGGAGCGCATTGCCTTGAGCCAACGAGAACGGGACCGACTGAAAGTGCTGCATGAGGTGCGGGAGGGGCACTTGACGCAGGTGGAGGCCGCTCGGCGGCTGAAGGTCAGCGACCGGCAGGTACGGCGGTTGTTGATGC
>Ga0210391_10000278_pt1 | contig 58504 bp, 54 predicted proteins | sample IncBWC12OmetaG_FD_160573 | JGI IMG/M metagenome (GOLD analysis project Ga0210391, IMG submission 160573) | Forest soil microbial communities from Barre Woods Harvard Forest LTER site, Petersham, Massachusetts, United States - Inc-BW-C-12-O ...
GTATACAAGATGTCATCTCTGGGTGCTCCGAAAGAGAATGCTGGGTTCGCTAAAACCCAATGTTCATCAATCTTTTAGAGCACCTTTTCTTTTTTTGCTAGCAAAATCGTGAATAATCCAGGCTAGGCGGTTTATCAACAACTGACATAAAGGAATCGCGGACCCCGAGAGCGAATCGGCTGAACTCACCGAAGACGCAATCGCCCGGGTAGCAGTTCTCCTTGACGGGAAAGGAGAAGGCGGGTACTCTCCTTTCCCGGATAGGGGAGAGCCTTTGACGAAACCCGTCGAACTTCCGCAGGGCGCACTCGAGATGCTCATCCTCAAGGCGGTCTCGCTCGGCCCGCTGCATGGCTACGGCATCCTGCTGCGCATCCAGCAGATCTCCGGCGAGCGCCTCGAAATCCTGCAGGGTTCCTTCTACACCGCCATCTATCGTCTTGACCGCCGGGGCTGGATCAAAGGCGAGTGGGGTGAGTCGGAGAACAATCGCCGCGCCCGCTTTTACTCGCTCACCGCTAGGGGTACGCGTAGGCTCAGGGCCGAGACTGCCAAATGGACGGACATGGCGGCTGTCGTCGCCGGCATTCTCCGCAAGAAGGCGGGCGAGATATGAGTCTGCTCGCTCTAATTCGCAAGCTCTGGCAATCCGTCGCGCCACGCACCCACGGAGACATCGAAGAAGAATTTCGTTCTACCCTCGCCGCCTACCAGGAAGATTTAATCCGCCAGGGCCTCCCTGAAGAAGAAGCCCGTCGCAAAGCCCGCATCGACCTCGGCCAGCCAGCCGCCCAAAACGAAACTTATCGCCACGCCATCGGCCTCCGTCTTTTCGATGAGTTAGGCGGAGACATCCGCTTCGGGCTCCGCGCGCTGCGCCGCAACCCTGGCTTCGCCGCCGTCGCCGTGCTCTCACTCACGCTCGGCATCGGCGCCACCACGGCGATGTTCTCGCTCATCTATGCTGTCCTGCTGCACCCGTTTCCCTACGCCGGCGCCGACCGCATCATGAACCCCGTCATCATCGACGAGCGACATCCTGACGAGCCTCGCTGGTTTTTCCTTAGCAAGGCACAGTTTGCTGACCTGCGCCTCGCAGCGCCGGTTGATTCGCCGCTTGGCTTCAACAACTCGCACATGGAGATTACCGGCGGTGCACTGCCGGAAGACATCTCGGGCGTCTACCTCACAGAGAATGCCGGGAGTTTCTTTGGTGTGAGCGCGCTTCTAGGCCGCAACATCGAGCCATACGATGCAGAGAACGGCGGCCACTCCGTCGTTGTTCTCAACTACCGCTTCTGGCAGCACCACTTCGACGGCGATCCCCACATCATCGGGCAAACGCTGGAAATCAATCACGCAACCTACACCATCATCGGGGTCATGCCGCGCAGCTTCGCATTCAATGACACCAATGGCGTTGGCGATGTCTACCTGCCGGGCAGTCTCATGCAGGGTCTTTTCAACGTTCCCTACGTGGCCTACATACCCTGGATCAAGCTCCGGCCCGACGTCACACTTGCCGCCGCCAACGCTGCGCTCGAACCCATCGTGCGCCAGTTTGCGGAACAGCATCCCGAGCGCTTCCCCGATCACTGGCATCTCGCGCTGCAGCCCATCATCGTGCCTTACCAGCAGGAAACTGGCCGCACCCTGGCGCTTCTTCTAGGAGGAGTTGTGCTCTTGCTGGTCATCGGCTGCGCCAACTGCTCCATCCTTCTGCTGGCCCGTGGCCGTACGCGCCGGCATGAGCTTGCCATCCGCAGTGCGATCGGCGCCAGTCGCTGGCGCATCGCGCGTCAGTTGCTCGTCGAAGCCGTCGTCATCTCCTGCACCGGCGCGGCCCTTGGCGTTGCTGCGTCTTACTGGCTGGCAAAGCTTCCCTTGCTGCTTTCCCCGGATTCCTTTCCAGCCGAATCGGTCATCCGCATCAATGGTCCCATTCTCGCGTTCTCCGTCGTGCTCGCGCTGCTCTGCGGCATCCTCTTCGGTCTTGTCCCGGCATTGCGTCTCTCGCGTGACGATTCCGCGCGTATAACTCCCGGCAGGCAGATTGGGTTTGTAGCCGCTCGCGCAAAGCATCGGTGGAGCGTTCTCATCGCCGCGCAAGTCGCGCTCACGCTTCTTCTCATGGCCACTGCAGGTACGGCCATGCGCAGCTTTCTCCAGCTCATGCAGATGCCGCTTGGCTACGATCCCGCAAATGTCATGAAGCTCGGCGTCATGCTGCACGTCCAAGACCCGGTCGAGTGGAGCCGCATTCAATCGCGCGAAGCGCGCACCGCTTACATCGAGCAGATCCGGGAAAAGATCGCATCCGTCGCCGGTGTCTTCACTGTCGCTGTCGGCGCCGATGCCACGCCGCCCTATACTGGCGTTGAGACCTCCTTCGAGATCGATGGAACTCGCGATCGCGAGCAGCCGCAAGCCCGGTTGATGCTGGTCGATCAGCGATATTTCGATGCGCTCCGCATCCCTCTGCTTGAGGGTCGCATCTGGAATGCGGATGAAAACACGCGCGGAGACTTTATCGCGGTCGTCAATCACGCTTTCGCGACGCGCTATCGCTCCTCGTCCAATACCTTGGCCCTACAGCTACGCGTTCCCGGTCTCACAAGCAAGAATCACTACCAGGTCACCTCTCTGCAAAGCACCGCGTGGCGTCAGATCATCGGCGTCGTCGGCGATGCGCGGAACGACGGCCTCGATCGCCCCGTCGTCCCCGCCATCTACCTTCCGTACACCGCCGTGATGCTGCCCTATGTGCAGTTCTTCGTGCGCACCCAGGGCGATCCGCTCGTCTACCTGCACTCCATCCGATCCACTATCGCCTCCGTCGCTTCCGACCAGCAGATCTCCAACAGCACCTTCAACGGCACGTTCCCGCTCAAGGAAGCCATCGAGCGCGACGCACAATACAGCCGCCAGCGGCTCTTCTCGATATTGTTTGGCGTCTTCTCTGCCATGGCGCTCGCTCTCGCCTTGGTCGGCATCCTCAGCGTCGTCGCTTACAGCGTCGCGCAGCGCACTACGGAGTTTGGCGTCCGCCTGGCGCTCGGCGCGCCGCGCGCGCACGTCCTGTGGATCGCGGCGCGCATCGCGCTCGTCAGCGCCGCCACGGGCATCGCAATCGGTCTTGCCTTTGACAGTTTTCTCGGCGCCGTACTCGCCCACTGGATGCAAAGCGCCTTTGCGGCGGGCGGTCTGTTCGCAGCCGCCGCGCTCCTCGCTCTCAGCGCACTCCTCGCCTGCCTGTTGCCCGCCCGCCACGCCATCGCCGTCCCACCCGCCGAAGCTCTCCGCCATGAATAAAGCGTGTCGCGTTCATACGACTCCATCGCGTCGCTCGAATCTCGACTCATCCATTGACTCGCCCGCTCACGCCGCGTAGCATTCTAACGAAACGGTAACGGTATTACTGGGGAACCAGCTTCGTTCCAGGATTCTCATGAAAACTCTCCCGCCCGACTCGGAAGGAGCTTCTCAGAACGGCGTGTTCCCCCAGTGGTTCCGGATCAGTTCCCTAGCTCTCCTCCTGGTCGCCATCGCTTTGCTCCTCCTTTCGTTCGGGAATCGCCTCTACACCACTGGATTCTCTGCCGCTGTTCTCTTCTTCGTGCTCATCGCCCTCGCCTGTGCCGCCTTCCTTCACATTCGCTCCCTGCTTCAGGAACAAAAACGGCATCGGGAAACAGCCAGCGCGTTTCACGCGAGAGAGCGGGAATTCACCTCCGTCTTCCAGCACGCCCTGGACGGAATCCTGATTCTGGATGACGACGGGATTTGCCTCGAAGCGAATCCCGCCGCTCTCGCACTCCTGGGTGTTCCCCGCGCCAAGCTCGCGGGACACTCCTTCGCGCAATTCCACGCCAACCGGCACTCCTTCGAGCAGGACTGGCACACATTTCTGAGACAGGACTGCCAACGGGGAGAAGCCGAGCTCATCCGCTCCGACGGCGCCAAGGTCTTCGTATACTACACAGCGGCGGCGAACTATCTGCCCGGCCGTCATGTCCTGATCCTCTGCGACACCTCCGCGCGAGTTCGCGCGCAGGACTCCCTGCGCGAAAGCGAAGACCGGTTTCAGCACATGGCTGACAACATCGAAGAGATTTTCTGGATGATGAATGCGGCAACGAAGGAAGTTCTCTACGTCAATCGCGCCTATGAAACCATCACCGGACGCTCCCTCGAGAGCATCTATGAAAACCGTTCGTCCTATGCCGATTTGATTCACCCGAGTGACCGTGTGCAGGTGCTGGCGAAACTCGAACAGGCAACCCACACCGGACAATTCGACGAGGAGTTTCGCATCCTCAGAACGGACGGAGCGTCCCGATGGGTGTGGGCCAAGGCATTTCCCGATCGCGACGCGGCCGGTGTGATCCGCTGGCTGGTTGGCACCGTGCAGGACATCACCACAAGGAAGATCGCCGACGGGCAGGTCGCCGGCCATCTTGCCGCCGCCGAGGCCGCGCGCGCCGAAGCCGAGGCGCTGCGCAAGTCCACACTGGCACTAACGCAGAACCTACGCATGGACAACGTGCTTGACACGCTGCTTCAATGCCTTCTCGAAATTGTGCCTTATGATTCCGCCAGCGTGATTCTCACCGAGCCCGAGTCACGCCTGTTTGTCGCAAGGGAAGCGCCGCCTGCCTCTTCGCACAAACCCGTGGCAACCTTGGACGCCGCGGATAATGTGTTTCTGCAACGCGCTTTGTTCGAGCGAAAAAGCGTTTTCCTTCCCGATACCGACGAAGAACCGGAGTGGACCGAAATCAAGTCCCTGGCACCCATCCGTTCCTGGTTGTGCGTGCCTCTGATCGCCTCCGACTGCGTTCTCGGACTTCTCTCCATCGGGCATTGCCGTCAACGAACATTCACGCTAGAGCATTTTCGCCTCGCAAAGTCTCTCGCCGTCCCGGCAGCAGTAGCCATCCACAATGCCCGGCTTTACGAGTGGGCGGAGATCTATAGAGAGGAGCGCCAGCACCTTCTAAAACAGGCCGACAACACGCGCGGCGGCGATAAAGCTTCCGGTTCGTTCTTCAAACACTAATCAGCGCTTCTCGGACCATCATGAGCCTCATCCATGCCGGTCGACGTGTCTCTTGCCCCCCTGACGGGACTCACGGACTTCTGCCTGCCGCTCCCCCATGATCCCCATCGCGCCGTACCACAGAAAGGCCGTGACCTCCTGATAGATTTTCATCATCTTTTCGAGCGGCAGATCTCGCGATAGCATCTCTCTCACGGCATTGACGTGCAGACTCGCAACATTGCGCAACAGAAACGCCGATGGCTTCTGAAAGGTCCGTCCGGGGAATTTTGTCTTCAAGAAGATGAAGTATCGCCCCCACATCTGTTCGTATCCCCGTGCGAACAATTCCGGAAACGTCCTCACCGAAGAACCCGCCGCGCGGTTCAAGAGCAGGTCCAGCTCCAGACGGTGCTTGTCGATGTATACGAGCGCGCGGCCGATCAAATCGTGTCGGGTTTCGAGGGACTGAAAGAGTTCGCCGCCCTCGGGCAGGCTAATTTCCCGGTGAGCAAAAAGCTGCCCGAGGTCATCCAGTTCCGGCTGGAGAACCGCGACGAACAGAGCATCCTTGTCGGGATAGTAGGTATAGAGATTGCTCAGCGTCACCCCCGCCCGCCTGGCAATCGCGCGCAGGGTGGCTCCGCCGAATCCCTTTTTCAGAAAGACGGTCTTTGCCGCCGCCACGATAGCCTTCTGCACCTCGCCCTTTTTTACCTGTGCCACGGCATGGAGTCCTTGCTAAACAGAACAACGTTCTATTATCATGACGAATAGAATACGCTGTTCTTTATTGAGTCTAGCGCACCCGGGAAAGGGATCACAAATGCCAAATGAGAGTCCCGCGAACACTTTGCCAGTGAACGGGATCGAGCTCTATTACGAAACGGAAGGCACCGGAGAACCGCTCCTGCTTTTACACGGCGGGAGCGGATCTCACGAGAATTGGATTTATGCAGGCCGCGATCAGCTCAAGCGCGAATATAGACTCCTATTACCGGACGCACGCGGTCACGGCCGGTCGACAAACCCGGGAAAGACCATCACGCACCGGCAGTGTGCGCTGGATACCCTGGCGCTGCTCGACCATCTTGGGATCAGGAAATGTAAGGCCATTGGTATCAGCATGGGTGCAAACATTCTCCTCCACATGGCCACGTCCGAACCGGACCGGATCGAAGCGATGGTTCTCGTCAGCGCCGCTATGTACCTCCCGGAACAAGCGCGCGCGGTCATGAGGCAGGTCCGGGTTGAAACGCAGCCGGCCACTGAGTGGGACACCATGCGCAAACGTCACAAGCTTGGCGATGAACAGATCAAGGCGATCTGGGAATGGTCACGCGGGATGGCGGACAGCTACGATGACATGAATTTCACACCGACGGAGCTGTCCAGAATCTCTGCGTCGACACTGATCGTTTACGGGGATCGCGACTTCCTCTACCCTGTCGAGATGGCTGTCGAGATGTATCGAGCCATTCCCCGGTCGGCCCTGTGGGTTGTGCCGAACGGTGGTCATGGGCCGGTCTTCTTGGACGCGGCTGCCCAGTTCGCTCATACAACGCTGGCCTTCTTTCGCAGCTAGGGCCGAACCGTGGCAACTGTCACTGCTGGTTAGGCTGTTTGAATTACTTGTTGCTCGTTTTCCGGGGGCTGTGAGTTTGGGTGTTTGAGAGTGATCGAGCAGCAAGACCGGTAGGGCGGCGCTTCGCCTCACGCCACATCTTCGAATAGCCATTCCGGGATCTGTTGCATTGTCGATAGTCGAGGTGATACATTGTCGATAGTCGAGGTATCGGCATGCCTAAGCCCTCTGACCTGCTGCAGGGAACACTAGATCTCCTGATCCTCAGGACTATTGCGACGGGACCCCTTCATGGCTGGGCGGTTGCAAAGCGGATTCAAGTGCTTTCCGGCGATGTCCTCGCGGTCGGCCAGGGTTCCTTGTACCCCGCACTGCATCGACTCGAACAACAAGGCTGGCTTCGCGCCGAATGGAAAGATTCTGATCTTGGGCGCCCTGCGAAGGTTTATTCATTGACGCGTGCGGGTGAGAAACAACTCGACCGTGAACTTCGTAGCTGGAACAGGCTCTCCTCCGCTGTCCAACTCTTAATCGAAACCGCTTAGGAACAATGCTTATGCGAGTCTATCGCGTGTTCATGCATCGCCTTCGTTCGATATTCAGGAAATCTCGGGCAGATGCCGATCTGCAACACGAGATCGAAATTCATTTGGAGCAGCTCCAGAAAGAAGCCGTAGCTTCCGGTATGAACGAATCCGAAGCCCGCACGATGGCGCGACGCCGGTTCGGAGCTCTGGAGAAGACGAAGGAAGAGTGTCGCGACACGAGACGCGTAAACGTGATCGACAATTTCAAGCGCGATCTGCGGTACGCGCTGCGAATCATTTGGACCAAGCGAAGTTTTAGCGCGCCGGCGTTGCTGACGCTCGCCTTGGGGATCGGTGCCAACGTCGCGATCTTCACCGTCGTCAATGCCGTGCTTATCCGCTCCCTCCCTTATGCTGAGCCGGAGAAGCTGGTAGGTGTCTCTAACTCCGCCGTGTTTTCAGGCCAAATCGTTAACGACTGGCCTCTCTCCCTCGAAATGTACGCTGCCTACAACGAGCAGGCACAAAGCTTTGCCGATTTCGGCGTTTGGACGACTGGAGCGGCGGCGGTCACGGGGGCCGGCGACCCTGATCAGGTTGTGACCGCATCCATGACGCACGGAGTGCTCCCCGCGCTCGGCGTGCAGCCCTGTTTGGGCCGTTGGTTCTCCAGCGCGGATGAGGTGCCGGGGGCCGAGAAAGCTGTCATCCTTTCCTACAAATACTGGCAGAGCAAATTCAGCGGCAGCGAGCGCGTACTGGGTCAGTTGGTCCTCATCGATTTCGTCCCTTATCAAGTGGTCGGTGTAATGCCCCGGAGCTTCGAATTCCTCAACGTTGACCCCGACGTGTTCCTGGCGCAAAGCGTAGCCAGCGGGGCTCCGGGATCCGCAGACGCCGATAACTTCGGCGTCGCCAGGCTCAAACCCGGTGTCAGTCTTGCACAAGCCAATCAAGACCTGGCGCGGGTGCTGAGCATCTGGGGAGCGGGGAATGCCCAATGGGGGCAGGCACTGGAGGAGCTGCGCGTCAAACCCAACATTCATCCGCTGAAGCAGGATGTCGTCGGAGACGTCGGAACCGTCCTCGAGATTCTGATGGGAGCGCTCGGAATAGTGCTCTTGCTGGTGTGCGCGAACGTGGCGAACCTGGTGCAGGTGCGGGCGCACGCCCGGCGCGAAGAGTTTGCCATTCGAACGGCGCTTGGCGCAGGTCGGGCGGAAATCGCTCGTCAACTAATCGTAGAGAGCCTTGCCCTGGCTACTCTCGGCGGCGCTGCCGGTTTAGCTCTCGCCTATGCTGCACTTCGCCTGCTGGTGACCCATGGACCGAGTTCTCTACCTAGAATCAGCGAAATAGGGATTGACGCAACGAGTTTCCTGTTTGCGCTGGCCTGCTCCTTGCTGTCGGGCATGCTGTTTGGATTCATAGCACTCCTGAAATCAGGCATCAGCAACAGATTGCAAAACGCGCGAGGCGCCAGCCCAGGCGCGGAACAATTGCATGCACAAAATGCGCTGGTTGTCGCACAAGTAGCGCTTGCTCTGGTGTTGTTGGTCGGAGGAGGGTTGCTGGTTCGCAGCTTCCTCGCGTTGAGCGCCGTGAAACCGGGCTTCACTCACCCCGCTCAGATTCAGACGGTCCGGCTGTTTATTCCCGAAGCTCTGATACCCGAGCCCGAGCGCGTAGCCCAAACGCAGGCTGATATTGTCCACGAACTCGCCGCTATTCCCGGAGTCACCGCGGCGGGGTTTGCCACGGCTTTGCCGCTCGAACTGGAATACCATAACGGCAACCCCATCTCCGTCGAGGGCAAGACGCCAGTTGACAGAATCCCCCCGAACCGAACCATCAAGTCCATTTCCCCAGGCCTCTTTGCCGCGCTCGGGACGCAACTGATCGCTGGCCGGGATTTCGCGTGGAGAGACCTGGTCAGCCCCCCTCGCGTGGCCATAATTTCCGAGAACATGGCTCGCGAGAATTGGGGTGACCCGCAGGAAGCGCTCGGCAAACGTATCCGCTTGGGCACCGGCACGTGGACCGTCATCGTAGGCGTTGCGGAAAACGTCTATGACGATGGTGTCGATCGGCAGCCGCCGGCGATCGTCTATTTCCCGGGCCTTCGCCGCGGCGTCGCCTTCGCGTTGCGCAGCAGCCGCGCCGGCACGGAAGCCCTGCGGAAAGAAATCACGGCGAAGATCCATGCCGTAAACTCCAGCTTGCCTTTGGTGAACGTTCGAACTCTAAGCGACCTCAATAGACTCACGATGGAACGCCGGTCCTTTGCGCTCGTCCTGCTTGGAATGGCCGCGGTGATGGCGGTGACGCTTTCGATCATCGGAGTCTACGGTGTTCTGGCTTATGCCGTTGCGCAGCGTCAGAAAGAGATAAGCATCCGTGTCGCTGTGGGCGCCGAGCCCCGAACAATCAAGGCTCTCTTTTTGCGTCAGGGCCTAATACTTACATCCCTTGGTGGTGCGGTTGGATTGGTTTCAGCGCGAGGGCTCTCCCACTGGATGTCTTCCCTCCTTTTTGGCGTTACACCAGCGGATCCATTAACGTTTGCTGTTTCGGGCGCGGTTGTTCTGGCGGCCGCCTTGGCCGCTAGTTACTTGCCATCGCGCAGAGCCGCATCCTTGCATCCAATCGAAGCACTGCGCAGCGATTAGGCTTTGGCTCTTGGCGTAGCAGTGTCCTGTGGCGAGGCAACTTTTCTCGAGGTTAAATCCCGGCGAATCGCCACACGGAAGTAGTCGCAACTAACGGTGCGCTCTAAGTCGTCGGCAATTCGGTCGAGCGCTCACACACTCTAGCCACAATCGCGGGTCCCATGTTCCGCAACCATCCGGCACTCACCACCAGAGAAGCCACCCGATTCGAGCACATGGCGGAGCCAGCGGCGATCGTGACGCGACCGATTCTTTCTGTTCCGGCTTAACTGGCTCGGCCCTTGCCGCGTCGATCTTCTCCAGATCAGAGACAAACTGTCACTCTCGTGCCCCGGAAAGCGTCTCCCCTTGCTTACCGAGTGCAGAGGTGCTAGGCTCGGTTACCGAGGGCATGGAGATGAGCAAACCTTCGGATCTTGTGCAGGGCACGCTGGACATGTTGCTGCTGAAAATTCTTGCTCTTGAGCCGATGAACGGATTCGCGGTTAGCCAGCGGTTGAAACAAATGTCGGGCGACGTATTGCAGGTCAGTGACGGCTCGCTATATCCGGCGCTGCACAAGCTGGAGCAGGAGGGCTGGATTACAGCCGAATGGAAAACATCCGAGTACGGACGGCGGGCGAAATATTATTCGCTGACACGGCTGGGCCGGCGACAGCTTGAAAAAGAAGCAGACAACTGGGGCAGGCTTTCGAGCGCCATTTCGCGAGTCATCAAGCTCAAAGAGGCGTGAGCGTCGCGCGGCTGTGAAACGGAGGTTCGAGATGCGACCCGAGCATTGGATGTTCACGATTCCGCTGCGGCTGCGGTCGCTGTTTCGCGGGGCGCAGGCGAACCAGGAGCTGGATGACGAGCTGCGCGACCACCTCGTACGAAAAACCCAGCAATACGTCGGGCAAGGGATGACGCAAGAAGAGGCGCATCTTCGCGCGCGACTCGACCTGGGTGGTATCGAACAAACCAAAGAGGACTGCCGCGACGCACGACGTGTGAACTGGATTCAGGACTTCGTTCAGGACTTGCACGTCGGTCTGCGTATGTTGCGCAAATCGGCCGGTTTCACGGTTGTCGCCACGGTCACGCTCGCCCTCGGCATCGGCGCCACCACTGCGATTTTCAGCATCGTGAACGCGGTCTTGCTGTCCCCTCTTCCGTTTCCCGAACCCGACCGTCTCGTGAGAATCACCTTCAGCGAGCCCGGGCTGGGGTTGCGAGACGTGCCATTTTCTGTGCCCGAACTTGACGATCTCAGAAATCGCGCGGGCGTATTTACGGACGTCAGCACAATCGCTAGCAATAGCGTGAATTTAACTGGTGCCGATCATCCCGAGCGTCTCGAGTTCCTGGTCACCCATTCCAACTACTTTTCCATGTTGGGCGCGACCCCTCAGATCGGAAGATTGTTTGGACCCCAAGACTTTGCGCTCGGTTTCGCGCCGGTTACGGTGATCAGCGATGGCCTTTGGCGCCGGGCTTATGGCGCTGATCGAAATGTCATCGGCCGCACTGTCCGGCTCGATGGTGATCCGTACACAATCGTCGGCGTTCTCCCCCCCGAATTTCGCCATCCTGGACCGACAGTTTCCGGCAACGTGGAAGTATTTCAGACAGCCGGGTTCAGCGCCGATCCTGCTCCCCCTCCCGCGCGCAGCACGCGGATTATGCCCAGTTCTATTGGACGTCTCAAGCCAGGGATTACCGTAGAGCAAGCCCAGGCACGGCTCACGGCCATGGCCACCGAGATATGCCACGATTATCCGGCGGACTATCCCGCGCAGGACCAATGGACAATTGAAATTCAGCCGTTGCAGGAAGCCCTTGTAGGTAATGTTCGGCCCATGCTGCTCGTTCTGCTGGGTGCGGTGATCCTGATTGTTTTCATTGTTTCCTTGAATATTGCCAATCTCCTTTTGGCGCGCGCCTCAGGAAGGCAACAGGAGATGGCAGTGCGCTGTGCGCTAGGGGCGACCCATAGCCGTATGATTCGCCAGATGTTGACCGAGTCTATGCTGCTTTCTGTTATTGGCGGGGCCGCAGGAGTTTTGACTGCGGTTGGCACCATTGGCTTCCTTCTGCGTTTGGTCCCTTCAAATATACCTCGGCTCAACGAAGTGCGAATCGATTGGGTCGTATTGGCGTTTGCTCTCGCGATTTCCGTTCTTACTGGGCTTGCGTTCGGACTTGCTCCAGCGTTTCAGTCAGCAAAGGCCGCTCTCTCGTCGGCGATCCGGGAAGGCGCGCGAGGGTCGGGCTCCAGTGCCAAGACCGGCCGTTTGCGGGATGCACTGATCGTCTCGGAACTGGCCTTTGCGGTTGTTCTGATGGTGGCAGCCGGCTTGCTTCTGCGTACGCTGCGCGGCCTGCTCGAGGAAAATCCCGGCTTTAATCCAACCCAGGTCGTTGCGGCAAATCTTCCGCTACCAGAACCTAACGATCCGAAAGCAGACCCGTATCTCAGTCTGGCTCAGGAGACCTCTTTTAACCGCGAGTTATTGCGGCGCATGAGGGCCATTCCAGGAATCGAGCTCGCCGCGATCACTTCCGATCTGCCCACCACCAATCTAAGATTGAAAGATGCCCAAGCGATCGGTGCCCTGTCGACCGAAGATAGCCCGATTGACTCCTCGCTGGATCTGCGCGCCGAGAGAATTCGGATAAGCCCTGATTATTTCAAGGTGATGCAGGCTCCACTCCTGCGCGGCCGGTTTTTTGCCGAGGGTGATGAAGACGGCAAACAGCCAGTGGCCATCATTGATGAAACCACCGCCCGTAAATATTGGCCAACGCGGGACCCACTGGGCCGCCTGGTTCGGTTTGGACAAGCCCCCACCCTGCCCCCGAGGATGGTAGTCGGTATTGTTAGAGACATTAAAAACGACGGGCTGGATATTGCTGGTGTTCCTCACATCTATGTCCCGATCTATCAAAGCCCCGACAGAGACCTGAGCGTCGTGTTGCGGACGTCTCTGCCAGCGAAGGTTTTGGAGCCGCAGATTCGCCATGAAATCCAGAGCATCGATCCCGGCCTGCCGGTATTCGGCATTTCTTCGATGAATGATGTGCTCGATCGTTCGCTGGCTTCGCGCCGTTTTTCTGCCGACGTTGTAGGTGGATTTGCCGGACTTGCTCTTCTTCTAGCCTCCATCGGAATTTATGGCTTGCTGGCGTACATGGTCGGGCAGAGGTCGCGCGAGATCGGCCTTCGCATGGCCTTGGGAGCGCGGCGATGGGACGTTCTGAAACTGATCTTAACTAAAGGTGCCGTCCTGGCTGGAGTCGGGATTGCCGTCGGCGTGATCGTTTCTGCGGCGACAGCATCGATGATGGCAAGTCTCCTCTATGGTGTTCACCCGCACGACCCGCTTGTATTTCTGGCAGTGCCTCTCCTTCTTTTTGCGGTCGCGGTCCTGGCCAGCTACCTTCCAGCGCGGCGCGCGACGAAGGTAGATCCGATAGTTGCCCTTCGCGAGGCATGAACTTGTTTGGGTTCACATTGAATACTTGCAGCAAGGAAAGGATCAATCCCATGACACTCAACTGCTGGAAATTCCAAGGCGGGAAGTCTACCAGATGGAGAGTTTGCGCCATCGCCGTGCTTTCATTTACCGCGGGATCGCTCATTACTGCCCGCCTAGCACACATGAACCAGGTGAGGGCCGACAACAATAAGGTCTTCGAGCTTCGCGTTTATCATGCCGTGCCGGGCAAATTGCCGGCGCTAGAGTCACGGTTTCGCGACACGGCTTCAAAGCTGCTCGCCAAACACGATCTAAAGGCTGTGGGTTACTGGGTACCCGAGGATGCTCCCGCTTCAAACGACACATTCATCTATATCTTGGAGCATCCAAGCCGGGAGGAAGCGAAAAAGAACTGGGACGCCATGTTCGCCGACCCGGCGTTTCAAGAGATGGTGAAATCCGAGCAGGCCGAAAAACTGGTGAACAAGGTGGACGTGACGTACATGCGACCGACGGATTTTTCGCCGATGAAGTAGTGCCAGATTGGCCAGGGCTAGATATCTATCGACTGAAATCGCTAACTCCCGTATTGTCGGACAACTGAAAGTAATCCGGTTCATCCGTCACGCGGCCTGCTGGCGGCGATTCTTCCGCTGTTCGCTCGCTGCCTCCAATTCCCGATCCCCCTCGCCTGATTCTCCTTCTGATACCGGCGAGCATGTCCTTCGGCGCGAAGGCCATGGCGTCGCGCAGTAGCAGCGATCCGTCCGTCGCTTGCGGGAACGACCTTACCAGCTTTCTGCGCGGCGGCTGTGAGTTCTCCCCAAGTGTGGCTGGTTTCGAAATCGACAGGAAGGACTCGATCCGCGTAATAGCGTTCGAGCGCCTGCAACTACAGGGGGACACCAGGATGTCCTTTGGGGCGGCGCAATTCGGAAAGCGCGTAGGTATCGAGAAGAACTCTTATATCTTCACATCTCGCATGGGAGAGTCATCGCGGGTAAGATTCAGTCTTTCGAAGTCAGGACCTCTTCCCATAAGAAACTCTTTGAAATCTGGGCGTTTCCCGGTGAGTTTTTCGTAGTCACGCTCTGCAACGACGACGACAGCATCATCGTGACGGCTGATCCGCTGTGGTCCTTCGGCAAGAGCGCGGGCAACGAGTTCACTGAAGCGGTTTTTGGCATCTGCAAGTCGCCATTCCATGGTGGCTCCTGTCTGGCTGGATTATCCAGCCATATTGTTGCCTTTACGCAACTTCGTCAACTGTGACTAACCATCCAAATTATCCTGCGCCTTTCGCGGCCATTCGCTGGTGATTTCCGTCAAGCACCCGGCCGAATGGCGCTTCAAGTCAAGGTGTCCCCTTGCCAAACAGGTATACCTTGACTATCGACAATACTTATTGTAGATAGTCAGAGTATGGGCAAACCAAACGATCTCGTACAGGGAACTCTTGACCTGCTGATTCTCAAAACCGTCTCGCTCGAACCGAAACACGGTTGGGCCATTGCCAAGCGCATCCAGCAGATCTCCAACGAAGTGCTCCAAGTCCAGCAAGGTTCTCTCTACCCCGCTCTGCACCGTCTCGAACAGAAAGCGTGGATTAAAGGCAGATGGGCCGAAACGGAAACCGGCAGACAGGCCAAGTTTTACTCGCTGACTGCCGCCGGCCGGGCGCAGCTAGAAAAGGAAGCAGCCACTTGGAGTCGCCTGTCAGGCGCGATCAATCTTGTCGTTGAATCCACGTAAGGAGTACGACGCCAATGCAATGGTCCCACCAAGTGTGGATGCGGTTCCAAACGTTCTTTCGTCGCCATCGGTTCACCGAGCAACTGAGCGATGAGGTTCGCTTCCACCTGGAGGAACAGATCGCCGAAAACATGGCCGCGGGCATGAGCCCCGAGGACGCGCGTTACGCCGCGATGCGCCTTTTTGGCAACTCGACGTGGCTGAAGGAGGAGACGCGCGCGACATGGGGATGGTTGTGGGTGGACGAAGTTAGCCAGGATTTGCGCTACGGATTCCGCGCGCTTCGCAAGAGCCCTCTCTTCACCACCGTAGCTGTACTAACGCTGGCGCTTGGTATTGGCGCAAATACGGCGATGTTCAGCCTCCTGGATCAGGTGGTCCTGCGGCTTTTGCCGGTCAATCATCCTGAGCAGCTCGCGATCGTCAGAGAGACCGGCAACCATTACGGCAACAGTTACGGCCCCAACACCATTTCCTGGCCGATGTTTGAAGATTTGCGCGACAACAATCAAGCCTTCTCGGGGATGTTCTGCCGATTCCCAGCCAGAGTAACTATCGGCTACGGTGATCGAGCGGCGCAAATCTCTGCCGAGCTGGTCTCCGGCTCGTACTTCAGGGTATTGGGTGTGGGGACGGCATTGGGCCGCACCATCGCTCCGGACGACGACGCGGTTCCCGACAGTCAACCGGTCGTGGTACTCAGCTACAGCTTCTGGCGGAACTACTTCGACGGGGACCGCAGCATCGTCGGCCGGACAATCGCCCTCAACGGTCACGCGATGACCGTTATCGGAGTCGCGCAGCCCGGTTTCGACGGCGTGGAACTCGGAGCCCCTGCGAAGGTTTTCGTTCCCATCATGATGAAGACGGAGATGACGCCGCACTCGGACGGGCTGAAGGACCGGCGCCGCAGGCTGAGTTGGGTCACCGCGTACGGCAGGCTGAAGCCCGGCGTCAGCCTCGAGCAGGCGCAACTTTCGCTCCAACCGCTGATGCATAGCATTCTCGAAATGGAGGTTCAGCAGCCTGAATTCACAAGGTCCTCGACACCCGAAGATCGAGAACCGTTTCTTCGAAATCGCGTGGAACTTTTGCCGGGCTCAGAGAACGACCTGCGCGAGGATATGCGCAGACCGCTATGGCTTCTGGTCGCGCTCACCGGAGCGGTGCTTCTTCTTGCCTGTGCCAACCTGGCAAATCTGTTGCTGGCGCGTGCCACGGCGCGAGAGCGGGAGCTCGCTGTTCGCCTGGCCATCGGGGCCGGTCGCGCCCGCATCGTTCGCCAGTTGCTCACCGAAAGTCTGCTTCTCTCGGCCGCTGGAGCAGCCGTGGGACTGGCGCTGGCCTTTCTGACAAATCGCGTTCTGCTGCGCATCTATCTGCCTGCGGATGCGGCGGCCGAATTTGTTGTCTCTCCTATTCCCGATGCACGCGTGCTGGCCTTCGTTGCGGGAGCTATGCTCCTGACCTCACTCGTCTTCGGACTCCTGCCCGCCGTCCGCGGCTCGCGCACTGAAATTACGCTCTCGCTCAAAGACAGGTCCGGCGCCCCCTCAGCCGGCGGCATTTCTCTTCGCCGGATGCTGGTCGGCATTCAGGTGGCGCTGTCGCTGCTGCTGCTGGTCGGTGCAGGACTTTTCGTTCGCACTTTGCGCAACCTCGATAGCCTGGGGCCGGGGTTCCCCACCGATCATCTTCTTACCTTCAGGATCGATCCTTCGCTCAACGGATACTCCGACGAACAAACCAAATCGTTCTATCAACGGCTCGACATCAATCTCCAAACCATGCCCGGTGTCGACTCGGTTGGGTTCTCCGCCATGGCGCTTCTGAAGGGCTACGGATGGCAAAATGCGATCCTGGGTAAGGATTTCGAAGGAGCGCCGATGGAGCAACAGCCTGTTCTCAGCGAGGTCAGCCCGGACTACTTTGCTACGCTCGGTATTCCTATCCTCGCCGGGCGTGCCTTCACTGCACAGGACGTGGGGCCGGCCAAATACGCTGTCATCAACGAGAGCTTTGCCAGGGAATACCTCCCGGGCCGAAATCCGATCGGGCAGCGCTTCGGGCTCGTCGACGACATGGAGCCAGTCAGCCCGGACATTGAAGTCATCGGAGTGATCCCGGACAGGAAATACAGAGATCTGCGTGAGACGCCTCCCGCGCAGGCTTACTTCCCCTATCTCGAAGGCGTGCATTTCCGCTTCATGAATATCTATTTGCGCACGCAGGTCGATCCGCGCCAGATCGAGGACGAACTTCAGGATCGCATGCGGCAGTTCGATCCGCATGTTCCGGTCGTCGGACTAGAAACCATGAACGAACAGATTGGATTCTCGCTGCGAACCGAGCGACTGGTCGCCAGCCTCTCTGGGGTATTCGGCGGACTCGCCACTTTACTCGCCGTCATCGGGCTTTACGGGGTTATGGCTTACGTGGTGATGCGGCGAACGCGCGAAATTGGAATCCGCATTGCTCTCGGAGCGTTGCGGAGCAACGTGATTCGGATGGTCATGCGCGAAGCGTTCATTCTCATCGGAGCCGGCCTGGTTGCAGGGTTTTCACTCGCCATGGCCCTTGCCAATCTGATCCGCAGCCAACTCTATGGTTTGAACGCTCGCGATCCATGGACGTTCCTTGGCGCGGCAATCGTTCTTGCTTTGGCTGCAGGATCGGCAGGCTTCATTCCCGCGTTGCGCGCAAGTCGCGTAGATCCCATGAGGGCGCTCCGGCATGAATAAACGGCCACGCCCGAGAGTCGGAACGAAGATTGCTGTTCGTCCTTGGAACGATGCACGAGTGAGGAAACAACCGCGGGTCTTGTGGCTCAAGTTGAGCGATCGGCTTCCCAGCTCCGAAACGTCCGAAGCTCTCACTGCGAAACTTTTAGGCCTGAAAAATGAGCGATGGTTCCTGGCCCCACCCAGAGCGCTATGGCACCTTTTGCAATCGGCTGTTTGAGGTCGTTCACGATGAGCGAGGGCTGTTCCGCGCCGTTGATGTATAGGCGCGCGCTCGTTCCCGACACCTGAATCCTGACTTGCGTCCACTGTCCCGGCACCAGGTCAACGTAGGACTCATACTTGCCCGGACTTTCCGCGCGCAATTTCTGCCACGGGAATCCAGGCACCGAAATGTATTGAACGGAGTGGTTTCTTTGCAGTTGATCTTCCGATCGCCCGTTCTTGGGGCGAAGATAAAAGCACTCGAAGTGGGATCTGTCTTTCGATACCCTAAACGAAATCCCGACAAAACCTCGCAACTCGCGCGGCGCATCAGGTGCCGTATCGCCGCTCAGGCTGACTTCGATCCCGCCATCCTCGAAACCCGCCCCCGGGACGATCGCAAAACGGCTGGCATCATCCAGGTTGGCCGGGCCAGCATCGGTAATGCGTACCGCGTCGCGGCCCAAATAGGTGACGGACTCCGCTTTGACGTTCTGGACTTCGAGCTTATCCGGAGCGGGCAGTCCGATTTCCTGGAACGACTGATCAAGGGGCTGTTTGGCGGGGAGAAGCAAGAGAACGGCCAACCCGCACAGACAGAGTAATTTCACTTTCATCCTCCCATGCGAACTTCATCGCCGGAATCCCTCTGCTGGAAAAACTTCTGGAACTATTTAGCTGCTTTCTCGGCCGCAGCTTGTTGTTCCAGCCGTGCCATTCTTAATCGAACGCGCGAGTCATTTGGCTCCTTGTTTAGCGCCATTTGGCACTGTTCCATCGCATCTCGATAGTTCCCCATCGCCGCATAGGCCGTACCACGCAGGAGTCGAAGGTCGACAGACTCCTCCGAGCGCTGAGGTATGTCGTTCAACACGATAAGGGCTTCCTTCGGGTGCCCGATCTCCAGCAACCTTCTGCTCACCCGAACACCCTTCTCAGGTTCGGCATCGTTTGCCTGCCGCAGCCGCTCGTATGCCGCGACAGCATTCTGCTCCTGCTCGGCGCTCACCCAGCGATGGAACTGAAGACTTGCCCCAAGTTCGGCAAAGTTCCCCTCACCGATCTCAGCCTGAGCCCACGCTGAATTTTCGGAGAAGGCCACGGTGATGTACTGCAGCGCCAAAGTCGGTTCTTCGACACTTTCTGCCACTCGGGCCGCCCGGATCCAGATGCGTGACCACGTGGAAGCCCGCGCAACCGCTCCGATCAAGAGGGATTTTGCCTCTTCCAGTTGCCCTTTCCGGGCGAACTGGCTCGCCCGGACGACTTCCTGCCGCGCGAATTGCATGTCGAATAATTTTCGCAACGCGCCGACCGGATCACTGGAATCATCGACCCGCAAATCAATATCGATAGGCCACCCGTCCGCTGTTTTTACCAGCAGTGCGGCGGATTCTCGCCCTGTCTTCTGTCCGCCAGCGAGGTCCCCCGCTGTCAACGCGGCCATCAGCCTTTCCGCTAACGTGCCTTTGGTTGTCAAGAATGCCTGCTCCATCCCCTCAAGAACGTTTGGACCCACGAGTCCGTTTCCTTCGACGCTGTAGCCCAAGCCCGAACGTGCACCTGCCCACTCCGCGCGTTGCGCTTCTTCGCCGGTGTAGTTGGCGGCTCGCCCGTCAACGCTTACGAGCGCCACTTGACGAGCTTGCGGTCCTTCTCCATCGAAGTTTCCGTCCTCGGCCAGCAACCGCTTCAGCGTTGCTTCCGGGCTCGTCCCCGCAGCGAGAAGAGCCAGTCCACGGGGGCCGTAATGTGGGTTTGTTTCAAATTGTGAAACCAGCGCGCCGACGCCCGCTTGTGCGTAAGGCACACTTGAGCCGACTGCCAGGTTGTTGGTTTGTACGGCCACACCGCACTCCCGTGTCTTCGCGTCGCAGGCAACGATGGAATACGTTGCGTGGGTCGAGTCCGCACCTGCGAGTAGAACCGCTGCCAGGCCGAACACGGCTCCTCCTCCGCCAAATCTTCCGGACATGGCTCCTCCTTCTCCCCAGTTGTTATACGACCGTCGAGCCGGAAAGGTTCCCTGGTCACCGGAGCGCCTGCTCCGCCCTTTCGAACCGCAGACCGCTGTTTCATCCATTCTCGAGCCTAAGGCGATGCTCTGACGACAGCTGATCTTTTTGTGTTCCGCTCTGGTTGGTCAGATAGCTCGGACGATACCATACCGATCTTCGCAGTTCAGCAGGCCAGCCTTTTTCTACCGCTCATTTTCCTGGGCACTGCTTGGGTCTAGTTCCTGCGTCCGGCAGCTTCCTATCGATCATGGCTCGACAAGAACTGCACATGCGTTACTGGTGACAAAATTGGGAGGTTCAAAGGTAAAGAAATTCCTGTCGCATAACCCTGCAGCCATTCTGAAGTTATAGACAATCACTGCGGCGTGGCCCGTCGATCCGTCAAGAGCCCTCCGGTGTGCCGGTGGGCGCCTTTTTTTCGTGTCCTGAATTCTGGCCGAGAAAAGAAAAACAACCAGACGGCCGAACTACACAGTATATCCCCGCTGGCTTTGCTTCCCTGAACGCGGGAAGCAGCAACCGGATTCGTCCTGGACGCAAGTCCGGGAATCCGAATCCTCATCATGCCGTGGCTGCCCGACTCGTCCCCGCATCTGGCAGGTCATCTTGACGTGCGCGCCGTCCAGCCCGCGTTCTCGATGGCGCTGCGTCCACTTTCGCTTCAGGGAGAGCCGCGATGAACCGGAATTCGATGTGCCGCTGTCTCATTTGCGGTTTGGAGAGCAGTTTGGTGGAGCAATTGGCAGAAGAAGCCTCCCGGGACCATTACCGCCAGTTTGCTGACTCGAACTCCTTGCTGGCCAATTTTCCTGACATCCCTGATCTTCTCGCCTATCTGCACACCTCCAGGACCACGGACAATGACAACTTCTCGGCGGACGGGATCCTCGCCACATTGCTCCGGACACAAGCCGCCGGAGGTGGCGCCGGCATCCTGCGCGACTTTCTTCTCCTGGCCTTTATCCCTGCACTGCATTCCACCTGCCGGCAAGTGGCCAGCCGCAATCCTTCGATTCCCGCTGCCGATATTGCACAGCATTCCGTCGCCGCCCTGCTCCAGATTTTCGGACTCCATGAATTCTATGGCCGGACCAGTCATGTTGCGTTCGCCATATCCCGCAACCTCAAACGCAATACCTTCAAGTGGGCGGAACACGAATGCCGATCTCCCACCTGTATGGCTGCCCCGGAACCGCTCGTCGAGATTCCGGCGACTCACGAAGCCATGGACGCCGTCGAGCGCGCGGCACTTCTGCCGCATTTTCTTTCCCGCTGCCAACAACGGGGTCTGGTCACCAGTGAAGACCTAGAGCTGCTCGTCCAATGCAAGCCAGACGCAGCGCGCGACTCTTCGCCCGACAGCCCGGCCGGCGTCTATTCGAACGCTTCCCGCCAGCGTATGAAGCGGTTGCTCAGAAAACTCCGCTCCATTGCCCGTACCCCGCCTAACGGCAAGCCGGACAGCCAAGCGATGCCCTGGGTCTGAAGAGTTCCGCAGGCTCTCTTCCGGCGCTGGCCGCAGCCGGCTTCAAGAAAAGCAAAATATCTTTACTTGCACGCGACACATTTTCTCCGGCTCGAAACAGATTAGCTACATGTGGGGAGAGTTTTCGTCAAATACTCCCGCGGCCTTGGCCCTTTCAAACGATTTCCATGGTCCCGGGTATCCCCGAAGGCAACCTTAACGGAAGAATCCGCGGGGATGCGCTGTTCCCGGAGCTCTTGCTCCCGGCGTTTTTTTGGGTGAGAAACTCGCTGCGAACAGAAGATTACCGCTGATCCATTTGCGCCGGTCGCGTTCGGGCGGGTGAGAACTCTCCTCCCTGCGTACTTCGTTTCCAAGAGGAGACCCTCATTTATGGAAGCAACAGTTCGTCACGTCATGCGGTTTCGTGCCACGTCACGCAGTGCGTGGATCACGGCCATCAGCCTCCTGCTGGCCGTTCCGGTCTTCGCACAGGCGTCCTCTCCCTGGGAAAATGCCGTTAGCGTACTCCAGCAGGCCTTCACCAGCACGATTGCCCGCGGGCTCTCCCTCGTTGCCATTGTCGTCGCCGGACTCACCTTCGCCTTCGGTGAAGGCGGCTCGAAGCGTGTGCTCGCCGGCGTTCTCTTCGGCGTGGGCATGGCCATCGCCGCGGTGAATTTCCTGGCGTGGCTTTTCCCCGGCAACTGAGCGACCCGCACCAGAAAGAAAGGAAGCACGTGGCAGAACCCAGACGCATCAACAGAGTGCATCGGTCGCTCTCACGGCCTCTCACAATCCTCGGCGCCGAGCGAAAGCTCTTTTTCTTCGCCATGTGCCTGGGTGCGGCCACCTTCAACCTGCTCAACAGCTTGTCCGGCGGGCTGCTGATGTTTTCCTTGCTCTACTTTCTGGCTCGCTGGGCCACCCGGACAGATCCGAAGATCCTGCAGTTCCTCTTGTCAGCCGCGAGACTCCGCACTCAATACGACCCGATGAAGTTCGTTCCGGTTGCCGTCCGAAGGGATCGCCATGCTCAGGCTTAGCCGCATTTTCAAAAACTATAACGAGACTGGCTCTCTCAGCGAGCAAGTCAATCTCTACGGTTTCATCGGCCAGAACGTTTTTCTCACAAAGACCGGAGAGGCCGGGGTGATCCTCGAAGTCCGAGGAGTCGACTTTGAGTGCCTCGACGCCGCTTCGATGGACGGTTTAACGAAGCGCCTGGAATCCGCATGGAAGCTGTTCGACGAGAACTACCGCGTCTACCAATATCTCTTCAAGCGCAACAATAAGTCCATCCCCTACAAACTCTACGGCAAACCCGTTGTAGACGCCGCGATCAAGAATCGCATCACCTATCTCAGCAGCAAGGCCGATTCCCTCTTTTCCATGTCCATCTATTACGTGGTGCTCCACCAGGGATTTCCGGTCTCCCAAAAAATCGGAAGCGCCCTTGCCGAGTTAAGGAGGAATCCAAGGAAGGCCCTTCACGCTCTTCGGGCGCATTTTTCTAGCCTGGGGCAGACCGTCATTCTTGGGCAGCACCTCGGCGAGGCCCAAGAGGCGCTTGTTCAAAAAGCCCGCAGTTTCATCCTGCAGGTCAGCGATTTCCTGGCTGTCCGGATTCTCGACAAACAGGAAGCCTTCCGCGTTCTCAAGAGAACGCTCAACTTTCACCCCGATAAACTCGAACTTGCCAAACTCAAGCACGACACCTTTCTCGACTACTACCTCCCCGAATCTTCGCTCGAATGCCACCGCGGGCATCTCCGCGTGGACGATTACTACGTCAAGGTTTTGACGCTCAAAGAACCTTCCGCCCAGAGCTTTCCGCTGATCTTCCAACGCCTGCTCGAAGTCCAAGCGAACTATTACGTGGTGACCGAATGGAAGAAGGAAGATTCTGGCAAAATGCGCCGCGTCATCCAGGCCAGGCGCCGCCACTTTCACAACACCAAGCGGTCGTTCGCGAGCCAGGTCAGCATGAATGACACAGCTCCCGAGGATGTATTGCTCGACGACTCGAAGGAATCCCAGGTCCGGGAACTCGGCGATGGCCTCAAGGAGATCGAGCTGCACGGGAATTATTTTGGCCAGTTTTCCCTTACCGTCGTGATCTATGACCTGGACCTGAACAAACTGGAACGGGCCTCAGCCGATTTCTACAAGATATTCAGCGTTCACGATGCCCAGCTTTATGAAGAGAAATACAACCTCCTGAACGCCTTTCTCGCGGCGGTTCCCGGCAACCACATCTTTAACCTGCGTTCGCTCTATCTGCTCAACACCAACTATGCGGATTTCTCGTTTCTCTTCAGCCTCGACTGTGGCGAACCGCGGAACCAGCATCTCCGGCAGGAATACCTCGCGGTGCTTGAGACGAACCATCACACCCCGTACTTCCTGAACCTCCATTACCGCGATGTGGCCCACACCATGATTCTGGGCCGAACCGGAGCCGGAAAATCGTTTCTCCTGAATTTCCTCATCACCAATCTCCAGAAATATGACCCCCACACCTTCATCTTCGATCTCGGGGGAAGTTTTGAGAGCCTCACGCAGCTCTTCGGTGGTTCCTACGTTCGTGTGGGCCTTCGATCCGGGGATTTCCGAATCAATCCGTTCTCGCTGCCACCCACGAAGGAGAATCTCGATTTTCTCGCTCTGTTCCTGAGAGTCCTGATTCAGGGGCAGAGAGGAACCGAGATCGACCCCGCCACCGAACGCGACCTCTTCCACCAGGTGGAGAACCTGTATGCGGTGGATCCGGCGCTGCGCACGCTGGGCGTGCTGGCAAACACGCTCGGGCGCGACATCGCGGGCCGCCTCTCGAAATGGACCCGGGGCGGCCAGTTCGGATTCCTTTTCGACAACGCGGAGGACACGATTTCGTTCTCCCGCTTTCAGTGCTTCGACTTCCAGCGCATGAGCCAGTACGAGGAGCTCTTGGAACCGTTGCTGTTCTATATCCTGCATCGCGCCAATGCCGTCATCGCCGACCGGCAGATCACCTCCGTGTTCAAGGCGTTTTTCATCGACGAGGCCTGGGTCTTTCTTAAGAACCCCGCGATTCAACGGTACGTGGTCGAAGCCCTCAAGACCTGGCGCAAGCACAACGCGGCGATGGTCGTCTCGACGCAGTCCCTCGATGAGCTCAAGCGCTCGGAGATCCTCGACGTGATCATCGAAAGCTGCGCCACAAAAATCTTCCTCGCGAATCCGGATATGGACCGCGAACTCTACAGACGCCAGTTTCACTTGAACGAGTCCGAAGTCGAGCTGATCTCGGGCCTCATCCCCAAACAGCAATTCCTGATCAAGACGCCGGAACTAGCGAAGGTCGCGAATCTCAACGTGGATACCAGGAGCTATTGGCTCTACACGAATGACCCATACGATAACAAGAAACGAAAAGAGGCTTTCGAAACCTACGGCTTCGAGAAGGGCCTCGAAGTCCTGGCGGGGGCGCAGCCGTGATCCCCGTTTGCCGCCTCTTCGAGGAAGCCTACCTTCCGGATGCAATGTGTCTGTTTCTGCCTCTCTTCCTCAGCGCAGCCTTCCCTGCGCTCGTTCTGGCGGTGCAGTCGTTCGCGGGGATTTTTTCCGACCGTAACCGGAGTTTCGAGCAACCCCAAAATCCATCTCCGAAGGAGCATCTCGATGAAACGTATCTTTTGCAATAAGAGGCCCGGCCTTTCCGTTCCTATCCTCACGGTCATTCTTCTTGGCGTTGCCTCCTTCAGCGCGAATGCCGCGACGGAAGCCACCGCGCGTGTCGTTAGGTACGCGAAGGAAGACATTGTTCCCGTCAAAGCCAAGCTCCGGTTCTCGACTCTCATCATCCTGCCCGCGGACGAAGAGATCCTCGATTTCACCACCGGTGACACGGAATTCTGGGTCATCAACGGAGTTCACAACCTCTGCTACGTGCACCCGGCCCAGGCCGGCATTCGCAGCAACTTGAATCTCATCACGGCGAGCGGGAACGTCTATTCGTTCCTGCTGACAGAAATCAGCAACCAGCCAAATACGGAACCCGACCTCAAGCTCTTCGTCGAACCAAAGGAAAGTTCCGGTGCCGCTCTCGGCCCGGGGCTCCGCGGTTATGTCAGTGCAGGAGAAGCCCAGGCCTATAAAAAGGAGCTTGAAACCTTACGGGCGCAGACGGCCGAGCAGATTCACGCCGCCGAGGCCCAGTCCACCGAGCAGGTCAACCATTTCCGCTCCAGTTATGCAACAAGACTCCAATTTGATTACCCGCTCGATCCGAAAGCAGGACGCGAACCGTTTCTGGTTTCGGCCATCTATCACGACGACTCGTTCACATACATCAAGTGCACCGCACGGGAAAAACCAGCGCTCTATGAAATCAAGGACGGCAAACCGAATCTGATTTCTTTCCAGCTTGAGAACGGCGTGTACATCGCGCCAAAAATCATCGACAACGGCTACCTTGCCGTCGGCAATAAGAAACTACCCTTCCGGCGCCTCGTTACGGCGAATTGAGGAGCCTCTGATGAACCAACCGACCGGAGCTGCCCAGGTTCAGGAGAAGGCGCCCAGACCCCCAGGTCTTCTGCCGAAAAACATCCAGCCCTGGATCCTCCTGGGACTCGCCTTTCTCATGGTCGTCATCATGTGGCTGACCGGGGGCACGAAACCTCCGGCCCCGGCCAGAGGAGCGTTCCCTGCCGCGCCTGTACAGGCACCCCTGGAAGTCAACGAAACAAAGATCGCCGAGATGCAGAGCCGTATCCAGGACCTGCAGCGCCAGCAACTTCTCGCGCAGACCGCGCTCGCGCAGCAAACCCGTTCGCTCGCAGCTGTCCCGCAGGATTCCCCGGAGTCCCATCCACCAGGTGCGGCTGGCACCGGCGAGCAACGACCCGAGGAAGATCCGATCCAGGCGGAGCGGAAACGCCGCGCCTATATTTCGCTGTTTAGGTCGAATGTCGCCCTGAGCTACCGGAAAACACCGACCACTGCTCCAGGCCCCATAACGGAAACGCCACCAGTGGTTCCCCTCCCTCCTGGACCGGACACCTCCGAACTCTTGAAAGGGATGCAGCCTGGTTCGATTTCTCCCGTGCTGGTTCGCAGCGATTCCGGCGAAACCGCCAAGGATCGAAAGGAGGAACGAAGAAATCCTGCCGCCGTCTCGGCCGCCTCCGCTAGTGCGGCGGCAGGAAAAACCTACCTGCTGTTTGAAGGAACCATTCTCGAAACGGTTCTCATCAACCGGCTCGACGGGGGCTTTGCCGGCCCCGTCGAGTGCCTGCTTTCCACCGACGTTTATTCGAACGACCGCCAGCACCTGCTGATTCCAGCAGGCTCGAAACTTCTTGGGGAAACCAGGAAGGTGGACACCTTCGGCCAGACCCGTCTGGCCGTCGTCTTCCATCGCGCGCTCATGCCCGACGGGTATTCCGTCAGCCTCGACCAATTCAAGGGGCTCAACCAAATCGGCGACACCGGTCTTCGAGACCAGGTCAACAACCACTACCTCCGCATCTTCGGCGTCTCGCTTGCCGTCGGAGCGCTTGGAGCAGCCGGCGAAGCCGGCACAGGAGGCGCACTCAACGCGACTGGGAGCGACCTCCTGCGTCAGGGATTCGCCGCCAGCACGGCGCAGTCCGCATCGCAGATTCTCGACAAGTTTCTCAATGTCATGCCCAAGGTGACGATTCGGGAGGGTCACCGGGTGAAAGTCTATCTCGCGGGCGATCTCGCGTTGCCCGATTACCTCAACCACAAAATGCCTTCCGATCTCTAGAAGGCAGGAAAGAGAGGACGAAAGTTCGATGAAAAAGAAAATTCCGGCAGTTCTCCTGGTTCTGATTCTCTCCGTCGCTACCGCCACCGCACAACTTGGCAGCGGGATTGTGTATGACCCGACCAACTACCAAAACGCGATCCTCCGCTACCAGCAGTTGCAGCAGCACCTCGTCGAACTGCAGAAGAGCTACGCGCAGATCACCAACCAACTCAATCTCGCCGTGCAAATGGCTCAGTTCGTCAAAAACATGCCAGCTCGCTACCGCGCGCTCTTTTCGCAGTGGCGCAATGTGACTTCGCCGGACACTTTCGGAAACACCGGCTCCTGGATCAGCGGCATCAACTCCGGCCTGCTTCCCAATATCAACGCCGGCTACCAGAGGTCCACAACCCAACTGCTTCCCTACCGCCCGGACCACCTCTCCGGCATGGACCCTTTCGAGCTGGAGCGCGTGCAGTCCCAATACGCGTCCGTCGAACTCGTGGACGGCGCGAACGTGAACGCCATGGCCACCATCGGCTCCATCCGGGGCAGCGCCCAGGATATCCAGGCGCAGATCGGCAACCTCGAACAGGACTCGTTCTCCGGCGACTCCGGTCTCAACAGCGAAGTCTCCGTCCTGAACAAGATCAATGCGGCCGGAGTGTTAACCCTCCGCACCGTCCAGGACTCGAACAAAATCCTCGCCTCTCTTCTCGAAATGCAAACGATTATCGCCAAGCAGCAGCGCGAGTCCATGACCAACAGCATCAATGCCGACATCCAGCGCCAAGCCAGCCTCGCCGCCAACATGACGCAGATGACCGGCACGTTGACCAATTCACTTCAAAACTTCCGCATGCCGTAGGTGTGCGGAGCCAGACGCCCGGGCGTCGAAGGAGCTGACGGCAGTGCAAACCGACTATCTGCAGTACATCTTCCAAGCCATCAACGCCTTGCTTACCCGAAATCTCGGCTTCTTCGACGCCATGGGCCAGAGTCTTTTCCGCTCCTTCGCCACCATCCTTATCGCCTGGTACGGCATCAAATCCGCTCTCTCTGCTGCCAGCGGCAAGTCTCCCTTCCACTTCGACAATTTCGCGAGCTTGCTTCTGACCATCAGCTTCGGCTTTGCCATGATCAACTACTACAACACCCCCATACCGGGCGTCGCGGTCAGCTTCCACAATCTTGTCACCGATGAAGCGCAGTTTTTGTCGGCCCAGATCGACCAGGCACAACTCCAGACGGTGGTAGCGCAAGTTGCGGATTTCGAATCGCGTATGGACTCTCCAACGTGGGGAGACATTCTAGGAACCGCCATCTACGTCATTGTGACGATCTTGCTCGCCACGGCCCAGGCCGTGGCGATCGTGGTCATTGCCTACGGATTCATTGCCACCGCGGTTTGCGTTCTGGTGGGGCCGGTCTTTGTCCCGTTCTTTATTGTTCCGAAGATGGAGTGGCTCTTCTGGGGCTGGTTCCGCTGCTTTATCCAATATGCTTTCTACCAGGTCATCGCCGCGGCCGTAGTTTTTATCATTGGAAATCTCATGCTCGGCGCTTTGCGCCTCCCGCCCGCGGGCACGCTCTCGACCGTGCAGCTCATTGCCTGGTTTCCGGTCCTCTTCATTACGTTCCTCGCTTCAATCTATACCCTGCTCAAGGTACCGGCACTGACCAATCACATTTTCAGCGGCACCGCCGGCGGGTCTTCCGCCGGAATCATCGGAAGGGTTTTTGAATGAACAACGACGCGAGTTTCTGCGATGCCAAGCGCCTCTATCTCGAACAGTACGGTGATCCCTTGGTGACCAACACCTATCTCAAGATTGCCCTCGCGCTTGTGTCCGTCGTTTGTGTGGCGCTGGCGCTCATCGACCTCCGGACTATTCGCACCTTCCAGAACTTCCGCCCGCTGATCATCCGCATCGACGATCTGGGGCGCGCCGAAGCCATCAACTATCACAACCTTGAGTACAAGCCCCAGGACGCCGAAGCGAAGTATTTTCTCTCCCAGTTTTCGAACCTCTATTACCGCCGCAACCGCTACACGATTCAGGATGACTTCTCGAAGTCCCTCTACTTCCTCGACGGCAAGCTCGCCAACGGCATCCTCTACGCTTACCGCAAGGACGACATCATCAAGAAATTCATCACCAATACCGCCGCGCCCGAGATCGATGTGGACGTGAAGAAAGTCGCACTCGAAGAAATGCAAACCCCGCCCTTCCGCGCTCGCGTGGACTTCTACATGGTCTATTACTCACCGGCCGACCATAGCGAGCTGAAGCGCGATCTGTACACTGCGAACTTCGTCTTCCTGTTCAGGTCACAGGTGCCCAACGAGCTGATCCCGATCAACCCGCTCGGAATGACTATCACGTACTTCCGCGAAGACCAGGCCTTCAAATGAATCTCCTGACCCTGGCTCAGAGCGAAGAGGTCCGGGTCCGCCACCAGGCAACCTCGGCCGAACCTCAGCACGGCGATTCCTCGTTCCTTCGGCGGTCCTCCCGGCTCGAGGCCCTCCCCTGCCCCCTTGCAGCTGCCTCCCCGCTCCGGGAAGCAACGGAGAGTCACGGAAAAAACACAGCTGCGTTTCTCGGAGACTTCGGGTGATTGCCAACGTCCTGCTCCTCACCATCGCCATCCTCCTCGCATTGGGTTTCTGGCTCATGGGCGAGCTGAGATTCTTCGTCCCCTACAAACTCGTTCTTTGGCGGGCGTACGCGACCCCCATCCTTATGTATATAGGGCTTCTATCGGCCAATGTGTTTGCCGCCGCCTTTGGTCTCAGCCGCAAGTTCTTCCTCAAGGACACGGGGCGAAAACTCTCCCATCTCGACAAGCAGCTTCATCGAGGCCAGACCGACGTGCCCGCACCGCCATTCGAGGAGGAGGCCGATTGAAATGTCTCGAGGTCACCAACCCGAAGATCGGCTCGATCCACGAGTGGCTTCCGAGGACCGGGAACCCAGCCCCGGTGATTCACCCGGACCCCGTGAGGTGCGCGAGCGGGCATCGAGCGACGGGCCGCAATCGCCGGGTCCCGCGCCGGATCGCGTCGCCTCTCGCCCGGCAGAACCGCCGACCGTCTACGAACTTCGCGGCCGCACCTATCGCCTGCGGAACTCTGAAGTCAGAACGATGGTGGAGCTTGGAAAATTCCGCGCCGTGGCCAGCAAGGATCTGGCGGAATTCGCCTATGACGGCAACAAGGATCGCATGAGCCCTGACCTCGAAAATCTCTTTCGCAGGGGCTTTATCGATATGAAGTCCATCCCCCATGAGCTGATGGGTTCGCGACAGATCCTCACCCTGACCAAAAACGGACACCGCTTTCTGGACGAAACGCAAAGTACTGCCAAGAGTCAGGCCCTCTACCACGGATATACGAAGCCTCGCGAAGCCCATCACGATGCAGACCTCTACCGGCTCTATCAAAAGGCAGCCGCAAAGATCAGAGGTCAGGGAGGACGAAGCCTTCGTGTCGTCCTCGGCTACGAATTGAATAAGCGTCTCTTGCGCGATCTCGAGAAGCTTGGCGAAGACCGCAAGTCTGCCCCTGCCAAAGATGCGGTCGCCGACGCGCACGGGTTGAAGGTTGTAGGAGAAAAGATTCCCGTCCCGGATGTTCGGATCGAATACGAAACCCGTGATGGCGAGCGCGCTCGCGTGGACCTCGAGCTGGCCACCGGCCACTACCGCCTTCAGACTCTGGCCGAAAAAGTCCTCGCGGGTTTCTCGATCTACGCCCATGCCGACGAGGCCTCGAAGCTGCGCAGGATACTGGACCAGCGTGAATTGACGGCGGAGATTCTCTCGCTATGAAGCAGCGCGAGGATCACATCGAGCGCATTGCGGCTCTCGGGTACACGGAAGCAGAGGCCCGCTTTCTGTATTTGGTGGCCACGCACTCCGGTTATTTCACCCTCCGTCAGTTCAACGCCTTTGCCGGCGTTTGCCGCCAAAAGCATTGCATGAGCTTCGCACAGAAGCTCCTCAAACAGGGGCACGCCCATGTGCGCGACTACTTGGGTAAGGGCTCGGTCTTTCATCTCTTTTCCCGGCTCATCTATGGACCGATGGAAAAGGATAACCTCCAGAACCGGCGGCGGCATTCCTTCGACTACATTCGCACACGCCTCGTGCTAATGGACTTCCTCCTCGAGAATCCGGGGCACGACTTTTTGGAGACCGAAAGCGACAAGATCCGTCTCTTCTCTGAATCGCTCGCCGTTCCGAAGGATTTTCTCCCCCGAAAGCTCTACAGGGGCATCGCCGGCGGCGGTCCGACGGTCCGCTATTTCGTCGATAAGTTCCCGCTCTTTCTCGCGCCTCCCGTCTCGGGTCTCTCGCCCGTGGTCACCTTCGGTTTCATCGATCCGGGATCAGGAAGCATGCGGAGATTTGCCTTGCATCTCGCCGCCTACCAGGGACTCTTCCGCAACTTGAAATCCTTTCGCCTGCTTTACATTGCGCGGCGGGCCAGCGCGTTTCACCGCGCCAAAGACCGCTTCCACCGAAGCGTCAGGGAACCGCTCGAATCCGACGAAATCCTGCGCTACTTCGGGATTCGCCGGAAGTGGGAACGGCACGAATACGTAGTGCCGGTGACCGCTGACTTTGAATTCCTGAACGAAGCCAGGCGGCGTTTTCAGGGAGAGCGATTCGAGAGTCTTTATCAAGGATGGTTCGCCGGCCGGATTGCCGAGCAGGACCTGCGCCTGGAATTTTCACAGACGCCACCGGAGCGAACCGTCTTATTCGACACCTATCTCGTACGGAACGGACACTCACCCCTCGACGAAAAGCGCCGGCACGGAGTAAAAGGCGCGCGCCAGCGGTGAACGGAGGTTACTCGGAATCGAGAGGTTGCATAGCAAGCGACGATGGATCTTGGGCAGGGGTAAATCAGAAAACCGGGTTTTGCCTTGTGTCGAAGTAAGAGCAAGAGGACGAAAAGGAAATAGGAGGAACTCATGCCGATCATCCACAAACCGCCAGAGATGGTGACCTCGGCCCTCGAGATGGTGCTTGGGAGGGACGCGGACTTTCATCGCTGGCCGAAGCAACAGCAGGCAGCGGGCGACAAGCGGGACGGTCCCTTGGCGGCGAAGGCGGCGCGGGCATGATCCAGAGAATCCTCGAAGCGAGAAACTTCCTCGCTTCTATCCTCGCAGCGACCACGGGAATGGCGCTCTATTTTCGGGCGCCATTCCCGGAAGACAACCTCTTTGTCCACGTCATGGAAATTCGCTCGCCCTCCGCCTTTCTCTTCTTCAAGTGGTCCTACACCCTCTTCCTCTATACGACCCCGTACATCGCCTTCTCCGTTGTGCTTTCGGGGTTCTACATTTTTAGGCTGAAGGCCACCCGGAAGATTCATGCCGGCAAGTTGCCCCTTTATCCGGACCCCCGAAAACGGGCGGAACTCTCGCTGGTCGTCGGAGAGCTGCACCATCCGCGCACGCAAGTGCCGTCGGAAACACCGCACTGGCTGGTCATCCCGGAACGCGGACTGTTTACAGGCATCGCCATCGTGGGCGCGGTCGGGTCGGGAAAAACGGCGGCGTGCATGTACCCGTTCGCCGAGCAGATTCTGGCGTTCAGGGCCGACGACAAGGACCGGCGCATCGGCGGCCTCGTTTTGGAAGTGAAAGGCGATTTTTGCGAAAGGATCCACGAAATCCTTAAACGGCATGACCGCGCTGACGACTATATCGAAATCAGCCTTAGTTCCAGGTACCGCTATAACCCGCTCCACAACGACCTCGACGCTTTCGCGCTGGCGTACAGCATCGCCTCGCTGCTCAATAATCTTTTCGGCCGGGGGAAGGAACCCTTCTGGCAGCAGGCCTATACCAACCTCGTCAAATTCATCATCCTGCTCCACAAGGTCGCATTCGATTACGTCACGCTCTTCGATGTCTATGAATGCGCCATCAATCCGGAACTGCTCGCCAGCAGAATCAAAGAAGCGGAACGCCGCCTGGCGGAAGCCGAGTCCGTACTGGTTGGGGAAGAAGAATATCTGAAGCATCCGAAGGATCTCGAACCATTCCAGTTCCGACTCAATAAGGAATCCAGCCATTACCGGGCGCCCCTCACGCCCGGCCTCGCTTCCCTATTGGAAGCCAAGGCCATCCAATGGGAAGCGGAAAACGCCTCCGCAAAGAACCCGGTTGCGGCCCAGAAAAAGGCCCAACTCGAAGCCATCCGCAGGTGGTTCGACCATGACTGGCGGAGGATCGAGCCCAAGCTGCGGACATCGATCGTCGAAGGCATTTCCGTATTCCTCTCGCTCTTCGATGACAACCCGGACGTGAAGCGCACGTTCTGCCCGCCCGCGGAGTGCTATGACCCCGGCGCCAATACCGACTTCAAATTCGGCAAACCGCTGCCTTCGTTCTCCTGGTTGATTGAAACCGGAGGAATATGCGGTCTCAATTTTCCGATCGGCATGAATCCCGGTCTGGCAAAGGCCATCGGTGTGATGATGAAATTCGACTTCGAGCGGGCCGTGCTCAACCGCGTTCCGCTGATGGAGAAGAATCCCCAGAGCTATTTCCGGCAAGTTCTGTTTCTCTGCGACGAATACCACCACTTCGCCACGGTCGGCGAGAGTGAACCGACCGGCGATGAAAAGTTCTTCAGCCTTTCCCGGCAACCCAAGTGCATCCCCATCGTCGCCACCCAGAGCTTCAGTTCGCTCAAGTCCGCGCTGCCGGGAGAGTCCTGGCGTACCCTGCTGCAAACATTCCGCACCAAAATCTTCCTGTCGCTTTCCGATGATTTCTCCGCCCGGACGGCCAGCGAGCTTTGCGGGCGCGAGGACCGGCTGAAGGCCAGTTACAACCTGTCGGAGAGCGGACACGACGCGAAGGTCAGCCTCCTCACGGGCAGGACCATGTCGCATAAGGCGAATATCACCGCGTCCAAGAGCTACAGCCCGCACCACGATTTGCGGTTCGACATGAAGGACTTCATGGAACTGCGCAATGCACAGTCCGTGACCATCGCCTACGACGGCACCAACCCGATGCCACCGACGTTTTGCTATCTCAAACCCTACTACAACGACGTCAACAAATCGTATTTCCGCCAGCTTGCGGACGGAGAACTCTGATGAATGGATTTGAAACCATCCTGCCGTTTCTCAAGCCTATTGAGCACCTGATTCTAGATGACACGATCAGCGAGGTCATGGTCAACGGCCCCGACCACATCTTCATTGAAAAGGCGGGATTCATCGAGCCCGTGCCAGGCATTCATCTCGGCGAGAAATCCCTGATGGTCGCGGTCAAGAATATTGCCCGGCGATTGGGCGACGACATTTCGGAATCGAAACCCATCCTCGATTCGCGGCTTCCGGATGGCAGCCGCGTGGCCGCGGTCATTCCGCCGTGCAGCGTCGACGGCGTTACCCTCACGATCCGCAAATTCAATGCCCGGCACTTCGGTATCGAAGACCTCATTCGAGCAGGAACTCTCGAACGTTGGCTGGCTTATCAACTCGAAGGCTACGTTCTCGCGCGAAAGAATATCCTGATCGCCGGCTCTACCGGGAGCGGGAAAACTTCATTGCTCAACGTACTCGGGAAGTTCATTCCGTCCGATGAACGAGTCCTGCTTATCGAAGACACCTCCGAGATTCACCTTGGCCAGGACAACCTGGTCCGTTTCGAGGCGCGGCAGGCGCAGAACGGTCTGGCCGCCATCACCATTCGGGATCTGCTAAAGGCCTCTCTTCGGCACCGGCCCGACCGGATCATCCTGGGCGAAATTCGAGGAGGCGAGGCCTTCGATCTGCTGCAACTTCTCAACACCGGACACTCGGGAAGCCTTTCAACCGTTCATGCCACTTCCGCAAAGCAGGGCCTCTCCCGCTTCACGAGTTGCGTGTTGCAGAGCGGCGTGGACCTCCCCTACCGCGCCGTGAAGACGAATGTCGGTGATTCCGTGAACGTCGTCGTGCACCTCGAACGCCGACCCGGCCGGCGCTTCGTCTCCGAGGTCATCGAAATCCAGGGCTACGATCCCGATCGCGATGAATTCCATTACGGGTTCATTTTTGATGGTCACAAGGAGCTCGTATGAGTCCTGCCGAAAAACCGATGCCGTTTGTTCCCTCTGCTCCGGAATACATCCTCGCCAATTTTCGACCGACCGAAGGCATGGACGTTCCGACGCCGGCGCGTCCCACTCCCCGGCAGCTTCAACGCGGATTTCACATCGAGCCTAGAAAGGAACGGAGGAACTGATGCCGGCGGAAAGGGTCGACTTCAAAAGCGTCAGAGCGAGAGTATCCATGGAAACGGTTCTTTCGCACTATGACGTTCGACTTCGGCGCGCTGGTAGAGACGAGTTCCGTGGAAAATGCCCGCTCCCCGCCCACTCTTCCGCCAGAAGCAATGACAGCTTCTCCGTCAGTTTCACCCGGAACGCCTGGTCCTGTCAGTCGGCTTCCTGCATCGCCGCTCGTTCGGGCCGCGTCGGCGGGGACGTCTTCCACTTCGTCGCCGAAATGGAAGGCTGCTCGATCCGGGAGGCCGCTCTACGCCTCGATCGTTCGCTCAGGGAAAATCTCCTCCCTCCCGCCACATCCGGGAACAACGGGCCAGTCCCCTCGACACCGGAGAATCGGCCCCTGTCCTTCACCCTGCACAACATCGACCACCAGCATCCCTATCTTCTAGCGCGTGGACTCGGAGAGCATACGGCTGGCTACTTCGGCGTGGGCTACTACAACGGGAGCGGTTTTCTTCGTGGACGGATTGTGATTCCGATCCACAACGAAGATGACGAACTCGTCGCCTACGCGGGTCGCGCCATCGACAAAACGGAACCGAAATACCGCCTTCCTGCCGGCTTCCGGAAATCTCACCTGCTGTTCAATCTCCACCGAGCCATCCGCTCGGGCGACCGCACGCTCATTCTTGTGGAAGGCTACTTTGACACCATGAAAATCCACGAGGCCGGACATCCTAACGTGGCGGCTCTTATGGGCTCGAGGTTGTCCTCCCGCCAAGCCGAGCTGATCGGAACCTACTTCGATCAAGTCATCCTCATGCTCGACGCCGATCGAGCAGGAAGGGCCGGGACCGCTGCGGCTGCGACAGAGCTCTCCTCCATTCTCGGTGTGCAGATCGTTGAACTCGCTTCGGGAACCCAGCCCGATCAACTGGCTCCAGAAGAAATAAACCAGTTCCTCGGCCTCTCTCATGACCTTTCCACGCCCGAGAGATGAAAATCTCTTCCACTTGCGCATCATTTATATAGGGTATCTATGGCGAGGCGCGAGAGGATCAGCCTGGCCATTCGGGCCCGGCAAGGACTCTTGCCATCCAGAACCACGTATTGCCTGTAAGTTATTCAGGACCCACAGGATGTTGAACCAGGCAGGGTCCAGAAGGCCCCCACGCGAGACAGTGTCCCGTAAAGCTGATTCGGGGGTTGCCCATTTAAGGGACAAGAGCGATGACCGAGAGGCGCTAGCGCTTCCTGAATCTGGCCATGTTCCCTGGGATTGAATCACGTCGCGTTATGCGGTCATTTCCTGTATCTTCCGCGCGGGCGCGCTGACCGGGAAACTGGCGGTAATCTTTGTTCCTGAAGAATTGGAATCGATGGTCAATTCGCCATGAGACTGGCGCACGCGCTCTTTCATTCCCCTGATTCCCACGCCGACCGCCTCCGCCTGCACCTCTCTGAGTCGCTCGTGGGACATTCCGCTGCCGCGATCCTGGACCTCCACATAGATCCTGTCAGCCTCGCGGGCGATGCGGATGACTGCCGTTTTGCTTCCTGAATGGCGATGGATGTTTGTCAGACATTCCTGCACAAGACGAAATATGGCCAGTTCCATCTCCGGAGCAAGCCTTTCGAGGTCGTGGGGAATACTAACCTCGATACTTAGATCGCTTCGCCCGGCCAAGCCATCTACGTACCATCGAAGTGCGGACGATAATCCGAGTTCGTCCAGCATGGGAGGATGCAAAAGATAAGAGGTGGTGCGTATTTCTTTGGTCAGATTCTGAATCAAATCTTTGGCGTCTCTGATGCTTTCTGAGAATCGGGTGGGATCGCGTTTCGCGTCGTCCTCGAGGCGCGTAAAGGTCATTCCCAGTGCAGCCAGGTTCTGACCAACGCTGTCGTGCAGCTCCATTGCAATGTGCCGACGTTCTTCGTCCTGGACGCGCATCAATTTTGCGGAAAGGTCTCGAAGCCGATCCGACTGTTGAAGGATCTCCGCATTTCGCAGCTGCAGTTCCTGGGTCCGAAATTGAACTTGGGTATCGAGGGCATCCGCGAGTGCCCGGAAACGCTCTTCGCTTTCTTGCAATTCACGCTCGACCCGTTTACGCCCGGCGATATCCCGCGCTATCTTCGAAGCTCCGATGACTCTTCCTGAGGCGTCCCTAACGGGCGAGATGGTCAGCGATATCTCAAGCTTGGACCCATCTTTTCGCAGCCGAATGGTGTCGAAATGATCGATCCGGTGGCCTTGACGGAGTTGAGCGAGAATGTTTTTTTCCTCGCCTCGACGGTCGAGCGGAATGAGCATCGAAATATGCTGGCCGATGGCTTCCTCGGCTGTGTATCCAAAGAGCCGCTCGGCGCCTGCGTTCCAGCTTGTGATGACACCCTCCAAAGTTTTGCTAATGATCGCATCGTCGGAAGAATCTACGATTGCGGCAAGCAAGCCGATCGCCTTATCGGCTTTCAGACGCAGTTCGGGAAGCTCGTCCAGAATGGATTGTGTGACGTTGTCTACGCCGGCTTCCGAGTCGTCGAGGATACAACTCGCAAGCTCTTCATAGGTGACCAGAAGCTGTTTGATGTCATGCTCAAACTCGATTTCAGGATGGACCCTTGTCCAGTAGTGCGCCGCCCGAACGAACGATAAGAAAAGCAGGACGTACTGAAGTCGAATGGAGCCCAGCAATCGTTCGAGGGCATCGAGGCACGCTTGGGCGTCCGCCGTCTGCAGGAATACATGACCGGCAAGTGAAAAAAGCCCGTCTTCCAGCTGCGTGTCGGCCGCCGGCATTTCCAGAAGAGGAGCAGGACAGTTCGAACAAAAGGAAAGGTGTGATTCCAGTTCAGGACCGCGCGGAAAAGGCCGCCGCAGCAATTTAACCACATCCACGACCCCTTCCGCGCGAGCGTCCTTATCGCCTGAGGCTCGCCCGAGCCCGACCAGGAAGCCGGCGTGGCGGGCGATGCAGTAGCGGACGGCACAAAAGCGGGAAAGAAAGACGAAAAGCCGTTCCTTGAAAAGAGAGGGGAGGGGGCTATCAAGATACGCTGCCTGGGCAAATCCCCACAGTTTTTCGGTGATCTCAGGGGTCTCAGGCGATAGCCGGAAGAAATTCGGAAGCACGCCAAACCGATCCTTGACGCGCCGCTGTAGGTCTGTTGGGGCACTCGCCGATGGAGCGTTGTCGCCAGCTACGGGATGCCCGCCGCCGCAGGCCACAGGTGATTTAAGCACCTCTTCTGACGATGGGATGGTCCGTTCGGAGAGTGTTTTCAGAGCCTTCGGACGCTTCTGGATTGGGGCCAATGGCCTTCCCTTCTAGGCCAGATCCCGGCCTACGGGGTAGACGTGTTTTTGGGGCGTCTCTCTGAAAATGCAGGGTGGAGCAGCTAGTAGAACAGACGGGAACTCATTTGTATACAGCGCTTATGCAAACGTCCGGGGGCTAAACCGACCCCCTCGGAGCCGCAACACGTTTTGCAGCCAGGGCCCTGGTCTGACGATGGCTAGGGCTGCGCCGCGACGGCGACGGGTTTCACGCTGTCATCCTTCGACCCATTGCCCAATTGGCCGTATTTGTTCATTCCCCAGCAGTAGACCTCCCCGACGGTGGTCAGCCCGCACGCATGCACTTGGCCGGTTGTCACCGACTTGAAAACAAGTCCTCGAGACCCAAAAACCGGTGCGGGTACATTGGCGGAAGCATCCGCTTCTGTTGCTACAACTGCGTCGTCGCCCCAACCCCAGCAGTCGGCCACGCCTTCCTTTGTGACGCCACAGCTAAACGTCTTTCCTGCGGAGAGATCTTCAAAGGTCAGCCCCCCTGCCACGGGCGCAGGCATAAGGCTCGGAGTATTTCTACCGTTGCCGAGTTGCCCGTACTCGTTGTCGCCCCAACAATAGCCTTTGCCCTGAGTGGTCACACCGCATACGTGTCCGTCACCGGTCGCGAGAGAAAGGAAATGAAGCCCTCCAGAAACCAGGGCAGGAACCGAACTATCGGTCTTCGAGCCATTGCCGAGCTGGCCTCGCGAGCCCGAGCCCCAGCAATAGGCGTCGCCTAGAGCGCTGATACCGCAGCTGAAGAATACTCCCGCACGCACGGTCCTAAAACTGTGCCCTCCGGTGACAGGACGAGGAGCGATCGAAGCGGATTTATTGCCCGTGCCGAGCTCCCCGTACTCGTTATCGCCCCAGCAGTACGCAGCACCGTTGGTCGCAAGTCCGCAGCTGTGATGGAACCCCGCACTCACTGCGGCGAATTTAAGTCCTCCGGAGACCGGAACAGGAGACCTGCTCCCTTCACCGGCGTCGCTCCCAAGCTCCCCGTCCCGATTGTCTCCCCAGCACAGGGCTGTGGCGCTTGCGGTGACGGCGCAGGTATGTCCGAAACCGGCGCTGATTGAAACAAAAAGAGAGCCCCGGACGGCAGAAGGCTGCGGACTGTCGCTGGCCGTCCCGTTTCCGAGCTCGCCGTCCGAGTTGCTGCCCCAGCAGGAGGCCATGCCGTGGGAGTTGACATAACAGGTATGCCCTGCACCCGCACTCAGAGTCTCAATATTTCCCACGACGAAACGCTCGCGGAGTTTGACGGGAACGCCCCACTCCTTGAGTATCGCGAGAATTTTGGCAATATTCAGGGCCTCCCCATACGGCTGTTTGTCGCTCCGGAGCATCCCCACAATCTCAAGCCGGAAGTTCAGCAAAGCTCCTCCGGAATGCCCCGGAAAGAGCGACTTCGACTCGAACCGTAACCAGTCTCCTTCTGTCTCGACAAATCCGTCCGGAGTTACACTCAGACTCCATCGCACGTCGTTCGGGTGTCCGGCGAGAAAAACCGGATCGCCTCTGCCGAGAAGAGCGGGGTCGCCGGCGCGGTCAAAGGGAAAAGCGTTCCCATCGATTCCATTTGCTTTGGCATTCGGGACACTGAGCACGGCTAGGTCATGACCGGGGTCGAACTGACTCTGAAGCTTTGCTTTGATTGGTTTTCCTTGCAGTGTATAAAATTCGACGACCACTTCCTGGCCCTGCCGATCCCCATCGCGGACAACGTGGTTAGCGGTGATGATGTAGACCTGGTCGTTTTCGGCGCCAACGATAATCCCTGTTCCATAACTCACCCGGTCAGGAAATTTTGCCTCGATCCGCACGACCAGGAGCTTAATGTCCTCCCTCAGAGGATCCCGCGCCTGCGGATTTCCGAAGGAACGCGGGGAAAACAAAAGCAAGAGACAAATAACGGCCAGACCTGGACGCCGTTTCACTCCGGCACCTTCAACCAGCGCAGCACGCCGGCAATCAATCCAAAGAGATAGACCGCCGTGCCCCAAAGCAAATAAAAGCCCCGTCGCGCCTTAAGCCAGTCGAGCCACGTCGGCATAAGGCTCCTGCGGGTCTCCGTCGACCCCGCTGTAATCCCGTGAACGCTGCCGCGAAACTGGAAAACGACGCCGTCGTCTTTGAGCTCCAGAGACTCGATCTCTCCCTCTGAGCTCTCAAACCGAATGTCCTCGCCCGGCCGGAGTTTCAGTTCCTGTCCGTTTAATTCCTCAAAATAGATCGAGCCGGACAGGATCGTCGACAGACGGCGGACCGGCAGACCGTCCGGGCCCCTGCGGTTCTCGATTCGCAGGAGAGACAAGTCCTGGATATTGCGCGGCACGGGAGGGAGTTTCTGTGGGAGAACGAGGAAGGTAAGATCCAGATTGACGTCGTTCGATTGCGGCTCAAAGACGACCGGCTTGGGACTCAAAAAGGTAAGTTGGCGTCCGGTTCCGCCTTCCGGATCGACTCGCACCGGGCCAACCACGTCTGCCCTCAAATCGAAGCCCGTCCCTTCGAGCGCCCAGCGGTACTGCCCCGGAAGATCGGTCTTCTTGAACGATACGTGTGTTCCGGCGGGCAAGATGAGTTCGGGAAGGCCGACTTCGCCGCGGCTCTGATTCTCGGTAGCCACCGCGAGGTTTATCCCAGACTCAAAGTCGTGCCCCGAAGTCAGGGTCGCCGCCTCCGAGCTGCGGCCCCGGGGAAGTTGGATCGCTCTGAGTCCTGAAATACCCAGCGCCCCGAGGCGCAAAGGTTCGTTCAACAATTGCCGTTCGGGGAGAACGAAGCCTAACTCTGTCACGTGAAGGTCCAGTTCGATCTCTGTACTCCTGCGCCGGACAAACAGCAGAATGCTCACGATGACCAAGGTCGAGGCAAACAATGCAATCAGTGGCCAGCGCCTCCGGGGAGCCTTGGGCTGTGCCGCATCATAGATCCCTGCCAGGCTTGCGAGCCGTCGAAGCTCTTCTAACTGCTCTTGCGGAATGGAACCTCCTGAACGAATCGCTTCTGTCTGAAGAGCATTTGCCCGGGCACGGACAAGAGTACGAAGTTCGTCTCGTTCTGACGCGGCCATGCGATCGCTCTCCCTCGCTGTTTGGCTCAGTGCTCCCCCGCGTGGTAAAACCACATTCGTTGCGTGATGGGGCCTCCGTATCTGCTGGTTGCGCCAATCTCAAGGTAATAAATTCCTGGTGTCTTGGGGCTCGGGAGATCGACCTGGATTCCTCGCTCCGCCGGATAGTATCCCTTTCCCAGTGCGTGGTCGCTGATCAAAAAGGAATGTGGCTGGCCGTCGGGCCCGACTTGCGCCAGGCTGATGAAAACTTCTTTTAATTCCGAACCCGGCACAAGCACCAACTGATACGCGTGAGTCTGCTTCTGGTCCTTCTGCCGGATCCGCAACGGCACATACAGCGTCCGATTTTCGCCGCCAATTTTGTACTCGGTATACCCGACGACGCCAATGTCTTGCTTGGAAAGATGAAGTGCGTCGAGAACTCCCGCCGGCCAAAGATAGGTGGTCGCGCCCGCGGGAATGTTTGCATCCATCTGATAGTAAAGTTTCTCGCGTAGTCCGTAGGCTCTTAGGTGAATCGGTGACTCGGCCGGGGAAGACCAATCGATCCTCAGATTCACTCGAGGATCGATCTCCTCAAAGAATGCGGTGAAGGAAGCAATCAGCAGCGTCGTGCTACCGGAAACTGGCTCGATATAAATGCCCTCGCAGCGGTCTCCTCGCAGTCGATACCCCTCGGGATTTTGTCCCAGCTGCATGAGATTCGGATCACAAGGATTCTGCTGCGCGCGGAGCAGGCTGGACGGGCTTCGAGCCGACAGGAGGTACAAACCGGCGGCAAAACCGAGACACAATCGCGAATACTTCGACTGCATAGATCATTCCTTCTAGAATCCGGCACGAAAGCGGATTCAGGTGTTCATGGACTCCAGTACAATGGCGCATTCGGAATCCTGTTTTTCGAGAGAACCTGTCGGAGATGAAAACCTCGACCTCTGTTTCGCTCTTGGAGTTTTCCGGGGCATCTGTCTTCCATCCGTCATTCCCGCACTCGAGTCCGGAGCAACATTGGCCCAGATTAAGCTACCTTGGCAAGTATTTCCTTTTCTGTACGCTGAACTGCGGAACACGCGGAGTCGCGTGGCAAAGACGACCAAAATAGAGTTCGAAAAACACGCCACGCTCGCGTGATCGGGCAAGTCCGGTATCCAGATTCCAGTAGTAGGCGATTCGTGTCGGAGATTCACCGAGAGACTCGACACTGGTTTTTCAATGAAATAGGCTTGAACAGTGGACCAAGAACATCGTGGGTTGAGGTTTACGTTCAACGCCAGCGCTGAGATCGCTCCTGGGAGCTCGCCCGCTGCTTTTGCCCCCGCACGCGTGACAGAGCTGAGCTTCCGCGGCTGCTTCCTGGAGACTTCCGCTTCGTTTGAGCTTATGCATCCTGTTTTTCTGAAAATCCATCACTCAGAAGAATATTTCGAGGCTGAGACATCGGTGCTCTATGTCAAACCCTCGGGCATGGGTCTGGTATTTCGCGAGGTAAAGCCTCAGTTTCGAGCTGTTTTGCAGAGATGGCTTCTCACCGCGCTTGACAACGAATCGGGTGGGCGCGAAATTCCGGGATAGTTTCGCTACCAGGGGACCTGTCCAAGAGTCAATTTCACCTCTCCGACAGGTGATGATCGATGGTTCAAAGAGACAAAACCTTGCAACCAGCCAAACGCCGTGCTGTCCGGCGCTGCCCGCTCGTCGCTTCTGCGGAGGTGACGGAGTTGAGTTCCGGAACGCTGCTTGTGGGTCGCTCCTCGGAACTGGGTCTGGGGGGCTGCTATGTCGACTCGCTGAATCCATTTCCCGAGGGGACGCTCGTCGGATTGAAGATTCTCAGAGATCAGGGCGTCTTCGAGACTAAGGCAAAGGTAGCCTACTGTGACCAGAGATTCGGGATGGGCCTGGCCTTTACAGAGATGACGCCGGACCAGCGCTCGCTGCTGGAGGCCTGGTTAACCGAGATCGTCAGCCAACTCAGACCCGTTTTGTAGATTCGCGTTCACAGATGCATAGCGCAGCAAGACCGCACCCGGCTTTGCCGACGGTTTGTATGCCTATTGATTTTGCGATGTCTGCGTTGGCCTTAGCGCCGCGGCTCCGAAATTCACGCTGAATCGTTTGCACCATATGGACACCGCGCGGTATTTCGTTAGGTCCAAGTCGCTTCCAAGCGTGTAATTTTGATCGCCGATATTTCCTTTGATCACTCCGAGATCAACAAAGCCAGCTTTTTCCACTGTCGCCGCGTCCTTCGCATCGTCCGCGGCGACCATGTAGACGTGAACGTCAGGGCCGTTTGAAGTGCTGAAGCCGGTAAAACGAAGAACGCGAGTGCCATCTCCTATCTGGTAGATGGTTGCGGTTCCTTCTGTCGGGTGCAAGATGCTGTAGAACCGTCCAGATTCCAGAGGCTGCGCCGACGAGGTGCCTGGTACGCTCGGCGTTGCTTCGTTGACACTTCGATTGACCACGAGCCGCTCCGGGCGAAATGCATACCAGGCACCCAAAAGCGCGACTGCGGCAAGAGGAATTGCAATTTTTATCCACGTTTTCATTTCCGTATCTCCTTGAGTTCAGGTATCTGGAACCGGGCGTTCCCCGGATGGACAGCGCCCTACACTTTTGTTTTTCTCGACCCTATGAGATAGATGGCTACATAGAAAGGAACTGTTTGACGAGAACGGCGGTGTCGTCAGGATTTTCTTCCGGGAAAAAGTGGCCGCCCTTCATCGGCTGCCCTTGCGCTTGCGGCGCCCATTGCCGCCAAATTCCCAGCGGTCCGCCGTCTTTTGCATAGAACATGTCGAGCGGGCCACCCTCAGCCCACAGATGCAGCATCGGACATTCAATTCGCTTGGATGCTTCCTTGTTTGCACGGTCGTGCTCGACATCGATAGTTGCCGCCGCTCGATATTCCTCGCAGATTCCATGAACGCGGGCCGGATCGCGATAGGTGGAAACGTATTCCTCAAGTATCTCGCCGCTGAAGGAACCGTGCCCGAAGGGATTATCGAAGACGGCCTTGGGCGCGCCGAGTAAATAGCTCTCCGGCAGCGGGGCCTTTTGCGATAGCAAAATCCACGGCCAATAGGTCTGCGCGAATCGTGCATCTGACCGCCTCCACGCTTCGAAAATCGGAATCACATCGAAGACTGCGAGTCGCTCCACGTTTTTCGGGTGATCCAGGGCCAGACGGTAGGAAACCCTTCCGCCGCGATCGTGGCCGATTAGCGTGAAGGAGGGAAAGCCGAGTCTGTCCATCACATCGACTAGTTCCTTCGCCATTGCACGCTTTGAATAAGGAAAGTGGTCGTCTGTTGAGGCGGGGATTCCGCTGCGACCGTAGGCCCGGAGATCTGCGCAAATCACAGTGTGGTTCTCGGCAAGCTTCGGAGCGAGGAATCGCCACATCAGACTGGTACGCGGGAAGCCATGCACCAGCAGAATGGCCGGTCCCTTTCCATAGCGGCGCAGGAATATCGTGTTGCCAGAAACCTCCACATGAGAAGTCTCGAAAGAAATCTGATCAGCGGGGGTCGCCACAGCATGTGGCGTGTCTTGTGCTTTCGCAAACTCGGTGAAAATGGCCTCCGACAGTACACCTAGAGATGCGCCGGCGAGCGCACCAAGAAAGCAGCGACGTTCCAACTTTTCCTCCTCGCTCCGACTCCTCGTTGCGGCTTCCATTCGTTCCCTCCGGGCATGACGTTAAATCCCGAGTCGCGATCCTGCCTAAATTCCCTTGATCTCGCCGCCGTCCATACGCACGGAAGCGCCGGTCATCCACTTCGCCACCGGGGATACCAGATAACTCATCAGATCGGCAATCTCCTCCGGCTTTCCAAAGCGTGTGATGCCAGCTTGCTCTGGAAATTTCTTGATGGCTTCTTCCACGGTGAGATTGTGGGCAGGAGCCCATTTTCTAAAGAAGGCCTGCCGGCGTCCGGTCATCACGGCTCCGGGCGAGACACTGTTGACCCGCACTCCGTCCTGGATTCCTTGCTCTGCGAATGCCTTCGCGAGTGCCGTGATGGCCGCGTTGATCGCAGCAACCGCCGCATTTCCGGGCTTGGGTTCGAGCGCTGCGCTCCCGGACATCAACACCACGGATCCGTTCGAGGCCATCAAGGCGGCCCAGGCCTCGGTCGTCAGACGGCGTGCGCCGTGAAACTTGAGCGCCAGGCCGTCGTCCCACTCGGCGTCTGACATCTGGAACAAATCAATCTGTGGCACGGCGCCCGCAATGTTTAGCAGGGCGTCGATTCTGCCAAAGCGTTCGAGAGTGCCCTTGATGACCGTCTCTGCCGATGACGGCAAGCGCAGATCAATGGCAATGACCATCGCCCTGGCCCCCACCGCGGTAATCTCTGAGGCTGCCGTCTCCAGGCTTTCCTTGTCTCGAGCGACGAGCACGACAGCTGAAAAATCCCGCGCGAGTCTCAAGGCGGTGGCTCGCCCTATTCCCTGACTCGCACCGGTGACAACGGCGACCGACTTGATTTCCATAAGACGACCCTTCCAAATATTCCGCTGGGCTAGGCTCCCGAAGTGTTGCGCCTTTTCGGACTTTCGCACCGGCTCCCGCGAGGGACGAGCTAGTCTAAAAGAGTCTTTCGTGCCGCTTCCAGAATCACTTCGGTCACCACCGCCGGTTCTGAATACATGGGCGTGTGGTCCACGCGATGCGACCGAACCGTTGCGCCCATGCGATCCGCCATGAAATGCTGCGTCTTAGGATTGATCATGCGGTCTTCTTCAGCGACCAGGTACCACGACGGTCTTGATTTCCAGAGCGGCGCCGGCGCCGGCTCTTGAATACACTGAACCGAAATCGGCCGTTGCACGGAGGCCGCGATCTTTGCCTGATCAGGCGACGCCTTGTGTGCGAGCGCCCCGTGAAACGCGTCGTCGGGCATCCATACAAACCCGTGAGAATCGGGAACCATCTTGGGTGCTTCGGGACTCGGCGTGTCGCGGTAGAAGACCTTCGCCACCGTCTCACCCTCATCCGGCGCCAGCGCCGCCACATAGACCAGCGACTTGACCCGCTCTTCCCGGACCGCGGCGATCACCGCGCCCGAGTAGGCGTGTCCTACCAGGACCACTGGGCCGCTGGTACGTTCCAGTGCAGAGCTCAAAGCGGTAGCGTCGTTGGTTAAGGACGTAAGTGGGATCGGCGCACAGATCACCTTAAGACCGCGCCGCTCCAGAAGGAGAACAATGTTGCTCCAACAATAACCGTCAGCCCAGGCCGCGTGCACCAAAACGATTGCCGAGTTCTGAGGAAATTCGCCCCTCTTGGCAGTCCCGCCAGGCACACGCGTGCCAGCTTGTGCGGTATTTTGCGCTCGCGCAAATTCAGTGAAAGAGCCCTCGAGTGCAGCACCTAGAGAAGCTGCTGTGAGCGCGCCGAGAAAGCTGCGTCGTTCCATATCTTCCTCCTTGTTCCAGTCACCTCTTGCTGAAAACTGAACCGACAACAATCACATTTTTCACTGATCTCATGTCAAAACGATTCTCGGGGTGGAAGGGAACGGGGTCATCGTTGAGCTGCGCTTTCTGCGGCGGGCCGGTCGGAGTCATTTGCGGCGAGGAAGCCTTTCATGGCGGAAGCAATTTCGACGACGTGTGTCTCTAGCGCAAAATGTCCGGTATCCAGAAATTGAACCTTCGCGCCAGGGATGTCTTTGCGGAACGCCTCCGCTCCTGCGGGAATGAAGAAAGGATCGTTCTTGCCCCAGATCGCGAGCAAAGGTGGCTTCGACCTACGAAAATATTCCTGGAATTTCGGGTAGAGCTTTACGTTCGACGCATAGTCCAGAAACAAATCGAGTTGAATCTCTTTGTTTCCCGGACGTTCGAGGAGAGCCGTGTCCAACATGTACGACTCGGGCGGAATGCTCTCCGGATCCGCGACGCCATGCGTGTACTGCCAGCGCGTCCCTCCCGCTGTCAAAACACTCTGACGGAGAATATCCCGATTCGCCGCTGTGGGTTCAGCCCAGTACTTTCGGATCGGGCCCCAGGCATCGCCCAGGCCTTCTTCATATGCGTTCCCATTCTGTGTGATTAGAGCTGTAATTTGCTCAGGATGCGTCATCGCTAGACGAAAACCTGTCGGCGCGCCATAGTCGAACAAGTAGATTGCGTAGCGGTCGAGACCGAGCGCCTGTGTGAAAGATTCGATTGTGCGGGCGAGCTGATCGAACGAGTACGCATACCTTCTTTCAGCAGTGACAACGGTAAATCCGAAACCAGGCAGGTCCGGAGCGATCACACGGTAATCGCCGGCCAGTCGAGGAATAAGTTCGCGAAACATGAACGAGGAAGCTGGGAATCCATGCAGCAATAGAACCACGGGAGCCTTTGTTTCTCCCGCTTCGCGGTAAAACACATTTACACCGTCGGCCTCGATCCTGTGGACGGAGGTAAGGGGCACTGTAAATCCGAAATCATCTTTGCCTGGCACTGCGCGCTCTGCGGAATTTCGTGAAGCCGCGTCGCTCATCGAATCTTCTCCTCACCTCAACGATTTCTAACGCACGTGCCATGCCGAAGAGGAGCGCTTCATTGAAGGGGAAGGCAATCCATGCAAGTCATTCTAGCGGTTGAAGTTTGAGGAAAAGGAGCGCACCAGGTCTCGAGTCGTATCTGACAAATCTCTGACGGATATTTGTCTCTGACGGCCATCCGTCAGGTACAACCATCTCGAAGCATTGGTCTCTTTAGAGCAGTTCGGAAGCGCCGTCGACAGGCAGATCGCCGCGGCGCTCCTTCCTAACTTCCCTGAGGAGGCTGAGGACGCGGTGAACAAGTGGATCTACATTTCCACGCGACCATAGAGCAAACGTGTCCAACGGTCCGATGGAAAAATCTGGAGTTCGTAACACGACTCCATCAGGAATAAAATCTTTTGCAGAAGATGGAAGAAACATGAATCCCACACGGGCCTTTGTAAGGTTGATCCCGGTCTGAAAATGTTCCGCCATTTGATATCTACCCAGCGGCATATGATTCTTCAGGTAGGCCGTCGCGATCATTTGATGCAGACCTGGCAGCAAATCCTTCGAGGGCATGATGAGGAGCTCACCTTCAAGGTCTCTTAAGCGCACATACCTCTTGCGGGCTGCGCTATGCCCTTTCGGGAGAGCCACCACAACCCGCTCCCGAATCAGCAGCAAGTTCTCGATTTCGTGGTAGGTACGGCTCAAATGACCAATGCAGACATCAAAAGCTCCCGAGCGTAGTCCCGCGATTTGGGGGTCTTCAGGCCCTTCTTTAAGCTCCACATTCACAAGAGGAAGAGTGCTTCTCATCTTCTCGAGAACCCGGGGAACAATATGGAAACTCGCCGTTGGAATGAATCCGATCCGGACTGTTCCTACCTCGCCGCTCTCTGCATGAAGTGCTGCTGCCGATGCCTGCTGGATTCTCAACAGGATTTCACGTGCCGCAGACAAGAAGACTTCGCCCGCACGAGTGATTTCAACCCGCCGCTTTGATCGCCGGAAGAGGGCCACACCCAGTTCTTCTTCAAGTTGTTTGATCTGGACGCTCAATGAGGGCTGGGAGACATGGAGTTGTTTGCTTGCCTGCCGAAAGCCGAGGTTGTCGGCAACGGCAAGGAAATATCGCACGTGTCGGAGTTCCATGGCTGATATCTTCGACCTATCAGAGTGACAGGAACAAAGTACGACACGCTATCACCGGCAGACGAATCTTACAATCTGTAATGCCAATTCCAACCGAAGAAAGGAGATTGGTCATGAGAGTAGGGTTTATAGGCGCCGGCAAGGTCACAAGCACGTTCGGGCGCCATTTGATAACCGCTGGTCATACCATTGTCGTGTCCAATTCGAGAGGTCCGGAGACACTGGCTAATTTTGTCGCTGATCTTGGTCCAGGCGCCATCGCGGGGACCCGGGAGCAGGCAGCCGAGTGCGACGTCGTTATTCTCGCGGCGCACTGGGTGAACGTGCTTGAAGCTCTGAAGGGTATTGATTGGCGTGGGCGAATTCTGATCGATGCCACCAACGCGCATATGGATCCTATACCCGATATCAACCTGGCGGGAGTCACCAGATCGCGGGCCGCGTTGAAGGGGCGCACATCCAGCGAGATAGTCGCTGAGATGGCGGTTGGCGCACGGCTTGTAAAATCGATCAGCAACATGCCGATGGTATGGATACAGGACTTTTCGTCGAACAAGCCCCGTACCGTCATCTTTACATCCGGCAACGACACCGGAAGCCAAACAGCTAGTAATCGAGTTGATCAACAGCGCCGGATTTATCGCCATCGACCTCGGATCCCTCGCAACGGGTGGCGCAATGCATGAGGTCGGCGCTCCACTATCCGGTGTCGAACTCCACTTTGTCCGACGGCTTCGTTGAGAGTAGCCTTCGGCGGCCGGTTCGATGCTGCCTGTCTCTTCCGTCTGGCACTCGAGAAAGGGCCTGCAGGAGGAACGCAGCACGGCGTCGCCGAGGAGGTGATCCCGTTCCGCGACATCGCCAGCCTCATCGGGCGGCGTCTGTGCCTCGACGTCCATCTGCTGGCGTGACTGCGAGGCCGCTTCTTCGATTCTTTTCTTATCCGAGTCGTTAGCGGATTACGACTTCACCGCGACGCCGAATTTGGTCGCAAAGCGGCGCGCTTCGGCATCGCGTGACTCCCTGACCGCACCATAATTTTCAATCGCAGGTACTGGCCATTCATCGGCCGGCCCCCAATTCGCGATATCAAGAGCCTGCTAGACCGCAAAGTCATGGGGATCACTACCGCTTAACGCTGAACTGCTGGGTTGCCATGGGGCAGCTTGTTCTCGACTGTCGCAAACAGGCCTTAGCGCTCACTGAGTCAATGGACGGAGAAATAGGGTCTTGTTCCTGCGTAGTGCTGTCCGTGCGTGAAACAGTCGGGCTTTTGCTGCGGTTATGGAGATACCGAGTATACTGGCGGTCTCATTTATGGTGCATTCTTGCAATTGGTAGAGTTCAACAACCCTCCGAAGGCTCGGGCGCAGCTTCGTGATGGCATCTCGCAGCGCTGCTTCCTGCTCCTCTTTTTCAAAAATCTCTTCCGGGTTTGGTGAGAAATCTCTGAATTGATATGTGGGGCTCGGGTCTACCGCTTCGGCTGTATTCTCCAGGGGAATTTCGCGTGTCAGACGATTTTTCCGTAATTTCATCAGGGCGACATTAATCGCGATGCGGGTCAACCAGGTTGAGAACTTTGCCCTTCCGTCGAAGGTGTCCAGGTGAATGTAGGCATTGAGAAAGCTTTCTTGTACTGCATCCTCGGCATCCTCACGATGTCGAATGATCCTATGGGCGATGCGAAACATTTTTTGGGCATGCCGTCTTCGAAGTTCCTCGAAAACTGTTCGGTCGCCCATCTTGGCGACAGCAACAAGCCTCTCGTCACTAATGAATTTGTCAGCGACGGCACTCCTCTTCTCTTGCCGATCTGGAATTGCATGTGCGGCCGACATCCTGCGCTCCTTGGCTCCTTACCTGTTTTGCGCCAACTATGCAGCGAAGTTCCAGGAGAACTACAGCCGCCCAACGCCAGAATCGTTGGATATTTAGGACTTATTCGACGATAAGAGCGTTTGTGTCCGACGTCGAATCGTCGGCCTTGGGCACCATACCTGACGAAGACAAGCTCAATTCCATTTCGGCGAAAGCCCATCCGGACCGGCGACGCGGCTACTCGGTCCCGTCAACTGATAAATTGTTGGTGAGTTGTCCGCAACGCGCCCCTAGATCAAGGACGAAAAGATTATCACCGCAATTGTCGATGTAAAAATTCGTTTGTCCGCCCATGTGCGAGTGCTGCTGCGGCGGCGTTGTAATGCGCGCCATTGTGCCTAGAGAAGGCGTGATTCTGCCCCGGATAGCTGTAGACTGTCGCATTTCGATGGCTCGCAAGCGCGTCTTTGATTTCAGCTTGCGCAACCTTGGAAATGAATTCGTCTTCCTCGGCCAGATGCATCAGCAACGGCGCACGAAGCCTGTCGGCCTCGCTTAGATATTTCTCAGTATCGCCGCCGTGATAAGCGACCGCAGCATCCACACCGTCGCAGCGCACGGCTGTCAGGAAAACCATCAACGCGCCAAGGCAATAGCCGAGGATGGCAACCATGCCGTTGCACTCCGGAAGGCTGCGCACTGCCTTGTTGGTGTCCCTGACGTCCTTGACGCCCGCGTCTCGGTCATAAGCGCCGTACAGACGAAGACCGTGTTGCCAGTCGGACTCGGAGGTGACATTCAGGTCGACGCCCGGCTCCTGCCGCCAGAATAGATCTGGCGCGACCGCAAGGTAGCCTTGTTCCGCAAGCTCGTCGCAGGTCTTGCGGATGTCGGCGTTCACCCCGAACAGTTCCTGCAGAACGACAACAGCAGGAGTCGGCGAGGTCTTCGGTCTTGCGATATAGGCGGCGAACGCGCCGTCCTGTCCATTTACACGGATGTGATCCTTCACTTCTCCCTCCTGAGGTAGCTACATCCATACTGAACCCGCGTGGATGGTAACCGGACCGGCGGAGATCATTTGCTACAAAGCGTGTGGTTACTCATTGACGTGTGCGGAGGTGGCAGCCTCTTCGATAAGCTTGGCCGCCTCCTTCGGGTGAGACATGTAGGCCACATGGCTGGAATTCACTTCGACCGTCTTAGCCTTCGCGCGTTTCGCCATCATGCGCTCCTGATCTGGGTTGATCGACCGGTCTGCGGCGGCCACCATGTACCACGTTGGCTTGGTCTTCCATGCGGGACTGGTAACCTTGTGAGTAAACGAGTCTGTGGAGATCGGCACCTGCGAGATCGCCATGTAGTGGGACTCGGCTGGGGAAATATCCGCAGCGAAGTCAGCCGCGAAATGGCCCTGTTCTATCCACCAGTTCCCGTTGCTATCCGGCTTGAACGCCTTGGACGCTTGCGGCAGGGCCTGTTCGATCGACGCACAGCTGTCACCTTCATCGAGCGCAAATGCGGCGATGTAGACGAGCGCCGCAACATTTGGATCGTTGCCCGCCTCGCTTATAATGGACCCGCCGTAGCTGTGGCCGACCAGGACCACGGGCCCGCCCATGGCATCGATTGCGGCCTTCGTATACTTTTGGTCGTCCGCGTATGAGGTCTCGGGCGGCTGCGCCACCGAAACCGTGTAGCCATCTTTCTCGAGGATCTTGGCGACTGCTTCCCAGCCGGAGCCATCGGCGAATGCTCCATGCACCAGGACTACGTTCTTGATGCCGACTGGCGCCGCCGCGGAAACTTTAGCAGTCCTCTCCAACAGCAGAGTCGCGCCCATCAGCGTAGCAGCGAGTGCAGCAACCGCAAAGAGCTTCGTAGTCACGTTTCGATCGATAGGTTTCATTTTGTTCTCCTTTCTTGTTTCTTTCGTCCGTTTGGAAATCTCCCGATTTGCTGAAGCGATACTGCATCGACAGCCCGAGTTCGCTGCTCACTCTAAAAGCGACTTTCAACGTGCGTAAGACCAAATCGGGTCGAGACGGAGCAACCCTTTCGGGCTAACGTGCACTCCGGGAACCAGCGCATCAAAACCGGTTACCGCTCGCTCGAAACGACTTGATGAAATGGGGTTGCGTGGTCCTGACGCGGTGGTTCGCGTTCTTTCTTGCGGATGGCTGAGCCAGTTTCGATGACTTGTGCGGAATGAAGCTATCAGGACGAGTAAATCAATTCATTCTTCCAACGAAATGATTCCGCGCTTGAATGCAATGCTTACCGCATGAGTGCGGTCGTTGGCTCCCAGTTTGGCAAGGATCGCCTTCACATGGCCCTTGACGGTGTCTTCGGCGATAGAAAGGTGCTCTGCGATATTTTTATTCGCATTCCCCGCTGCGATTTGTTGCAGCACCTCCAGTTCGCGGTCGCTAAGAGTGTCAGAGGAATGATGTTCTGCCATGGCTATGGCAATCTCGGGTGGAATTCGCCGCTGGCCCACGTGCACGCGGCGAATTGTGTCCAAAAGGTCCTTCCTCAGAGTGCTCTTCAGCAGGTATCCGCAGGCTCCGGCATCGAGAGCATGAGCGGCTTGGACATCGCCTTTGTACGTCGTTAGCACGACGATGCGAGCATTCGGAAATTCTTTTCGAATCGCGACGGTTGCGTCGATACCATTCATCTCCGGCATCACTAAATCCATGAGTGTGACGTCGGGATGCAACTTGCGGAAGCATTCGATCGCTTCACGACCATTTGCAGCTTCGCCGACCAAGACGATGTCAGCGTGATTTTCGATGATTGCCGCTATCCCCTCTCTGAGGATGGGATGATCGTCAACCGTTAGAACCTTGATGGGGTTCATGAGGTATCTCCTCCTACCAGAGCTGGCGAAGCCTTCGCCAAGGCGAACGGTTCCCCTGAGCGGTGTAGGCAACGGATCCGGGAATCCTCAATTCCACCTCAGTCCCAGCTCCGGGCTGGCTCCAGGTCTCCAAGTGCGCACCGATTTTCGCTGCGCGTTCCCGCATTCCTCGCATCCCCCAGTGGCCGGGTTTGCCACCGGCTTCGAGAATCTCAGGGTCAATACCACACCCGTCGTCACGAAACCGCAAACGCAATTGCGAGGGATCGTATGCGATTTCAGCTTCAATGTGTTTTGGATCCGCATGGTGCAGTGCATTTACTAGCGCCTCGTGGCCGATCCAATACGCTTCATCTCGGACCAGCGGGTTAAGCTTGCGCACTTCTCCCTCTACGATAACGCTGAATTCAACGCCCTTACTGACAGCCAGATCCTTGATGACGTCAGTAAGGGCCTCCCGTAGAGTTTTCTTTTGTGCAGTGAGACGGAGGTTCTTAACGCGATCTCGTCCTTGCACCAGCACTTCGTCGGCTCGGTCGAGAGCTTTCTCGATCATCTGCCGGGCAGGTTCTGAGGCAGGTATCCGTTCGGCCACGGCTTGGAAACGTAAAATTAGGCCTTGTACGCCCTGCAATAGAGTATCGTGCAATTCTCGCGCAATCCGTTCTCGTTCACCGAGTCGCTCTTCTATCCTCGCCCGAATCTCCGCCTCCATTTGCTTGAGCCGAATAAGATAGAGTGTCCAGAGCATGCTAAGGGTCGCCACGATGCACAATAACCTGAACCAAAATGTGCCCCACCAGGGTGGCAGGATCGTGATTCCCAATGCCAGGCCAGGCTCGTTCCAGACGCCTTGCCTGGTTGCGCTCTGAACATGAAATGTGTATTTGCCGGCCGGCAAAGTCGTATAGCTCGCTACCCTTCGGTCGCTGCCAACCTCAATCCAGTCGCGATCCAGCTTCTCGAGTTTGTATCGATAGCGGTTTGCATCCGGATTGAAATACGTGAGCGCAGCGAAACTCACTGAAAACATGTTTTGGTCTTGAGCCAGTGTGACATCTTTGGTGTAGCTGATCGACTTCCCGAGCGGCGATTTGGCTCCGACCTCCACCGAACGCCCCGCCAGTTGGAAATCGGTCAGAACCAGGGGCAACGGGTACGATGTACTGATGACCTTATCGGGAAAGAAAGCCACCCCGCCACTAAACCCGCCGAAAAACATCTCTCCGCTTGCACTTTTAAAGCAAGCATCCCAACCCGTAAAGTCATTGCCAGGCAGGCCATCAACCGTTGAGTAGTTCGTAAATCTATTTGAGACGGGATCGAACCTGGACAGCCCACGGTTTGTGCTCATCCAGAGCATGTCGAACTGGTCTTCGAGAATGCAGCTCACCGCGTTGCTAGGCAAGCCATCCTTCACATAGTAGTGAGTGAATGTCCCGCTTCCACGGTTCAGCTTGTTCAAGCCATTTTCCGTGCTGACCCAAACGGTTCCCGAATGATCGACATAGGTCGAGGTAACAGCGTTGTCACTCAAAGAACTGGGGTTATCCACTCTGTGTTCGTAGACCGTGAATTGAGCTGTCTTTGGATCGAAGCGGTTCAAACCTCCCCAGCCACCCATCCACAAGTACCCGCTTTTGTCCTCAGTGAAATTGGCATACACCTCGTCGTCACTCTTAGTGTTCTGCTTGTAGACAACGAAGCTCTCGTTCCGAGGGTCAAATCGATCAAGACCATTGTAGGTTCCAACCCACATGGTGCCCGCATGGTCGATCAGCATCCGGCTCACTATGTTGTTGCTCAAACTAGATGGGTTGTCTGGTTCATGCAAATAGGTCCTAAATCGCCCGGTCCTCGGATCGAACCGGCTTAATCCCGCACCATAGCTTCCGATCCAGAGACTACCGCCCCGATCTTCGGTGATCGCAATTACATCGCTCGACAGTCCCTGTCCAGGAGGCTGGTAAGAAGTGAATTCTCCAGACCTCCGATTGATGCGATTTAAGGCTCCCGGTGTTGCGACCCACAATGCCTGGCCGCGGTCTTCGTACACGGCATTTACGATTTTTTCCCCGTGACTGCGTGGATTGCTTCTGGTAACCAGAGGCATGAAGGGCGCCGTTTCCGTGCGGAAAAAGTTGGGCTCGCTCGCGAGCAAGCCCACCCAAACATTCCCTTCGCTGTCCCCGCGGAGCGACATCACACGGTCGTCTGCGATGCTCTCAAGATTTTCTGGATGATTCCGATACCGGATGAAAACGCCATGCTCTCTGTCCAGCTTTAATAACCCCGCGCCAAAACTGGCGAACCAAAGCGTTTGGCTGTTATCTTCGGTTGCCGCCATGAACCCAGCAGGCAATTCTTTGCCGGACTTCCTATCATAGATAGAATAAGGAATCAGGCTATTTGTGGATCGGTCCAGAACGGCTAGTCCGCTTCCGCTCTTGTTTGTGATGTAAGTAATCCAAAAGATTCCAAGGTGATCCTCATAGAACGAAATTAACCTTAGCCCGTCACTCACGCGGACCCGAGAGAGAACTCTTCCGCTTTCACGATCGAACTCTTCCAAATTCTCTCCGGCGGCTACCCAGAATCGGCCTGTCCGATCTTCCAACGTACATCTGACCTGGTTGCTGCCGAGGCTCGAGGGATTTGCCGGATCGTGAACGTAATGGATGATCTGAGCCGTATCCGGATTCAATCTAAACAAGCCACTCCCTGTTGCCAACCAGAGCATGCCGGTTCGATCCTGACTGATTTTGCTGACATAGTTCGCAACTTCGCCGGCGTCGATGCGATAGTGAGTGAAAGTTTCGTGAAGACTGTCAAACCGGTCCAGAAATTGATCGCAACCCACCCAAAGCGATCCCGACCGATCCTTAAATAACGAGTGGATATAAACACAGCTCAGGCTGCTCGCGCGCGAAGGATCCTGTGTGAACACCTTGAATTCATATCCGTCGTACCGATCCAAGCCATACTGAGTTCCGAACCACATGAATCCTTGATCGTCTTGTACGATTTCATTAACTTGGGTTTGGGAGAGTCCTTGAGCTGTCGACAGTCGGGAAAATCGGATATCGTCGCCATCGATTGCTGGAATTCGCATGGAGCGTGTGATGCCAGGATGCACTTCAGCGGTGACCGTCTTGGGAGTCGCCCGCTTGTCTCCTTGAGCCGCCGAAAGGGACGCAGACAAGACCATAAGGAATAATAGAAGCGTAGAGATGGCCCTCCATTCACACGATGTTGGTCTACGCGTTTCTCGTTGGCAAGGTTGCACGCGCAACTCTCCTGGAAACCCTGCACCAGACGATTTCTTCCAGCCTTCAGATGGTCTCACTCGTTTCAGGAGCCCCAGCAACAGAATTCATCGGACTCCACAGCATTGAAATGTTATCGGAATTACGGCTCGTCTACCACGGCGCCCCCGGCGCCTCTTCCGTTGGTTGTCTAGACGCAGCGGCAAGCAATCATCGCTCTTCGAGTCCGTGCAATGCCCCCCTCAAGAGGGTTGCTTGAGACCAACCCTTTTTGGTCTATCGATTGCCGCCGGTGTCCGAATACGCTGACCGGCTTATGGCCGTCCGTTGGTTTTTCGGTAATGCGAACGGCCTCAAGAATTGCAGCTTTCTTGGGCGTAGCAAATACACCCCGAGACAAAGGATTCACTGTTCTGCAACGCCTATTCTCCATGTTTCCCAATGGATGGCCTGGAGCTGCTCTGCTCCTGCTAAGACTCGTCGCGGGTATTCTACTTATTTATGACGGAGTCGTTGCTCTCCGGACGGGGCCTGACCTGCAAACCACGACCCTGCACTCGGCGGCGGTTGGAGCCGGGACACTGCTGATAGTGGGGTTGTGGACGCCTGTCGCCGGTACGCTGGTCATGCTCGTCGAAGTTTGTTTCCTGCTTCTCGGAACGACTCAAGCGCAAAGTAACATTCTCTTGGGAGCTTTGGGAGCGGCACTCGCTGTTCTGGGGCCGGGCAATCGATCTATCGACGCGCTGCACTATGGCAGAAAACGCTTTGATATCCGTGATCCATAGCTTCTTGCGAAAACAGTTGGAATCACTGCCATTAACACCGCGGCTGGGACGAATGTCCCTGGAGAATGCCCCGCAGCTCTGCGCTAGATCATTGGATATTTAGCCCACGTCTCTCACAGCCTGCCATAAGAGGAATGAAGTGTGTTCGAACTGGGAGTTGTGGGTTATTTTCGCGGGGTGTTGTTGTGTAGCGGACCCGTTTTTCGTTTTGCGTGAGAGTTTTTTAC
>Ga0210391_10000283_pt1 | contig 57634 bp, 52 predicted proteins | sample IncBWC12OmetaG_FD_160573 | JGI IMG/M metagenome (GOLD analysis project Ga0210391, IMG submission 160573) | Forest soil microbial communities from Barre Woods Harvard Forest LTER site, Petersham, Massachusetts, United States - Inc-BW-C-12-O ...
GGAGTACAATCACGACCGGCCCCACCGCGGAGTGCAAAACCGCACTCCGCACGAGGCGTTCTTAGCTTTCGCAGGTGTACTAAAAAACGAGGCCCTGACTGTCTAAATTAGCGGGGAGCACTACAGTTTCACCCTCTCCTACCACCTAACCCGTCAAACGAAGGGCCTTAAGTGGTTGTGAATTTGTGGTTCCGCAAGAAGATTGCGGCGTCTTCGGGGTCGTAAAAGACCAGGCGTACTTCTGCGATGCCAGCCAGGCGATGCAAAACCGCTGCGATGGTCTCCGATGCGACCACCGCAGCCTGCTCTCGCGGATACGCGTATACACCGGTGGAAATCGCGGGAAATGCGATGGAGCGCAGACCGTGCTGCGCGGCTAGCTCGAGAGACTTGCGATAACAGGACGCCAGGCCGGCGGCATCCGGCGCGCCACCGAGCCGACATATCGGCCCGACGGTGTGAATCACGTGGCGCGCTGCGAGAAGCCCGCCACCTGTTATCACCACCTCACCCGTCGGCAAGCCATCCGGAAATTGCAGGCGGCGAAGCTCGCGGCACTGCTCTAGAATCTCCGGCCCACCTTTGCGGTGAATTGCGCCATCCACGCCGCCGCCACCCAGCAAGGTGCTGTTCGCGGCGTTCACGATGGCGTCCACCTGCTGCGCGGTGATATCGCCGATAAGCACGCGTACTTTGCCGTGCAAGAAGCTTTCTAGCGTTTCGGGAGTGTCCATAGGTAGCTCCGCTGCTCTAAGTTAGAGCATCAAATAGGTTGAGGCGCAAGTTGCGTTACAGTTCGGCTTGCGACGCGCCGAAAATGGAGGGCGGGAGACATCCGGAGACGGGTTGTAACTCTTTGCGAGGGAGTGGCTCTAATATAAGGCTATGATTCTCTACTTTTTGGCATTTGTGGGCGGCGTTCTGACCATCGTCAGTCCTTGCATCCTGCCGGTGTTGCCGTTCGTGTTTTCGCGTGCGGACCAGCCGTTTCGGCGCAGCGGGCTGCCGTTGCTGGTGGGGATGGCGGCTACTTTCGCGGCGGTGGCGGGGGTGGCGACGTTTGCGGGGGCGTGGATCGTGCGCGCCAATCAAGTGGGCAGAATTCTGGCCATTGTGATTTTTGCGCTGATGGGGTTGGCGCTGCTGTTTCCGAGTCTGGCGGAATATCTATCGCGACCTTTGGTTCGCCTTGGTGGTCGGGTGCAGGGAAAGAGCAGCACGGAAAATCCTCGCGTTGGGAGGTCGCTGATTCTTGGAATGTCCACGGGGCTGCTTTGGGCGCCGTGCGCGGGGCCGATTCTTGGCCTGATCTTGACGGGCGCGGCGTTGCAGGGGCCGAGCGCGCACACCACATTTCTGCTGCTGTCGTTTTCCGCGGGAGCGGCAACTTCGCTGGCGGTGGCGCTGCTGGCGGGCAACAAAGTGTTTTCGTTGATGAAGAAGTCGCTGGGGGCGGACGAATGGATTCGGCGCGGCCTGGGCGTGGCCGTGTTGCTGGGCGTGGTGGCCATCGCGCTGGGCTGGGACACGGGAATTCTAAGCAGGCTTTCGCTGGCGAGTACGTCGGGTTTTGAACAAAGGTTGCTGGATCGCTTCCGGCCGGTGGCGTTTGCCAAGGGGAACGAAGCCGCGAGTGCGCCTTCGGTCACCGTGAAATTGGATAATGAAGGACCGTTTCCGAGTCTGGATGGCGCTGTGAAGTGGCTGAATTCGCCGCCGCTGACGCGTGAAGGACTCAAGGGCAAAGTAGTGCTAATCGACTTCTGGACGTATTCCTGCATCAACTGTTTGCGTTCGGTGCCGTACGTGGAAGCGTGGTGGGAAAAATACAAGAATGACGGACTGGTGGTGATTGGCGTACACACGCCGGAGTTTGCGTTTGAAAAGGATCCCGCAAACGTGGCGAAATCGCTGACGGATTTGAAGATTACCTACCCGGTGGCGGTGGACAGCAACTACGCGATCTGGAAGGCGTTCAACAACAACTATTGGCCGGCGCACTATTTTATCGACGCGCAGGGAGTGATTCGCTACCACCATTTTGGCGAGGGAGAGTACGACGAATCGGAGGAAGTGATTCAACAATTGTTGCGCGAGAAAAATGCCGGGCTTAAAACCGCGGGCCTGGTGCAGGTGAACGCCGGCGGGGCGCAGGCAGCGCCGGATTTTGGCGATGTGGCGTCACCGGAGACGTATATCGGTTACGCGCGGCTGCAGAATTACGCTTCGCCACAGAAAATCCGGCAGGACGGGCCGCAAGTTTATACAGCGCCGTCGCGGCTTACGGTGAATCAGTGGGGCCTGGCCGGAAATTGGAGCGTCAGCGACGAGCATGCGGCGTTGGTTTCCGCACCCGGCAAAATTATTTTTCGGTTTCACGCGCGCGATTTGCATCTGGTGCTGGGGCCGGGAAAAAATGGCAAGCCGGTGCGTTTCCGCGTGAGCATCGATGGCACGCCGCCGGGTGTGGATCACGGCGGCGACACCGACGAACAGGGCGCTGGCGTAGTGAAGGAATATCGCCTGTATCAGTTAGTGCGGCAAAAAGGGAAAGTGGAAGACCGTACCTTTGAGATTGAGTTTCTCGATCCCGGGGTGCAGGCGTTCGCGTTTACCTTTGGATGAAAATAGAACGGGAGAAGCGGCGTGGATTACGTGAACGAAAAAAATGATAAAACTTCACATGTGATGGCGCGGCGATCGTTTCTGATTGGGGCGGGGACGGCCTCCATCGGGTTGGCGTGGTGGTTCGTTCAGAAGCGAGAGCCGGTCCACGCAGCGGCTGCGGCCGCGGGACTTCCGAAGATGGTTACGATCGTCGAGTTTTCGGATTCCGGGCAGCGCGAAGGGAAGAAAACCGTTGAACGCGTGGTGAAATCGGAGGAAGAGTGGAAGAAGCTGCTCTCACCGCAGGCCTTTGAAGTTGCGCGGGAGGCTGGCACCGAGCGGGCCTACACCAACGAAAATCCCAACGCGCACGCCAAGGGGATATTCCGCTGCATCTGCTGCGAACTGGCGCTGTTCGATGCGAATACCAAATTCGATTCCGGCACGGGCTGGCCGAGTTTTTGGCAGCCGATCGCCAAGGAGAATGTGCTGGAAACGATCGACGCCAGCTTAGGGATGGTACGCACGGCGGTTTCTTGCCGCTTGTGCGATGCGCATTTGGGGCACGTCTTCGACGATGGGCCGCGTCCGACGGGACTGCGCTATTGCATGAATTCGGTGGCGATGAAGTTTGTCAAGGCCAACTAGATTTTCGCGCTCTTGACCGCTGGCACCGCTTACGCTCGGCTAGCTCACTTAGGCGTTCGAGAGTGGGCTCCGAAGAGGTCCACTAAACCTCGACCTTGGCTGGAGAGATGGTAGATATCTGCGCGCCACCCGGCATACGCAACGGTCCCAAGCGCGTCCGCTCCAGATCGTCCCGATAAAACAAATTGTAAGTGTCGAAGGGAATCAGGCGCCCATCCGGATGCACGATATGGATGCACGTCTTCTTTACCGAACGCACATCGAACGCGTGGGCGTCCAAAAACTGCACGATCAGCACGCGAAACATATTCTTGTATGAAAGATTCGCCGGCGCCGCGATCGACGGCAAGCAGCATAACAACTCCCGCAACGACGCCGCGCCAGACTCCGGCGAATGATTCGTGGCAAACAGCTTAAACAGACAATCGCGAATTCCCGGCTCTTCCTCGTACACGATGGTATTCCGCGCACCGTTAATCAATACATCCTTATCCACGAGGCCAGTCAGCGGCACCACCTTGCCGTTGATCTTCAGCGCATAGGCCATCGCCAGCGAGTCCGGATGGCACGGCACGGGAATCACATCCTCAGGACGAAACACCTTAGTCTGGTCGAGAATCTTTCGCCGCACTTCTGTCAACGTCAGCCGGTCCGTCGCGGGGTTAAATCTCTCCAGGCGTCCGGCGTCTTGAATCGGCTGCAGCGTCACGCCACGCACACAGGGCTGCGTCAGCGCAAAATCGATCACCTTGCCGATCTCTCCATCGTTCAAACCCTTGCGAAGGGTCACCACCAGGGTCGTCGAAATCTCGTATTTGTTCAGCCGTTCCAAAGCTCGTTCGCGCACTCCGCGCAAATCTCCGCCGCGCAAATCGAGCAGTGCTTCGCGCTCGAACGAATCAAATTGCAAATAGACCTCGAAATCCTGGATTTCCGCCAATCGCGCTACAAACTCCTCGTCCTGCGCGATACGCAGACCGTTGGTATTCACCATCAAATGCCGTATCGGCCGGGCCTTCGCCAGGGCCACAATCTTGAAAAAGTCCGGGTGCAAGGTGGGTTCGCCGCCGGAAAGCTGCACTACATCCGGCTGGCCTTCATTCCGCACCACCGCATCCAGCATTTTTTCAATCAGCTCCAGCGAACGATGCTCGGTCCGCTCCGGCCCGCTGCCCGCATAACACACCGGGCAACGCAGATTGCACGAATCCGTCACTTCTACCAGCGTCAGACAGGAATGCTGCTCGTGGTCCGTGCACAATCCGCAATCGTAAGGGCAGCCCCAGTTCACGGGGGTGTTGTACACCAGTGGCATTTCCGGAGTCTTGATAAAGACCTCGCGGCATCGCCGGTAATAATCCACGTCATCAGCCACCAATACTTTTTCTGGCCCATGCACCGGGCATCGCTTCAGCAAGAACACTTTGTCATTCTCAAAAACGATCTTTCCTTCGAGCTTCCGAAAACACACCGAACAAATGGTCACTGCGACGTCGTAAAAAACATAGGGCCGCACCCGTTCGATCATCACGATCTCCACACTTCTAACGTCTTTTGAACCAGACAACGATTAGCCAAAAGAATGTTCCGATGAAAATCAACACGCATCCAATAAACATCATGGCGAAGACACCATTCATTGGGGGATTCGTGCCTTGCAGGTTCTTGAGTGTTGCAAAAAATCCAAAACAAGACCCGCCACCCACCAAAAAGGTGCATAACAGCGTGATCAAAATCGGCCGATAGCTCGCTCGCCTCTTTCCAGTGTCTTCCGGCAACTGTTCAGGCTTATTGTTCATCACCGTCTACTCCTAATATTCGTCGATCGATTACGCTTTCCGCAGATTGAGTACTCTTGTAAGCGCCCAGAAAGTTGCGCCCATCGCCGGTTTTTCCGGCAGCTCGTCTGTTGGCCTCACTCCGCATCACTTCCTAACAAAATCGATAGCCAAGCGAATGAATGCAACTAGCAACTGCACAAAGAAGACGACGGATGCGAGGGCCCCAAGAAGCAAGAGCGGTAACTCCAGCGAACCGCGAACCACCCCTCCGGCCCAGCAACACGCAAGCGCAGTCACAGCCGCGCTCAGCAGGGTGATAAAAATTGGCTTCCAATGCGATCTGTCTGTGGTCATGCGCGCGCCTCGCGCCATGCGAGCGTAACGCCAGCCCACCGCATGATGTCGGCCATGTAGTAAAACAACATACCCGCACTCACGAGCTGAATCGAGGAAAGCCCAAGAAATACCCGCACGTCCGGCTTCAGAAAATCCACCGCCAGCCGAAACGCAAAATACGCAACCATGAATATCTTGAAAACATCGCCTTCGACGTGCGGTTGCAGCGACCTCCGCCACAGAAATATGCCCAAAAGAATTGCGAACACCGATTCGTAGAGCTGCGTGGGGTGCCGCGCGATCCCATCACCGAAATCAATTCCCCAAGGCAGCCGCGTCACCAAGCCGAAGGTGTGATCGTCGAGTCCGGTGAGAAAACATCCTATCCGCCCAATCGCAATTCCCAAGCACAGTGGCACGGCAAATAGATCTCCCGTTCGGCGCGTAATGCCCAACCGCAGCTTCATCGCCTCCACGGCAAAAAGTGCGCCAGCGAGCGCCCCAACAATCGTCTTTCCGCCCATCAGAAACGCCAAATCCATGCGATGAGTGAACGTCAACCGCAGATCCTCCAGCCAATAAAGAATTTTACTTCCCGCCACCGCACCCATCGCCGCCGCAGCAATCACCCACCACCGATTCGCATCATCCAGTGCGTCACCGTTCCTCTTGCGCAACCACAAGTACGCGCGAAATCCCACGGCGTACGCCAGCGCCTCAAACACCAAATGCGGGTGCAGTCGCAGCGAAGCAAAATGGAGATACACAGGGAAGGACATAACCGTCGACGCGTCGCGTCGGCAGGTACGCTACGTTATAGTTCCTGGCTCGTCAACCGGGTCTCGCGTTCAGGCGGAAATGCGTTTTTCGATGCGGGGATCGGGGGCGATCCACATGAGGGCGACGGCGGCGTAGATCGCCAGCGCGAGCCACGCATCCACGAACGAAACGGCGACGGCGATGGCGTAAAGCAGCAGGGAGACTTTTCCTTTGAAATCGCGGCCGAGGGCGACGGCGAGTGGAGAGTCTGCCCCGTGCAGGGCAATCAGCGCGCGCCCCAAAATTAGATAGGCGATCCCGCTGAGAAACATCACGGAGCCGTACAGCGCTACGGGAATGGCGGCGCGATAATTCTCTCCCATCCATCCGGTGACCACGGGAATCAGGGACATCCAAAACAACAAGTGCAAATTGGCCCAGAGGATGCGGCCATTCACTTTGTGGCAGGCCTGGAGCATGTGGTGATGATTGCTCCAGTAGATGCCGACATAGAGGAAACTGAGGGCGTAGCTAAGAAAAACCGGAAGGACCGGGCGCAGCGCCGCGAGATCGGCGCCGTGCGGCACTTTCAAGTCCAGCACCATGATGGTGATGATGACGGCGATCACGCCGTCGCTGAAGGCTTCGAGACGTCCCTTATTCATGCGGCAACGAAGTTGGGGGCCATGTAACCGGCAGCATCGTGGTCGGCCGCAGTGCGATTACCAGCGGTTGCCACGATCACCGCGATCGCTGCCTCCGCCCCGGTCACCGCCGCGCCCGCCTCCTCCACCACCGCCGTGGCCGCCACGTCCGCCGCCACCACCGCTGCCGCGTCCGCCACCGCCTCCTCCGCCGTATCCACCGCCGCCGCGCCCGCCACCACCGCCACCGCCGCGTTCGGCCTGGGGCTTGGCTTCATTGACCACGAGATTGCGTCCGCCGAAATTTTGGCCATTGAGAGAGGTGATGGCTTTCTCGGCGTCTGCGTCACTAGAGACTTCCACGAAGGCGAAACCGCGCGACTGGCCCGTAAAACGATCGCGGATGAGGGTTACGGCTGAGGGAGTCACACCGACTTGAGCGAACCATTCGTTGAGCTGATCTTCGGTTGCGGAAAACGGAAGGTTTCCGATGTAGAGCTTCTTCACCTGCGCACTCCTTCTGCCCGGAACCCAAGTGCGAGTCGCGGAGCGCGCTGAAGCGCCAGTGTCGAGCGCAAGGCAGGCGAGAAAGGGGCGCTGCGGGCGCGTGACCGAAACTTCAGCGGTCAGAGGCATGGTCTCGAAAATTCGCCCTATTTGCAACCGGAAATAGGCTGTAGACGGGGCATTTTAGTTGGCACGAGAGCCCGAAACCAAGAACCACGAAGAATGCAACTCCGGTTAGCTAAATTCGGACAGCGAGACTTCTCGTCGGATTGCGCCGGGGCAAGCTGGGCGCAGCATGCTGCGCCCCTACAAGAGCTTCCGCCGCAAGAATCAAGAATAACGATGCACCCAGGTCGGGCACGGCGTGCCGACGGCATGCCGTGCCCCTACAAACCTGCGAAAAGCCTTAGGTGCGGTAGCTGGCATTGACGCGCACGTATTCGGCGGTGAAGTCGCAGGTCCAATAGCGGGCCACGGCTGGGCCGGCGTGGAGATCCACGACGATGGGAACGTGCTTGGCCAGCAGACGATTGCTGGCGGCGCGTTCGTTGAAATTGAGCGGCTGGCCACGACGCAGGACCGGGACTCCGGCCATTCTTATGTCGACTTTGGCGGGATCGAATACCTCACCGGAACGGCCCGCGGCGGCGAAAATGCGGCCCCAGTTGGGGTCGGCGCCGGCGAAGGCGGTTTTGACCAGCGGCGAGGTGGCGATGGTTGCGGCGATACGTTTGGCGGAGGCAGGTGATTTTGCGCCGCGAACTTCTATTTCGATTACGCGTTGCGCGCCTTCGCCGTCGGCCACGATTTGCAGGGCGAGGGAGCGGCAGACGTCTTCGAGAGCGATGAGAAAGGCGCGATGCGCGGAGGTGTCTGATTTTATCGAGTGCGCACCGGCGGCGCCGTTGGCTAGAACCAACAAAGTGTCGTTGGTAGAGGTGTCGCCGTCGACGCTAATGGCGTTGAAGGTGCGTGATGCCACATAATGCAGAGTTTTCTGCAAGAGGCCGGGGGCGATGGCGGCATCGGTGGCCACGAAAGCCAGCATGGTGGCCATGTTTGGGTGGATCATGCCAGCACCTTTGGCGCAGCCGACCAGATGGACGCGCTTGCCGGCCATCTTGAAGGAGGCGTTGGCGGTTTTGGGGCGAGTGTCCGTGGTGCAGATGGCGAGCGAGAGCTCCGCGAAAGAGCGCGCGGAGGGGCGCTGGTGGCGCGTGACGATGGGCAGCGCGCGCAAAACTTTATCGAGCGGGAGCGGAACACCGATTACGCCGGTGGAGCAGACGAAGAGTTCTTGCGGCTGGCAATTCAGACGCTTGGCAGCTTCGTTCACGGTGCGGAGCGCGGCGGCGTGGCCGGCAGCGCCAGTGGCACAATTGGCGTTGCCAGCGTTGACGATTACTGCGCGCATGCGGCCATTGGAGGATTTGAGATGCTGGCGCGAGATTACTACTGGCGCAGCGACCACTAAGTTTTGCGTGAAGACCGCGGCTGCGGAGGCGGGAACTTCGCTGGACAAAATTGCGAGATCGAGTGCGCCGGTTTTTTTTAGTCCGCAGGCCGTGGCGGCGAAGCGGAAGCCGCGCGGCAGGGACGATTCTGAGAGGGCATGCTTCAAAGCTTGAGCTCCGGAAGGGCTAGCGTGGCGAACCCGGAAGCAACCTCCCGTCCTCCACGCGATTGGCGGAATTGTTTTTGTTGGCGCTGACGGATGACGACGCGATCATGGCTAGGCTCCTAGTTTGAGTAAACGGCTTTCTAAATCGGTGATGGCGGCGCGCACGGATTCTGGCGCGGTGCCTCCCGAAACTTTTTTTGCGGCGAGCGCGGAGATGACGTTTAAACCATCCGCGAAATCCGGGCCGAAGCTGGGTGAAAGTTGCTGCAGCGTTTCGAGCGGCAGGTCCACCCAGGACTTGCCGGTTTGTTCCGCCTCGCGCAGGACTTTTCCTACGATATCGTGGGCCTGGCGGAAAGGCACGCCTTTGCGGACAAGATAATCGGCGGCTTCCGTGGCCAGCAATACGGGATTAGACGCGGCCTGGCGCAAACGGTCAACGCGGAAGCTGGTGGTGGAGATAGCACCGGCGGCGACAGCTAGCATGGCGTTGATTTGATCGTGCGCGGTGAAGAGCGATTCTTTGTCTTCCTGCAGGTCGCGCTGGTAGCTGGTGGGCAAGCCTTTCAGCGTGGTGAGTAGTGCGAGCAACGCCGCCGTGATGCGGCCGGATTTGCCGCGGATGAGTTCCCAGGAATCGGGATTTTTCTTTTGCGGCATCAGGCTGCTGCCGGTGGAATATTCGTCAGAGAGTTGCACGTAGGCGAATTCTTGCGAGGCGAAGAGGACATAGTCTTCGGCGATGCGCGAAAGATGCGTGGCGATGCCGGAGAGGGCGAAGAGGTAGTCCAGCGCGAAATCGCGGTCGCTGACGGCGTCGAGGCTGTTGGCGGTCACTTTCGAAAAGCCGAGGTCGCTGGCGATGGCTTCGCGATTGATGTTGAAACTGTTGCCGGCGAGGGCGCCGGAGCCCATGGGGCAGGCGTCCGCGGATTGCGCGGCGCTTTGCAGGCGCGGGATGTCGCGCGTTAAGGATTCGGCCTGGGCTAGCAGAAAATGCGAGAGGAGGATGGGTTGCGCGTGCTGCGTGTGGGTCATGCCGGCCATGGGCACGCCGAGATGTGTTTTGGCTTGCGCCAACAGGGCTTGGACTGCGGCGGCGACAGCGTGTTGCGTTTGTTTGGCGGCGGCGCGGATGAAGAGGCGGAAATCCGTGGCGACCAGCTCGTTGCGGCTGCGGCCGGTGTGCAGTTTCCAGCCGAGCGGGCCCAGTTCTTCGACGAGGGCTTTTTCCACGAAGTGGTGGACGTCTTCGGCGTCTGCGCCGAAATGTTCGAGCCACTCGCTGTCGGTGGCAGCGCGTTTGGCGATGCGGTCCAGCGCGGCCAACGTTAGCTGAACTTCGTAGGCGGTGAAGATGCCGATGGGCTCGAGGGCTTTGGCCCAGGCGCGGTCGACGGCGATTTCGTAGGGGAGCAAGCGTTGATCGAACGCGAAGGAACGCTGGAAGGCGTCGAAGTGCGCGTTGGGCGCGGTGTCGAAGCGGCCTCCCCAGAGGCGGTCGTCTTTGCGTTTGGCGGTGGGCATTTTTACTCGCCGAGCAAATCAAATTCGCGCAGCATGCTGCGCCACTACAGAATCAAAGGCGGATCAACTATTTCTTGCTTCCTTCGGCTTTGGCTTTCGGGCGCACCGTTACTGGAAGCGCGAACAAGTTTATGAAGCCTTCGGCGTCTTTGGGATTGTAGCGGCCCATGGTGAAGCTGGCCAAATCGGCGCGATACAAGGAGAACGTCGATTTGCGGCTCGATACGTTGAGTGTGCCCTTCCAGAGTTTTAGGCCGACGGAGCCGGTGACGAATTGCTGCGCGACTTTGAAGAAGCCGTCCAGCGATTCGCGCAGCGTGGAAAACCACACGCCGTTGTAGACGAGTTCGGCGTAGCGATGCGAAAGCGCTTGCTGGAAGTGGGCGGTTTCGCGATCGACGGTGAGGCGCTCGAGTTCCTGATGGGCTTTGACGAGCAGCGTCCCGCCGGGGGTCTCGTAGGCGCCGCGGGACTTCATGCCGACGAGACGATTTTCGACCAAGTCGGTGCGGCCGACGCCGTGCTTCGCGGCGATATCGTTGAGCTTGTTGAGTAGATCGACGGGGCCGAGTTTTGCGCCGTTGACGGAGACGGGCGTGCCGGACTCAAAACCGATTTCGACTTCTTCGGCTTTGTCCGGTGCGTTTTCTGGCGAGACGACCCACTGCCACATGGCTTCGTTCGGCGAATTGGCGGGATCTTCGAGCTCGCCGCCTTCGTGGCTGAGGTGCCAGATGTTGCGGTCGCGGCTGTAGATATTTTTTTTGCTCTGCTCGACGGGAACGTTGTGAGCTTGCGCGTAGGCGATGGCATCTTCGCGGGAATCGATGTCCCACTCGCGCCAGGGGGCGATAATTTGCACGTTGGGCGCGATGGCTTTGAAGGCCAGCTCGAAGCGGACCTGGTCGTTGCCCTTGCCGGTGCAGCCGTGGGATAGGCCGTCGGCGCCGAGTTGCAGCGCAATTTCAGCCTGGCGCTTGGCGATTACCGGGCGGGCCATGGATGTGCCGAGAAGGTAGGTGTGTTCGTAGACCGCGCCGGCGCGCAGCGTGGGCCAGATGTAGTCGCGGACGAACTCTTCGCGAAGATCTTCGATGGTGGCTGAAGACGCGCCGGTGGCGAGAGCTTTCTTTTTTGCGGCTTCCAGGTCTTCCTGCTGGCCGACGTCGCCGATCATCGCGATGACCTCACAGCCGTAATTCTCTTTGAGCCACGGGATGATGATGGAGGTGTCCAGGCCGCCGGAATAGGCTAGGACTACTTTTTTGGGTTTGTTTGGTGCGGGTTTGTTCACTTGGTATTTCCCTTTCGATTTGAGGCTGAAATTTTTTCGTCGATAAAAACAATTCGAGCTAAATCGGAGCGATCGTGCCGAGATGGGGCGCAGCATGCTGCGCCACTATAAAGCTAGATTCGCATCCGTGACTTCCCAGCCGTTGCGCAGTCATAGTCGCTACGAGAGCACAGACTGAAGTCTGTGCCACCTACGAGAATAACGTGTGCAGGATGGCTTTCTGCACGTACATACGATTTTCGGATTGATCCAGGACGACAGATTGCGGGCCGTCGAGCACTTCCGAAGTGACTTCGCACTCGCGATGCGCCGGAAGGCAGTGCATGAAGAAAGCGTTCGGCGCGGCGAGAGCCATGAGCGCGGCATTCACCTGATACGGGGTGAACACGGAGTTGCGCACCTTTTGTTGGGCTTCAAAACCCATACTGGTCCAGGAGTCGGTGTAGACGGCGTCTACTCCGGCGACGGCTTCGCGAGGGTCGGTGACCAACTCAATCTTGGCGCGGGTTTCTTTCGCGACGCGCCGCGAATCTTGCAAAACGTCGCGGTCCGGCGCGTAGTCCGGCGGCGTGGCGATGCGCAGATGCACGCCGAGACGGGCGGCGAGAAAAATGAGCGAGTGGCAGACGTTGTTGCCGTCACCGATATAGGCCAGCTTGAAGCCGCGGAGGTCGCCAACTTTTTCTTCGAGGGTGAAGAAGTCGGCCAGGGCCTGGCAGGGATGGAAGCGGTCGGACAGCGCGTTGATCACGGGGATGCCGGCGCTGGCAGCCATTTCGTCCAGCACACGCTGTTCGTAAACACGGGCGACGATGCCTTGCACCCAGCGCTCAAGGTTGCGCGCTACATCGGCGATGGATTCGCGTTCGCCGAGTCGGGCTTGGGTATGGTCGAGAAAAACGACCGAGCCTCCCATGGACTGAATGCCAACTTCGAAAGTGACGCGTGTGCGCAACGAGGGCTTTTCAAAAATGAGCGCGATGAATTTGCCGTGCAAAGTTTTTGCGTAGCGGCCAGGATTGGCTTTGATGTCGGCAGTAAGTCGCAGGAGATCGTGCGTGTGCGAAGGGCTCCACTCAGCTCCGGTGAGGAGATCGTTGGACAATAAAATGGATGATGCGAGGGTCGTGGTGGTCATGTTTTACCTTTTTTATTTTTGATTACCTTGCCGCCGCGTGGGCGTGTTGCGAAGTTGGCGCGGCTCCGGAGACCTTTGCCAGCGAAGATATTTTCGCGGCTTCCGCCAGGACGGTTTCAAAGACGCGCAGAAAATCGCGCACCTGCGCTTGCGAAACGATAAATGGCGGCAACAGGCGAATGGTGAAATCGTGCGTGCAATTGATGAGCAGGCCCTGCTGCAACGCGGAGGCGACCAACGGCGCGCCATCAATGGAAAGCTCGACGCCGAGGATCAGGCCTTCGCCGCGGACCTCGCGAATGAAATCGAATTTTGCGGCCAGGGTTTCGAGGCCTTTGCGCAGTTCCGCGCCGCGATCACGAATATTCACGAGCAATTTGGAGTCTTCGACGGTCTTCAGGAACTCCAGCGCAGCGGCGCAGATCAGCGGGCCGCCGCCGAAGGTGGTGCCATGCACGCCGGGAGACACGCGAGCGGCTACCGCTTCGCTGGCGAGGATGGCGCCGAGCGGCAGACCAGCGGCCAACGGCTTGGCGACGAGAACAATGTCCGGCTTGGAAGAAAATTTCTGGTAGGCGAAGTAACGGCCGGTACGGCCGAGGCCGCATTGAATTTCGTCGGCGATGAGCAGCGCGCCGTATTGCGTGGCCAGGGCGCGAGCACGATTCCAAAACGCTTCGCTGGCGGGATGGATGCCGCCTTCACCCTGGATGGTTTCGAGAATCACGGCGCAGACGGTGTCGTCAAATTTGGATTCGAGATCGGCAACGTCGTTGAAACGGACAAATTCGACGCCGGGCACTACGGGCGCGAAGGGCAGGCGATATTTCTCCGTGGCGGTGACGCTGACGGCGCCGAAGGTGCGGCCGTGGAAAGAGTTCTCCATCGCCAGGATGCGGTGCTTGGGCGCGACGGCGGATGCAGCCAGTCCTTCCGGGCGGGCGTGCAGCCGCGCAAGTTTTAGTGCGCCGTCGATGGCTTCCGTGCCGCTATTGGCAAAGAATACGCGGTCCATGCCGGACCACTCCGCAAGCTTGCGCGCCAGCGGGCCCTGGTAGGCGTTATGGAAGAGATTAGAGAGATGGATGGCGCGCGCGACCTCGCGGCGGACGGTCTTAACAATGCGCTGATGCGCGTGGCCGAGACCGTTGACGGCGATGCCACCGAGAAAATCGAGATATTTTTTGCCGGAGGAATCGAATACGTAGCAGCCGCGCCCATGCGTGAAGACGATGGGCTGGCGTTTGTAGGTGGGCAGAAGAAATTTTTCAGCGTCAAGAATGCGCTGATCGGAATGCGCACGTGAGGCGGCCGCCGGATTTTTTAGCGAAGCGGTCCGCGCCGTGGGCCGCGATTTTTTGATTTTGCGCATCACGCCGCCGAAAGAGCCGCTTGGGCCGTCGAGAGAGGTTCGCGCAGCACGCGGGTACCCGGGATGCTCGGAGCATTGTCATTGGCGGCTTCGCTGGCGTGGGCGGCGCGTAGCAGCGCGTCGGGAGCCGTGCCACCGACGATGCGAACATCGCGGACGTGGCCTTCGATGGCGCGCTTCGCGGCTTCGAGTTTGAGCACCATGCCGCCGGAGACCACGTGACACTGGACCAGGCGCTCGACTTCTTCGCAGGTGATGGTAGAGAGAACCCTCTCGCCATCGAGCACGCCGGGAACGTCGGTTAAGTAGATGAGTTGGTCGGCGTTGAGATATTCAGCGCAGGCGGCGGCCATGTGATCCGCGTTAATGTTGTACAACTCATTGTCAGCACCAAGGCCGAGACAAGGGGCCACGGGCAACAGATTTTCGCGCCACAGCGATTCGATAAATTCCGTATTCAAACCGATGAGATATCCGACGAAGCCCAAACCGCCAGTCACTTCGTTGTGCACCATGGGTTCGGCAGTGAAGCAAGAGGCGTCCGCCGCAGAAATGCCGACGGCGGGCTGACCTTCAGCGGTGATAGCCGCGGCGAGACGCTTATTCAACAATCCGGCAAAGACCATTACCGCGACATCTCGCGTTTCGCGATCCGTGATGCGCAGACCGCCCGTGAACTTGCTTTCGATGCCCATGCGCTGCAGCGTGGCGGTGAAGAGCCGGCCGCCACCGTGCACGACAAGGATTTCGTGGCCAGCGTGCGCGAGCGCTACTACCTGGCGCGCCAAGTCGCGCACCACGGCTTCGTCTTCGAGTAAAGCTCCCGCGAATTTGATAATCGTTCTCATTGGAGTGCGGTTTGCTCCTCTATCCCCAGCATGTGATTCCAGTTCTGAACGGCCTGGCCGGCCGCGCCTTTTCCGAGATTGTCGAGGCAGGAAACGATGATCAGGCGGCGGCCGCTTTTATCCAGAGCAAAACCCAGGTCGCAATAATTCGTGTGTGTCACATGCTGCAACTCCGGCAAAGCTCCGGCGGCGCTGATGCGAATCATGGGTCTGCCGGCGTAGCACTGGCGAAATAAAGCCTCGACTTCTTCGAATGTACGCTTTTCGCTGAGCGAGACATAGATCGTTGATAAGATGCCGCGGGCGATGGGTAAGAGGTGCGTGGTAAAGGTCAAGTGCTCCGCGAGGAGGCCGGTGTGCTCCAAGATTTCCGGCGTGTGGCGATGTGAAAAAAGATTATAGGCTTTGAAATTTTCATCGACTTCCACGAAATGCAAATCTTTGCGCGGTTCCTTGCCTGCGCCGCTGGCACCGGACTTGCAATCGGCAACTACCGAGCTCCCGGGAGCGATCCACTCCGCTTGTGCCAGTGGGTGCAGTGCGAGGATCACGCTGGTGGAGTAACAGCCCGGGTTGGCGATAAGACGAGCTTCCGAGAGAGTGTTTTGGGAAGCGGCAGAAGCATAAAGCTCCGGCAGTCCATAGACAGCTTCTGCAAGCCAGCGATCGTGATGCGCGGGAAATTTGTACCAGGATGTTAGCGTTTCGCCAGACTTGAAACGAAATGCAGCGCTGAGATCCACCACGCGAACCCCGCCCTCCAGCAGCATAGGGGCGATTGCTGCAGAAAACTCATGCGGTGTGGCCAAAAATGCGGTCCCGGCGGAACTTTCGGTGACGTCTTCTTCGACAAGTTTTCTGACCGGGGCATTTCCCCAGCCGCGAAATCTTGGGAAAAGCTCTGAAAGACATTTGGCGCCTTGCGTGTCTCGAACGTAAAACACGACGGACTTGGCAGAGGGATGCCGCAACAACAACTGCGCCAGCTCCAGTCCACTGTAGCCGGTGACACCAAGGACGGCGATTTGGCCAGGATCTCTCATTTCACCAGGGCTTCAATCTTTTTCTGCAGCGATTCGCGAGATTTCTTGCTCGGGGTGATGATCAGCACGGTGTCGTCGCCCGCAATGGTGCCGGCGACTTCGGGAAATTTTGCGCCATCGACGGCGGCGGCGAGAGGCTGCGCGCCGCTGGGAGGCGTCTTGAGAACCAGCATGTTCACGGCGGGCCGAATATCGCGCAAAAACTCAGCGAGTGCGCGCGTCAGCTGCGGCAAGCGAGCGGCGTCTTCGGGCAAAGCCACGGTGGAACGGTAGCCGCTTTGCGTTTTTACCAGGCGCAGTTCCTGAATGTCCCGGGAAAGCGTGGCTTGGGTGACGCGAAGCTTTTCTGAGGCGAGCCTGCGGCGCAGATCTTCCTGGCTGGCGATGTGGGCATCTCCGACCAGGCGGAGAATTTGTCCGTGACGAAATGTTTTTGTTACGCTCATAAAAACCCATTATACATCCATCTGTATTTTTATACATTTCCAACGGACTGTCAATAAAGTTCTTACGAGAAGCGCTCTCGATCCGGTGAAGGCCATTTGCCATTGGTGAAGCACCCGATTTGCTCCTCGATTTACCCGAGCAATTTACCCAGCCAATTTAGCCGACCAATTGCCTACCCCCATGCAGGTTTCGCAGCACTGCCGCGCAGGATACTGGATTTTATGTCACAAGGATGTTAACTATCCTGTGCGGCCTCCATGTCCACTGCCTGCCAGATATCCGGATGCAAGAACGATGCGCCAGCGGCGATCTCCGAGCACCGTTTGTGCCTGCTGCATTTCACGTTGTCGCTGGAGGCTAGCTGTGCGGAGATGCGGCGAGAGACCGCGCTGGGCAACGCGCCGCACGAGCGGCAGCGCGAGATCATGTTGTTTATCACCTCGAATGGCGAGGCACTCGCACGTGTGGCGACCTGCGGGTTGCACCTGACCGATGATTTAAAGGCGCGCATTTTGAGCACCTTTCTTACGCTGATGAACCTGCGCGAAAACCTGGATCGCGCCAATATGCGCAGTTCGTTCGGACGCATCTCTCACCCGCGTTAATTTGACGAACATGTAGTCGGACCGCAAGAGGAGGTTAGGCTGCTGGACGCCAATCTTGCCTCAGTTCGTTTGCGCCTTGTTGGGCGATGAAGCTAATCAGGAGCCGATGTAGCGAGCGTAGAGCGAACGGGCCAGAGCCGGATCCTGGGAACCTTTTAGAATGGCGCGACCATCGGCGAAAACGGTCATCTCGTGGGGCGGGATAGCGAAACGCAGCAGAAAATCATTTTGCCGAACGCTGCTGACCACATGCTCCAGTTTGGCGCGCAGAGCGGCGAGATCGAGCGTGCGGCTGCGTTCGTGGATTTGCACGGAATCGCGGCCGCACATGGTTATGTGTGGCTGCGCGTCGCCGTGGAGATACGAAAAATCGCGCTGTGCACAGGAGCGGCATGAGGGATTGCGGGGCAGGCGCACCGACTGCATACGCCCGGACCAGACATCGTAAGACATCAGGCGATCGGTTAAAGCGGTTTCTTGCGCTGCGAGGAGCTTTAAGGCTTCGGCCACTTCGAGGGAAGCGATGAGATTGACGATGGGTCCGAGCACGCCGATGGTGTCACACGTATCTTCGAGACCGCCGCGCTGATCGTCGACGAAGCAGGCCAGACAGGCGGTGACGCCCGGCCGCATCGCCATAGTAACGCCGTAGCTGGCAACGGCGGCTGCATAGATCCATGGGCGAGATGCGCTGACGGCAAAATCGTTAATCAGCAGACGCGTTTCAAAATTATCGGTGCCATCGAGGATGACGTCGAAACCTTCAAGCAGCTCTTGGACATTGCTGGGTATGAGATCCGTGACGATGCCTTCGACCTGAACGCTGGAATTTATGACGCGCAGTTTGCGCTCGGCGGCGACCGCTTTGGGAAGCGCGTCGCGGGCGTCGTCTTCATCGAAAAGAATCTGACGCTGCAAATTGGAAGGCTCGACGAAATCGCGGTCGAGGATGCGCACGCGTCCGACGCCGGCGCGCACCAGCAAGTTGGCCGCAGCAGCGCCGATGGCTCCGCAGCCAACGATCACCGCGGTAGAGCTGAGTAAGCGACGTTGTCCCGCCTCGCCAATCGGCGCAAACAAGATTTGGCGGGAGTATTTTTCCAGCAACGTATCACGCAATGTTCGATGACCTCTAGGTCGATCCGTTCAGCCGCAGGATGTGTAACGACCGGCTCCTTAGGATAGCTCCAATGTGCGGGAAGCGGGCAACGCCGCTGTGCTACGCTTCGTCTGAGCAATGAGACGCATGAAATGGCGCTGGGCCTATGGGTTACGGGCGATTGTCGCGATTGCGCTGCTGGGCGGCGGAGCGCGGGCGCACGGGCAAACTGTGCCCGCGGCAGGAGATACTGCTGGCCCGGTAAGAACTACGATACCTGAAGGCGTAGTCGTCGCTGTACGAGTGGTAACCGAAGATGGCCGCGTGCTTTCGGACTGTCCGCGTGGCGTTACCGCGGAAATCGGCAAACCCCTCACCCGCGCAGATGTGGCAGCCAGCCTGAAAGCGCTCTATCGGACCGGCGACTTTTCCTACCTCCGCGCCGTGACCACCGCCGTACCTGGTGGGATTCGCCTCGATTTTATCGCCACGGAAAATCTCTTCTTCAATCAAGTGACGATTGAAGGGCTGGTCGCGCCACCCAGCGATGCGTCCGCCGCCGCGGCCATGCAGATCAACCTCGGCGACATTTTTCGCCAGAGTACCGTGGACGAAGGGCTACAGCGGCTGCGCGATGCATTGCGCGATGACGGCCTGTATGAAGCCGAAGCCACGGCGCAACTGGTGCCCCATAACGAGACGCACCAAATGGACATCGTCGTACACATAAAGCCCGGTCCGCGCGCACGTATCAGCGAAATTCATCTGACGAATGGCACGGAATATGGCGACGCGGTGTTGCTGGGGCGCACCAAACTTAAAATTGGAACGATCGTGACTTCCGAGCGTCTGCAGCGCGGCACCGAACGGGTGCGCAAATTTCTCATTAAGAAAGAACGCCTGAGTGCTCGGGCGGTGATCCACAGGGGAGAGTATGACGCGGCGAAAAATACCGTCCCTTTGAGCCTAGACGTGACCGAAGGCCCGCGCATCAAAGTGCAAGTTACCGGTGCCAAAATCTCCAAAGGAACTTTGAAGCGGCTGGTGCCCATCTATCAAGAAGGTGCTGTGGATACTGACCTGCTGGAAGAGGGTAAGCGGAACCTGCGAGAGCGGCAGGAACGCGACGGCTACTTCAATGCGCAGGTGGATTACAAGACGGAGATGCTCGAGCCTGGCCAGAACGCAGCTAAGAACGCCGGTCAAAAGTCGAACGGAGCGCAAGGGACGGACGAAATCATTACATATCACATCGAGCGCGGCGAGCGTCACAAGTTGGTGAAGATCGAAATCGCAGGCAATCACTACTTCCCCACGGAATTGTTGAAGAGCCGGCTGCAAATCTCCGCGCGGTCATTTGGAACGCGAGACCGCTTCAGCCAGCGATTGCTGGACTCCGATGCCCAGTCCATGCGCAATGTCTACGTATCGAACGGGTTTCTCGACACCACGGTAAAAGCCGTCGTCGAAGATAACTACCAAGGGAAAAAGGGCGAGCAACTGGTGCGCTTTAACGTTGTCGAGGGCCCGCAAACCAGTGTGGCATCGCTCTCAATGGAAGGCCTGCATGCCTTCAAAGAGAAGGACCTTCTGGACGTGGTTGGCTCGTTACCGGGGCAGCCGTATTCGGAAGCCAACGTGGCCTCGGATCGCGACAATATCCTGGCGCTTTATTTCAATGAAGGATTCCCGCAGGCCACGTTTACTTCGACCGCCGAGCGCGTCTCGCCAAGCGCTAAGGCGGAGACTCCGGCGACGGATGCGCCCGGTAACGCGCAAGGCAATACGACAGAGGCGGAGAAGTTTGCGGAACCGGCTAAGTCCGATGTGCCGCAGGCGGAGCCGGTGCGGCTGGTTTACCGCATTCAGGAAGGGCCGCAAACGCGCGTGCGCCGCGTGTTGCTGAGCGGCTATCGGCATACGCGGGAAAACGTCATTCAGCGCGAGGTGCGCGTCAAAGCGAACGCGCCGCTGCGCGAAGGCGACGTCGTGGAATCCCAACGGCGGCTCTATAACCTGGGAATTTTTAATCGCGTCACCATCGGGCCGCAAAATCCGAACGGCACTGATCCTGACAAGGACATCGTCGTCCTGGTTGAAGAAGCCAAGCGCTATACCATTGCCTACGGCGGGGGCTTTGAAGTGCAGCGCCTCGCCAGCACCAGCAACCCCACCGCGGGAGAAATACAGGCCGCGCCCCGCGGTATCTTTGAGATCACACGGAACAATCTCACGGGACGCGCCGACTCGCTTTCGCTGAAAATTCGCGGGAGCACGATTGAAGATCGCGTACTTCTCGGATACACACATCCCAATTTGTACAGCAACCCGAAACTGAATCTGCAAATCACGGCGTACACGGAGAGATCACAGGACATCAACACCTTCACAGAGTCGCGATATGAAGGCTCGATACAGTTGAATCACGCGATCACGTCGCATACCACGCTGGTCTATCGCTATGTATTCCGCAAGGTGGTGCTGTCCAATTTGAACGCCACCGTTTCTCCGGAAGAAGTGCCACTGTTCGAACAGCCCACGCTAGTCTCAGAGTTTGGCTTCACGTGGTTCCGCGATACGCGAGACAATCCCGCGGAAGCCACCAAGGGAACTTTCAACAGCGCGGATTTCTCCGTGGCCAGCACGGCCATCGGGTCCAGCGCCAGCTTTACGCGGTTTTTTTATCAGAACTCGACGTATTACCCAATCAAGGGGCATTTCAGTTTTGCGCGTTCTATTCGCATCGGAATATTGGAGCCTTTCGCCAATACCGTTACGCTGACTTTCCCGCCGCAGGAAGGCACGCCGCTGCCAGAACTAATTCCCCTGCCGGAACGGTTCTTCGCGGGCGGCGGTACGTCGCTGCGCGGATTCGCGTTGAACCAGGCAGGTCCACGCGATTCGAGCACCGGATTTCCGGTCGGCGGCCAAGCGCTCCTGGCGCTCAATCAGGAATTTCGCTTCCCCATGCACTTGCCGTTTATCGGCTCGAAACTCGGCGGCGCGCTTTTTTACGACGGAGGCAACGTCTACAGCCAGCTATCGCATGTGACGTTCCGCTACCGGCCACCCACCCCGGTGTTCGACACTCCCACGCATTGCGAATTCAACTGCACTAACGAACTGAACTATTTTTCCCATACCGTGGGATTCGGTGTGCGTTACGCGACTCCCGTAGGGCCAATTCGCGTCGATCTCGGTTACCAGGTCAACCGGCCGCTTTTTGTGATCCCGGTGCCTGTTCCGGGCGGAGGGGTTAATCCCAATACTTGCCCGACGGTTTGCGAAGGAACACGGCTGAGCAAATTTCAAATATTCTTCAATCTAGGTCCGTCATTCTAATGCTCAGACGGATGCACAGGCATGTCACGAGAATGGCCGTAAAGGTGGGAAGGACGATGCTGCTCGGAATCTTGCTGCTTTGCGTCTGCGCCATGCTGGCCGCACAAGAGACTGTCGACCGCATCGTGGCGCGCATCGAGGACGACGTGATCCTGCTCAGCGAGGTGCAGGAGCTGAGCCGTTACCAGCAGCTTGCGGACGGCAAATCCGAAAACGACGCGCAAATTCTCGACCGCCTGATCGATCAGTGGATCGTGCGCACCGAAGCCGAGACGGCCCGTTTTCCTCGGCCCGCTGATGCGGATGTGCAACGCAACGTCGAGCACCTGAAAAAATCCTTTGCATCTCCCGAAGAATACGAAGCGCGAAAGAAAGAAAGCGGACTCAGCGACAGCGAGATTCGCGCGATGTCTGCAGCGCAATTGTACCTGGGCAATTACTTGGATTCACGCTTCCGGCCCTCCGTGCAGGTCGATCCCAAAGCCGTCGAAGACTACTATCAAAAAGGAGTAGTCGTAGCAGCCAAGGCCAAGGGACAGGAGCCACCGACGTTTGAAGCCGCGCGCGAATACATTCAGGAATTTTTGGTACTACAAGGCATCAACGAAGAAGCGGATCGCTGGCTAAAAGAGAGCAGGAGCCGTCTGCACGTGGAGAACCTCCTGGACACGGGAACCAAATGACCGAGCAGCCATTCAAGCGAAAATGGCGCTGGCTCAAGCATGTTGCCTGGGTGCTGGGCGTAAATATTCTTCTGTTCGTCGCAGCGGTGACGCTGTTTTTTGGAAGCGGTGCGGCAAATCCTCTGCTCCGCCGCCTGATTGTTTCACGCATCAACGTGATGACTGGCGGCCGGGCAGAGTTGCGCACGGTGTCCATCGGCTGGTTTTCCTTGCACGCCAGGGCAAAAGGATTGGTCATCCACGGTCACGAGCCCGCGGGCACCGAACCGTTGTTCTCTGCAGAAGAAGTCCAGTTGGGCTTACGGATCGATTCCTTTTGGGGCCGCAAAGTATCGCTCGATGAGGTAATCGTCCACCAGCCTATGGTGCATATCCGCGTAGGAAAGGACGGCAAAAGCAACGTGCCGGAACCGCAGCGGCCGCTGGCGAGAAGTCAGTCGTTGCGGCAAACACTCTTCAATCTGCACGTCCGCCGCGTGGAAATTACCGACGGCTGGATGCTTTATAACAACGTTCGAACGCCTCTTGCTGTCGAAGGCGGCGACTTACAACTGACACTCGATGCCGGCGGCCCTGTCGATCATCCGCTGTACCTGGGACAGTTGAGCTGGCAATCCATTCATTTCACGGTGCTGCGCTTCATGCCGCTGCCGATAAACGTCGATGCAAAGTTTACGCTGTGGAACAACGGAATCACGCTGGAGCAAGCCGTGCTCAACGCGGGACGTTCGCATCTGGACGCCAAAGTGGAAATGAACGGATTCACGGATCCCAAGTGGGCGTTCCACTACCGCGCGTGGGTGGATTTGTTCGATGTGCGGGAGACCACGCGCGAACCTCTGGTCCCCACGGGAGTCGTGGACGTGCGTGGCGAGGGCGCACTCGCCAACGGGCAATATAAGGGCAGCGGTGACTACTTCGGCGAAAGCATCGTCTTGCCGTACACCCAATTTCACACCCCGAATCTTACCAGCCGGGGAAACTATCGCATCGACAATCAAGGTCTAATCGTTCCCGATTTTTATGCCGGCGCGTTCGGCGGAAGCGTCACCGGTCGCGTGACCATGCGCTTCAGCGATTCGCGATTCCGCGCTGAAACGCACGTAGATAATGTCCGTCTGGCTCCAGCTTTGGTCGCCGCCGAGGAGTTGGATTTCCCGGTCAACGAATTGCATTGGGACGCCATCATGACTGCGGACACGGTGGAAAATTGGAATGGGCCGTTCCAGCATTTCGACATCAAGGGCACCACGCATTGGGAGCCGCCGGAGACTGTGGCCGCGGGACATCAGCCCATTACCGCGGATTGGCAGTTCGGCTGGATCGCCGATCCGAACATTTTAACGTTCGGGGAATCTACCTTTGCCACGCCGGTGATGAGCGCCACGGTCTCGGGAACGCTCGAGCCTCGCCACTCGAATCTAAGCATCAAATTGGACACCACAGCGCTCGAGGCCGATCGCGATTTCATCAATCAAATTTCCGGTGCGGAGCCGGGCTCCGTCGGTGCGACCATGCCACTTTCTGGCGCATTGCATTGGGACGGAAGAATTGTCGGGCCACTGGGCGGCCCCACATTTGAAGGACACTTGCGCGGTGAACACATTCAGTACGACACCATCGCGCTGGACGATCTCGAGGGCGAGGTCACCTACTCCCCGGTGGAACTAACGTTAACAAATGGACGCGCGCATCGCGGACAGATGGAAACATCGATCAGCGCCACCATGGATCTTATCGATTGGAGTTTTCGGCCGGACAATTCCTGGACCGCGGATGCCAGCATGGAAAAAACTCCCGTCGATGACGTCCAGCAGTTATTGCGACTGAACTATCCCGTAAGCGGTTTGCTGAGCGGGCAATTTCATGGACGCGGCACGCGATCGCAGCCGGCCCTCACCGGATTATTCGACCTCGCCAATGCCACCGCCTACGGACTTCCCTTCAATCGCCTGCGCGGACAAATAAATCTGCAGCCCGATGAGGTCCGCATCGCCGACGCCGAGCTTCGCTTTTTCGCGCCCGGAACGGAAGCCAGCAAGGGAGCCGGGATCGTAACCGGATCGGTCGCTTACCAGTTCGCGGACAAATCCATCACAGCAGAGTTGGCCGGCGCGTCCTTGCCTATGGAAAATTTTCAGAAATTGCAATCGGCGCGGTTTCCCATAGGCGGCCAGGTAAGCTTTCGCCTGAAACTCGCCGGGCCGGCGAAGGCCCCGCAGGGCGAAGGAACCGTTCGCCTGGTTGATTTGCGCGTAGGTTCGGAAGTGATTGGCAGCTTCGATGGCGAGCTGACTTCCGATGGCCACCAAGCGCAGCTAAAACTTAACTCGGCGATGAGTACCGGAACGCTTTCCGGAACATTTTCTCTGGGGCTCGCGGATCCCTTTCCGTTTACCGGCAGAGCTTCGATAGCCAACATCAATCTTGATCCCTTTCTCTTGAGCGCGTTGCACTTGAAAGAGTTCAGCGGGCATGGCGAGGTTGCCGGAGATCTGGCTATCGACGGAGCCTTGAAGGATCCGCAGAACCTCATTCTTGACGCCAAGATGTCGCATCTGGTTCTCAACTACGAAAATGTACGGCTCGAGAACGTGGGTCCGATCCATTTTCGCTCGTCTCGCCAAACCCTGGAGATTGACACAGCGACCTTGCATGGCACGGACACCGATCTGCAGATTGCAGGCTCGGTGAGCTTTAGTGGCCAGCGCGCGGTGAGCCTGCGGCTAAACGGTGAACTGGATCTGCGGTTGCTCAGTGGATTCGCGCAAGGTCTGGACGCCCGAGGCGCCGCGCAAATCAACGCTTCGTTTGAAGGAACGCTGGATCGGCCGCGCATCACCGGCAAAGTCCATGTGGACAACGCTTCGCTGCGTGCCGCGGATTTTCCGACCGGTCTCAGCGCCCTGAAGGGTGATCTGATTTTCGACGCCACTCGCGCCTTCTTTCAGGGCGTTACCGCCGAGGTCGGCGGCGGCAAGCTGAATCTGACGGGCAGCGTCACTTATGCGGACTCGCCCATGCGCTACGACGTTAGCGTGCGCACCGACCGCGTACGCATCCGTTATCCCGAGGGGATGAGCTGGCTGGTGGGCGGAACGCTGCGCCTCACTGGAACCCCCGACGCCGGATTGCTGTCTGGAAAAGTTGTGGTCGAGCGCGTGAACCTATCGCAGGGCGTCGAAGGCGCCGCGGGACTATTTTCTGGCCAGCAAGGCATCTCCGGCCCGTCCACCGGTTCGCCATTTCTGCGCAATCTGCAGTTTGACATTATCGGGGTTTCCGCTCCCGACGCGCGCATGGAATGGCCCAGCGCCGAACTGGAAGCCGACGCCGACGTTCGCGTGCGCGGCACCTGGGAACATCCGATTCTTCTCGGCCACATCCACATTCTCTCTGGCGATCTTTTCTTCGGGGGAAATCGCTATCGCGTCTCGCGTGGCGACGTAAACTTCGCCGATCCCTTCCGCCTTGATCCGGTTTTGAACGTGGAAGCCACCACCACCATTCAGCAATATGAAGTGACTCTCAATTTCAACGGGCCAGCGAGCAAATTGACGCTTTCCTATCGCTCGGATCCGCCGTTGCCGGCCAACGACATTATTACGTTACTCGCGCTGGGGCAGACCTCGTCGGAAGCGACCGCGCGCACCGCGGGAGCAAACCAATCCAGTGCGGGAGCCACGGCGCTGCTATCCGAGGCTATCTCTAGCCAACTCGGCGGACGCCTGGAAAGATTGTTCGGCATCACGCGTTTCCGCGTGGATCCGGGTTTGACGACCATCGGTCAGACGGCCACAGATCAGAATCCCGCCGCGCGCGTAACCGTGGAGCAGCAAGTATCGAGAAACCTGACCATTACCTACGTTTCGAATGTGGGTTCAACGCAGCAGCAGGTCATCCAGGTGGAGTACAACGTAAGCCGCAACGTTTCGATCGTCGCTTTGCGCGACTACAACGGCACCTTCGGCATCGACGTGGTCATTAAGAAACGCTTTGATTAAAATCGGTCGATGAACTGCGCGCTCACGGCTGCGGAGCGTCGCCCGCGGCAGCCTGAGACGTCTCTGCAGGTCGTTGCCAGCGGCGTTGCCCGTTGCCGAGCCGGGCGTTCTGCCCGACCTCTGGATTTTGCTCCTTCACGGCCACCAGCGCCTCGCGCGCCGCCTTGCTGCTCGCGCTGCGCGCGGCAGTCGCTATCTCCCGGCTAATCTTGGGCATTTCCGAGGCGACCTTCTGTCCGAGGGGCGAGCCATAGAATTGCAATAGCCCTTTTATTTCTTCTTCGGAATAGTGTTTGTCGTAGATGCCTACCAGCTGTTCCGTAACCTGATCCGCGTCGTACTTCTTTTCGTAGCTGGTGACGAACGCGTTTATAAACGCCTGGCCCTTATCGTTGTTCGGAACGGTGCTCAACAATTTTTCCCGGTATTGCTCGGATGAAGAGGTCAGGCCGTCCTGCACCAGGTCGCGGGCGCCGACCAATTCCATGAGCGAGCGAATGTCGGCCTCTTTGACGGGATCCATGGGCTTCGCCGATGCCGCCGCCTGCTGCCCGCCCGCATTTTGTGCCGCCGCTTGCACGGCATTTTGTGACGACCCCTGAATCGCCACAAGAAATGTTCCAATGTAAATCACGACCAGTGCCAATACCGCTTTCATGACTTCCTCCGCGGCGAGACCGCTGGGCCTTTCCGCCACAATTAACATTTTAGAAAGTCTGCGGCACCCGCGCAGATACCCGGCGTACAGTCGTGCCGAGTCGCGCACCGTCCCACCGGACAGGTATTTCTTTCGCGACGGCGGGGCGGCCCTCTGTTACGATGCCGCCTCACATGAATCGAGCGTCGTCAGGATCCGAAATCGTCGCGGGCACTTCCATAAGTACCGAACTTGCCGAGCGTGAAAAAGGCCTGCACGCCAGTCTGTCGCCTCGGCAAGTTGCCATGATTGGCCTGGGCTCCACGATCGGCACGGGTCTGTTTCTAGGCAGCGCCCTGTCCGTGCAACTTGCCGGCCCGGCGGTCGTTCTCAGTTTCGTTGGCGGCGCGCTTATCGCCTTGACGGTCATGTGGGCACTCGCGGAAATGTCCGTCGCGCATCCTGCGCCTGGCTCGTTCGGACTTTACGCGGAGATGTATCTGCATCCGTGGGCGGGCTTCGCGGTCCGCTACACCTACTGGTTTACGCTGGTGATCATCATCGGCAGCGAAGTGGTAGCAGCGGCGATTTATTGCAAACTGTGGCTTCCCACGATTCCCTCCGGGATGTGGATCGCCGGTTTTTCTGTCGCGATTCTTTACGCCAACACCATTGACGTAAAAAACTTCGGCATTTTCGAATATTGGTTTGCCATGATCAAGGTTGTCACCATCGTCTTGTTTCTTGTTCTTGGCACCGCGCTGCTTCTAGGCATTGGGTTCCCGCGCATCGGAACCACCAACTACACCGCCTACGGCGGAATTTTTCCGCACGGATGGAGCGGCGTGGGTTTAGGTGTGGTCATGGCTGTATTCAGCTTTATGGGCCTGGAGATTATGAGCGCCACGGCCGGCGAAGCGGCCAACCCTAAAGTAGCCGTCCCGCGCGCGCTGCGCCGCACCCTGCTGGTCCTCTCCGTGTTTTATCTGGGGAGTCTTGCGCTCGTAGTAGGGCTGGTTCCGTGGCCGCAGATCGGACTCGGCGAGAGTCCCTTCGTTCGCGTATTTCAAACCGCGCGCATTCCCGTTGCCAGCCATGTAATGAATTTCGTGGTGCTCACCGCGGCGCTTTCCAGCGCCATGTGCAACTTGTACTTTACCGCGCGCCTGCTTTTCTCTCTTGCGCGCGGCGGTTATGCCCCTTCGTTTCTTGGCAAGCTCAGCAAACGCGGCATGCCCGTTGCATCCGTGCTGGTTTCCGGACTCGGCTTGTTGGCGGCGCTGTTGCTATCGCACTTTTTCGAAAAGTCCGCGTTCGTTTTCATGATCGGCGTAGCTTTCTTTGGCGGACCATTTGCCTGGATCATCACGCTGCTGGCCCACCTGGCGTTTCGTCGTTCCGCGCAACGCACCGGCACTCCCATCGTTCGCTTCGCGCCGCCCGGTCCGTGGAGTTCCCTGCTTGGCCTGCTCGCTCTGTTTGGCGTCCTGCTCGCCACCTGGTGGGTTCCCGGCTTTCGCGTAACTTTGCGCGCCGGACCTGTGTGGCTCGCCCTCCTCACGCTGTGTTATTTTGTGTGGACCGGCTTTCATTCCCGCAGCAACCGATCGCGAGCGCACTCTGATGGATGAGCTTCTCAAATGGCGTAGTGAGTTTCCGATCCTGGATCGTTCCACCTATTTGATCAGCAATTCGCTCGGCGCCATGCCCAAAGCCGTCTACGGCGCCATGCGCGGCTACGCCGATTCCTGGGCCGAACGCGGCGTGCGCGCCTGGGAAGAAGGCTGGTGGGACATGGCCGTCGGCGTTGGCGACCTGCTCGCCCCGCTCATCGGCGCGCGCTCCGGAGAGATTTCCCTGCACCAGAATGTCACCCTCACCCAGGCGGTCATCTCTTCCTGCTTCGATTTTCGCGGCCCGCGCAACAAAGTTGTGATGGTGGATCTGGAATTCCCCTCCGTCCAATATTTCTATCACGAGCAAGTCCGCAAGGGCGCGCGCGTCGAAATCGTTCCTGCCGCGGACGACGTGCGCCTCGACCTCGACAAATTTCTCGCCGCCATCGACGAAACCACCTTGCTCGTCCCGATTTCGCTGGTCCTGTTCCGCAGCTCCTTCATCGTCAACGCCCGCGCCATTATCGAGCGCGCCCATAGAGTTGGCGCTCGCGTAATCCTCGATGTTTTTCAAGGCACCGGCACCATACCCATCGACGTGCGCGACCTCGGCGTCGATTTTGCCGTCGGCGGCGTGCTCAAATGGCTCTGTGGCGGCCCCGGCGTGGCCTACTTATACGTGCGCGAAGATCTGCGCAGCACGCTGCGCCCTGCCCTCACCGGCTGGCTCGCCCATCAACGCCCCTTCTCCTTCGAAACCGGACCGGTTGAACGGCGTGAAGATTCCTTCGGCTTTCTCAACGGCACCCCGCATATCCCGGCCCTTTACGCCTGCAAGCCCGGCCTTGAAATTCTGAATAAGGTCGGCATCCACCCCATTCGCGAAAAATCCATGCGTATGACTAAACGCCTGTACGAAGGCGCAAAGTCCCACGGCTGGCGCGTAAATACTTCAGCGAACCCCGCCGAGCGCGCCGGCACCATCTCGATCGACTGCCCCAACGCCGCCGCCGTCTCTCGAGAACTGCTCGCCCGCGAAATTCTGATCGACTATCGCCCTAAAGCCGGCGTGCGCATCTCCCCGCACTTTTACAATAGCGAGGAGGAGTGCGATTTTGCGCTCACCCAGATCGCAGATATCCTGAACTCCGGAGCCTGGAAGAAACACAGCGTCGAGTCTGTTTCCGCTGCGTGAGGCCAGGTTTGCAACGCCACCACCTTAAACGCCTGGAGCATTCGTAGGAATGACCGCAGCCGCCCCCGACCTCTCCATCATCATCCCCGCCTACAATGAAGAATCACGCTTGCCCGAAACTCTCGCGAAAATTGGCGCGTACATCCAAGCTTCGCACCGCGCCACGGAAGTTCTCGTCATCGATGACGGCTCGACCGACGGCACCGTCAGCGCTGCCGAAACCATGCGCGATAAATTGCCGTCCATGCGCATCATTTCGAATGGCGTCAATCGCGGCAAAGGCTTCAGCGTCCGCCACGGAATGCTGCAAGCTCGCGGACGCATCGCGCTCTTCACCGACGCGGATCTCTCCGCCCCCATCGAAGAAGCCGACAAACTCCTGGCCGCCGTGGACGACAGTTTCGACGTGGCCATCGGTTCGCGCGCCATCGATCGCAGCCTGATCAGCGCGCATCAATCGCCCTTCCGCGAATTCGCCGGCATCGTCTTCAACACCGTGGTGCGTATTTGTTTGCGCCTCCCCTTCGTCGACACCCAGTGCGGCTTCAAAGCCTTCAAACGCGAACCCTGCAAAATAATTTTTGCCCAGCAGCGTATCGAGCGTTTCGGCTTCGACCCGGAATTGCTGTACCTGGCTCGCCATCACGGCCTGCAATCCACCGAGATCCCCGTGCGCTGGGCACATTCTCCGGGCACCAAAGTGAGCATGTTGCGGGACAGCCTGCAAATGTTCGCCGACGTTTTCATCATTCGCTGGAACGCGCTCGCCGGCCGCTACCCCCGCTAGCGCTAATCCCAGTTTGTAACTTTGCGCTACAAAGTACTTGACAGCGACCGTCCCGCTCTTTACCATCCTTCCCATGGCTTTCGCTGGTCCACTTCGTTCCATCAAATCCGAGCCCATCCCCATCGACGCTCGCGCTGCCGATCATCTCCGCTACATCCGCGAAACCATGGAGCGCGCCGCCGAATTCACCGGCGTACCCGGATGGGGTGGTGTGGCTATCGGCGTCACCGCGCTGGCTGCCGCCGCAGTCGCGGCCCGCCAGCGTTCTCCTCGCGGCTGGCTCGTCGTCTGGCTCGTCGAAGCTTTCATCGCCATCGCCATTGCGGCCCCCGCCGCCGCCACCAAGGCGCACCGCGCCAAAGCCGCGCTATTTTCCGGACCGGGCCGCAAATTTTTGCTTAGCTTCGCTCCACCGCTTTTTGTCGGCGCGCTGCTTACCTTCGCGCTGGCTAGCGCCGGCCTATTCACTGTGCTGCCCGCGTTGTGGCTCATGCTCTACGGCACCGCCATCGTGACGGGTGGAGCGTTCTCCGTCCGCGCCGTGCCGCTGATGGGCATCTGTTTGATCGCCCTCGGCGCCATCGCGCTCTTTTCGCCTGCAGCGTGGGGCGACGTTTTCATGGCCGCAGGCTTTGGTATCGTCCACATCGCTTTCGGCGTGTGGATCGCCCGGCACTACGGTGGTTAAGCGAATGTTCAGGGCGGAGCTCTTGACGGCCTTTAGGCCGTCATCTTGCTTTCGCATTTCGGGGACGCACAGAAAGGCCTGAACCGAAGGTAGAGCGAATTTTTTATGGCTAAGCTTTCAGCAGCTCGGCAGGATCGCCCATCGCGCACACGCGATGCCGCGGATTCCCCCGCGCAGATCCAACCGAAAGAAGGGGCGCACGCCCCCGCTCGCGGAGTGGCTCGTGAAGCCGTCGCCACCGACCTCGACCGCCTCATCCACGAACGCATTCGTCTTGGCATCGTCAGCGCTCTCGCCGTCAACCGCTCCCTCACCTTTAATGAACTCAAGGCCCTGCTGAAGACCACCGACGGCAACCTGAGCGTCCATGCGCGCAAACTCGAAGAGGCCGATTACATCGCCTGCACGAAGTCTTTCGATGGACGTCTGCCCAAGACCGAGTACCGCCTGGCCGCCGCGGGCCGCCGCGCGCTGGAACGCTATTTGAATCACATGGAAGCATTGATTCGCGCCACCCGCGAACGATAGGAAACTTTTTTTTGCGTGCGCACTTTGCAATGCAAAGTACTTCTACACACAACGCTGTTACAAGGAGCCGCGCCGCCATGCAACAACGCACTCAACAGCTCATCCTCACCGCCTCAGACATCGCCTCTCTCCTGCCGCCTCTCCCGGCGCCAACGCAAAACGGGCTCCACGTCGCCATCATCTCCGACGGCAACGGTCGCTGGGCCTCCTCCCAGGGCCTCCCGCGCTCCGCCGGACACCGGGCCGGCGCGGAGGCCGCGCGCGCCATCATCGAAGCCGCCCCGCGCCTCGGCATCCACACCCTCACGCTCTTCGCGCTTTCCGCGGCCAACTGGAAGCGTCCCGCTGCCGAGGTCCGCGCCATTTTAAATATCCTGCACGAATATCTTCTGGCGGAAACTTCGCGCTGCATCGCCAATCGCACGCGCATCAGCATCATCGGCCGCCGCGACCGTTTGCCCGGCGCGCTTCGCGAAGTAATCGCCGACGCTGAGGCAGCCACCGCCCACGGTACGCGCATGCATTTGCGTCTCGCGGTTGACTATTCCTCGCGCGAATCCATCTACCTCGCCGCCTGCCGCTTTTACAAAGCCACGCAACTTTCCACCGAGTCCTTTAGCAACATGCTGGCGGAGATTCACCACGGCAGTCCCGTGGAAGTAGATCTTCTGATTCGCACCGGCGGCGAACAGCGTCTATCTGATTTTCTATTGTGGGAATGCGCCTTCGCTGAGTTCGTCTTTCTCACCAAACGCTGGCCGGACTTCACCGTCGAAGACCTCACCAGTTGTCTCCACGAATTTCTTAGCCGTGAACGCACCCAAGGCGCATTGCCCCAGGATGCGGCAGACTAGTCGCGGCGAACTAACCGCGGCGGATTAATTCCGCCCAATTCCGTGTTTGACCCCGTTGCGCTCGTTATGTCCGTCGCGCCCGATACATGGCGAAAGCCTTATGCAAAACGCGCAGCGCCGTTTCCGTCAGGTGAAACTGCTCGAGTTCATCTTCTCGGGCCCAAGCGACATCCACCGCGTCACCGCCGGCGCGCGGCTCGCCGCTCAGCCGCTCGCATAGATAATCGACAATCACAAAGTGGTACCGCGGCCGTATTTTCCCTTTCACATATCGCGCCGGATCCTCGGTGAAAATCCGCTCAAAAATCTCCACCATCCCCGCGACTCTTACCGTGAGCCCGGTCTCCTCCAGTAGTTCGCGAACCACGCCCTCTTCCAGCGTCTCACCCAGTTCCAAAGTCCCGCCTGGAATCGACCATTCCCCACGCAGCGGCTCCCCGCCGCGCCGAATCAACACCGCGCGATCCTCGTATATGACAATGCCTCCGATTCCCACGATCGGCCGCTCCGGATACTCGCGCGACGTCCCCATCTGCTCACTCTGCTCCCACAGCGGCCTTACGGCTCCGCTCGCCTCCCGTGACATTGTCAGCCAGCGTGCCAACCTCAAGCCTTGACTTCGTCCCGTGCGGTATATAATACGCTGCACCGAGTCGGCACGAAGTTCCGGCTCGTCTTGCGAAGAATCCAACGGAGGATGGAGCCGTGATCCGCTGCCCTAAATGTTCCACCGAAATCGACGTCGACGAAGACGAAGTCGAAGAAGGGGAAATCCTGACTTGTCCCGAATGCGAGTCCGAGCTCGAAGTATCACAGACTCATCCCGTGCATCTAAATCGCATCTCTGACGATGATGACGAGGAAGAAGAAGAGGTAGCCGAAGGCGCCGCCGCGGAGAATGGCGACCTCCTCGACGACGACGATGATGACGATGACGAGGAAGATGATGACGAGGAAGAAGAGGAATAGCTAGTTCGCGGTCAGCCGTCGCCGTCGAGCATCTCGCTCTGGAGCGCGCACATCCAATTCCCATGAAGGTCACGTTCTCTATTTCACGATGCCCCCGCGTTTTCGCCTTCCTGGCGTTCCTGATCTCTGCTGTTGTGGCGCGCACACAGCAGCCGCCGCCACCGCCGCCGGATGCTCCGCAGACCTCCGCACCGACCGATAGCGCCGCCGCGAACGCCGCAAAGCACAAGCACCACCTCGACGACTTTCTGATTCACGGAACCGTCTTCAACGATAAGGCGCTTTCCTTGCCGGGAGCTCAATTACGCATCCGGCGCGCCGACGAGAAAAAATTTCGTTGGAACACCTACACTAATTCCCGTGGCGAGTTTGCGATTCGCGTCCCGCCGGGCGCGGACTATGAAATCGTCGTGCAGTCCAAGGGCTTCGCCGATGCTACGCAGACGGTGAACGCCTCCAACGGCTTGAGCGACGAAACCATGGTCTTCCGCATGGAGCTGCCCGAAAGGAAAAAGTGAATACCCTCGGCCGCTTCGTCATCTTGCTGCTCCTGCTCGCCTGCCTCCCGCTCTGCAGTCCCGCGCAGAATTCCAAGCACGAACCCGAACTGCGCACCGTGCGGGGCCAGGTGCTCGACAAGTCGGAAACGCCCGTCCCCGCGGGTGTGGTCTTTCTGAAAAACATGCGCACCAACACTATCCGCAGCTACATCAGCGACGAAACCGGCGACTATCGCTTTAGCGGCCTCGATCCCAATGCCGACTACGAGCTGCATGCGGAGAAAGACGGAGCCAAGTCTCAGACCCGCACGATTTCCAGTTATGACAGCCGCAAAGATATAGTTTTGAATCTCAAGCTCGACAAGCAGAAATCCTGATCCACGGCAAGGTCCTGGGCAACCCCGGCCAAGCCTAGACCGTCAAACCGACGTCGAACCAAACCGCGGAAAATCTCTTAGTTTGTGGGTCCAAGCAGTTTTGTCGGTCGAAACGCTCTCGTGGGTCGGAACCGTTTTGTGGGTCGGAGCTTTAGCTCCAACATTATGTCCTCGGCTATCAGCGCGCTTTAGCGCCTGGGGAGCCTTTTTGCCACGCTCCGGAAGCCCAGGCGGCGTTCTCCACAGGAAAGCCGCCGCGATTCGCGTATGAGATTCGTGGGCTTGAGGTTTAGACTGAGATAATCCAGTCAGCGCGCTGGCCATCCTATCATCCGGTCGCCTACGGGCCGCGGAGAGGCACTTTGCCACAATTTAGGCCCAGACTTAACCCTCAACTCAGCTCTTATTTTCGATGGACGACCTGCATCCCACGGCTGTTCGCGCTACTAGCCATCGCATCATCTTGCTTCGCGCAGGGCCAGCCGGCCGCGCCAACTACTTCGTCGGCGAATAGTCCGACCGGCCAGGCTCCGGCGACCGCTCCACAAAATCCCCCGCCCAGCACCGGTGGGAACACCTCGCAGCCGCCGAATCCTCAGCAACAGCCGTCTTCGGCCACCACAACTTCTCCGGTGCCAGGACATCCCGGAGACCAACCACCCGCCCAGAAGAATTCTTCTGATCAGGACAGTTCAGCAGGAGCCGAAACCAAAAAGAACGACCGGATGTTTTTTGTCATGCCGAACTACCTGACGGTAGACAACCAGTCGCAGGTGAAACCAATTTCTTGGAAAGAGAAATTCGCCATCACCGCCTCGGGCGCGTTTGACCCATATGAATTCGTGGTCGTGGGTATCGTGGCGGGCATCCGCCAAGCGGATAACGCCTATCCGGCATTCGGACAAGGCATCGAGGGATACAGCAAGCGCTACGGAACGTCTTTCGCGGATCAGGTGGACGGCAACATCATGGTCGGCGCCGTTTATCCTTCGCTCCTAAGAACCGATCCGCGTTATTTTCGCTTGGGAAGAGGCGGGTTCGTTCACCGCTTTGGTTATGGCATCAGCCGTATTTTCGTGACTCGCCGAGACTCCGGCGGTAGCGTCTTCAACGTCTCCGAGTTTTTCGGCAACGCCACGGCCATTGCCATTTCCAACGTTTATTATCCCGCTGCCAATCGGAGTTTTTCCTCGAGTTTCAGCGGCTGGGGATTGCAGATGGGCCTCGACGCCTGGGGAAATGAGCTCAAGGAGTTTTGGCCGGATATTCACCGCTATCTATCAAAAAAGAAGCGGGCCGCGGCCGATTAGTCTGCGCCCCACGTAAGCGAGGAGGTGCCATCTTGGCAATTCTTAAGAGCGCCGAGTTTTTGGGTAGTCGAAGATACGATAATCGCTCGAAGTTTTTCCGCGCAGCGACAAGGAAAAGTCCACAAATCCTCAGCTAATCCCGTCTCGAAAATTTGGTACTGGTGCCGGCGGAGGGAATCGAACCCACGGCCTAGGGATTATGAGACCCTCGCTCTACCACTGAGCTACGCCGGCTTGAAGCAATCCTTAATGCTACGGAGTCGCTGCCAGAAGTGTCAAGGCCATGCCCTTCCGCAGATTTCACTTCCACGCCTTTTCTCACGGCGCTTTTCGTAGGGCGCTGTATACCCACAAGCGTGTTTACGTCCGTAGAGTGCGTTCCCGCGGTAGACTCGGCCCTCGCACGATCCGATTTCAATTCAATTCTTCTAGCAGTATATACGTAAAATAAGTCTTGACATAAACTTCTACTATGCCACATAATCTCCTGCATGGAGAAGTGCGCCTCGCCGTCCTGGCGAGGATCCCGTCCAACGAATCGGTTGTAAGTCTCTTGGCCCCGCCCACGACTCCACGCGTCGCAACGTCGAGAAACGCCTCGCAACGGCCCTGCACAACGCACCATGAACTTTCACGATTCCGGCAGGGTGCCCCGACGGGTGTTTTCTTGTAAATGCGCATTCTAAAGGAGTTAAAGTCTAGTATTTTGATATAGTTACCAAGTGCTCATTCTGCAAGACTTACGGAGATCTCCTGGGCAGCATGCGCTAGCGCAAAGAGCCCCTCCCAATGCCGATTTACTCCCGACTGGACCTTCACTGCGCTATCCGCCCTAGTCCTATAAACTTTGGTACTGTCGTACCGTTGCTACCACAACTGCCTCCGGTCAACATGCCTCTGGGCGACAACTACCTCCGTCATCCCCCAGGCGAAGGCTTGGCGAAGACGGTTGCAGTTGTTCACCTGATTTTCACAGGTCTCATAGTCCACGCTGCTTGACTTTTTTGCGTGACCATATAGAGTGCGTCCAGGAGTTTTACCCAATCCTGGAGGCACTATGTCACGCAAACTCGCAGTGGTATTCCTGGCCATGCTCGTTTTGGCTGGTGCTATGGGCTTGAAAACGGCGGTTGTCGCGCACAGCGATGGCTCCGTCATCATGGCCAACGGCGGAGCACCTCTACCGCCAACGCCTTGGAAGTAGTTCTGGTTAAAGCTGGTTAGTTAGCAGCCGATCCAGAGGCCAAGGCAGCGAGAAGGAAACGTGCCTGGTCTCATCGAAAACTCGGTTTGGATACTTTGCACTCTTCTTGAGGCCTTGGTAGTGGTGTGCGCGCTTAAGAAAGGCGCCTTCCGTCGCTATCTATTTTTGAACGTATATATGGCGGCTTCGGTGCTCGTTAGCATCGGCCGCTACGAAGTGTTGTCTCACTCCGGATTCGAGTCATCTGCGTATCGGTACTTCTATTATTACTCGGACTCGGTTCTAACCATCCTGTTGTATTTCGCGCTCACCAGTCTGTATGCGCATGTGTTTGGCGAGCTGAAGGCCAATCGTTTCGTGCGGCTCGGTGCCGTAATTTTGCTCGCCGGCACGGCTGTTTTCTCTTACGCCGTGGTGCAGCAATACAACAGCCGGATGCTCACGCACTTCGTGGTTGAGCTTTCGCAAAATCTTTATTTCGTCGGCCTGGTTCTTACGTATTTACTGTGGGCCGCCATCATGAAAATGCGGGAAACGCGCGCACAATTGGTCCAATTGGTTTTGGCCCTGGGTGTGTACTTCAGCTTGTTCGCCGCCACCTACGCTTTGCGTAATCTTTACCCCTCGCAGAGCTCCGTTTTCCTAAGTTTGCTGCAGATGTTTGGCCTGGTTCTTCCGATAGCTTGGGCCTACGCTTTCTGGCGCTTGTCCATGGACGAACGCATTGCTCCGGCGCGCCTGGCGATGGTGCCCCGATGATGCCCGCCTTCATCTTCGTCTGCTCCATCACGCTGCTGCTCCAGTTCTTTGTCTCGTACTGTCGTTCGCTGATCGCCGCCTCCGCCAGGCAACCGCTTTCGCGTGAAGTGCAGGACGTCACCGGCATCCAGAAGAACGCCTCGGGTGAAGACTTCCCGCGCGTCATTCAGCTCTTGCATCTCTGCCCGGAGAGCCCCGACGATCGCACGCGCATACGCGCTGTCGGCGCTTACTTCGGTATGCTGAATTTTGTCCGCTCCACCGTCGCGCGCCTCATGCCCTCGTTGCGTTCCTGGACCGAATTCGAGCGCGCGCAGTGCGCCTATTTCGCGGCCGTGACTCTCGAGCGCCGCATCGCGTTCAGCCGCGACATGCTTGCGCAGCAGATGGATGGCTAGCTCGCCGCTCTCTCGCCAATCCGTTCTACCGTCGGATACCGATAACCTTTTCGCAACATTTCCACCGATGGCGCTGTGGCACGCGCTCCGGGACTGCTATTCTGGTCGGGTACACTCCTCACCGGAGTGTGAGCGTCCGCAGCGCAAAACTCACCGGTGACTAAAACTTGCTTGCAATGCGGTGCCGTACTGCCATCGAGCATACGCGCCTGTAATTTCTGTGAAGACTCCTCGGTCGCCGAGCCCCTTCAAACCGGGACGGCACGCGCCGCTCGTGGCGGTCCCAGCGCCCATAGTGCTCGCAGCGCCGAATCTTCCGATCTAACGTCCGATAGTGACTCCGCGTGGCGGGATGAACTTGCGCACCGCATCGAGAGCTATCGCGGTCGGAAGAAGAAAGCCGCGCCAAGTTCGGCGCAAACGCGGCTACCTTTCGAGACGGCGCCGTCCACGGTCGTCGATGCTCCGGTTCGTTCGCGGCAGATGGTTCCGAACTCCATTCGTGCCGACGTAGCGATTTCGGAACCAGATCGATCTCTGCCGCTCAAGGAAGAATTTTCCTTCACTATCGCCATCGGACGTCCGCCGAAAAAGCGTGATGACGAGACGCGCATGATCATTGACGTCTCGCTTCCGCCGGAAAAATCCGCGGCACCGGACGACGCAATTGACCATGCCACTCCGATCGCAGCTGGGGCTCGCCAGGGCTTGCTCGGTACGGCTTCCATCGACGAGCGCAGGCTTGCCGCCGTCATTGACACTGCTTGTCTGATGTTCGCATACGGCGCTTTCCTGGCGCTTTTTGGCGCGCTGGGCGGCGAATTTACCGTAAGCAAACTGAGCGGCGCGGTTTGCATCGCCACTTTCGCCATCGTCTACCTGCAATACTTCGCGCTATTCACAATCTTCGGCGGAACTACGCCAGGGATGATGCTTCGCGGCTTGCAGGTGGTCAGCTTCACCGGCGAGCCTCCAACGCCGCGACAAATGCTCCTGCGCAGCGTTGGCTACGTGCTTTCTGCCGGAACATTTTTCCTCGGTTTTCTGTGGTCCATGTGGGATGAAGATACGCTTACCTGGCATGACCGGATCTCACGAACCTATTTGAGTCCGGTGGAATCTTTCACGAATGTCGAGGCTGCCGACACCGCTCCCAGCCATTGATGTCCATTCCTGCGGGAATCAGAATGCAGGCGCGCTAAGGGAAACCTCGCGCAGCGCGTAGCTAATTCGTTTCTGCGTTTGTTCTGTGTTTGTTTTGCAGCGCGTTTCGGGGTTTGCTTTTGAGTTTGTAGCGCCGGCGATTCCGCATCCCACCAGCGGAAACAACTACTTCCTAACCGCTTCGTCCGAGGCAATCTTTCCGTCGCGAATGTGGATCACGCGATGGGCATGCTGCGCGATGTCGTGTTCGTGCGTCACCACAATGATGGTGTTGCCCTGCTGGTGCAGATTCTCAAACAGCGTCATGATCTCTTCGCCGGTCTTGGAATCCAGGTTTCCCGTGGGTTCATCCGCCAGCACGATAGAAGGTGAATTTACCAGGGCCCGCGCGATGGCCACGCGTTGCCGCTGACCACCCGATAGCTCGTTCGGCTTGTGTCCTATGCGATCGGTAAGATCCACGCGCTCCAACGCCTTCTTGGCTTTCTCGATGCGTTCTTCCGAGGGCGTTCCGTTGTAAATCAGCGGCAACTCCACGTTGTGCAACGCGGTCGCGCGCGGCAGCAAATTAAAGGTCTGAAACACGAATCCGATTTCCTTGTTTCGGATATACGCCAGCTCGTCGTCATCCAGCTCGCTGACCAGCCGCCCCGCCAGCCAGTACTTGCCCCCGCTCGGCGAATCCAGACAGCCAATCAGATTCATCAACGTGGATTTACCGGACCCCGAGGGACCCATGATCGCCACATATTCGCCCTTGCGGATTTGCAGGTCCACGCCGCTGAGGGCGTGCACCATTTCCGTGCCCATCTGGTAGGTCTTTTCCAGTGCTTCGGTCTTGATGACCACTCCCGAGCTGACCAGATCCTCGCGATACGAATCCGTCGATGGCGTTTCGACTGGCATTACACTCTCCCGTGCATTTCTGACTTGGCCGCCGAGCTAGCGTTTAGCTCTGCTGATCGTCGGGCTTCTTCGGAGCGGAGTTATCCACCTTGACGGCAGCCTCTGGCTTCAGCGTGCGCAGCGCCTTGTAACTGCCCACCACAATTTCGTCGCCGGCCTGCAAACCCTTGGTAACTTCGATGTCTGTTACGCCGGCAATCCCGGTGTCCACCGGCTTAAACACCGCCTGCTTGCCGTGCACCACAAACACGCCCTGCACTTCGTCCTTCTTCGGATCGCCGGTCACGGCTGTGGGTGGCGGGGCGGCCAGCGTCACGCTGGAGTTGCCGCCCTTCTTGGCGCTCTTCGCGGCCTCATCCAAATCCTTGCGCGTGCGCACGGCCAGCGCCTGAATCGGAATGGCGATTACATTTTTCTTTTCCGCGGTCTTGATCTTAGCGGTCGTCGAAAGCCCCGGCCGCAAGTTTTCTGGCGGCGCCGCCAGCGTTACTACCACCTTGAAATCTTTCGCCTCTTGCGTGCTCGTCGTTGATTGCGTGGTCGCCAAGCCCGAACTGCGCAGCACCGCTTGCGACCCGATGGCCGTCACCGTCCCTTTGAATATCTTTCCGGGAACGGCATCAATGGTAACGTCCGCCAACTGGCCGATCTGCACATTCACGATATCCGTCTCGTCTACTTTCACTTCCGCGGTAACCACGGACATGTCCGAAAGCGTCATCAGGAAACTACCATTGGCATTCTGAATGCCCGGCACCACGTACTCGCCCAAGCGCACCGGCAAGTAGCTGACGATGCCATTTATGGGCGATATATAAGCTGTTTTCTGCAAAATGTCCTGCGTATGTACCAGCACGGCGCGGCTCTGGTTCACTTGCGCGCGGGCCTGCGCCAGCTGCGCATTCAAAGACTGCACACGCGCTTCGGAGGAAGCCACTCCAGCCACGGCGCCGTCATACGTGGTTTTGCGTTGATCGAAATCCTGCTTGGCAATTAGGCCGTCCTTGAAAAGTCCTTGGCCGCGATCGTAATCCAGTTTGGCTTTCTCCAGGTTGGCGCGCTGTTGCAAGAGGTCTGCTTGCGCCGCCTTGAAGCTGGCGTCGGCAGCCAACACTCCGGACTCGTTGGAATTAATGGCGGCGTCCTGAGCGTGCACATCGGCGGTGGCTTGCACATTTTCCTGCAAGAGCAATTTGTCGCCCTTCTTGATGTGGTCGCCTTCTTGCACCAGAATTTCTGTAATGCGCCCAAATCCCTGCGCCGTCACATTGGTGTACGTCGTTGGCTTAATTTCTCCGGAGGCCGTCACCTGCGAGACCAGTGATTCTTGCGTGGCAACTTTGGCCGTTTGCACGGTCACCACGCCCTTGTTGGCCTGGTTGATGCTCACCAGCACGATGATGCCGACCACTACAGCGGCACCCAACCCGATCAAGACTTTTTTCCACGTCTTCATGCCATGCCCCTTCGTATTCCCGCGTAACCCGAGCTAACACGTGACCTTGCGGCGGCGATACTTCGCAACTAGACAGAGTTCCAGTGATCCCGGCAGCGGCACCTGTAGATACGGTTCGCCTAACCAAAATGTTTCGCTAGCGGCTCGCTCCGGTATCGCCGCGGCTGCGCTGCTGGAAGCCGTATTCGCCGCGCTTAAAACGCTGGTTGCAGGCTGCCGAATAGCCCACCGAAACACGCAACCCTTGGTGCATCATGATTTTAGAGTCAAAACACGTTAAAGGGAAGGTGTCCCAAGACCATCTCTCGCGGATCAGAGGATCGCCCGCCCGGAACCGAGTCTACTGGCTTTTGACGCAGCGAAACAGCAACCCGCTGCCTGCAAAGTGTAAGCCCTACGAATTCACACGCGAAAGGCGCATGCACGAACGCACACACGAATTTGGCCTCCTGAATCGACACAAAAGAATGCTATACTGCGTCGTCTTCTGGAGCATCTCCGGAGGCACGCCGCGGAGAGGTGGCAGAGCGGCTGAATGCGGCGGTTTGCTAACGCCAATGAGCCACTTCGCTATCTGATACAAAACTCAACTAAATCCCTTTGCCAGCCATCAGATAGCACGATTCGCGGTCTTTTTGAGTTTGCTGAATTTGCCCTGTTTTGGGCCAATTTTAGTGACAATGTGGTGACAGTTGAGGGTTTCAACCTCTCGCGCACATGAGTGTCACAAGCTCAACCGCAACCTCTTCATTCAAATAGTTTTGCTCACCGAGTAAAAAGTACTGTAACAAACATCAGGTCGAGCCGAGTCCTCCGTCTTCCAATTAGTTTAGCCGGTAGTTCCCAGCGAACTTGACAAGGTGGCGTTGTTTCACGGGTATCGAACTGTTCGTTGACGGCGGCAGAGCGCAGATCTAATCAAGCGTGAATCTCGCCAGTGCTGCAGGTCGCGATCAAGCACTCTTCTCCCCCTTAATGCTATAAATCAGTTCTGCCATGTCCGACCAGGAACAGCGTCTTGAAATGCACAAAGATGCCATACGTGCGTCCCAAGGGCACCCGAGCGAGGTTGGAACCGAATGGAGTACATGGCGGACGCTACACCTGCCTATGTTTCGGAATCTACTGGTTGCCGACTTGGTCTCAGATGTGGGCACCTTTATGCAAGGTGTCGGTGCCGCATGGCTGATGGTTTCGCAAGGGGCCGGGCCGCTGCTTGTGGCGCTGACACAAACTGCCTCGGCATTTCCATTTTTTCTGCTGGCGCTGCCTGCAGGAGCTTTGGGCGACATCCTTGATCGGCGGAAACTGATACTGACGACGGAAGTGTGGATGTTTTCTGTCGCGATCATGCTTGTTGTTCTGACGGTGCTGCATTTAATTACGCCCTGGGTGCTGCTCCTTTTAACGCTTGCTTTGTCGATCGGAGATGCGCTCGAAGCGCCGACCTGGCGAGCAGTCCTTCCAGAAGTAGTGCCGCAAGAAGGATTGATGTCGGCCATTGCTCTAAATGGCATTGAATTTAATCTGGCTCGCGCGATCGGTCCAGCACTGGGTGGATTTCTGATCGCGGCGTTAGGAATCACCACAGTGTTTTCGCTTAATGCCGCATCGTATCTTGGCGTGCTATGGGTGATTGCACGGTGGAAGCGACCGCCACACCAGCCAGGCCCGCTGCGAGAGACCGTGTCGGGTGCGATCCGCGCGGCGGTTCGGTACACGAGAAACGCGCCTGAGATTCTGACCGTTCTCGGACGAATCGGATGCATTATGTTTTTTGCAAGCGCGTTTTGGGCGCTCCTGCCCACCGTCGCTCACGAATTGCGACGGAGCGCCACCCTTTATGGACTGCTCCTAACTGTCTTTGGCGCTGGCGCAGTGCTGGGAGCCATGGTGCTACAGCGGACGCGTTCGTTGTTCTCGTCTGATGCGATGCTCGGACTGGGAACGACCGTCTTTGCTGGGGCGCTGTGGGGCGTGGCGGCATTCAAATCCGTAGCACTTCTGTCCGTTGCCATTTTGTTTGGAGGGGCTGCATGGACCGCGATCATGTCTCTGATGACCACGGTTATGCAGAACTTGGCGCCGGACTGGGTGCGCGCGCGTGCAATGGCTGTGTTCATGCTCGTCTACATGGGAACGTGGACAGCCGGCAGCGCTTTCTGGGGATATGTTGCGGGCCGGCAGGGTACACACTTTTCTTTGATTACCGCGGCTATTGGCACCGCCGTTTGTCCAATATTGGTTTTGATTTCCCGCTTACCAGATACGCCTGTGGACCTGGGGGCTTGGGATCACTGGGGCAAACCGATGCTGGTCGGAGACGTAGACCCAAGTCAAGGACCCGTACTGGTTACGGTGGAATATGAGGTTGACCCGGGGAAGGCGGACGAGTTCCTGGAGGCTCTCCACAAATTTGCACGAGTGCGGCGGCGGGACGGAGCATCAAGGTGGGGCGTCTATCGCGATACTGAGCATCCGGCGATCTACGTCGAAACGTTCATCGTCGAATCTTGGGCGGAGCACTTGCGACAGCACGAGCGATTGACGCAAGGAGACCGCGGCCTTGAGGAAAACGTGGGTCGTTTTGAATCGAAGCCTATCAAGGTGACGCATTTCATTTATGCGCGTAGCAAGCGCGGCCGACATTAATCGCAATGCGACGTGCAGAGGCGGGCAGAACCCACCGGCAGTATTGGGCGATGCGGCATTAAGGGTCCTCACGGACAGGACTACGGCTTAGTTATCCGAGTCTAGCACTTACATCGCCAAGCTCTTAGCGTCGACGCCCCAACACCCATGCAGTATTCTGGTAAGGGGAGAACAAGAAACCGTGGAACTCTTCGCCACTTCCTGTTGAGCATCTACGTCGCTACATTCACCGGTGGAGCGCTGCGGACGTAAATTATCGAGTCGTGGAGCAGTTCATTACGGGTCACATCGTCAGGACCTTTGCCGAGAAGGCGGCTATTCGTAGCGGCCACACAAGGGCGCAGTCGGCAGTCCTAGAAGCAATGACTGATTCTCTGATCAGAGTTTCGTTGACCGACGTGCGGCGACATTTTTCGTGACGAGGACTAGACGACGGGCATTGCGGATAAAACTGTGCGATCGGGATCATTTACGATGCGTGCTTGGGCTTACCCTTCGAAGGATCGTCCTTATCTTGTCAAGCGGACTAGCGCTTGGCTCCCGGAAGACGATACCTCCGGGGACAACCACAGTAATCTCTGTTCCGGAAGTACCGGAACTGGCAACCGTCAATTTGCCTCCGATTCGCTCAACCCGCTCGTGCATTCCCCGCAGACCGAAGTGTCCTTCTGTACCGTGATCTCCAGTCGTCGGGTCGATGCCAACACCATCGTCTTTGACGCGTAAAGCAAGATCGTGGCCATATTTCAACTCAACTTCCAGTCGACTCCCCTTTGAGTGCGTGCAGGCATTGCGAATGGCCTCATAACCAACGCGATAGATCTCGTCGCGGACAACCGGATGCATCTCCTTTGCTTCTCCGGTCACAGAAAAAGACACCTCAATAGGGCCAATCAATCGACACTCTTCCGCTGCCCTCTTGAAGGCTTCCGCCAGATCGTTCTTCTGTGTGGCTGATGTGCGCAGCGAATTCAGCGCGTCCCGGCCTTCCTGAGTTGCCTGTCCAAGCCAGACGGACAATTGTTCCACGGCACGCCGCATTCGTTCGGGATCGTCCGAATTCTTGAGAGCATTGTCTGCGACTAATTTGCTGCCCTGGATGGTCTGCAAAAACGTATCGTGAAGGTCTCGCGCCATACGCGTGCGTTCGGCCAATCGCTCGTCAAACAGAGCGCTCAGGGCTGTGGCGGCTTGACGCACCCGCAACTTGTACAGCGCGTAGACGACGAAGATGCCCGCAACGATGCAGAAAGCTAGAAACCAGTTGGTCTGGAACCATGCCGGCGCGATGCTGAAGTCTAAGGTCGCGCCGTTTTCATTCCAGACTCCGTCGTTGTTGCACGCGATCACACGAAATCGGTACTTTCCCGGACCAAGATCATTGTAGAAGGCTTGGCGGCGCGTTCCCGGTTCCTGCCAGCCTGCATCGCGGCCTTCCAACTGGTAGCGGAAGAATACTTTTTGAGGCACTGCTACGCTTAGTGCGGTGTAGTCAATCTGAACGTCGCGAGTCAGGGCCGGCAGACGAACACCATCCCCAAGTCCATAATCCTTACGATCGGCAATTACCTTCTCTACGTGTACGGTTGGTGGAATGTGGTTTCTGAATAGTTCTTTGGGATCGATCGATTGTACTTCCACGCGGGTCGCAAACCAGAGTCTTCCGTCCAGCGTCTTGGTAGCAATGGGCTGAACAAGTTGGAAACTTGGTGCGGCCCGTGCACCGTCAAATCTGTCGAATACCTCAACGGTCAACTTGCTTTCCTCGCGGCGACGCCATTTCTCGAATTCCGCCCCCCCAATCCTCACCAGACCGCGTTGGCAGTAGAGCCAAAGGTCGCCCTCATTGTCTCTGAGCATAGAGAAGACCGAGTTGGCCGGGAGGCCATTCCGGATATCGAGTATCTGCCAGTGCTGCTTATCCCAGCGAAAGAGCCCGTCCGTGGTCGCCACCAACAGAGAATCATCGGAGTCAAGCATCATGTCCCAGACGCCGAATGAACTTCCTGGTCGATTCAATGACAGGGTTTGTGATTTTCCATCACGATAATACGTCAGAATGTATCCCTTCGAGGCAATCCAGATTCCTCCGTCGCGGTCGGGGGCGAGCAAACCTGTATCGCGGGCATCGCTGCTCACCGCCGTCACGACGTACTCAGCAATCCGATCCTTTATTCGAAAAAGACGATGATGTTCCGTCAAGACCCAGATATTCTGACTTACATCCTCGGTGATTGCAGAAACGCCGCTCTCGTCCAGGCTGGACGCATCCGCGCGCCTGACCTCCTCAAACCGACCGCGTTCATAGACTAGCAACTTCTTGTCCAGCCCGAGCCAAACCGCTCCGCTATGATCCTGAAACAGAGCCGACACTTGCTGCCCCTTTAACCCTTCGTTTTCCGACAGGACGGAGTGATGCTCGCCTTTGAGAATGTCGACAGATCCCCCATTTCCAATCCAGAGGGAGCCGTCTTGTAGGCCAAGGACCGTGAGGATCGAGGATCCCGATAATCCTTCGCGCGTAGAGTAGCTGACGACGGGAGTATCACGGAACATGTCGAGTCCCCCATCGGTCACCGCCCAGACATTGCCTTCGCGATCTTCGTAGATCAGCGACACGTTCTTGCCCGATAGACCGTCCGTGGTACCGTAGTGCTCTGCTACCCCATCGTGAACGCGATACAGTCCATCGTTGGTAGTTCCAATCCAGAGCGAGTTATTTCGATCCATGAATAATGTCTCAGACCGGACTCGCGCTCCGTCAAAGCCGGGAACAACGTACGAAGCCCATTTTTCGCCGTTGAAATAAAGAACGCCCATATCTGGCGCAATTACGCCTGTGGCTGCCCAAATCGTTCCCGACGGTCCGGCCGCGACGTCCATTACGCCATCGCTCGCCGCCAGACGCTTCGCTCTCTCATTCAAGTACGTGCTCGCGGAGCCCGGCCGCCAGCGACAAAGCACACTGGATCCGAACCACAGATTTCCGGAACTGTCCTCTGTCAATCCAATCCCATATTTGACAGATATGCCGTCCGCTTCCCCGTAGCAATGGATCCCGTTCCCCTCCACCCGGCACAAAGGCCCCTCGCGTCGGGGAACACGATAGCGCGTGAACCAGATTGTTCCTTCGTGGTCTTCCAGGATGGCGGAGACTCCGCTATGTTGTGCGGGATCCGAATACCACTGAAACATGCCGTCTTTCAACCGGCCGATGCCGTTTGGCGTTCCAATCCACAGGCTGCCGTCACGGGCCCCCAAGAGATAGTTATAGCCATGGCCTGGCAGACCAGCGGAATCATACGGAACGAACTTGACACCATCGAAACGCAGCAAGCCATTCTGCGTTCCCAACCACAAGTAGCCGTCGGTGGTCTGAGCGATCGTGGTTCGAACTTCGACGACCCCGTCTTGTGTTCGCCACGCCGTATGCGCGTACTGCGAGATGTGACGCGCCGGACCGACGGCCCAGACGGAACTCACTGCGGAGGACAAAACCAGAAAGCAGATGGGCAATGACCGCGAGATGTGCAGCCTTTCCACCTTAGATCACGAATCTCCCACACTCCGGACTCGCCGAAGAAAGTTTTAAACCATTTCCGAAAAATGCGTTCGCTATACTCTATTCTTGACTCTACTGTGCTAATGGTTTTCGGGATACACCAGGATCAATAGCTAATATCCTCTAGTTTTCTAGAGGTCGTAATCAGGGGTCATATTTGCAGCAAGCCGCGCCGCACAGCAATCGTGACGGCGTGCGTCCGATCGTTGGCGCCCAGTTTGTCCACGAGATTCTTGATGTGGAAATTCACGGTAGCCTCCGCGATCGCGAGTTGACCGGCGATTTGCTTGTTACGATAGCCATCGCGAATGAGTCTAAGCACTTCCAGTTCTCGGCCCGTAAGATCTTCATCGCCCAGATGTTCGGCAAGCCGCGCCGCAATCTCTGCCGGCACATGTGTTTTCTTGCCAGCGTGCACCGCGCGGATTATGGCCAACAGTTCATCTTGCGGCATGCTCTTAAGGATGTACGCCGAAGCGCCGGCTCGCAGCGCTCGTTTAATTTCGCCGTCACTGTCAGAGGTTGTCAGCATGATGACGCGAGCCTGGGGAAACTCCCCTCGAATCGCTATTAGCGTGTCGGTGCCATTAGCACCAGGGAGCTGGAGGTCCATCAGCGTAATGTCTGGCCGATGACGTCGAAATTCTGCGATAGCCTCAACTGCATTGGCTGCCTGGGCGACGAGAAGCATGTCTTGCTCCGAACCGATGATCGTGCTGAGACCAGCACGAAAAACCGGATGGTCCTCAACAGTCAGGATACGAATCCGGGCGGGAGAGCCCATCACAATTCCTCCTTCGGGAAATTGTAACCATCTTTGCCGCACCGGCCAAGGGCTGGGATTGCGGCGGAGACGCAGCTGTAGCAGGCCTACAACACCCAAAATTTGATCCCTTCCTCTGCCAAGAGGGGAACCCTCGCACTCTAGAAAAATGTAGGCCAAGAACTATCGCATTTGGGGTGGGCATAAATGCATGTCTCATTCATGCTGTGGGTGTGGGACAAGAAAATAAACTGCACCAGGCGGAAAGGAGTCGATGAACACTGTCGCCAATAGTACGCAAACACCCAACACGGCAAACCCTTCGTACAAGGGGGGTTCTTTGCACCGTCGCACTGTACTCGGAGGGATCACTGCTCAATCCGTTGGCTTCCCGTCGGAAGGATCGTTGCCAATTTTTGCCTCGCGCCAAGTTGAAAACGCGTTGGATTACGAAAGGACGATTGAGGGCAGGGACAAGGAGACGAAACAAATACTTTGTTTCAAGGAGGAAGTTCGCGCCGAGTTTGGAGAAATCGTCGGCGAGAGCCCCGCATTGAAGACCGCATTAAACCTGGTTTCCGTAGTGGCCCCTACGGGTTCGAGCGTGCTAATCCTGGGCGAGACGGGAACTGGCAAAGAACTCGTTGCACGTGCGATACATAGGCTGAGCGGTCGCCGCGAAAAGGCATTCGTCAAACTGAATTGCGCTGCAATCCCCTTGGGGCTTCTGGAGAGTGAGCTGTTCGGCCACGAAAAAGGAGCGTTTACCGGCGCCATCGCCCAGAAAGTCGGGCGCTTCGAACTCGCCGACAAAGGCACGCTTTTTCTGGACGAAGTTGGCGACATCCCGCTGGAACTTCAGCCAAAACTGTTGCGCGTCCTGCAAGAGCGGGAGTTCGAGCGTCTCGGAAGCGGCCGGACACTTCGCGTCAACGTCCGTTTGGTTGCGGCGACGCATCGAAATCTCACAGAAATGGTCAAGCGAAATGAATTCCGTAGTGACCTCTATTACCGGCTAAATGTATTTCCTGTTTTGCTGCCGCCTTTGCGAGCGCGCCAGGAAGATATACCCGAGCTGGTCACTCATTTCGTCGGCTTCTATGGCCGCCAGATCGGCAAGCCTATCGAATATATTGCTGAAGAAACTATGGCGGCACTGCTCGCCTACCCATGGCCGGGCAATGTGCGGGAGCTACAGAACTTGATCGAACGTGCTGTGATCCTTTCGCGCGATGGCGTGCTTCCTAATCCGCTACGGTCAAACCATCAAGAGACGGTAACTGTGGTTTCAAACTCGATCACTCTGAAAGAAGTTGGCCGAGCACTGATTTTGCAGGCGTTAGAAGCGGCAGGTTGGATGATCGGTGGGCCAGAGGGCGCAGCAGTCAAATTAGGACTGAAACGCACCACGCTAATCTACAAAATGAAGAAGCTTGGAATTGTCCGACCTATTCCAGGCCGGGGGACAAGAACTCCGTTAGAAGTACTCGACCACGCCGAGTTGAAGGCAACGTAATACAAGTTTCTGCTACGCCCGATCGCGCAGCAGCGTACTTGCGATAGAAGCATTGGTTGCTCCTGCCTGGCGCCTCAGACTCTTCACAGTCGACCTGAATCCTCATTCCGTTGATACAACTGCGCTCGCATAGCGTCAATACGTATTCTGCGTTGACGTCAAAGATTCGACGGCCAACCGAAGCACTCTCAATTAGTCACTTCGCAAATCATTTGTATTCCGTCAACTGCTGTGCGCCTGTGCGGTGGCAGGAGACTTGCTGTTGTAAATGGCCGAGCTCATCTTTCACGTCGCAACTGGCACTCGAAGCGTTAAGCGTCGATTGGCGCCGAGAGGAAGACGAGATGGAGGCGGCACGGTCTTGTATCTCGGCTATGCACGTCAGGTAACTGGCGAGGTGCTTCATGCCGACGGCGGCGCTCACGCGGGCCGTTGGTAACCATGAGTCGTTAAAAGGAGGTGCGTGATGTCATCGGCTCTGAATTTCACGGCTAGCTGGAACAAGTGGTATCGCGTGCTGCGTTATCACAAGGGATTTGGAGTATTCGACTCATTGCGCTTTGGCCTGTGGCTGGCGTGCGGGTGAACCAGGTTCACGCGTGCTCAGGAATTGCCAAACACTAACGGAGGGAGCGGCCATGAATACTCACGAGGCCACACGGGAAGGTGGACTGATTCGCAATGGAAAGGGCGCATTGACTGATGAACAGAAGCTCGTTGTACAAGCGAAGTCCGGACACTCAAGCGCTTTCGGAGAACTCTACGAGCGTTATCAATTAAAGATCTACCGTTCCGCCTTCCGCATACTTCGCAATAAACAAGATGCGGAAGATGCCGTTCAGCAGTCCTTTCAGCGTGCATTTGTGAACCTACATCGATTTCGCGGGGATTCCGCATTCGCAACTTGGGTGACGCGCATAGCAATCAATGAAGCGCTGATGATGCTGCGGCGAAGGCGCGTGACCACTCCCCTTTTTGAAATCAACAACAACGATGTCAACCCAACTTCGCCGATTGATCTGCCCGACGACCGCCCAACCCCGGAACAAGCCTTCGCCGAAAAAGAAAGTCGCGCCGTCGTCGCCCACGCCATCTCTCGGCTTCGGAAAAATTTGCGTACCGTTGCTCTGCTTCGCGAACTGCAAGGGCTGTCGAACGCCGAAACCGCTCGACGGCTCGGCTTGACAGTGACCGCAGTCAAAGCGCGTACCTTCCACGCTCGACGCCATCTGCGCGAGCACCTCGAAGGGAAATGTACAGCTCCGCGAATCGACTTCAGCAGACGCCGCATCGATGCACGCATTCGGGAATCATCAATGATAAATAATAAACACCATGACGTCATCCACTGAGGTCATGCGTGCACCGTCCTCTGTTCGGGTAGCGTGAATTGAAACGTTGCTCTTGGTCCGGAGCGCCCGGCGACGGCTCAACCCGATGCTACCTGCTTCGAAGGGCACGGTGAGCGCGAAATGAGAACCGTCCGCCTTCTGCGCGAAGGCAGTGCGCAGATTCCCCACCTCGTCGCACGCAGAAGAGAAAGTCCTGTTCGCCGCTTGGTTCAGTATCCGCCGGCTACTCTCAGTGAGTCTTCCTGGCTTGTCTCAACCTCTCAGTTGAATGCGTGATGGAATTGCGTTCGCGCTTTCCGCCTTGACGTCAGAGATTCGACGCGTAACTGGGCACGACCGGGAACCCCATCTGGTAAGACCTTTGAATGCAAGCCTCCGCGGGAGCCTATGTCCTGGCAGCGAGTTTGCTGTTGTAAGTAGCGAGACCGTTTCTGACGCGGCCACGACCGAAAGCTCAGTTTTAAGAAGCGGGTCATTCTGAGCAGGAGAATCAAGGAGGAGAACGATGCAACCACTGCAAGCTGATTACTTCAGTGCCTATCACAATCTAAAAGTGACGCGCGACGCTAACGGTGTGCTGGTTGCTGAATTCCACAGCAACGGTGGGCCGTTCATTATGAGCGCGCCAGCTCACACGGAATTCGTCGATGCCTTCTACCGCATTGCGCAAGATCGAGCCAACAAGATCGTGATCCTGACGGGCGCAGGTGGGGGGTTCATTACTGATGTCGATTGGTCCTCTTTCGGCGATGTCACTGATCCCGGCGTCTGGAGTCAGGTTCACGACGAAGGCGTTCAGGTTTTGGAAAACATAGCCAACATACGAGTGCCGGTCATCGCGGCTATCGAGGGACGCGCCCATGTGCATTCAGACTACGCGCTACTTGCCAGCGTAATCGTGGCGGCGGAGGGCGCAACCTTCGAGGACGTGGCGCACTTCGCCGCGGGCGTTGCGCCGGGTGACGGAGTCTTTACCACGTGGAGTTATCGCGCTGGAGCAGGACGAGCGGAGGCCTTCCTGCTGAACCCTCAGCCGCTGCCGGCGCGCACCGCGCAAGAATGGGGCGTGGTTGCCGAACTTGTGCCGAACGGTAAGGCGCTAAGTCGGGCGCGGGAATTGGCCGAGCTGTACCTGAAGGCTCCGGAAGTGACACGCCGCAACACGCGCGTGCACTTCATTCAACCCCTGAAGGAGCGCATCGTTCGAGAAGTTGGATATGGACTGTCGCTGGAAGGAGCATCGTCTGCTGCTCTCGTGAAATCAATGCAAGCGAAGAGCGAACCTGTCGCTGAGAAGAGAAAATCCGCAATCAAAGAATGAAGCACGGGCCAGGCGGTAAGAATGTTGCTTTTGTAGCTGTGATTTACACACAAAAAAGGAGAAATCGCATGAGTCAACAAGCAGCAACTGGAAATCGTTCCAAGCTCAGTGAAAAGGGACTCTTGACTCCTGACAATTGCGTTGTGGCGTTGATCGACCATCAGCCACAAATGCTGTTCGGAGTCAGGAATTCCGACCGCCAGGGGATTATCAATAGCGTGATCGCGCTCGCTAAGGCCACAAGAGTATTCGAACTGCCGGCTGTACTCTCGACTGTCGAAACGAAGTCTTTCAGCGGAAATATGTGGCCGCAGCTCCGAGCCGTGTTTCCCGGCCAGGAACCCATCGAGCGGTCGTCGATGAATTCCTGGGATGACAAGAACTTCGTGGCAGCGATCGAAAAAACCGGCCGCAAGAAAATCGTGCTAGCCGGACTGTGGACGGAAACCTGCGTCACGCTTCCGACGGTGCAAGCAATTCACGATGGGTACGAGGTCTATGTCGTGGAGGACTGCTGCGGCGATGTGAGCCAAGTCGCTCACGACAACGCGATGAAACGGGTTATCCAAGCAGGCGCGAAGCCCGTCACCGCGCTAATGGTGATGTTGGAGTGGCAGCGCGATTGGGCAAACCTCGGGACCTACGACGCGGTGATGGATATTGTGAAGAATCATTTTGGGGCTTACGGCATGGGGGTGGAATACGCCTACACCATGGTGCACGGAGCCCCGCCCACTAAGTACCCGGAATACAAGGTTCCTCTTGCCGCCGCGGCGCACAAGTAACTAACCGGGGCAGCGGGGCAGGGAGTATCCCTGTTCCTTGCCCTGGTTTTTCACAAATGTTGAATCGGTGAATGGAGGAGGTTTTATGTCGTCAGAAACGATCATTCATAATGCGAAGATTGCGACGAACGGTGTTCCTTCGTTTGTTGAAGCGGTCGCCATCGGGAATGGCAAGATCATCGGCACGGGAAAAAACGACGAGATCCTGCGGCAGCGCGGCCCGGAGACCAAACTCATCGACGGGAAGGGCCGAACGGTCATCCCCGGGCTCAATGATTCACACATGCACCCCATCCGTGGCGGCCTGAACTACAACATGGAACTGCGCTGGGATGGAGTGCCGTCTCTTGCCGATGCACTACGCATGTTGAAGGAGCAGGCTGCACGCACACCAGCGCCGCAGTGGGTGCGGGTCGTCGGGGGCTGGACAGAATTCCAATTTGCAGAACGCCGCATGCCGACGCTCGACGAAATCAATGAAGCCGCCCCAGACACGCCCGTTTTTGTTCTCCATCTTTACGACCGGGCTTTGCTAAACGGAGCGGCCCTGCGTGCCGTGGGGTACACGAAAGAAACTCCGGATCCGCCCGCCGGCGAAATTCAACGTGACAAGAACGGAAATCCTACGGGAATTCTCATTGCCAAACCGAGCGCCTTCCTCCTCTACTCAACCTTGTTCAAGGGGCCAAAACTCTCGCGCGAAGATCAGCTCAATTCCTCACGCCTATTTTTCCGCGAATTAAATCGTTTCGGTATCACAAGCGCGGTGGATGCGGGCGGGGGCTTCCAGAACTATCCCGAAGATTACGAAGTCGTGGACGAACTTCATCGGACGAATCAGCTCTCTGTTCGCCTGGCTGCCAACCTTTATCCCCAAAAGGCGAAGCAAGAGCTGGCGGATTTTCAAAGATGGACAAAGATCACGAAACCTGGCCGGGGCGACGACTTTTATCGCATCAATGGCGCCGGAGAGATGCTCGTGGCTTCTGCGGCGGATTTTGAGGATATGCTCCAGCCGCGGCCAGACATGGCGCCCGTAATGGAGAGTGAATTGAAAGCGGTGATCCGGTATCTGGCGGAGAACCGATGGCCGTTTCGCATGCATGCCACTTACAACGAGACGATCGAGCGAGCCTTGAACGTGTACGAGGAGGTCAATCGCGAGACTCCTTTCGAGGGCCTGCATTGGTTCTTCGATCACTGCGAAACAATTACAGATCGCAACCTGGAGCGCATTAAGAAGTTGGGCGGCGGCATTGCCGTGCAAGACCGAATGGCTTTCCAGGGAGAATACTTTGTCGAGCGTTACGGCGCGCAACAGGCAAAGCGCACGCCTCCTATACGGAAAATGCTCGAGATGGGCATTCCCGTTGGCGCGGGGACGGACGCTACTAGAGTGTCCAGTTACAATCCGTTCGTATCGCTCCACTGGCTTATTACGGGCAAGACGATCGGCGGCCTAAGCCTCTATACAGAAGAAAACCGCCTCGACCGTTCCGAAGCTCTCAAGCTTTACACAGCCGGAAGCAGTTGGTTTTCGACCGAAGATGGAAAGAAGGGTGCCCTCGCACCGGGACAACTGGCGGACCTGGCCGTTCTGTCAGCAGATTATTTTTCGATTCCTGAAGAGGAGATCAAGCACCTCGAATCGGTGCTCACCATTGTCGGCGGAAAAATCGTTTATGCCGCCGCGGAATTCTCAAAACTCGCACCACCCGACCTTTCGGTAAGTCCGGACTGGTCTCCCGTCAAACAGTACGGCGGATATGCGAAGCCTTCGGACCAGGCTCTAGGGGCCTCACACTCCGCTGTCTGCACCCATCTGCCGAACCACTCCCAACGGGAAAAAAGCTGGCACCTGCCTGTTTTGGGAGACTTGGGGCTATGGGAACTGGGATGCGATTGTTTCGCGTTCTAATGCTTGATCTCGACCGCGGGATTTCGCAATGAAGGGAGTGCAGAGCATGAAAGTACTATTCGTTTCATTTGCAGTGGGCTTGTTGGTCGGCGTTTTGTACGGTGTGATCCGTGTCAAAAGCCCCGCACCACCCATCGTAGCTCTCCTCGGTCTTCTGGGAATGGTACTCGGGGAGCAACTCGGTGGTTGGATTCTTGCAAAAAAGATCAGTCTCACACACGCTGCTTCGGTTTGCCTTGTGGGTAAACACTGGGATCAGCCTGCGGGTGCGCAATCGGTTGTGCAGCCGCAGCCTCACGCAGACTGAGAAGAAGTACGCAGCCTAGCAGGAGACTTGCCGGGCCTTTTGCGATACCGGAGTCCGAACAAGAGGAGCATTGCAATGCAAAGAAGCAGAGCGCTTGGGGCGATGTTTTTCGGGATCGTTGTGCTTGTTGCAGGCGGCGGTCTGTCGAGCTGGCAGCATTCTTTCCCGGTTGCCGCGCAAGCCATTGCGACAACGCCGAATGTAGCGGTCGGACCGCAGTACGATACGACGCACGTCTACGTGGCACCCCAGGATTTTGACCGTTTCGTCGCCAGCTTGATCACCACGTTTGGGGGCACAACGACCAAGCAGGGGGTCTTCACAGTAACCCCGACGGCGAGCAGCACAATGTCGCAATTGGTGCTGACCCCTGTTGGGTCCATATCAGTGTTTGGTTTCAAGACGCCCATCCCATATCCGTTTGGCCTGGAGCGCACGGGCTATCTGGTCACGGACATGGATGTTGCTGTGCGTGCGGCTCGCGCTACCGGTGCGGATGTCCTCGTCGCTCCCTTCAACGACCCGATTGGGCGAGACGCCGTCATCCAGTGGCCGGGCGGCGTCAATACGCAACTCTATTGGCATACCACCGCGCCATCTTACGCGTCGCTCCAGTCTGTTCCTGAAAATCGCGTCTATGTATCTACTGATAAAGCCAACGAGTTCGTTCGCAGCTTTCTTGAGTTCTCGCACGGCAGAGTAGCTTCTGACGATCCGCATGCTCCGGGCGTAGAAATCGGGCGATCGGGAGAAACGTATCGACGAATTCGGATTGAATCGACGTTCGGGAAGCTAGTCGTGTTCGTGACGGACGGCCATCTCCCTTATCCCTACGGGCGGGAATTCACGGGCTATGAGGTGTCGAACCTGACAGATACCTTAGCGAAGGCCAAGGCGGCTGGGGGCGAAATCTTGGTCCCTCCCTATACAGCCGATCAGCGAAGCTGTGCCGTTGTGCAATTTCCAGGCGGCTACATTGCGGAGATCCATGCGATGGCTACCAAACCGAACTGAGGTTGAGCAAACACCTTGATAGGATTTTTCGCCATCTTGGCAGTTGCGTTGCTTTTCGCACCAGCCCCGGCCCGGTCTCAGTCTCCATCTTCTCCTGACCCGGACGTGCCGGACCGGAGCTTCAAGTTGCTGCGGGAGAACGAGGACTGGAGTTTTCTTGCTGATCCTGCCAACCGTCAGGATTTCTGGGACCCGTTCAAATATATCCGGCTTCGCGAAGGGCGTGACGACTGGTTCATGACGATCAGCGGAGAGGCCCGAGAAGTATGGGAGCAGATTGGGAACGACAACTGGGGACAATCTCCGTACTGGAACGGCTATCTCAACGAGAGATACATGCTGGGTTTCGATATTCATTACGGAAAACACGTTCGCACGTTTGTAGACCTGAAAAGCGGCCTGAATTCCTTCCGGTATGGCGGGCCGCGGCCAATTGATGAAAAGAAGCTCGACTTCCAGGCGGGGTTCCTGGAGATCGGCAATACCTGGGGACGAAATTCGGTAGCAATGCGCGCGGGCAGGCTTGAACTCGAATACGGTTCTGGGCGTTTAATCGATGTCCGCGAAGGTCCAAATGTTCGTCTCAGCTTTGACGGCTTTATGATCAAAAGCAAGGTCGATACCTGGCAAATTGACGGATTTGCCGTGCGGCCGGATCTCGATAAGCCGGGGTTTTTCGACAACGCGCCGAACCACGCCATTGGTTTTTGGGGTGTCTACGCCACGCGGCCCGTAAGACGGAAGAACAGTTTGGAAACCTACTATCTGGGTCTGGACCGCCAGCAGGCAAC
>Ga0210391_10000286_pt1 | contig 57507 bp, 23 predicted proteins | sample IncBWC12OmetaG_FD_160573 | JGI IMG/M metagenome (GOLD analysis project Ga0210391, IMG submission 160573) | Forest soil microbial communities from Barre Woods Harvard Forest LTER site, Petersham, Massachusetts, United States - Inc-BW-C-12-O ...
CCACAGCCGCTGCTGCGCGTACGACAACGGCAACCGCTCCGGCCTTCCCTGTTTCACCAATCCCATTCCATCTCTCCTACTCTTGCCCAACCGCAAGCTCAACTGCGCCACAGTCGGCCACTCAAACAGCAGACTGGTTCGCATCTCCACTCCCAGCGTGGCTCGAATCCGGCTCACCAGCATTGTGGCCAGCAGCGAATGCCCTCCGATCTCAAAAAAATTGTCATGTATCCCCACGCGTTCCAGCTTGAGGACTTCCGCAAACAACGCGCACAGAATTTCTTCCTGCGGCGAGCGTGGCTCCCGCCACTCGGACGAACCACTCGTCTCCAGCGCCAGCAAGGCTTTGCGGTCCAGCTTCCCCGTCATCGTCAACGGGAGTGACTCCAGTTTCACGATCGCCGCCGGCACCATGTACTCCGGCAGATGCTGCCCCAACTTCTGCCGCATCACGCCGCCATCCACCTCCTGCCTGTTCTTCGCCACCACATAGCCCACCAGACGCTTCTCTCCCGGAGCATCCTCCCGCACCACCACTGCCGCCTGTGCCACTTCCGCACCGGCTTGCAGCGCAGCTTCGATCTCCCCCAGTTCAATGCGGAAACCGCGAATCTTCACCTGATGGTCGCGGCGCCCGATGAACTCCAGATTGCCGTCCTTCCGCCACCACGCCATGTCGCCCGTACGATAGAGGCGGGATCCCGGCTCTGCCGAGAAAGGATCGGGCACGAACTTCTCGGCGGTAAGCTCTTGCCGTCCAACATAACCACGAGCAACTGCATGACCCCCTACAAAGATTTCTCCGGCAACTCCAGCCGGCACCAAGGTCAAGTTTTCATCGAGTAAAAAAACCTGACGGTCGCCGATAGGTCTACCAATTGGAATGGAACTGAGATGCTGAGGTTGGGGCGTAATGCGGTAACAGGTTGTAAACACCGTACACTCGGAGGGACCATAGCCATTGACGATTTTTGTTTCCGGCAATAGCTCAAGTGCTTTGTCAACATGAGCCAGGGAAAGGGCCTCTCCTCCAACCACCAGTTGCTTCAACCCGGCAAGCGCATGAGGATCGCTGTCCATAATGGAGTTGAACAATGCAGCTGTAAGCCAAAGGGTGGTCACACCATGGCATTGGATGGCATGCTGAATATCGTCAGCAGTTGCGGTTTCGCCGGCACGTAAGACACATCTTCCCCCATGCACCAGTGCCGGCCATAGCTCGAGAGCCATAGCGTCCCACGAAACAGCAGAGTGTTGGAACAAAACCTGTTTTTCATCGAAAGTAACGTAATCCACATCACACATGAAGCCCATAAAGCTTCGATGGGGGACCGCCGTGCCTTTGGGAAGGCCCGTAGATCCTGAGGTGTAAATGATATAAGCCAGATTCTCACCTGTGACCCCACTTTCAAGATTTCGTTCAGGTCGCCGCGCGATTTCCTGAACCTCTGCTTCGATGTCTATGCAGCGCACTCCGGCACGCGACCAAAGTCCTTTCAGTTTCGGCCCTGTTATTACCAGCTTCGCTCCTGCATCCCTCACCATATGGCGCAATCGTTCTTCCGGATATCTCTCGTCCAGAGGCACATAAATTCCGCCCGATTTCAGGATTCCCAGAATTGCCACGACCATCGCCAGGGACCGTAGCACACAGATTCCTACCGCTGTCTCTTGATGCACCCCCAATTCCCTCAAATAGTGACCTAATTGGTTGGAGCGCCGGTTTAGTTCCTGATAGCTCACTGCCTCATTTCCGCATACAATCGCCGGTTCTGAACCCCGCCTTTGTACCTGCTGCTCAAAAAGCTCAACCAAGCTGTATTGCGGATGGTCCAACGGCTTAGGGTTCCAGTTTCGCAATTGCTGCTCTTCCTCTTCAGTCAGCAGCGCCAACTCACGCAACGGACGTCCGCCATGCTCCACTACTTGCTCCAACACGCGTATGTAATGGCGAGCCATCTGTTGAATGCGCCATTGGTCAAACAGGTCGCGGTTGTAGATCCAGTTCGTCCTGATCTCTCCATCCTCCTCCTGCGCATGTACCTCCAGATCGAAGCGTACTTGTATTTCGTCCCCCGTCACCGCCTCCATCGCCTCCATCTTCAAACTCCCTTCCTCCTCCTCGTCATCGACCGACGGCGGCGCGCTCTGATACGCAAACACCACTTGAAACAACGGCGTCCGGTTCAGACTCCGTTGCGGCGCAAGCTCCTCCACCAATCGCTCGAACGGCACATCCTGATGCTGATACCCATCCAGCGCCGTCCTCTTCACCTCCCCCACCATCTCCCCAAAACTTTCCCTTCCATCCACCTTCACCCGCATCACCAGCGTATTCACAAAAAATCCAATCAATTTCTCCAGTTGCTCGTCCTGCCGGTTCGCGATCGGCGATCCCACCACGATGTCCTGTTGCCCGCTGTAGCGCGCCAGCAGCACCCCCAACCCCGCCAGCATCGTCATGTATAACGTCGCCTGTTGCTTCCGGCTCCACTGCTTCAACTTCCCTGTCACTTGTGCATTCACCTTCCCACGCAACAACTCTCCCGCAAACGTCTGCACCGCCGGCCGCCTTCCGTCGGTCACTAACTCCAAACCTTCCGGGATCCCCGCTAACTGCTTCTTCCAATATCCCAACTCTTCCGCCAGCCACTCTTCCTTCATCCACTGTCTCTGCCATATCGTGAAATCCGCATACTGCACCTTCAACTCCGGCAGCGGATTCCCTTCTCCTCTCCGAAATGCCTCGTACAATTCCACCAACTCCCCGTCGAACACTCCTTCCGACCATCCGTCGTACACGATGTGATGAAACGTCCGCAGCAGTATGTGTTCTTCCTCTCTTAGCTTCATCAGCTTCACGCGCAGCAGCGGACCGCGCTCCAGATCAAACCCCTCCTGCCATTGCTGCGCCAACGCCGACTTCACTTCCTCCTTCTGCCTCTCGTCCTCCAGACCGCTTAAATCTTCCACCTTCAGTGCGAGCCGCAACTCTGAGGCAATCACCTGCACTGGTTCCCCATCCACCTCCTCAAAATGCGTGCGCAGAATCTCATGCCGCTGCACAATCGTGTTGATCGCCTTCTCCAACGCCTTGTGATTCAATGCCCCGCACAACCGCAACGCCGCCGGTATGTTGTATTCCCGGCTGCCCACGCCCAGCCGGTCCAGAAACCACAGCCGCTGCTGCGCGTACGACAACGGCAACCGCTCCGGCCTTCCCTGTTTCACCAATCCCATTCCATCTCTCCTAACTCTTGCGCAAATGCTCTGTTTGCACGCCCGAGAATGCAGAAGATAATATCGCAGTAAGTCTGGCCTTCCCCACTTGGATGCTGATCCTTTTGACCGGAAGCAGCATCCGTGGCATCAAATGATGTTCAGCAACTATAGCGCCAAGGCACTGACAATTGTTTGTAGCATCAATGTATTTTGACTGTGTAGAAAGAAGTGATTGCCTGGAAACATTTGCAGGCTGAATACACTCGCACTATGTTCGCGCCATGCCTGTAAAGGTCAAATCTAACCAACTAGGGAGGGAATATTGTTATGCCTGAGGAGAAAAAAGATAAGACTATTTATAAAGTTGTCCTAAATCATGAAGAGCAATACTCGATCTGGCCCGCGCATCGGGAGAATGCGCTGGGCTGGAGGGACGTGGGTAAGAGCGGCACCAAGGAAGAGTGTCTGGCGTACATCAAGGAAGTATGGACAGACATGCGGCCGCTGAGCTTAAGGAATAAAATGCAGGAACAGGGGATGGGGTAAAGAACTTATGTGGGTTCATTTCCGAGTCAATCAGACGGAGTCTCAGCGCCTCCTGTGTCGATTTCCTCGACTAGAAAGCGCATAGAGCAAATGCAAGAAGCAGTGGGTAAGTCAAGTAAGTAATTGCCCTTGCTACTACTTTACATAATAGGCAAAAGTAACGCATAAAGGTTGACCTATTCAATAGGACGAGCAGAGCTGGACTAATGCCGCACTTATTTCGGCGCTGACGATTGACAAAGAGATTTCCATGAAGCAATAATCGGGAAGCCGTAACTCGCAGAAGTGGGATACTGTCTCGCAGACATTCCAAGGACTTGATCTGCTCCTTCCCGCTCAGGTTGTCGCAGAATGTCCTTGCTCTTTTTAGAAATCACCAAGAACGCGCCCTCATTCGCCTGCCGGGTTCTTCGTCCTGGCTGACTAAATACCCATTGCAACAGTCCAACATAAATCAGTTAGAGGAAACTGAAAACAAGTAGCAGACTCAGGAAGGTGATTCTTATGGTTAGCGGACGCGTTCTTGACTTACTTAAGAATAATACTTTAAGGAACAACCTGATTCACCACCGTTTTTTTGATGCGATTCGGACTGGGCAGCTGACGCGCAGCGATGTTGCACTTTTTCTGGGACAATGGTGGCATCCGCTGCATTACTTTCCTGATTTCCTCTCTCGATGCATTGCTGTTGTCCCTACCCTCGAAACCAGAAGCGCCATTTGCGCAATCTTGTTCCAGGAACTCGGCGAAGGCGACCCAGCCGGAGCCCATGAACGCGTTTACCTGGAAACAATGGCTGCCGCCGGCTTTTCGGAAAAGGAAATAGCCGAAGCTCAGCCCTTTGAATCGACACGCAATCTTGTTCAAGGCTATAAGCGCGCCTCCACGGAGGAAACCAGCGCGCTTGGCTTCGTATATGGCACGGAAGTGGCCGATCTGGCAATGGTCTCGGGAATTGGCGCGGCAGTCCGACAGGTAAGCGGGCTCAAGAATCTGCCGTGGGTGGATATTCATGTTCTCCAGGAGCCAAACCACGTGGACAAGGCCGGTGACGCGCTGCAACCGGAACTTGCAGGGGATGACTTCGAACGGGTGGTGGCCAGTGCCGAAGAGATGTGGCGCCTTTGGATTGGCTTCTTTTCCGAATTAAACGACGTGTTCGACTCGAAGAATGCGGTTCAGCAAATCCGAGCTACAGCGTGAGGCAGTCGTAGGGAGGCCGCTTGCAAAATCGTGAACAAGGTCAAACAATCCTCGACCGCTCAAGATGACGGCAAAGAAGTACATCGGGACCCTGACTTGAATGAGAAGCTCCAGCTTTTGTTTACGGGCCGAGTCGTTTTCATCTCCGCCGAGTTACTTCGGCTCAGGTCCGTCGAGATATAAGCTTCTTGGAACGATTTAGTCCTTCACCTTTCAACCGCCATAAGCGACTAATAGCATTTGTAGCCGTGTTTCATGTTCCGTCGTCCGTGAAAGGGGTCTGGTCACTTGTCTTCGGGAAGAGTTGCGGTGAAGCAGAACCGCGTGGACGACGAACGGGAACTCCTGCTTCGTTTGCTGGAGAAGGAAGGGCTTGGCCCGATGAAGGCCCAAGCGACAGGTGGCGCGGCTCATCCACAGCTCTCCTCTTTTCAGGAAACTTCCAGCATAAGAGCCTCGCTTTTCCCACTGTCTTACCCACAGGAGCATCTCTGGTTTCTGCAACGGTTCGAACCAGAAAGTAACTTCTATAACGTCCTTGCAGTCTGGAGAATCCAAGGCGACTTGGATGTCCCTGGGCTGGAAGCGAGCCTGGAAGAAGTTGTCTGGCGGCACGAAATCCTGCGCACGAGTTTTGTCCTAGCCGAAGACGAGCAGCCGAGGCAGAAAGTTGTCCGCGAGAGAATCCAGATTCGATTGCCTCTGGTGGATCTGAATGACGCAGACGTAAACCAAAAAGAAGAACGAGCGAAGCTGATTGTGGTGGAGGAAGGCGGCAAACCATTCGACCTGGAGCAACTACCTCTATTGCGCGGAGTGCTGGTGCGCTTAGGAGAGAAGGACCACATCTTAGGTCTCTCCATGCACCACATCATCTGTGACGAATGGTCCACCAGAGTTTTGATGGACGAGTGGGGTAGGTTATATCAGGCGTACACGAAAAACCAAGAGTCGCCATTGCCCGAACCGCAGCTTCAATATGGGGATTATGCGCTGGAGCAGCGGCAAAGGATGCAAGGCAAATTCGAGCAGGAGATGGAGTATTGGAAAGAGCAGTTGAAAGGGATGTCGCACGTACTCGAGTTGCCTACGGACTTCACGCGTCCCCGACGGCAGACTTTTCGCGGCGAGACAGAAGGGAGCAAGTACGGCACCGCTCTGTTGGAAGGGTTGAATGCGATCGGGAGACAGGAGAGGGCCAGCTTATTCATGACCCTGCTGGCAGCGTTCCAGGTCCTCCTGATGCGCTACAGCGGACAGGAAGATTTTGGCGTGGGCACACCGGTAGCGAATCGCAGACGGAGAGAAACGGAAGGGCTGATCGGTTTTTGCCTCAACACCCTGGTGATGCGCGCGAATCTGCGCGGCGAGATGTCCTTCCGGGAGGTCGTGCGGCAAGCGCGGGAGGCGGCACTGGGTGGGTTTGAGCATCAGGACCTGCCATTTGAAAAGCTGGTGCAGGAGTTGGCCCCGGACCGTGATGTGAGCCGCACGCCCCTGTTTCAAACCATGTTTACGGTGCAGGGCGAAAGCGACAGGTTGAAGTTTGGAGAATTGCAGGTGGCAGACTTCAAACTAGACCTGCCTACCTCCAAGTTTGATCTCCTCATGATTGTGGCGGAGGACCGGCAAGGTGCAACGGTTGAGCTTAACTATAGCACCGACTTATTCGAAGCTGAGACCATGCGGCGGGCGCTGGGACATTACGAGAGCTTGCTGAGAGCGGTGGTGGAGAATCCGGAGCGGCGGATCTGCGAACTTCCATTCCTGAATAAGCAGGAAATCGAGCAATTGCAGAAATGGAACCGGACGGAAAGAGATTACCCGCGCGACAAAGGCGTGGCAGATTTGTTCGAAGAGCAGGCGGCGCGGATCCCCACTGCCCTTGCCGTGGAATGTCAAGACCAGGAGTTGACTTACGAGGAACTGAACCGGCGTGCCAACCGGCTCGCCCATTATCTGCGGAGTTTGAGGGTGAAGCCGGATACACGGGTGTGCGTCTGCGTGGAGCGCTGCCTGGAAATGGTGGTAGGGCTGCTTGCGGTGGTAAAGGCTGGAGGGGCATGTGTGCCGCTGGATCCAGCATATCCGAAGAAAGGATTGCAGTTCATGCTGCAAGATAGCGGGCCGGTAGCGGTACTTACGCAAAGCCATTTGTTTCCGCTCTTCAACGAAATCAGGCGGGAAGAACTGCGCGTGATTGATCTGGGAAATGCAACCGTCTGGAGCGGTCAGCCCGAATCCAATCCAGAACACTCGAGAGTCGGCCCTGAGCAGCTGATCTATGTGATTTACACCTCCGGCTCCACTGGGCAGCCCAAAGGCGTCGCCATGCCGATGCGCGCCATGATGAACCTGCTCACCTTCCAGATGACGCAGTCACCTTCGGGTGGACCACAACGTACTTTGCAGTTCGCCGCTCTGGGGTTTGACGTCTCCTTTCAAGAGATCTTCAGCACTCTATGCGCCGGGGGAGCTCTGGTCCTAATAGATGAAGGCAAGAGACTCAATCCCACGGAGATGGCGCGCCACGTGATCGAGAAACGCATTGAGCGTCTATTTGTTCCATTTGTGGGGCTGCAGATGCTGGCCGAAGGCGTGGCGCAAATGGAAGCTGGTCTTAAAGAAGGAGAGCGTCTCCATTGCGCGTTGCAGCACATCATCGTAGCCGGGGAGCAACTGCGGATCGACGAAAGAATACGGACCCTCTTCAACCGTCTGGAACTCTGCCGCCTGGACAATCAATACGGCCCGACCGAGACTCACCTGGCATGCGCATTTCGTTTGCCCATAGAAAGCGAGCTTTGGCCGGTTTTGCCGCCGATCGGGCGCCCGATTGCGAACACACAGGTCTACATATTGGATAAGCACTGGCAACCGGTTCCAGTGGGAGTGGTGGGAGAGCTCTTTATCGGAGGGGCGGGTGTAGCCCGAGGTTATTTGGATCGTCCCGAGTTGACCGAGGAACGTTTTCTGAAAAATTCTTTCACAGAAGAAAAAGGCGCGCGGATATACCGGACTGGAGACCTCGGTCGGTGGCGGGCAGATGGGACGATCGAGTACGTGGGCCGGAACGATTTTCAGGTAAAGATACGCGGCTATCGCATAGAGTTGGGAGAAATTGAGGCTGCTCTGCAACAGGAGAGCGGTGTCCGTGGCTGCGTCGTGGTAGTGAAGATCGGTGCGGATGGAAACAAGCGTCTGGCAGCTTATGTGGCGGGGGAGCGCACCAGCCAGGAATTACGGCAGGCCCTCAAGAGAAAACTTCCGGGCTACATGATTCCGAGTGCGATTGTGGTCTTGCGAGAGTTGCCCCTCTCGGGCAATGGGAAAGTTGACCGGCAGGCGCTGCCGGATGTGGAAATGCTGGAATTGGGCCAGGCAACAGACCAAAATGACGCGCCTCGCACCGCAACAGAAGAGCAACTGGCCAAGGTTTGGATGGAGGTGCTGCAAGTCAACCGAGTCGGGATTCACTGCAACTTCTTCGATTTAGGTGGACACTCGCTGCTGGCAACGCTGATGGTCATACGGATGCAGAATGCGTTAGGGATAGACGTTCCAGTGCGGGTTATATTCGAATCACCGACGATTGCTGAACTGGCTGAGGTCATTGAGCTTGGATTGCGCGAAAGAGGGATGATTGCAAAATCAGCGCAAACAAGCAGAGCAGCAACGTCAATCGTTAAAGCTGCTACTGCGAGGCCGTCTCTTTTCCCACTCTCCTACCCACAGGAGCAGCTCTGGTTTCTGGACCGTTTACAGCCCGGCAGCGATTTCTATAACGTGTCTTTGGCCTGGAGGCTCAAAGGCGATTTGGATGTTCCTCGGCTGGAACGGAGCCTGGAGGAGATCGCGCGGCGACACGAGATCCTGCGCACGTGCTTCGTAATCGCCGAGGACGGACAGCCGAGGCAGAAGGTAATCGGCGAGAGAATCGAGATTCGGCTGAGCATTGTGGATTTGCAAAATGGCGACGAAAGCCAAAAAGAGCAGGAGGCAAGGAAGATTCTAACCGAGGACGGCGGCAAAGGATTCGATTTAGGTCAAGCGCCCCTGATGCGGGGAGTGTTGGCACGGATTGGAGAGAGGGACCACGCTTTGGGCCTGACGCTGCACCACGTCGTGTGTGATGACTGGTCGTTGAAACTGTTGATGAAGGAATGGAGCACGCTGTATGAGGCGTATGGAAAAGCCGAGAAGTCTCCGCTGCCCGAGCCGCAATTGCAATATGGAGATTATGCGCTGAAGCAGCGGCAAGGAATGCAGGGCAAGCAGATCGAGCAGCAGATGGAGTATTGGAAAGAGCAGTTGGAAGGGATGCCGGGAGTGCTGGATTTGCCAATTGACGAGAAGCGTCCTGCACAGCAGAGTTTTCGCGGTGGGACCGAGCAGCGGCGTTTGAGTGCTGATCTGCGTGACGGGTTGAATGCGGTCGCGAAACAAGAGAAGGCCAGCTTGTTTATGACACTGCTGGCGGCGTTTCAAGTGCTGCTGATGAGGTACAGCGGCCAGGAGGATTTTGGGGTCGGCACAGTGGTGGCCAATCGCAACCAGAGAGAGACGGAAGAACTGATCGGTTTTTTCCTCAACACGCTGGTGGTGCGCGCGAGTTTGGGCGGAGAGCCGACTTTCCGTGAAGTGCTGCAACGCGTGCGCAAAGCTGCCCTCGGCGCCTACGAGCATCAGGACCTGCCCTTTGAAAGGCTGGTGGAAGAGTTGGCGCCGGGCCGTGATACGAGTCGTAACCCGGTATTTCAAGTCGTGTTCACCTTGCGTAAAGCGCCGAAGAAGAAATTTGAATTCGCAGGGTTAAGGTTAGAGGACTTTGAAACAGATCTGAATACGTCCAAGTTTGACCTCATCATGGCCGTAGAGGAACGGGAACATGAGGCAGAGGTCGTGATCAACTATGTCGCTGATCTGTTTGAAGCGAAAACGATCCAGCGAATGCTCGAACATTACGAGCATCTGCTGGAAGCCATCGTGGCCAATCCCGATCAGCCGGTTTGGGCATTGTCCATGATGAGAGAGTTGGAACAGCAAATCCTCTCTGGCTGGCAGCAATCGATGCCGGTCTCCCATGGCAAAAAGAACATCGTGGAGATATTCGAGGCGCAGGCAGAGTGCTGGCCGAAAGCGGCGGCTGCAACTTTTGGCCAAACGCAACTGACCTGGGCAGAACTGAACAGCGCTGCGAACCAGGTCGGTCATTATCTTTCCAACACGGGAGTGGCTCCGGAATCTCGAGTCGGCATCTTTATGCCCGATTCACCTGAGAAGGTGACTGCCATTCTGGGGGTGTTGAAAGCCGGAGGTGCCTATGTGCCTCTGGACATTCAGAATCCCAAGGACCGTCTGCGGGCGATTATCACCAGTGCAGGTTTCACCGTTCTGCTGACCCTACAGGGACTGCGCAAATACCTTCCGGAAACCAGTGTGCGCGTGCTCTGTCTGGATTCAGAATCGGAGTTGATTGGACGGCAAAGCAAGGCCAATCTGCGAATGCGGACGAATCCGGAAAACCTCGCGTGCCTGATCTATATCTCTGCATCAGAAGAGAACACCAAAGCCTGGATGATCGAACATGCCGGGCTGGCCGACCTTGTTTTGAGGCGCGAGAGCGCCGCGCCGGCCGCTCAAAACGGACATGCGCGAGAGAGCTTCTCTCCGGAAATTTGGACACGATTGATCTCCAGTTCCTTTCTTGCCACCTGCGATGCCTTTCTCACGTCACTGCCAGAAATACAGGGAACCCTGGCACGGGCAGCAGTCACTGCTGAGATCTACCTTCTCGCTCCGCATCTTCAGCGGGTCGCTTTTGACGTGCCCGGTGAGATCTGGATTCGCGGGACTGCTGCGGGCCGTGGTTATTTGGAACGGCCATCGTTGACAGCGGAGAACTTTCTTCCTGATCCATTTTCATCGGAAGCAGGCGCGCGCATATTCGCCACCGGCCATCGTGCCCGGTACAAGCAAGATGGAACGATTGAGCTTCTTGGCAGGCTTGACGACCGGGCAGAACTCGAGGGTCGCCTGGTAGAACTGGGAGAGATCGAGGCTGCTCTGGCGAACTACGAGGGGTTGCGGCAGGCAGCGGCGGTTGTACGCCCAACTGGTGAACTGGTCGTTTATTTCATGGCGAGCGATGGAAAGAAATTGGCGCAAAACGAGCTGCGTAGCTACCTCGATAGCAAGCTACCTCTCTTTATGGTTCCCAACGTTTTTATTGCTTTGCGCCAATTGCCGCAAAACGCTCGCGGCGGCGTGGACCGGGCGGCATTGTCGGTTCTGGGTCCGGAAGAGTTGGCGCGGGAGTTTGTTCCTCCGCGGACGGAATTGGAACAGACCATCGCGGCGGCATGGCAGGCCGTGCTGGGCATAGAAAAGGTAGGAGTACACGACAACTTTTTTGATCTCGGCGGTCATTCGCTTCTGGCTATCCAACTCCACCAGAAGCTGCTCGCGGCCCTGGGGTTAGAGATTGAACTCCTCCATCTTTTTCAATTTCCCACAATTGATTCTCTCGTCCGCTTTCTTCAGGCAGGCTACAACTTTGATGGCAAGTCCCGCGACACGCGCGAACGAGCAGGAAGGCAAAAGAGCGCCGTCCAAAAGTTAAGAAAGATGCACACACCATGGACCGAGACGCACTTGACGGAATAGCAATCGTCGGCATGGCTGGAAGATTTCCCCAGTCGCCCAATCTTCAGCGATTCTGGGAAAATCTCTGCCAGGGATTTGAAGGCATCTCTTTCTTCTCGGATGAGGAGTTGGAACAGGCCGGAATCAGCCCTGATCTTCTGCGTAGTCCCAACTACGTGAAGGCCAAGGGATTTCTGGACAATGCTGACTTGTTCGATGCTGGTTTCTTTGGGTTCTCGCCGCGCGAGGCAGAGTTCACCGATCCGCAGATACGGTTATTCCTGGAGTGCGCATGGGAGGCGCTGGAGTCTGCGGGATGGGATCCTGACAAATTTCCCGGGTTGATCGGCGTCTATGCCGGAATGTCGTTCAGTTCTTACATGTGGCAATTCGCGGGCGATGATTCGGAGTCGGACTCGGTCAGCGCTTTTCGCACAGTGATGGGCGGAGCAGAGAAAGACCATCTTGCAACCACTGTTTCTTACCGGCTCAACCTGCGCGGGCCCAGCTTTAATATCCAAACTGCATGCTCCACTTCTCTGGCCGCCGTGCATGCCGCCGCTCGGGCGGTGATGACCTATGAATGCGATATGGCTCTGGCCGGAGGTGTTAGCGTCGGAGCTCCTTTGCGTTGCGGTTATCTGTACGAGCCGGGCGGCATTGCTTCCGCAGACGGCCACTGCCGCAGCTTCGACGCGAACGGCAGCGGCTCCATCGTCGGCGATGGCGTTGGCATTGTTCTTTTGAAAAGGCTGGAGGATGCGATTGCCGCCAAGGACACGGTCTATGCGGTCATCAAAGGCTCGGCTGTCAATAATGATGGCCGCAGGAAAGTCGGTTTCACGGCTCCGGCAATCGAAGGACAGGCAGAAGCCATCTCGATGGCGCTGGCGTCGGCCGGCGCGAATTGCGAGAGCATCGGCTACATCGAAGCTCATGGCAGCGCCACCGCCATAGGAGATCCAATCGAGATCGCAGCCCTCAACCAGGTTTACAGCCAGGCCGCCCTCAAGCCTGGAAGCATTGCTGTGGGCTCGGTCAAGAGCAATATCGGCCACCTAAATGCGGCCGCCGGAGTGGCCGGATTGATCAAAGCCACTCTCGCTGTTAAGTATGGCTGGATTCCTCCCTCTCTGAACTTCCATGAGGCTAACCCCAAAATTCCTTTTGAACGCGGCCCTTTCCGCGTCAACCACACGCTCTCCCCTTGGCCTGACGGCAACAAGCCGAAGCGGGCAGGAGTAAGTTCATTCGGAATCGGCGGGACGAATGTGCACGTGATTCTGGAAGAAGCGCCACGGATGACGCCATCCGAACCGGCAAATCCTTTTCAGCTCATCGTAATTTCTGCCAAAACGCGGCCCGCGCTGGAAAGAGCTACCGACCGGCTGACTGCGCATCTGCTCGAACATCGAGAACAAAACCTTGCCGATATTGCATTCACTTTGCAGGAGGGCAGAAAGGCCTTCGAGCACCGCCGAATCGCTGTCTGCCGCGATCTCTCCGAAACAGCTACTGTCTTACAGACTAGGACTCCTTCGCAGGTTTTCACTGCGGTCGCGCCATCCGCGCGGCGTCCTGTCGCCTTCCTGCTGCCGGGTCTCGGCGATCAATACCTCGATATGGGCCGGGGCCTGTATGAATCGGAGCCTGAGTTCGCAAAGCACGTGGATTACTGTTCCGAGTTTCTTCAGCCGTTTTTGGGTGTGGACTTGCGCAGGACGATGTATCCGAACCCGCGGGTGCGGCAGCAGAATGAAGTGCGGATCGAAGAGCGATTGAACTTCCGCAGCCTGGTGCAGCGCGCGGACAAAGAGAATTCCGCCGCCATGCAGGAGATCCATCGGACTCTTTGGGCGCAACCCGCGCTGTTCGTAATCGAATACGCGCTGGCGAAACTTTGGACGAGCTGGGGCATTGTTCCTGAAAGCTTGATGGGCTATAGCATCGGCGAGTATGTGGCTGCATGCCTGGCCGGAGTCATTTCGCTTGAAGATAGCCTGCGCATGCTGGCGGTTCGGGCGCAGAGCATAGACCGGCTTGCTCCCGGCGCAATGCTGGCCATTGCGGCGCCGGAAGCCGAAATCCGTCCGCTGCTCACTCCTGAAATCTCCGTGGCGGGAATCAACGGCAACTCACTGTGCGTAGTGGCCGGCACGCCTGAAGCTGTTGATACGCTGCAAGACCGCCTGCTCCGGGAAGGCGAGATCGTGTGTAGGCGGCTTCTTGCCACTCACGCCTTTCATTCACCTCTAATGCAGCCGGTAGCGGAGGAATTGACGAGAATTGCTCGATCCATCCGTCTAAGCCCTCCGCAAATTCCTTACATTTCCAATGTGACGGGCAAACCCATCACTGGTGCAGAGGCCACGGACGCGGCATATTGGGCGCGGCACCTGACCCAGCCCGTCCAGTTCGCCGCCGGCTTGCAACATTTGTGCTCGCCATCCGCGCCGGTACTTCTGGAGGTCGGCCCGGGCCAGATGCTCACCTCGCTTGCCGAACAATATCTTGCGGGCAGAGGCGTAGCCGATCGCGTCACTCTTGCGTCTCTTCCTCATTTGTCGGACGCGCAGCCGGACCGCGCTTTCATTCTCAACACACTAGGGAACCTGTGGCTCGCAGGGATTGAACCCGACTGGAATGGCGTCCACCGCCACGAATCGAGAAGCCGAACTCCGCTGCCCACGTATCCCTTCGAGCGGCAACGTTACTGGCTTACGCCAAGTAAACGTCCAGAGAACAAGTACGCAGCAGAGCCCGCGCTCGCCCAGCAGGTGGCTGCTCTTCCGGCTCGCGAAATCGTTTCCTATGACCAAAGCGTCGCTTCGCAAAATGGTGACAGCGGAAATTCGCGCCCACATCTAGGTGCGGAATATTTCGCGCCTACCAATTCGACTGAGCAAAGGATTGCGCATATATGGGAGGAGCTGTTAGGGATCCATCCGATTGGGATTCATGACGAATTTCTCCGCTTGGGCGGAAATTCTCTTCTGGGTATACGCGTAGCTGCGGAACTGCGCGAAGCCTTCCAGATTGATTTTCCCCTGGAGGCGCTCTTTAAATCCTCGACCGTCGCCGAGATTGCGCTGTTGGTGGAAGACGCTTTGCTGACCATGATCGAAGGCATGGACGAGGCTGCCGTCTCGCGAATGGAGAATACATAATGTCTGTCCGTCCGCCGCTGATCGATGCCAGCCGTTCCGGCGACAACTCCGGCGCCGCTCGTCTTGAAACCATTGCTGTGATCGGAGCGGGCGTGATGGGTGTGGGGCTGGCGCAGGCGCTGGCGCAAAGCGGCTTGCGCACACTGCTGATCGATATCTCCGATTTTATTTTGGAGTCTGCCCTCGCGCAGATCAGAAACGGCGTTCGCTTTGCGCGCTTGCTGCAAAAAAACTTGAGCGGCAGTCCGGAAGAAATTCTGGGCCATATTCAGGTATCTGCCGATTATGCCGTGCTGCGCGAAGCTGATTTCGTAATTGAAAACGTTACCGAACAGGTCGGGGTCAAAACTGAAGTTTACCGGCGGCTGGATGCAATTTGTCCTCCGCAATGCGTTTTCGCCGCCAACACCTCCGCCATTCCAATCACCCGCATCGCCGCCATGACTAGCCGGCCTGCGCAGGTGGTCGGCATGCACTTCATGAATCCCGTCCCGTTGAAAACTGCCGTTGAGGTGATTCGCGGTTATCACACCAGCGACGAAACCATAGCGACCGCAACCCGGCTTCTTGCCCTCATGGGCAAGAAGGCCATCCTGGTCGGCGACTCTCCCGGATTTGTTTCCAACCGGGTGCTGATGCTGACCATTAACGAAGCCATTTTCCTGGTGCAGGAGAAAGTGGCCACGCCCGAGGTAGTGGACGAGATCTTCAAGAATTGTTTCGAGCACAAGATGGGCCCGCTGGAAACCGCCGACCTGATCGGGCTAGACACGATTTTGTTTTCCATTGAAGTCCTGTACGACGAGTTCAAAGACAGTAAATTCCGCCCGTGTCCGCTGCTGAAGCAGATGGTGAATGCCGGTCTGCGCGGTCGCAAAAACGGGCGCGGATTTTACAGCTACGAAGGTTAAATGGAGCAGGCAAAAGAAAAACTCAGGGCTTTTCTGGGGCGGCATATCGGCGGCCGCGTTATTGGCGACGATGAACGGATCTTTGCCGCCGGTTTTGTCAACTCCATGTTTGCCATGCAGCTCGTCTTGTTTCTGGAGAAGAACTTCCAAATTGCCATTGGCAATGAGGACCTCGAGCTCAAGAACTTTCAGACGATCAACGCGATGGCGGAACTGATCGAAAGAAAGACCACGCATTCGCAGAACAATGCGCACTGAGAATTGATTTGTTTATGGAACTGAATTCACAACAGCAACGGCTGCGTACGGAATTCCGGCAATTTGTGGATGCGCACGTTGTGCCCGTGGCCAATGCCTGGGACCGGCAGGAACTCATGCCGTCCGAGGTCGTGCGGCAACTGGCGAACCATGGCTATCTCGGCGCGGTGGTGCCTGTCGGAAAAGGTGGCGCCGGCTTTGACTTTGTTGAATTCGGCGTGCTCAACGAAGAGCTAGGACGAGGTTGCTCGTCGCTCCGCAGTTTACTGACTGTGCACAGCATGGTCGCTTTGACCGTATCGCGCTGGGGGACGGAAGCTCTGAAGACGCAATGGCTGGAAAAGCTCGGGCAGGGGCAGGCGATCGGCGCATTCGCTGTCACCGAAGCTGAAGCCGGCAGTGATGCGCGTGAAATCAGGACAGAAGCAATCGAGAGTGGCGATGATTTTGTGCTCACGGGGCACAAGAAATGGATCACGTTTGGCCAGATGGCAGATTTGTTTCTTGTTTTTGCCAGCAGCCAGCGAGGCCACTGCGCCTTCGTGCTGGAACGAAATGCGCCCGGGCTGGTGATCTCACCTGTACATAGCATGTTAGGTACGCGCGCCTCCATGATGGCTGAACTCCGCCTTGAGCAATGCCGTGTTCCGAGACAGAACTTGGTTGGCGCTCCCGGGTTTGGCCTTTCTCACATCGCGTCCTCGGCCTTGGATTGTGGCCGTTACAGCGTCGCATGGGGATGTGTGGGCATCGGTCAGGCGTGTTTGGAGTCGTGCCTGCAATACGCCGGCCAGCGAAAACAGTCCGGCGCTCTCTTGCGCGAACACCAACTGGTCCAGCGGATGATCACGCAGATGGTGGCAGGGGTCAAGGCAGCCCGTCTGCTGTGCTTCCATGCCGGGCAACTCAGGGACGCGGGCGATCCTGCTTCCATCATTGAGACCTCGATTGCCAAATACTTCTCCTGCAGGACCGCTGCGGAGATTGCACGGGATGCCGTTCAGATCCATGGCGCGAACGGGTGCAGCAGCGAATATCCGGTCGAACGCTTTTATCGTGACGCCAAGATCATGGAGATCATTGAAGGCAGCAACGAGATCCAGGAGATCTCCATAGCCCAGAGCGCCTGTCAGGCAGTTGCCGAAAGCGTAGCTGCCGCCAGATGAGGTCTGTTTATGACTGAATCCATAATCCAGAACCGAACCACAAGCGAAGCAGCGGCCGCCGCGAAGCACGCGAGGATCAAATGCATCGTGTGGGATTTGGATAACACGTTGTGGGACGGAACTTTGCTGGAGGGCGATGAGGTGCGATTGCGTGACAAGGTCCGGGAAACCCTTCTCGAGCTCGATTCTCGCGGCATCCTGCATTCGATTGCCAGCCGGAACCATGCGGAAATGGCGCTGTCGCGGCTGCGCGAATTGGGTTTGGAAGAGTACTTCTTGTATCCCCAAATCAACTGGGGATCCAAGGCCGTCTCCATAGAAGTCATTTCAGAAAACCTGAATATAGGCCTCGACGCCATCTGCTTTATAGATGATGACCCTTTTGAGCTTGCGGAAGTGCATGCGGCGCTGCCCGAGGTGCTTTGTCTGGACCACGATCAGTTGCCCTTTCTGCTGCAAATGTCGGAATTGAAACCGGAGAGCATTACGGCGGAGTCTCGAATGCGCCGCCAGATGTATCTCGGGGAGATGCGGCGCAAACAGACGGAAGAGGCATTCACGGGAGCCCACGAGCAATTTCTCGCTACTCTCAGCATGGTCTTTACCATCTCTCCCGCGCGTGTCGAAGATCTGACACGCGCGGAAGAGCTGACTAACCGCACCAATCAGCTCAACACCACGGGACGAACTTATTCGCGGGAAGAGTTGGAAGAGCTGAGCTGTTCCAGCGGTCATCTGCTGCTAATGGCCGAGCTCTCGGACAAGTTTGGCAGCTACGGAAAAATCGGCCTCGCCCTGATGGAGTGCGATCCTGAAGTTTGGACCATCAAGCTGCTGCTCATGTCCTGCCGTGTGATGAACCGGGGCGTGGGCATGATTCTGTTGAATTACATCCTCAGAAAGGCGCGGGAATCAGGTGTCCGGCTGCTCTCCGAATTTGTGGCCAATGACCGCAACCGCATGATGTACGTGACCTATAAGTTCGCAGGATTCACGGAAGTCGAAATCAGGGATGGCGTCCAGATTTTGCAGCACTCGCTGGAATCCATTCCTCCTGTGGCTGGTTATGTGCGAGTAGAAGTGCCGGCGGAAGCGCAAGACTGTTCACTTGAGTCCAGGGAATCCCACCAAGATGAGTAAGGAAGTTCAAAACATAGAATCTGCCCAGGAGCGGATTTCCCGGCTTACTCCGGCCCAGCGCGCAATGTTGGAGAAGCGTCTGCGGGGCGAAGGACATCCCGACCAATCCAAAAAATCAGGTATTCAACGCCGCCCAACTCTGGATTACTCCGTGACCGCCGAGCAGGAGCATCTCTGGCTGCTGCAACAGGTGGATCCGACTGTCTATTTCTTCAACCATACGCACGCCTATCTGCTTAAGGGCGAGTTGAACGTTGCCGCACTGGAGCGCGCGCTCAATGAAATGGTCCGCCGCCACGAGAATTTCCGCACGTCGATGCCTGAGGTCGGGGGCAAGCCTAGGGCCGTTGTCGCTCCCCAACTTCAAATTCCTTTGGAGCGGGTGGACGTCCCCGAGTTTCCCGCGGAGGACCGGCTCGACCGTCTACAGGCGCTAATTACCGCGAGCACCTGCCGGCCTTTTGACATCCTGAATAGTCCTTTGATTCGAGCCACGCTGTACCGCGTGAGTGAGCGCGAGCACGCAATTCAGGTCACGCTGCATCACCTGATCACGGATTTCGTCTCCTATGACCTGGTTGACTACGAGATGTTCACTCTTTACGACGCTTTCGCGCGCGGGGCGCCTTCCCCGCTTCCCGAACTGACGGTCCAGTATGGCGACTTTGCCGTGTGGCTGAATCAGTGGATGCAGTCTGACGAAGCGGCCCGGCAGACCAACTATTGGATGGAAAAACTCGCAGACTTGCCACGGCTCGATCTGGTGACCGATATGCCTCGCCCGCGCCTGCGCAGTTTCGACGGCGTGCGCATTCCCTGGATCGTGCCGGAGACATTGTGGCTGCAGTTCAAGCAGGTTGCTCTCGCGGCAACTGTCACGCGCTTCACTGCTTTTCTCGCGCTTTTTGCCATGCTTTTGCGGGAGTATTCCGGCAGCGACGACATTCCCATCGCCACTCCCGTAAGCAGCCGCAAGCACCGGGAGACTCAACCTCTGATCGGCTACTTTCTTAATACCATCATCTACCGGCTGGACCTGTCGGGTGACCCGACTTTTCGTGAGCTTTTGCAGCGCACACGTGTAGTTACCTTGGAAGCCATGGCGAACTCCGATCTGCCATTCGAGTTTCTGATGAATAAGCTCGGGGCGGAGCGCGATCCCAGCCGAGCGCCGCTGGTGGACAGCTCTTATGCTTTCGGGAACGACCATAAGCCGGCGTCGGCTCCGGGTGGGTTGGTCCTCGAAGAATTCGATACTTATTACCGCTCTGCGTGGCTGGATATCAACCTGGGCGTGAACGACAACACCGATCACGCCCTTGTCGGTCTGGATTACCTTTCCGCTCTCTTCCTGCCCTCCACTGCGGAGCGAATGATGCTCCACTTCCAGCGTTTATTCGCGCAGGCGGTAGAAAATCCAGACCGTCGCCTGGACTCTTTTTCATTGCTCAGTGATCTTGAACGGCAGCAGATTCTTGTGGAGTGGAACGATACTGCCGCGCCCTATCCCTCCACACAGACAATTCCAGCTTGCTTTGCCATGCAGGTTGCGCAGGCTGGAAACGCCATTGCTCTTCGCTCCGCCCGCGGCGAACTTACCTACCGAGAACTCAACGAGCAAGCGAACCGGCTTGCTCACCGCCTCATAAAGAGCGGCGTAGCTGCGGAGACTCGAGTCGCCATTCTGATGAAGCGGTCACCGGAAATGGTCGTGGCCACACTTGCAGTGTTGAAAGCCGGCGGAACTTATCTGCCTCTTCATTCTGCATATCCGCTGGAACGTATGCGCCTGATTATGGAAGAGGCGGGTGCTGGTGTGCTTCTTCTCGACCGGAGCAGCGTAGAACGCGGACTCATACATCCCAATGTAATTGTCGTCAATGACGATCCTTCTCTTCTGACGGAGCAAGATGCCGAGCCCAACGTTCGCATCAATACCGACCAGCTTGCCTACGTAATTTACACCTCGGGCTCCTCTGGCACTCCCAAAGGTGTTGCGGTTACGCATGGCAACGTTCTCAGCCTGGCGTTTGACAGCAGTTGGGGAGAGGGAAGTTTGGATCGGGTGTTGTTCCATTCTTCACATGCTTTTGACGCTTCGACCTACGAAATGTGGTCGGCATTGCTGCGTGGAAAACAGGTGATCATCGCGCCTCCGGGCAAACTGGACGTTGCGGGTTATAGACGCTTGTTCGCGGAAGAGAAGGTCACTTCGACGTTCCTTACGGCCAGCCTTTTCAATGCGCTGGTTCAAGAGGCCCCGGATTGCTTTTTGCACGCTCGCGAGATATGGGCTGGCGGCGATGTTGTTCCTGCCGCCGCCGTCCAGCGGTTGCGCGAGTATTGCCCGGAAACCCTGTTGTGCAACGGGTACGGGCCGACAGAAACAACCACATTCGCAACTCATTATGCGGCGGCCGAACCTGAAAAGTTGACCGGCAGGGTTCCGATCGGCGCTCCCATGGACAACCATCAGGTGTATGTTCTGAATTCCGCGTTGGAGCCGGTTGCAGTGGGCATCCCCGGTGAATTATTTATTGCCGGCGCCGGGCTGGCACGCGGATATTTGAACCGGCCCGATCTTACCGCCGAGCGTTTCGTTCCCAACCCCTTCGGACGTTCCGGCGACCACATGTATCGCACCGGTGATCGGGTGCGCTGGCGAGAAGACGGGCAAGTGGAATTCCTGGGACGAACTGACCAGCAGGTTAAAGTCCGTGGCTATCGCATTGAGTTGGCTGAAATCGAGGCGGCGCTGATGAGTTGCTCCCATGTGGGTCAGGCTGCCGTGCTGGTTCGTGAAGACCGCGTGGGCGAAAAGAAGCTGGTCGCTTATGTGGTTCCTGCTCTGGGTCAAAGCGTGAATGCGGCCGAGTTGCGGAAGTCGCTGACACTTAAGCTGCCGGACTATATGGTTCCTTCTTTCATCAAGATTCTTCCGTCTCTGCCTCGAAACTCTAACGGCAAGCTGGACCGCAAAGCATTGCCCGCGCCTGAGGTGACCGGTACGGGTGCGCACCGCGCGCCGGGCACCCACGCGGAAGAAGTCCTCTGTTCACTCGTGAAGCAGTTGCTTGCCGTTCTTGAGATTGCCCCGGACAATAATTTCTTCTCCCTCGGCGGTGATAGCATTCTGGCAATTCAACTGGTCAGTCGCGCACGTCAAGCGGGATTGATCGTCACCTTGCGCAACGTCTTTCAGCAACCGGACATTGAGGCCCTGGCAGCCGTCTCCCATTTTGCGCAAAAGCCAGCAGCTGCGCCCCTCGAAATCGGCGTGGGGACCATGCCACCAACGCCCATCCTTTGCTGGTTTCTTGAGCGCGGCGGCTCATTGCATCGCTTCAGCCAGTCTATGCTGCTGCAGGTTCCAGCAGATCTGAAGCATGAGCATCTTGTGCTCGCGTTGCAGGCCATCCTCGATTGTCACGACGCCTTGCGCTTGCGTTTCACCGGCGCAGAGGGCGGCAGAGAAGAATGGAAACTGGAAGTCCGGCCGAAGGGAGCAGTGAGTGCCGCATTGTGCTTGCAGGCAAAAGATATACAGGGGCTCGATGCTGATGCACGCCAGAAGAGGATTGAAGAAGAAGCTCAGGCCGCCCAGACACGTTTATCAGCAGAGCACGGAATCATGCTGCAAGCGGTATGGTTTGACGCAGGCCGCTCTTCGCCCGGCCGCCTGCTGCTCACCATCCATCATTTATCAATAGATGGAGTGTCATGGCGAATCCTGCTGCCGGACCTCGCTGTCTGTGTTGCAGCCATCGCCGCCGGAACCACTCCTGTGCTTGAACCATCGCCTGTTTCGTTCCGGGGCTGGGCCCAGCGATTGAATCAGGAGGCGCGGAATCCAGAGCGCGTGAAAGAGCTGCCTTTCTGGACGGATACGTTGAAGGGCGCGTTAGAACTGTTGCCTGGTTACAAACTCAATCCCGGTCGGGATACATCGGGCAGCATGCGCCAAATCGCTCTTACCTTGCCGGCCAGCGTCACTGCTCCTTTGCTCAGCCACGTGGTCGCCGCGTTTCATGCCCGCATTAACGATGTACTGCTCGCCGGGTTTGTTCTCAGCATCATGAACTGGCGGCGCAATTCCGGGGAAGGCACATCTGTCTTAATTGATCTGGAAGGACATGGGCGGGAAGCAATTGTTGACGGACTCGACCTTTCCCGGACGGTCGGGTTCTTCACCACCATCTTTCCTGTGCGTTTTGACCCCGGCTCACTTGGCTCCGGTCCACTCGATCTGGAGGAAGCATGGTCAGGAGGCAAAGCGCTTGGCAATGCTGTTAAGTCGGTCAAGGAACAGCTCGGTAAAATCCCCAGCAACGGCATCGGTTACGGACTTCTGCGTTATCTGAATCCCGAAACTGCGCGCGCTTTATCCGATCTGCCTGAATCACAAATCGACTTTAACTATCTCGGTCGCTTTCCTGTCACCGATACCGGCAATTGGACGCCCTGCGAATTCCTTACCGGAGGCCTGGATCCGGACATGCCGTTTCATCATCCGCTGGAAGTCGATTCGATGGTGTTGGAGCATTCATCCGGCCCGGAATTGACGGCCACCTGGTCGTGGCTGCCGGCGGCGTTTTCAGAACAGGACATTCGCTTGTTAGCGGAAGGATGGTTTCACATCCTGGAAACGCTGGTTCAGCACTGCGCTAAACCTGGAATGGGAGGACTCACGCCCTCTGACTTGCCGCTGGTGGCTCTCTCGCAATCTGAAATTGACCGGCTGGAAAGCGAATACGGAGAAATCCAGGATATTTTGCCGCTCTCGCCTGTGCAGGAGGGAATGCTCTTTCACGCTTTTTACGATGTCACAGGACCGGATATTTACAACGTCCAGGTGCTTCTCACTCTGGAGGGCGCGTTAGATGAAGAGGCGCTTCAGGAAGCAGCTCGGGCATTGTTGCGCCGCCATCCGAATTTACGCGCCGCGTTCAAGCATCAGGAATTGGCTCGGCCGGTGCAGATCATTCCCCAGGATATTTCTTTGCAATTCCAGATCCTGGATTTTTCTTCGCTTGAGGAGCCCAAACGCGAACGAAGATTGGCCGAACTGGTTGCAAAAGAACGCGTCACACGTTTTGAGTTAGATACGTCTCCGCTGTTTCGCTTCCATCTGGTGCGTTGTTCACCGCAAAAATTTCGCCTGCTGATCACAACTCATCACATTTTGATCGACGGATGGTCGCTGCCATTGATGCTTCGTGACCTGCTGCTTTTGTATGCGCACCATGGCAGTCCTGCTGCTCTGCCCCGGGTCACGCCATTCCGCGATTATCTAGCGTGGCTCGCACGTCAGGACCGCAAGGCGTCGGAAGCAGCATGGCGCGAAGCGCTGGCTGGACTCGAAGAAGGCACACGCATGAGCGCCGCAGGCTCCCTGCGTGAACCAAAAATACCGGAACGCATTTATGTCGTTCTCGATGAAGAACTCACAAGCCGCCTCACAGAACGAGCGCGCGCTCGCAGTTTGACCCTGAACAACGTAATTCAAGCCGCCTGGGCTGTCTTGCTTTCACGTTACACCGGCCGCGACGATGTGGTGTTCGGCAGCACCGTTTCCGGACGCAATCCGGAAATCAACGGCATCGAAAGCATGATCGGACTTTTGATCAATACGCTGCCCACGCGGGTGCAGTTGCGTTCCAGCGATTCATTCAACGATCTGCTCAGCCGGCTAAGTCAGGAACAGTCCGCTTTGTTCTCCCATCAATATCTCGGACTGTTGGAAATTCAACGCATGACCGGACTGAATGAATTGTTTGACACCCTGGTAGTCTTTGAAAACTTCCCCATGAACCGGGTGACGGAGAAGGAAGTTTTTGGCGGCGTGCGCCTCACTGAGATTGATACCAACGATTCCACCCATTATCCACTTTCCCTGCTGCTATCTCCCGGCCAGGGTTTGACTGGCCAAAGTTTAATCATGGGTTTTGAGTATCAGCCGGACTGCTTCGCTGGCGATTTCGTAAACGCCCTGAGCCGTCGCTTCGTGCGGCTGCTGGAGGCTTATGCCGACGATCCGGATCAAGTCGTCAATAGCATTGATCTGCTCAGTGAGCCAGAGCGTCGGCAAATTTTGGTGGAGTTCAACCAGACACGCACAGAGTACCCTCGCGGCAGAACCATGATGGAGTTATTTGCAGAACAGGTCCGCCGTCGCGGGGAGGAACCGGCGGTCACATGCAGCAAAGAGCGGCTCAGCTATGCCGAATTGGATCGCCGCTCGAATCAACTGGGGCGCTATTTAGCGAATCTCGGTGTCGGTCCGGAAAAGCTGGTGGGCATCAGCATGGAGCGGTCGGTAGAGGTCGTGCTCGCGATGCTGGCAATTCTCAAGGCCGGCGGGGCATATGTCCCTGTTGATCCAGCATATCCACCGGACCGGTTGCGGTTCATGGTAGAGGATTCCGGTATTGCAGTCTTGCTGACGAAAGGCCGGCTGGCCCATCAGATGCCGGAGATAAAAGCACCTGTGCTTGCGCTTGATCGCGACTGGGATGAGATCGCGCAGCAGAGCGGTGAGAGTTTTCAGGCGCGCGTATTCCCGGAAAACCTGGTTTATGTGATCTACACCTCGGGCTCCACGGGCCTGCCGAAAGCTACAGCCGTCAGTCACCGCAGCATGATCCGGCTGTTGCGTGAGACCAACTACATCCAATTTCAGGGTGACGAAGTTGTGGCCCAAACCGTCAACCTCTCTTTTGATCCGTCCACCTTCGAAATCTGGGGAGCGCTGCTGAATGGCTGTTCCCTGGTAATCATCGGGAATGAAGACCTGCTGGACGTGGACAGGTTTGCGGCAGAAATCAAAGACAAGGGCGTGAAAGTGATGTTTCTGGCGACCTCTTTATTTAATGAGATGGGACGCCAGAATCCCGCGATGTTTAATTCGGTGAAGTACCTCCTGTTTGGCGGGGAAGCTGTTCATCCCGAAACAGCCGCTGCGGTCCTCGAGGCTGGGGGACCCGAAAGACTTGTCAATGCCTATGGTCCCGCCGAATGTACCACCTTCACCAGTTGTTATCGGGTGCAGGGAGTGGCCAGGAATGCAGCCAGCGTGCCCATCGGCGAGCCGGTCTCCAATACTCAGACCTATGTGCTGGATCGCCACATGAATCTTGAGCCGGTCGGAGCCATGGGCCACTTGTACATCGGTGGTGAAGGATTGGCGCGCGGTTATTGGCAAAGGCCAGACCTAACGGCAGAGAGATATCTCCCAAATCCTTATGGCCAACCGGGAGAACGGATGTATTGCAGCGGAGATCTGGCCCGCTGGATGCAAGATGGCAACCTGGAGTTTTTTGGCCGGGCAGATAGTCAGATCAAGATACGCGGCTTCCGCGTGGAGCTGGGCGAAATTGAGGTGGCTCTGCTCCAGCATGGCGGAGTGCGCAATTGCGCTGTGCTGATGAAGACCGGCGCCAGCGGCAAGCGGCTGGTGGCGTATGTATCTGGCGAAGCGAGCGCAGATGAGTTAAAGAGTTATCTGAAAACCAAGCTCCCCGACTACATGGTTCCAGGTGTGTACGTGATGTTGCCCGAGTTGCCGTTAAGTACAAACGGCAAGGTAGATCGAAGGTCACTCCCGGACCCCACGCCCTTTAAAGAGCGGTCAGCCCAGGACGGCGCTCCGGAAACCATGACCGCCATCGAGGAGCTGCTGGTAGATATTTGGACACAGGTTCTGGGCGCTACTCAGATCGGAGTGCGCGACAACTTCTACGACTTGGGTGGAGAATCACTGCTCGCTCTCCGGATCGTGTCTCGAATCAATAACTATTTCCAGACCGAGTTGTCGGTGCGTACGCTTCTCGAACATCCCGTGCTGATGGATTTTGCGCAGAAATTACGTTCCATTTCTAGACGTCCAGTAGCGGAACTGGAAAAGATAGCCAGAATCGGGTTGATGGTTCGCAGGATGACGCCGGAGCAACGGAAGACCGCCCTCGCCGGGCATTCGAGCCAGTGAGTTTCGTGAAACTCACAGGAGAAGAGATGAATCAAGCCGATCCCCTGCGGTTGCGTGCAGAGCCACCGACGGGTGTCTGTGCGCGGAATGATATGCGAGAGGCGTGTTCGGGCGAAAGCTGCCTGCACGAATTATTTGAACAGCAGGTGCAGCGGACACCCTCGGCGACGGCAGTCGAGCATGAAGACCAGAAATTCACTTATGGCGATTTGAATCGCCGCAGCAATCAGTTGGCGCATTATCTGCGCGAGTCAGGCGTAAAGCCAGAGACTCGTGTAGCAATCTGCGTCGAACGCAGCGTGGAAATGATCGTCGCTCTGCTGGCGGCACTGAAGGCCGGCGCGGCTTATGTGCCGCTGGATCCGGCTTATCCCGCAGAGCGATTGCACTTCATGCTGAAGGACAGCAGATCAACAGTGCTGCTGACTCAAGATCATTTGAAACCTTTGTTTGCCGATTCGTTTGCCGGACTCGACCAAAACCTGCTTGTGCTGGATCTCAGCAACGATGCTACTTGGTGGGACCAGCCTGAGAGCAATCCCGATCGCGCCGCTATAAAACGTACGTCGCAACACCTCGCGTACGTGATCTACACCTCCGGTTCCACAGGGAAGCCGAATGGGGTGATGATCGAGCATCGTTCCGTCAGCGATCATATCACCGCGCTCCGAACCCAATGGCAAATATGTCCGCAAGACCGCATCTTGCAATTTGTCTCCCTCAGCTTCGACGTGTCTGTGGAGGAGATTTTTATTGCTTTTCTCTCTGGAGCGACGCTGGCGCTACGCAGTGCCAGCTGGCTGGCCGGCGCGCAGGCGTTTCGTAGCCTCGCCGAACAATCGGGAATCACCGTAATGGATCTCCCGATGCGGTTCTGGAAGCAGCTTGCGGTAGATAGAAACGAGTGGATTCCACCGAGTGTCCGGCTCCTGATTATCGGCGGCGAAGCGGTGGAGCGGCAGGCGTTGGAAGACTGGTTTGAGGGAGATGGCGAGCGGAACAACTCGCACCCGGTCTTGTGGAATGCTTATGGGCCGACCGAGACCACCATTAACGCGACCCTACAACAGATAACCACAAATCCCTCGAGCTGGAACTCAATCGGCCGTCCACTCGCGAACACTCGCGTCTACATCCTGGATGAGCAGATGCAACCTGTGCCGGTCGGAGGCACGGGGGAGATCTATATCGCTGGTCCGGGAGTGGCCCGAGGATACCTGGGACGGCCGGAGCTTACCGCAGAGCGTTTCCTGGCAGATCCGTATACGCAGGAAGCGGGCGCGCGGATGTACAAAACAGGCGATCTGGCCAGATGGCTTCCTGATGCCACCATTGAGTTTCAGGGGCGGAGCGATTTTCAAGTGAAGCTCCGAGGCTTCCGCATCGAGTTGGAGGAGATTGAAGCGCGGCTCATCGAACATCCCGCAGTCCGCGAGGCAGCTGTGATCGTGTGCGACGACGCAGCGGGAGAGAAGCGCCTCGCTGCTTATTATGTGATGGATGAAGACCGAGGCGGAGGCAGTAGCAGCGACGAAGCGCATAGAGTCCGTGAGGAGCTGACGACCGAACAGGTGGCAGGATGGGCCACCACCTACGATGCAATTGTCAAAGAGCGAAGCCCCATTCCAGATCCCACGTTCAACATTGCCGGATGGAACAGCAGTTATACCGAACGACCCATTCCCGCCGCAGAGATGCGCGAGTGGCTGGAGACAACGGTCGAGCGCATTACGGCCTTGCAGCCAAAGCAAGTTTGGGAGATCGGCTGTGGTACTGGCATGTTGCTCTTCCGCATTGCGCCCCAATGCGAGTTGTACCAGGGAACAGACATATCAGCGGTGGAACTGGATTTTGTTCGGCAGCAACTGCAACGTCCGGAGTTGCACATGCCCCAGGTCGTTTTGGAATGCAAGGCGGCTCATGAACTCGAAGCAATCGGGCAGCAGGGACGATTTGACCTGGTGGTGATCAATTCGGTCGTCCAGCATTTTCCTGACCTCGAATATCTCCTGACCGTCCTAAGAGGCGCGGTAGAAAGTCTGCAGCCAGGCGGCTCGGTATTCATCGGAGACCTGCGAAGTTATCCCTTGTTGCAGACCTTTCATACATCCGTGCAGCTATATCAGGCGCCCGATTCTCTAAGCTGCGATGTGCTTTGGCAGCGCGTGCAGAAAAAAGTGAGGGAGGAAAACGAACTCGTGATTGCTCCCGAGTTTTTTCGTGCCTTGCCTGAACGCCTCCCGCAAATCGGCCGCGTGGAAATCAATTTGAAACCAGGGCGGGCCAGAAATGAGCTTACCTGCTTCCGTTACGACGTGGTGCTGCACGTAAGCGGAGCGCCCGAAGAGATGGAATGCGAGTGGCTGGATTGGAATCGAGATTCTCTCAGCCTGAGTGCTCTGCGCCAGCGCTTCAGCCGGATGCTGCCTGAAGTTCTGGGAGTGACGGGAGTTCCCAATGCCCGTTTGCAGCGACATGTAGCCGCCGCGCAAGCGCTGCGCTCCAGCCCGCGTCCAGCCACTGTGGGTGCCTTTCGATCTCAATTGGAACGTATCCAAAGCACCACCGTCGAGCTGGAAGACGTATGGGATTTGGCCCATGAATTCGGGTACACCCTTGAGGTCAGGCCCAATCTCAGTGCGCTTGAAAGTTGTGACATGGTTTTTCGCAGCCAGGCGGCCGGCCAGAGACGCGTGATCTTCCCGGGAGATCTGCTGTCGAATTCGCCGGAAGAGTACGCCACGAACCCAACACGGCAAAGATTGACTGCGTCCTTGACAACCGAACTGCGGAGCTGGCTTGCGGCGAGGCTGCCGGAATACATGGTGCCGGCAGCGTATGTCCGTCTGGAGCGGATGCCACTGACGCCGAACGGAAAGCTGAACCGGAAGGCCCTGCCGGCGCCCGATAGTAATGCTTACGCCGCACGCGAGTACGAAGCGCCTGAAGGCGAGACGGAGAGGATGGTGGCAGAAATCTGGGCCGAGCTTCTCGGAGTTCCTCGTGTGGGGCGGCTGGACAACTTCTTCCAGTTAGGCGGCCACTCTCTGTTGGCCGTCACCCTGATGGAACGTATGCGGCAGAAGGGATTTGAGGCAGACGTCAGGGAGCTATTTTCTTCGCCCACGCTCGCCTCGTTGGCAGCGTCCCTGAACGGCTTGACAGTGTTCTCAGTTCCGGAAAACCGTATACCCGATGGATGCGAAAAAATAACTCCGGACATGTTGCCGCTCCTGAAGATTACGGCTGAAGAGATTGAGCGAGTAGTGGCCGGCGTGGCTGGAGGAGCGGCGAACGTACAGGACATCTATCCCTTAGCGCCGCTCCAGGAAGGAATTCTCTTCCATTCTTTGATCAGCCGCGAGCACGATCCTTATTTGCTGAGTACGCAAATGAGTTTCGAGAACGAGGCTCGGTTGGAGGATTATTTGGGCGCGCTGCAGTCAGTAATCGCCCGCCATGACATTTTGCGGACCTCAGTGTTCTGGGAAGGGCTCGGCGAGCCGGTGCAAGTGGTCTGGCGGAAAGCTCCCATGCGAGTGGAGCGTATGCAGTTGGATGGGGCGCAAGACACGGTCGAGCAAATGTATCGGCGGATTAATCCCACGCGCCACCGGATGGACTTGCGTGAAGCGCCATTGCTGCGAGCCTATGTGGCGCATGACAAGGGGAAGCAGCGCTGGCTGTTACTGATGCTGTTGCATCATCTCGTTGGGGACCATGTCACCGATGAGGTCATCCGCGAAGAGATTGAAGCGCATCTCCTGGGCCAGGCGGAGCGGCTGCCGAAACCGCTGCCATTTCGTAATCTGGTAGCACAGACGCGGCTGGGAGTGACTCGTGAGCAAGACGAAGCGTTTTTCCGTAGGATGCTTGCCGACGTGGAGGAGCCGACAGCACCCTTTGGCCTGATGAATGCGAAGAGTGATGGAACAGAAGTCGAGGAAAGCCGGACCGTGCTGGATCGGGTCCTCAGTCGGCGGCTGCGGGAGCGCGCGCGGAAACTAGGTGTCAGTCCCGCCACCCTGTGGCACCTGGCGTGGGGTCGCTTGTTGGCGAAGGTGTCGGGTCGAAGCGATGTGGTCTTTGGCACGGTTCTGTTCGGCAGGATGCAGGGTGGGTCGGGTGCAGACCGCGTGATGGGACTCTTCGTCAATACGCTGCCACTGCGGCTGAGGATTGGCAATGACGGAGTGGAAGGAAGCGTACGCCATACGCATGCATTGTTGACGGAGCTGATGCACCATGAGCAAACGCCGCTGGCATTGGCGCAAAGCTGTAGCAGGGTGGCTGTCCCCACGCCGTTATTCTCAGCGTTGTTGAATTATCACCACACCAGGAATAACAGCACCAAGGAACAATTGTTCGCGTGGAAAGGCATCGAGGTCTTGCGAGTGGAGGAGCGGACGAACTATCCATTCGTGCTCTCGGTGGAAGACATCGGCGAGGATTTTTGGCTGAACACGCAAGTGGCGTCGGAAATTGGCGCGGAGCGAGTAAGTCGGTACATGTGCATCGTGCTGGAGAGCCTGACCGATGCGCTGGAGTCAACGCCCGAGATGGCCGTGAGCGCTCTGGAGGTGTTGCCGCGCGAGGAATGGGATCAGCTTCTATATGAATGGAACAATACACACAGTGAATACGCGGATCAGAAGTACCTTCCGGAGTTGTTTGAGGAGCAGGCGGAGAGAACTCCGGAAGCGATAGCCGTGGAAGAGGAAGGGCGGCAGTTGCGCTATGGCGAGCTAAACCGCCAAAGCAACCGCTTGGCGAATTATCTTAAGACTCTGGGAGCAAGGCCTGATGCCCGAGTCGCAATATGCATGGAGCGGGGGTTGGAAATGATTGTGGGATTGCTGGCGGTGCTCAAGGCCGGCGGTGCCTATGTCCCAATGGACCCGGAGTATCCGCAAGACCGCCTTCAATTCATGATTGAGGACAGCAGGCCGGTTGTGCTTCTGACTCAACGTCATCTGCGGCACCTCTTCCATCGGACGAGTCCATCCCTGCGGGTGTTGGATGTGACAGCTCCTGCCCCTGCATGGAAGGATGAAGCTGATTCCAATTTGGGTCGTACTGCTGTAGGGCTGAGTACCGGTCATCCAGCTTGTGTGATGTACACATCCGGTTCCACGGGGCGGCCCAAAGGCATTGAGGTTACACATCGCTCTATAGCCACGCTGGTTCTGAACACAAATTATGTGCAGCTTGGGCCGGATGATGTAATCGCCCAAGCCTCGAATGCATCGTTCGACGTTTTGTTATTTGAGCTTTGGGGCGCGCTACTGACCGGTGCGCGTTTAGTGGTCATTCGCAAGCAGGATTTACTCTCGCCCGGGGGCCTGGCCGCAAAAATCAAAGAGCACAAGATTAATGTGCTGTTTCTTACTACGTCGCTGTTCAATCAAGCGGCGTCCGATCACCCGCAAGCCTTCGACGGGTTGCGCTACCTACTCTTCGGGGGCGAGCAAGCGGAAACGCAGTCTGCAATCCGAGCACTGGCGCTCGGCAAGCCGCAACATTTGCTGAACGTCTATGGCCCCACCGAAACCACGACTTTTGCTGCTTGGCACGAAATAACGTCGACAGATGACCGCACCATCCCGATAGGTCGGCCGATTTCCAACACTCAGTTGTACGTTCTCGATCAGGACGGAGAGCCCGCACCAGTGGGTGTCGTGGGCGAAATCTATATCGGGGGAGATGGGGTAACACGCGGATATTTGGGGAAACCGGCGCTGACGGCGGAACGATTTGTGCCTGACCTCTACGGAGCAGCGGGGCGGCGGATGTATCGGACAGGCGATCTGGGGCGCTGGCGGAACGATGGCAACTTGGAATTTGTCGGACGTGTGGATGACCAGGTAAAGATTCGCGGATTCAGAATCGAGCCCGGAGAGGTCGCCGCGTTGCTAAGAAGTCATCCAATGGTGGAACAGGCGGCAGTGCTGGCGCAGGAGGACGACCGCGGGCAGAAACGGCTGGTGGGCTATGTAGTGCCTGCTACGGGACAAAACATAGATGCAGGGGAGATACGAAAGTATCTAGCGGAGCGCCTCCCCGAATATATGGTTCCGGCGGCGATTGTGAATCTAGACAGATTGCCTCTGGGACCGACCGGAAAGCTCAACCGGAAAGCGTTGCCCATGCCTCCGGCGAGTGCGTATGCGGTGCAGGAATACGAAGCGCCGGCGGACGAGATCGAAAGGACTGTGGCAGCGATTTGGGTGGATTTGCTGCCGGTGGAACGCGTGGGCCGGCAGGATAGTTTTTTTGCTTTAGGCGGACACTCGCTGCTGGCTATGCGAGCCATTGCACGAATCCAACAACAATTAGGCGTCGCCATCACGTTAGGAGATCTCTTTGCGCACCCGGTTCTGGCCGACCTGGTTTCTACGCTGAGCGGCCGCGTGCGCGCAGAACTCCCGCTCATCAGCTGTGCGGATCGAGACGAGCGGATTCCGCTGTCTTTTGCACAGAAGCGGCTGTGGTTCCTGGCGCAGATGGAGGAAGCAAGCAAGGCCTATCACATACCAATGGCAGCGCGCTTGAGTGGCGACCTGGACGTGAATGCTTTACGGCGGGCATTAGGTCGCTTGGTCGCGCGGCATGAGGCATTGCGGACCACCTTTGCCTTGAGCGATGGAGAACCCGTGCAGCGCATCGGCGAGCCTAGAGACAGCAACTTCCAGTTGATCGAACACGATCTACGCCGACATGCGAATCCCAAGATAGAGCTGGAATCTCTTGCGGCTGAAGAAGCAAGCGCTTTATTCAATCTGCAGACGGGGCCACTGGCGCGAGGCCGCCTGGTGCGCGAGTCAGAGAATGGCTACATGCTCCTGATCACCATGCACCACATCATTTCCGACGGGTGGTCGATGGGAATTTTTTGTGAGGAACTAAGCGCCGTGTACGCGGCATTCAAGCGAGATGAAGAGGATCCGCTGCCGAAATTGCCCGTGCAGTATGCGGATTACGCAATATGGGAGCCGAAGTGGATGGGAGGCGAAGTGTCCCGCCGGCAAGAGGAATACTGGAGACGAGCTCTGCAGAATGTACCGGCGCTGTTGGAGTTGCCCACCGATCAAACCCGGCCTGCGCAACAGGACTACAGAGGAGATATTGAGGAGTTGGTGCTGGACCGACAGATGACCATAGGCCTAAAGGAGATGGGACGGAAAGCTGGAACTACATTACACATGACGCTGCTCGCGGCCTGGGCAGCACTGCTGAGCCGCTTGTCGGGACAAGAGGATGTGGTCGTGGGGACACCCGTCGCCAACCGGCAACGCCCAGAGTTGGAACGACTGATCGGATTCTTTGTAAATATGCTGGCGCTCCCAGTCGATCTTAGCGGAACACCCACAGTAAAAGAGTTGTTGCGACGCGTAAGGAAAGTCGCGTTGGCGGCGGAGCAGAATCAGGACCTGCCGTTCGAGCGCGTGGTGGAAATCCTAGCTCCGGAGCGGAGTCCGGCGCACCACCCATTATTTCAAGCAGCTTTCGCGTGGCAGAACATGCCGGAAGGCGCGCTTGTGCTTCCCGGAGTGGAAGTGGAGCAACTGGAGGCGGTAGGTTATTGCGCAGCAAAGTTCGACCTCACGCTTTTCTTGCAAGAATCGAATGGTGCCGTCGTTGGCGGTCTGGAATACTCGACCGCCCTCTTTGATCGACAGACCATCAAGCGCTACGCGGGCTATCTTCGCCGGTTGCTGGCAGAAATGCTGGTGAATGAACGAGAGCTGGTGGAGAACCTGAACATTCTCAGTCCAGCAGAGCGACAGCAAATTCTCTATCACTGGAATACCGCCGTTAGTGAATTTCCTTCCGGAAGTTGCATCCACAATCTCTTTGCAGCGCAGGCAGAGAAAACACCCACGGCGCTCGCCTTGGTCGTTGGCGATCAGCAACTCACTTATCGCGAACTGGACCAGCGGGCTAATCAGTTGGCGCACTATTTGCTGTCGCTCGGTGTCAGGCCGGAGGCGCGGTTGGGGATATGCCTGAAGCGGGGCGTGGAAATGATCGTAGCGCTGTTGGCTACGCTCAAGGCGGGAGCAGCCTATGTCCCGCTTGACCCTGGATATCCACTGAATCGCCAGCAGTTTATAGCGCAGGACGCGCAAATATCGGCATTGCTCACGACCTCAGATATTGTGGACCGGCTGCAACTGGGAGGCAATCGTCGAACTGTGCTGCTCGATAAAGACGGGCAAGTCGTCGGCGCTTGTTCGCGACAAGCGCCGGAAGTGCAGCTAAGCGACGAGAACCTGGCGTATGTGATCTACACCTCCGGATCAACCGGACGTCCCAAGGGAGTCCAGTGTACGCATCGTGGAGTCGTGAATCTGCTTTATGGTTTCCATCGCCGCCAACCCTGGGCAACCGGCACCCGCTGCAGCTTTTTCAGCAGTTTGAGTTTTGACGTCTCGGTGTACGAGGTCTTCTCCTCTCTGATTTTTGGAGGCACGCTCGAACCAGTACCGGAGCCGGTGCGAGTGGACGGCTGGGAGATGAGCCGTTGGCTGGGCGCGAGAGAGATTCAAAGTGCTTACATCCCTCCTTTCATGGTGGCTACCCTGTGTGAATGGGCTCGCCGCTTTCCGGGAAAACTACCGCTGAAGAAATTACTCGTCGGCGTGGAACCCATCGACAACAGGCTTCTTCTTCGTCTCATCGCATTAGTTCCAGGACTCAAAATCATCAATGGGTATGGACCCACGGAAACAACTGTCTGCGCAACTCTCTACGAGGTGGGGGCGGAGAGCTCCGAAGGAACTCCCGCGCCCATCGGCAATGCGGTCGACAACATGCAAATCTACGTTCTTGATCGGCAAGGGTGTCCAGTGCCGGCGGGAGTCGCCGGAGAACTCTACATCGGCGGCGCTGGCGTAGCGCGTGGATATATAGGAAAACCGGAGTTCACGGCGGAGAGGTTCGTGCCAAATCTCTATGGGGAACGGCCGGGAGAACGACTTTACCACACCGGAGATCGAGTCAAGTGGCTTGCGGACGGCAATCTTCAATTCCTGGGGCGTATGGACGATCAGGTAAAGATCCGCGGATACAGAATTGAACCCGGGGAAATCGCAGCTCGGTTGCTGGAACATCGGGGGATCGCCGAAGCCGTGGTCATAATGCGGAAAGATGTGCGGGACGATCTCGCTGGAGAAAAAACTTTGGTGGCCTACTACACGGCGGCGAAGAATAGCGCCACGCAACATGCAGGCGACGACAACGGCGGCGGCGTGGGACCAAACCAGTTGCGCGCGCACTTGGTGGCCAGACTGCCGGGCTATATGGTTCCGGCAGCCTATATTCGCTTGGACTCTTTTCCATTGACCTCCAGCGGCAAGCTGGACCGTAAGGCTTTGGAAAAGCCAACGGGTGTCGCGTATCCGGTGAGCTCCTATGAAGCTCCCGACGGCAATGTAGAAACCGCTCTGGCTTCGATCTGGGCTGACGTGCTTAGAGTTGAGCAGGTGGGTCGCCACGATAGTTTTTTCAACTTGGGTGGTCAATCTTTGCTGGCGCTCCGCGTAATTTTCCTGGTTAACGATTATTTCTTCACGGAGTTAACAGTCCGGACGCTGCTCGAGAATCCGGTGCTGATGGACTTCGCCGAGGCGTTGCGCTCCGCTTCGGGGCGCACCCCATCGGAACTGGAAAAAGTAGCCAAGATCGGGCTCATGGTCCGCCGCATGACGCCGGAGGAGCGCAAGGCCGCGCTGAGAGCAGCTTCCTAATTGACTACAAAATGATTCTCAGTTCCGGAGTCAGTGATGTTTAAGCTCGCACAGAACTTCAAGTACGCGCTTCGAAGGTTAAGAAATAATCCCGGATTCACCATCGTTGCCGTGCTCACGCTAGCTTTGGGCATTGGTGCGAACAGTGCAATGTTCAGCATCGTCAACGCGGTTCTGCTTCGTCCCCTTCCCTATCGCGACCCGCAAAGACTGGTGTTGCTCTCTGAGCATTGGCCGCAATTTCCCCGGCTCTCGTTGTCCTATCTCAATTACCGTGACTGGCGCGACCAAAGCCATTCGTTTGAAGCAGTAGCCGCCGTGCGCAACAACGTGATGACCATGACCGGCATCTCCGAAGCCGAACGGCTCCCCACGCAAAACGTGACTGCCAATCTTTTTGACATGCTGGGGGTCAAACCGGAATTGGGCCGCGGGTTCTCTGAGGCGGAAGACAAGCCGGGCGGACCTCCCGTAGTGCTCATCAGCCACGGTCTTTGGCAACGGCATTTTTCTTCCTCACCCTCAGTCCTTGGCCAATCCATCATTCTGGACAATCAAAGTTATTCCATCATTGGAGTCATGCCGGCCGGTTTCGAAGTTCTTCAGCAAGCGCCGAACGTGATCATACCGCTCGAACCATGGGCCAGGACGCTGCCCGACGATCGTAGCTGGCATCCTGGAATTCTGCCCATCGCCCGCCTGAAGTCGGACGTATCTTTGCAGCAGGCCCGCTCCGAGATAGCTGTAATCGCCAGGCGGCTCGAAAAACAATATCCGGAGACAAACACCGATGTGTCCTCTCTAGTAGATCTCATGCAGGACCAGATCGTGCAGAACGTTCGTCCCGCGCTGCTGGTTTTAGTCGGTGCCGTCGGAGTTGTGCTGCTGATTGCTTGTGCCAATGTCGCCAATCTGATGCTTATACGGGCCGCGGGGCGGCGGCGCGAGATGGCCGTCTGCGCGGCGCTGGGAGCGCGGCGCTCCGATATTATTCGCCAGCTATTGGCGGAAAGCGTCCTGCTCGCCGTCGTCGGCGGCGCTCTAGGGCTTGCGCTCGCATGGGTCACTATGCCTCTCGTGGTTAGGTTGGCCGGAGACAGTCTGCCGCGAAGTAACAGCGTCTCCGTGGATCTTTGGGTTCTGCTCTTTACTTTGGTGGTTGCCGTGCTTGCGGGCATTCTGTTCGGCCTAGCTCCCGCGCGCTATGCGTGGCGGGTCGACCTGCGCGAAGCCCTGAACGAGACAAACCGCGGCGGTTCGGGGCGGGTCGTGCTGCGCACTCGTGCGGTGCTGGTGGTTTCGGAAATTGCTTTGGCCATGTTGCTGCTGGTCGGTGCTGGCCTTTTGTTCAAAAGCTTTGAGCGCTTGTCCCAGGTTTCTCCCGGCTTTTCCGCGGATCACATCCTCGTCGCGAACATCGTGCGCTCACCCACCTATAGCGATCCGAATGTGCGCCTGAGTTTTTTTGATCGCCTGCTCGATCAGATTCCGGCTTTGCCGGGTGTTCGTGCGGCCGGAGCCGTATCCGTCCTGCCGGTAACCGGTACCGGCGTAGCCCTGCACTTTAATATTCAGGGCCGTCCGCCCAATTCTCCCCAGCAATTCACCATTTCCAGTTATCGTGAGGTAAGCGCCGGCTATTTGAAGACGATGGGTGTACCGCTCATCGCCGGCCGCTGGACCGAAGATCGCGATCGCGAACAAGCGCCCTCAGTTGTGGTGATCAACTCCACCTTCGCGCGAACCTATTTCTCTAATCAGTCCCCGCTTGGCCAACACATACAGTTGGGATCGATGCCCGATCCCAGCATCCCTTGGATGCAGATTGTGGGAGTCGTTGCTGACGTGAAGCAGTCTCTGGCCAGCGAATCGACCGCGGAGATGTACCTTCCTTATCGCCAGGCGGACTCGCTTCTTCCCGTCTTTGCTCTTTCCCTGGTAGTCCGGACCGCTGGAGATCCTATGGCGCAAGCTAACTCCGTACGCGCACTCGTGCGTGGGATTGACGCCAATCAACCGATAACCGGAATCCAGAGCATGGAAGGAAACGTTGCCCAATCGATCGCCGAACCGCGATTTCGCACAGTTCTGCTGGCTATCTTTGCCGGCATTGCTCTGGTTCTGGCTGCGGTCGGTATCTTCGGTGTCATGTCATATTCGGTCGCCCAGCGCACGCGGGAACTGGGATTGCGTATTGCGCTGGGTTCGTCTCGAAGCCGCGTGCTGCAGTTGGTCCTCGCGCACGGACTTCGTCTTACAGTGGTAGGTGTAGTGATTGGATTGGCCGCCACCTTCCTCCTCACCCACTATGTCTCCAGTATGTTATTTAACGTTCCGCCATACGATCCTATGACCCTGGTAGGCGTGGTGGCCATCCTGTTCGTTATTTCACTCTGCGCGTGTTATCTCCCCGCCCGGCGCGCAACTTTGGTGGATGCTATGGTGGCCCTGCGGGAAGAGTAGCGAGGAGATCATGGCGGAATTTACCACTCCAGATTCAACAGGAAAAATTGAGCCACTTGTTCCTGCGCCCATGACTCCTTCCGAATTGCAGACTGCTTCTGAGAATCACGATTTGAACATGATTGCTGCCATTCCATCGGACCCGCAGATGTCTAAGGCCCACCCGCTCAAGAATGCCGATTTCCGTTTTCTCTGGATCGGCACTACGATTTCTGCCTTTTGTGATCAGTTTTATTTTGTCGGGTTATCGTGGCTGGTGCTCTTGTTTAATGGCTCGGGGCTGGTCTTGGGAACAGTCCTTATGCTGGAGGCTGTGCCTCGCGCGGCATTTATGTTGGTTGGAGGTGCGGTAACCGATCGCATCTCTCCCAAGCGGATACTCATTGCAACTGCGGCCGGGCGGATGCTGCTGGTGGCAGCAACTGCGGCCTTGATCCACTTGCACCGGCTTCAGCTCTGGCATCTATACGGTCTGGCTCTGGCTTTTGGTACCACTGATGCTTTCTCCATGCCGGCCGGACAAGTTCTCGTGCCCGCCTTGCTCAGCGGAGAACAGCTTCCTGCTGGCAATGCTTTACTCAATAGCGGCGCTCAGACCGCCGCCATCACCGGGCCGGCACCCGCAGGCCTGATTCTAAAAATGTGGAGCGTTGCTTCAATTTTCGTCATCGATGCCGTCGGTTTTCTCCTTGTCGTTCTGGCCTTGTGGCGCGTGAAGAATGTGCCTTCGAGTCCTGAAAGCAATTCTTCGAACGGCATATGGAAGATCATCCTCGAAGGCTGGCGCTACGTCATGAAAGACCCCCCGATGCGCTCATTGATGTTCCTGGTGATTGTGCTGAATCTCTGCGTGGGTGGTCCGTTCACTGTAGGTCTGGCCGTCATCTCCAAGCAGCGCTATGGCTCGGCGGCTGCATTTGGGATGCTACTCTCGTCCTTAGCCGTAGGATCGCTCTTGGGATCTCTGCTGCCCGCGTTAATGAAATACCATTTCCGTCGTGGCCCGATAGTTCTGAGTTTTAGTACCGTAATTGGCGCTGGAATGATTGCTATGAGTTTGCTATATGGCTTCATTCCCATGATGGTCCTTCTTGCCATTCTCGGTTTTGGAAGCGGCCTCACGGCTGTTTACTTTCAGTCCTGGTTGCAAGCACGGATAGACCGCAATTTTCTGGGCCGTGTGATGAGCATCTTTATGTTTGCAACCTATGGCCTGCTTCCAGTTTCCTACGCCGTGGCTGGCGCGCTCGCGCAGGCAAAGCTTTCCCTTATGTTCATGGGCTCAGGTGCCCTAGTGCTGATCGCAACAGTCGTCGCCGCCGCGAACAAGCAAATTCGCGCAATCGATTAAGGCGCAAGACGAACACACGAGTGCCTCTTCTTCGCTTTCTTTCCAAGCCGTTGACCTGAGGGGATGGAACGTGCTCAGCACGCTGCATCCTCGGCACTTTTTTCCGTAGGAATTGAATTGAGCCCGAGGGTCAGAGCCATCATCTTCCCGGCAACAACCCTGCGCCTCCGTGCATCCTAGTTGCGCTCACTTCCCACGCCTCGCTTTGGATGCGTCCACTTCGGAAAGGACCAGCACCATGTTGTCTCGCAACTACGCTTTTACCGTGTGCGCGTGTGCTTTCCTGCTCCTGGGTGCTCATGCGTCAGCTCAAATTCAGGTGCAATCGCCCGGTTCCACATCTTCTGTGCCAGTCCATCTCCAAGCCAGCGTTTCTAGCTGCAACGGCAATTCAATTACCGGACTTTCCTATTCCGTCGACAGCAGTCCCTTCTACACCATGAATCCAAGCGGCCAGATCAACGCTTATGACTACAGCATCCTCCCCGGCGCACACACCATTCGTTTCAAAGCATGGACGGGCGGTTCCTCGCCTTGTGAAGAAACCGACGTTAACACCACAGTAAGCGACAACATTAGTCCAACCACCGCTATTAATCTCGACGATAAACCCAACAACGATCCCGTGACCGAATCCACGTCAACTCCCGACCTATGGTTCGGCGTGCCCGACACTGGCACGGGATGCTGCATCTACGAGAATGGCACCGCCACTACCACCTACACGACTACCTCCGGCCCTAATATTGACGGCCAATCCCGCCTCTACTACGTCGAGTCGAACGCCCAGGGCAGCGACACACCCGGCGAGCGCTACTCCATCGTCTTCGGGCAAAACGGCGAAAACTTCACCCACTTCGTCTATGACACTTATCTATATCTCGCCGATCCCGGTAACATCTTTAGCATCGAAATGGATACCAATCAGGCCGACTCCAGCGGCAACATTTATCTCTTCGGCCTGCAATGCGTCGCGCTCAGCCCCTCTCCACAATGGCAGTACACTCTGAACGACAATGGAGACACCTGGGTTTCCTCCGGTGCCAGTTGTAATCCCCAAAGCTGGAAAGCCAACACCTGGCATCACGTCCAGTTATACGTTTACCGTTCGGGAGAAAACGTCACCTACGACTCGGTTTCGATCGATGGCATAACTACGTTTATCAATAAAGGCGGGAACTCCTACTTTGTAGAAAGTCCGGCGTGGAGCGCGGGCGTACTGTTGCTTAACCTGCAGCTAGATGCCATTAACAACGGCGGGAAGACCACCACCATCACGGCCTACGCCGATGGCTTCTCAATGTTCTACTGGTAACGTAGTTGCCCATAACACGAAAGGAACTGGCCACCTTTCGCGGCTATCGGCGCACACTACCACAACTAAGGCGGCCCACCCATCGCGCATTTTCGATGGGTGGGCCAGCCTCCGGTCTGATCCACTGTCTCTTACGGTAACCGCCTTATAGACCGAATATGGTCACAGCCGCCACTCTTTTACAGAGGTCTGGCCATGCTTTCACTCAGAACTTTTCGCCACTTGCCCGCTTCCACCGCGCTTCTTTTTCTCTGTAGCTTTGGCTCTATCGCTTCCGCATTTGCCCAAGTGGTGCAATGGCCGGTTGCCGGTCAGGGCGCCGCAAATCTCCGGAGCCAGCCGGATGAACCGTATCTTGGCACATCGAATGCCGCGTCATTAGTAGCGAAATGGATATTTATCACCGGCAGTGACGTATCGGCGACTCCGACGGTGGGAACCACAGCGGTGTTCTTTCCGGACTGGAGCGGCAATCTCTACGCTGTGGATCTTGCGACCGGCGCGCAACTCTGGTCTCACCAAATCTCCGAGTATGACAACGAGTCCGGCGCATACAGCCGCGTGAGTCCGGCGCTGTACAACAGTTCGCTGATCATTGGTGACAGCGTGGGCACGAGCCATAATGGCGCGAACGTAATCTCCGTGAACCAGACGACGGGTGCCTTGCAGTGGATTACCAATGTCGACTCTCACCCCGCGGCAATCATCACCGGTTCGCCCGTCGTGGTTGGAAGTACGATCTACCAGGGAATTTCATCCATTGAAGAAGGTTTGGCGACTCAATCGAGCTATGCCTGCTGCACCTTCCGCGGAAGTGTGGTCGCTCTGGACGCCGATACCGGCCAGATTCTTTGGCAAACTTACACCATTCCCGATAATGGTGGTAAACCCGGCAAATACAGCGGTGGACCCATCTGGCAACCACCCGCTATCGATACCACTCGCAACCAGCTTTATGTCGGCACCGGCAATAATTACAGCGTGCCGGCAAGCGTGGAAAGCTGCCGGCTGAAATATCCTACCGACAATAAGTGTGACGCAGCGGAGGACTATTTCGACTCCGCGCTTGCGTTGGATCTGGGTACCGGCGCTATCAAATGGGCGGAACATTTGTATGGTTACGACGCCTGGAACCTTGCTTGCGACGAAACAGGTCCTCCGCCGAACTGCCCCAATCCTGCGGGCCCAGATTACGACCTTGGCGGTTCCGGACCGAATCTTATCGGCAATACCGTTGGGTTCGGGCAAAAGAGCGGAGTCTATTGGGCGCTCGATCCCGACACAGGCGCGACTTTGTGGAGCCTCGCGATTGGACCGGGTGGTCCTTTTGGAGGAATTCAGTGGGGTACGGCGAGCGATGGCACGAACATCTACATCGCGAGCTCGAACTCGAATTACCAGTCCTATAAATTGCTTTCCGGGCAGACGGTGACGTGGGGATTTTGGAGCGCGGTGAACGCATCCACGGGCAAGATTGTATGGCAGACTGCCGACCCCACCTCCGGCACGAGGGACGTGGGAGCGTTGAGCGTGGCGAATGGAATCGTTTATGCCGAATCACTTGACTCTGCTGGACACATGCATGCACTGAACAGCTCGAATGGTGACATCCTCTGGAGTTATGCGAGCGGTGGCTCTGTAATTGATGGCCCATCCATCGTTAGCAGCAATCTCTATTGGGGGTCCGGTTATCGCAGGATGTCAGGCGCTACGGGCAACAATAAGGTTTACGACTTCACGCCCGCCCCGGCGGTCACAGTAACTACGCCAGTTAACGGGTCTACCGTCACTTCTCCAGTTTTGTTTACCGCATCCGCAGCCAGCCCAAATTGCTCCAAGGGAGTCGCGTCCATGCGTATCTATAGCAATGGGGTGGACGAATACACGGTAGACAGCGATACTTTGAACCACTCCATCGCTCTATCGGCAGGAACCTACAACACGGTTGTACAGTCCTGGGATAACTGCGGGAACGTAGGCAAGACCTTTGTCACGATAACCGTAAGTTCGGGGAGTAAGTAAGGGGAGTCGGAATAGAAGCAACCACGATCAACTTGATTGGCGGCAAAGGTTCGGAATGCAGCTTACGAGTTGAGTGTGGAGAGATGCGGGACGCTTGAACTGGCCACTGTTCCTTCGTATAGTGCGGGCATGCGCTCGCTCTGGCTGCCTCTGCTTTGCGTGATTGTTCTGGTGTTCTGCGCGGTTGTCTATGGCACCTGTCGGTCCTGGCGGAGGATGAGCGCCGGCAAACGGATTTTGAGTGTGTTGCTGCTGTCACCAGACTTTCTGCTTGTCGTCTGTATTGTCGTGTCATTGCTATGTGGCCACCCCCCACAAGGATCGCGATGTTTCAACAGACAATTTATATGCGCCGTTCTCCTAGTATTCATTCTGCCGGTTCCAGCTTTGGTAGGTACGGTAACGGCGCTTGTAATGTTTTGGAATGCTCGCATGCGGTTGTAAGGTCTAATCGTGGTCCGCATGCCCTCCAACCATCGCAGGCAATGCGAGGATGAATACTGCCGTGGTGAGGAGGCAGCAAAGCATCACATTAGAGGCGCCCACAGCAATCGTGCGGAAGTAAGTTGGGTCCCCGTCCGCTAATTGGCTAGTCTGGCTAGGTATCTGTCAACCCAATTACTCGATCTTTGTCACTGATGTTAGCCCGAGAATTGTCTTGACATTCTCTTCTATAGAATGCTAGCAAGGAGATAGTTGGAAGCGGCGATCGATTGTCCGCGGACCGTGACTTGCAAAGCTAGGAGAACCTTATGAAAATGCGAAGTCTCTTCATCGCCCGTACCGTATTGTGCGCTGCGTTCATCGCGTTGTGTGCTCAGGGGCAAAACGCCGGGAGTTCGCGCGCTTTATCTTCTTCGACCGGCAGTTCCGAGATCCTCTGCGGGCCCGGGTTGGTCTATAGATGTACTCCCCTCGGATGTTTCTGTGTGAAACCCTGACTGTAAGAACGGGGCGGGCCCGCAACGATCTTAGCTGAGGATGTCCCACCTCTGCGTGTTTCATGTTTCGCAAAGTGGGTGACGATGTAGCTTGGTACGCGAGGATTTTGACTTTGCTAACAGTCTGGCGCAGCGGTCCACTTCGGCCTCTGTGGGCTTGGTGGATGAACGTTGTGACTTCCTTATTGTCGCAGCGTCTTCAATTTCCTTTTCCAGCAACTTGCCGCTCCACTCCGCGATTTCAGCTGAAAAGATCAAACGTAGATTTTGTTTCGTTGAATCGCTCCCATGCCGATGCGTGCCCCATGTAACCGGGAAAGATTTCCCTTAGTGGTTCATCTTTTTCTAGCGAAATAAATCCATCCGCCTGCGACGCCTGATTCCACGACCAGCAGTCGGAGTTCGCTTTCCATGAATTCGACGGTTAGGAGATTAGCGCCAAAAAGTACGCTGGCGATTCCATCGAATGCCTGTTGCATTGGCTGAAAAAATTTATAGGGATCGTTGAAGTCAGGAATGCGATGGAAAGCGGCGTGCGCCTTGAAGCAACACTGCTTTAATCCTGGTACGCTGTGTCGCTGAAATATGCAGGCCATTCATCTATCCACTGGGTAGGATCGTGATCTAGGCGCATTCGCTCTCTTGATCCGAGCGCGAGGCTCATCGAAAATGTCCCAACCCCTCGCGCTGGGCGTTTTCGTATAGGGCACCTATTGTACTTAGAGGGGGACGATGGAGAACGAAAACTGGCGGGATAGGAATTGGCAGTGGGTGGCGCTAGTAGCAGGGATAGTGCTTATAGTCGTTTACCTAAACCGTGTACGGCTCGTTGCGTGGCTTCCGTCTGTAGCCTCAGATTTACAATGATCTCGGTGCGCCAGAGCCCGACTTACCAAATGTGCTAAAGAATACGCTGGAAGTGAGACTAATAATCCGAACTGACTGGGTCCGAGCTATCGCTTACGCCTCAAACAGGACGCGATGGCTTGCGGTCGTGCTGTTGTCAGTTATCCTCCACGGACAAGATACTACTGGTCGCGTGGGTTTCGCCGATTGGGTGGCAGCCAGGAAGCTCGTAGGAATGATCCAAACTGGATCGCCGGCGTTGTCAGAAAATGAGCGGAGACTATTCTTGAGCAAGTTTGCGGAACTCCAAGATCAGCGTAAAAAATTGGAGGTCGATGAGGAAAATCTCGTAGCAGCTCTTTCCGTGAACAAAGCTGATTTGAAAAAGCATACCGAGGCCAGTGCCGAGTACGAAAAGGACCGCGCCGACTGGCAGGTGCTATTGGCCGCGCATAACGCGCGATGCAATCGCACGTTTACGGATCCGGCCGATGTCGCGCGATGTGACAAGTCCGGCGAAGAACTGGGGGAGATGCAGAAAGCGCTTGATCTCCGGCAGGAGAAACTTGCGGAGCGACTGACCGAGTTACGCGCGAAACAGGCTGAGGACGGCACACTCGTCAATCAACTGGATGAGAGATCGGCTACTTTGACGAAACGCCTCAAGTCCGAAATCCTCATTCCGGCGAGGGAGGCGCTGGATCGAAAACCGACAACTCTGCGCCTAACAGTAAAATCGTTCATTAATGTCGTAGACCTTTCTTCGATGAACAGTGAGAGCCGGCCGCGCGCCGAACAAGTATTCGCGGCATTCACGAACGGGAATTTTTCGGAGAATCCAGAGACACCCTCGCCGAACAGTAAGGACTTCCGGCTGTGGAGCCAAGTGACTGCAATCGTCGGTTGCCGAGCGGACACGATTACGTCGTGGAAAACATCGCGGCTGGCGCATCGCGGCGGCAAGGAACTGCGGCTGCTGGACGCGGAAACCAGCGTGATGGAAGGGCTCACGGTCGCTCCCGCGCCTCAGGGAACGGAGGAACGAGCATCGTTGGTTTTGTCGTATGGAATCAAAGGAAAGCCGAACGACGCCGCGTTGCCCTCCTTTCGCTTCGTCAACCCGCGCACGTGCGAAAATATTTGGCACCGTGTGCAGGCGACGGTAACCTGCCGAGAGGGGAAGGCGGAGATGGATGCAGTGCTCAGCGGCAGCCAATTCCCTTCACACCGGGTGTGGACGAACGGGGATATTAAGACCACGATTTCTCAAGGAGCGTTTGCCGGTTTGTGGGACTGTGATCCTTCCGCCCCCGAGCGAGTGCGTTGACATTTCGCAGAGTCGACCACCTTACTTAAGTTTCTTCGGGAGTGGTTCCGCCCATGCTAGCATCCAGTTGCTGCGACACTCGAACTCCCCTCATCTGAGCTTTTTCAGGAAACTGCGCAGCAACGACTCCGGGTAGCAACTGACCTAAAAGAGGAGGAACCCATGATTGAACGCAAGAGCAAGAGTAAGACTAGCAAATTGATTTGCGCAGGTATCGTCCTAGGCATTTGCGCGCTGGCGTGCGCAGCCCGCGCACAGATGGTTGCACCGCCGGTTCAGGTTGCACCACCGGTTCAGGTTGCACCACCGGTTCGGGTCGCTCCACCGGTTCAGGTCGCTCCACCGGTTCAGGTTGCACCACCAGTTCGGGTCGCTCCAGCGGCTTCCCTGGCGGGCAGCCCTCCGCCCCCGGCAGTCGCGGGCTGGGCATTCCGAACGCTGCCGGTTTGCCAAGTCACAGCTACCTACGAATCGCGATCGGGTGACTGTAGAAGGCAAATCAGCTCCAGCGCGCTGTATCGGGAAATTCACAGGTGCACCAGCGGGAGTTGCTACGCGACAAAGTTTCTGAACATTACCCAGGCACCGATGGTGGTTGTGTATCCTGAGGCAGCCGCGGCTCAGGCAGCGGCGCGAGCGCAGCTACGCGCTGAGATGGTCGAAGGTGTGGAGGCCATGAGTTCGCAACTGAGGGATCGTGTGAATAACGGCGGGTCGGACAATGCGGATCTCCCGAGCCTCTCGGAAATCAAGAGGCTTACGCAAAAAGCGATTGCGGAAGTCGAAAGCATCGACCAACCGGTCGGCGAGAGCACGGATCAGATGATGCAACGCCTTGGTCTCGGTCCAGCCACTCGCACCCTGGCACAGAAGGTGCGGGATTCGTAGGAATGCACAAAACTAGTGGGCTCCGTCCCACAAGGTTTGCAGGCACTGGGCCGCCCGCCTCAGTGCCTCGTCGGTCGCAAGGGTGGAGATTTCTTCGCACACGTGTGCGGCTGGAGCCGTTTTTTTCAGACGCTCATAGGTATCGGAGTGGAATACGAAGGCGTTATACCGCTGCTGCCAGTCGGAACGGCGGTTATACAGTGCTTCCAGTTCGTTGTTGTTTGCTTTTTTCTTCTGGAACAAGCTAACCTGCGCATCGCTGAATCTTGCCTGTTCTTCTTCCAGCTCTCGCGCGTACTCGGCCGCGCTCTTCTTTTTCTCTAAGACTTCCTTCGCCAACGCCTCCAATTTCGCAAGCTCGGTGTTGCAGGACGAAGCGAAAGCTTCGTCGGGGGTGGAGCCTCCCCAAGGACAGGGGGATGCTTGATATTGTGCCTTGATGTCCTCTTGCTGCTCGTCTATCCGAGTACCTTTGCGCCGTAGTTCTTCCTGAGCGTGTTTGACGGCGGCCTGACCACCGTCCACTGTCAAGCCCGCCTTGGCGATTTCTCCTTTAACCTTCTCAGCTTTGTCCAATTTGACGATGAGATTCTTGTTTTCGGCCAATAGTCCCTGCAGCGTGCTCTTTTCGTCGTCTCCGGGGCTGGAACGGGCTGGGCTGGCGAGAGTCAGAAAGGCGAAAAGGGTGGTAGCAACTAAAATTTCTCTTTTCATTTATCGATCCTCTTGTCGGCATTGCGACGATGGCAATTGTGCGGCGCGGCCATTTAACCCCGTAGCGCGCGATTGTCTGCTGGAATGGCATCAGTGCAGTCGCTACGAGATGCCTCTCAATAAATCGGCAGGTTTAACTTTCAATACGTTTGCAAAAGCTACGATAGCGTCGAGACTTGCGGCGTAGTGTCCGTTTTCGACGAGAGAGACGTAGCTTCGTGAATACCCGGCCTTGGCCGCAAACTCTTCCTGCGACAACCCACGCTTGTGCCGTAGGGACATGATTCGTTGGCCAAACAGTCCGCGGGGCGTCTGTCGCAAGATGCCGTAAATTCTTCAGGATTGACAGCGCACTGTCTGTTTAGTATACTAAACATCGTTATGCGGCCTCACCACAGTAGACAACATCTCAAGGCAGATCGTGAGGCTGTATCCGCCAGGATGCCTTTGGTAGCGAGAGCTACGCCGGATACAGCCTCTCCCCCGGGCAAGAGAAAAAGTGCTTGCATCTGGTAGCGCACCGCAAAAGACAATGCTGCTGGACTTGAAGAACTTGAAATGTCCGTCTTGCGATGCGGTCTTCATCTACGCGCCCATGGCTCCACGCGGATCGGGATTGCCTTTCTACTGCCCCGCATGCGGAGCATGTGGTAAAAACGGCCTGAGACAGGATCAAAGTGTGGACAAAACAGGTGGGACTGAGATTCCCATGGAATATCATTTGAACCGATAAACGATGCCGGCACCCAGGCGGAGATTGTTTTGCATGTTGGTCGTGGCGTTGGGCAGTTGGGTACGCAGCCAATTGGCGTCGAAGGCACGCACCGAGAAATGACGGGCCAATGGCAGGTTAACGCCTCCGCCGATCTCGAGCGCCAGACTATTTCCGCTTGAGTTGAAAACAGCGCCTGAAGGAAAGATGCTGTTCATACCATGGGCCTCGCCGGCCAGCACATGGCCGAAGAAAGCAAATCGACCGTGCGTGGGAGACCACGTATAGCGTGGGCCAAACGCAGCAATGATCAGATCCAGCCCCGTGCCCGTATTGTTGACATTAGCGGTGTGAAGTCCGGACACGTCAGCCACCACACCAAGGCCGTGCCAAAGTCTGGCCTGGAATTGCATGGTGCCACCCTGCATCCAGAATTCATTACCGGTGGTGACGTTCGCCAAAATGGAGTCGTAGGTGAAGGCTACCTCGAAGCGCGCCGGTTCCTTTTGCTCAGGGCCTACCTGCTGTCCCCAGGCCATGCAGCCAGCCATCATGCAGGCTCCTACCAGAAACATTTTTCGGCAAATAAACATACCCATCTTCCATCTCTCCTCAGTTATTGCACCGTCAGTGTGACGTTGGTGGAGTGCGACAACGCTCCGGTGGTAACAGTCACGGTGACGGTGTAGTTCGTTGCTTGCGGGGACTTCCCTTTCGAGTAGAAGCCGTTGCTGGCTCCGCATCCAGTCAGTCCGGTCACGGTCGCAAAACACACCATGAGTACCAGCAGAAACGCCGCCCATTTCCAGCGCTTGCCGGAGCGGCGTAACCCAACCCCTAGCGGCAACAGGAAAATTGCCGCCAGCATTGCCGGCAACTTGCCATTCGACGGATTCGGCCCACTGAGCTTGGCCGCCGAAGAAGCAGGCACGTGGAAGGATAGCGATACTTCACTGAGCTGAGAAAATGCGGGCAAGGACCATTTGGTGCCTGTTAGTTGCGTCCATCCTGATGTGGTAAGAACCGCGCTTGCCCCAGTGGGCAAACCGGTCACCGTCAGATAGGTGATCGTTGGGAACGTGGTTCCGCTGGTGGGGGTAATGGCGATGTTATAAGTCGCCGTTCCTCCGGGGGAAACGGTCTGCGATGAACCACTGCCACTACTGGTACCACTTCCTCCGCTGCCGGATGAAACCCCCACTCCGAAGTTGATAACGCTTTGTGAGAGCGCGCTGCTCGACGACGTTGCGAAATTCGTATCTCCGCTGTAAGCGGCAGTGATCGAATGTGAGCCGATAGCCAGCGACGAAGTCGAGAAAGTGGCGACGCGGCTCGAAAGCGTGCCCGAACCCAGCGTCGCAGACCCATCCATAAAGCTCACGCTGCCGGTCGGCGTGCCGGAGATTGCACTGACCGTCGCAGTAAGAGTGACCGAACTCTGCGTAAGAGCCGGATTGCTGCTCGACACAAGCACGACTGAAGTCGACGCTTTGTTGACCGAGGATTGCACCACGGCCAGCGAAAAGCTTTGGCTGCCGGTGTACGGCGCTCCAAGGCCTGTAGTGACGGTATCGGTCGCCGTGATGGTAAATGTCGATCCGCCAGCGGTTGCCGGCGTTCCGGTCAATGCACCAGTCGCACTGTTGAGCGACAACCCTGGCGGCAGAGTTCCGCCAGTTACCGCATAACTGTAGCTGCCGCTTCCTCCGCTGGCCGAGATCGTTTGGCTGTAGGGAGATCCTACCGTTCCACCGGAGAGCGTACCGGTTGGGATAACGATCGTCGGCGCGGCGATAGTCACGGAATATGAGCGGCTGCCGGTGTATGGACCGCCGCTTCCGCCGCTGGTCGAGTCTTGCGCCTGAATATCAACAGTGAAAGAACCGGCAGCAGTCGGTGTCCCCGAGAGCACTCCGCCAGAACTCAACGAAAGGCCCGCAGGCAGGCTTCCGTTGAGGATTGTGAACGTGTACGGACTCGTGCCTCCACTTGCCGACAGGCTCAAGTTGTAAAGAGTACCGAGCACCGGCGTGCCGAGTGAAGCGGGTGAGAGGGCGAGTTGCACCACTGTCAGCGAATAGCTTTGATTGCCGGCATATGGCGCTCCGGTGCCCGTGGTGACGGTATCGGTCGCCGTGATGATAAAGGTCGATCCGCCTGCGGTTGTCGGCGTTCCGGTCAACGCTCCGGTCGCGCTGTTGAGCGACAGCCCCGGCGGCAGAGTTCCGCCAGTTACCGCGTAACTGTAGCTGCCGCTTCCGCCGCTTGCCGAAATCGTTTGGCTGTAGGAAGTTCCTGCTTTTGCGTTAGGAAGCGTGCTGGGTGCGATGACGATCGTGGGCGCGGCGATAGTCACGGAATACGAGCGGCTGCCGGTGTATGGACCGCCGCTCCCGCCGCTGGTTGAATCCTGAACCTGAACGGTAAAGCTGAAGAAACCAGCAGCAGTCGGTGTCCCCGAGAGCACTCCGCCGGCGCTCAGCGAAAGGCCCGCAGGCAGGCTTCCGCTGAGAATCGCGAACGTGTACGGCCCCGTTCCTCCGCTCGCTGACAAGCTCAGACTGTAAGCAGTAGCCAGCACTGGCGTGCTGACTGAAGCGGGGCTGACGGTGATCGAGACCGCCGCCGAAGTTCCGCTCACAGCGATTGTCTGTGTGACAGAAGAGGTGTTCAGATTGTTATCGGCGAGAACGAAGGATTCGCTCTTCGAGCCCGTGCTTAACGGATCGAATTCGATTCTCAGAGTGCAACTGGCCGTGGCGGCAAGCGAAAAACTCGTCGTGCAGTCGCTGGCGTTTCCGCTCACCTGGGGAAAATCCGTTGCCGCCGTAATTCCAGGGGAGACCGCGGTCAACGCGGTGTTGCCAAAGTTCACTACCGTCACGGTCTGCGGGCTGTCGCTGCTCACCGTATTCACCGTGGTGCTGGCGAAAGTCAGGCTAGGCGGATCGCTGTAATCTTGCCGGTAAAGCTTGTTGTCCCCATAGTCGGCGATGTACAGATTTCCCAGCTCATCCAGCGTGACCGCGCGAGGAGCATTCAAGCCGCTCACCAGCACACTCTGGACATAGCTGCCGCTCACGAGCTCTTCTTCCAGGATGCGATTGTTGCCGGTATCGGCGATATAGATCGTCCCGTTGCTATCGACCGCTACGCCGCGTGGAGCATTCAGCCCCGTAACCACCGTGCTTTCGGTGTAAGTGCCACTCGACAGCGTCTCCAGCAGAACCTGATTGTTGCCGGTGTCGGCGACATAAACATTGCCGCTTACGTCGACTGCAACCCTCCATGGATTGTTGAACCCACTGGCGATCGTGCTCTGCAGATAAGTTCCATTGGAAAGCGTTTCCAACAGGACCCGATTGTTGGAGGAGTCTGCGATATAGACATTGCCGCTGCCGTCCACTGCCACACCATCTGGATTCGCTAGTCCGCTGCCGATAACACTCTGGGTATAGTTGCCGTTGACCAGCGTTTCCTCCAATACCTGGTTCCCGGTTGTATTGGCAATGTAAAGATTTCCTGCGCCATCGATGGCGATGCCCTTGGGGCCGTTCAACCCACTGAAGGCCGTGCTCTGGGTGTAGCTGCCACTCGACAGCGTCTCTTTTAGTACCTGGTTGTTCGGATAATCGACGATATAAACATTGCCCTGCACGTCCACTGCAACATCGTCAAAGTTGCTGGCGCCGCTTGCACTCGCAACCACACTTTGCGTTCCGGGCCGGAAAATGGCTTCCGGGCCGTTGCCCACAGCGGAGATATAAGCGGTGTCGAGCAGGGTATTGCTGGGTCCAATGATCTCGACGGCGCCGTTGCGCTCTCCCGGATACAGCGGTGCGAAGCTAACTGCTACCGTGCAGGTAGTCGCGGAGCCGTAGGTTTGCGCGGCGCAGGTTCCGCTGCCGGCGTTGGTGAAGTCTTTCCCGGTGAATCCTTCCGTTACCACGAGAATGGAACTGATCGTCGTGCCCGCGCTGATGGCAAAAGTCAGCGTTGCCGCGGCCGTCGTAGTGCTTCCGACATTCGTTGAGGTGGCGACGATGTCGGCCGGAGCAGTCACAGTTCCTGCGGGCGCAGTCTGGACGTTCAGTGAGACGTTGCCTGTGGTACTGGAGACGAAGCCCGTGCTGGATACGCTGGCGCCGAGCGAGGCACTTCCGCCCGAGACGTTGGCTGCCACGCTCACGGTCAGGCTTACAGAATTACTGGCGCTGGCGGCCAGTGGATTCAAAAGGGTGCAACTCAGGGTATTGACGTTGCAGCTCCAGTTTCCCGACAGGTCGGTCATGGTCAACGCGGTTAGACCGGATGGAAGGGTAACAGCCAGAGTGACCGCAGGACTGATTCCAATTGCCGAGGCGCCATTGTTTGTCACTTCCACGGCGATCGTATCGTTCGCATCGCCTCCGGTGAAAGATGACGGAGATGGAGTGATGGCGATGCCCACGTTCGTACTGGCCACCGGTACAGCGAAGTTCATCAGATCGAACAGGCTGTACTCAAGCATGTGTTCTTGCGGGCTCATGGCAGAAGTCTTCGCCAGCGTTCCTGTGCACTCGGCCGGGAAAGTGGTGGAGCTGCCCGAGCTTGAGTTGTCAACGTGATATTCGTTGAACATCACGCGGCCGTACTGGCTTGTAGTCGCCGCACCCACCGGCGTGTAGAAGGTAAGCTGCAGGACATCGGAGGGGGCGGAATTCAGGGTCGCCCAACTCTGCGTGGGCGAGTTTACGCCGGTCTGATCGCGAAAAAGGCTGGTCATCGCAATCTGGCCTTGCGTCGTCGTAATACCCAAATCCTGGAGCCATTGGGCCAGTATGCTGCCGCTTGAGAATGCGGTGTTGATCGTGGCATTGCCGGCTGTGAGACTGCTGTCGGAGGTCCAGTTAGCGGCACCATCGATCGCCGCGTCCTGGTTGATATAGAAGGCGCTGTGGTGGGTAGCGAAAATGCGGCCACCCGCTCCGGTAAAAGCAATGGCGTTGGCACGCCCATCGGCGGTTGTGTAATCGGTCGAATCACCCTGGCAGGGGAGCATTAAAATGTTGTAGCCGCCCAGCAAAGATCCGCTGAAGGCGCTGCTGGAACTGCCTACCAGAGTGTCTTCTGTGTGAGTTGTAGTGGCGGCGCGAGCGCCGGAACTTCCGGCACCTTCAAAGAGGTTGACGCGGCCCGGGCCTGAGCCTCCCGACGAAACGTTAAGGGTATAGTCTGTGAATTCGGTATCGGTAATGCCCACTTTGCGCAGCGAGCACTCCAATGCGTCCGAATGGCCCGTGACCAGCGCCATCTTCGGAATGTCGCCCTCGCCCTGCGTCTGCGCAAAGCGAACTGGAGTGCTCTCTCCGTAACCGGAGAGGCTGCTCAGACCGCCTTGTGTCACCGTGGTCAGCGCTGTATTTTGGCAGGAGGTGACGGCGGGAATGACGAACTCGCGCCGCCAACGCCCAGCCTGAATCACCATCGGAATACTTGAGCCGGGTGGCACATTTGTCAGGCTAAACGTGCCGTTGGCAGCGCTCGTTGTCTGCACCAGCGGCGAGCCGGAAACTAGCGTGGCTACATTGTCCACGACGGGGTCTGTCGTAGATACGCCGTCTGTGAACGGCGTCAATGCCGTGGTGGGAATGTAAACGAGAATGTTGGGGAGCGCATCGGTTCCGTCGGGCGCATAGACGGTGCCGCTGACCGAGGTGGTGGCGCCATTCGGGCACGCCACCTGCTGACATCCGCCCGTACCCGTACCCGTGCAGCTTTGGGCCAAGGCTGCCGGCTTCGGCAGAAGTGCGATTGCGAGGATCGCGAATACGAACAGCGCCCACCCCGACGAGCTAAGTTTCTTCGAGCCACCCTGTTTCGAGGCCCACTGTTCCGAGAGACGCTGCTTCGAGACAAAGAATGTCTCGATCAAACGCACGGTCGATGAATCGGGTTCGAAGGGCGACTTACAAAAGCTCGACGCCTGCCGCATGAAGTCTTCTCCAAATGATATTCAACTGATCGAGCCAGAAACGACCCGGGGGAGAACGGTCTCTGACGTTGAGCGAGTTGTCCATTCGCAACCAGCTCAGGGTCGTAACGTAAACTCCTGCACGCTGAATGGCGACACCCGTAAAATATCGGCGGCAGGGTGGTTGGACTTTAGGAATCGTAGACTGGAGATGATTGTGGTTTAGTGAACCGAAAGCCTTGGGGAACAGCGGTCGATGAGGTTAGCCCATGACACCCGTCCAGGAAAAAAGATCGCTGCTCTGGCCCTGGAAGCTGTACAGAAACGGGCTTATAGGAAACTCGACGTACTCAGAAGTAGATTGTTGGGAGGAAAAACCTCGCGGTCCACGACCATATTATGGAGATTTTCCCAAACCCATTGAAAACAGGCAGCCGGAAACGGCTGCCTGAGATTAGTCACAACACACTCCCTCCCGGCGGCTATCCTGCCAAACACAACAGGAGCGAGAGCCCACGGTCGGACATCAGCTTTCGTCACGACCCTTTTTACGGTGCGAAGGAAGCAAATGTGCTTTGGTACGGACCCGAATAGGTTGAGTATGAATAACTCGGCGAGCAGCCGTCCGGGTAATTGGAGTCGTATGCGAGCATGAAATCGCACGTATACCATTCGCCATCGTTGGCTAAATTTGTTTTAGCCAACGGCGGCAGGCCCGGCCATGTGCAATAGGACCGTGAACCCACATGCTTACTTCCGAAGCGGGTTTCACCTTTCGTTATCTCTAACCGCAACCTGTGACTTTCATTTGCGTGTCCCGGTCTCTTTTGATCGAGTCAGAATCCAATCAAGAATGTAATCGTATTCTTCATGAACCGAGAAAATTGGGCGTGGCAATTTCTGACTGAATTGTCAGAAATCTGATTGTGTTCTATCCGAGAGGAAGCAAGACCAATGATTGTTGATAGATCCCGCCCGGCTATTGTTGCGCAGCGACTCCGACAACTTGAAATATGAGGGTGCTCACCTCTTCACTCTTCTGTGCCGAAGATGGAGACCTTCGATGGTCAGGCGAGTAGAATCCGGAGAAATACCGGTCTTTCTCACAGCCCCAGGCGAACACCACTTTCTTGTTCGGCACGAGTGTACTGGCGTCGTTCGGCAATCTGCGCCGGACTGGTATATCCGGTCGGGCCGGCCTGCAACGGTTTTATCGTTGGTGCAAGTAAAGGGTGGATCGCGACAGCTGCCTATTGTTTCTCGGAAGCGACGCGGCCTGCTGATATTGCCGTAGAGCTCTGGAATGGGACGCGACTAACTGTTCAGCAGATCACCTTGGCAGAGAATTACCCTGTCGCTTTTGTAAGAGTTAATGCGTCTTCCCTGCAATCCATAGAGTTGTCTTCAACTGAGTTGGCGACTGGAGATGCTGTTACACAACTTGCCTTCACTTTTGGGAAAGCCGGCAACGAACCACCGACCTTCCGTGCAATCATCGGAGAGATAATTCGGGTCGGTCCTATGAAGTTTATAGGTGGGCGATCCTCGGAAGTTACAGCTAAGGGCTTGGAAGTTACGTTTGGACCCCACGCTGGCGAAGATAACGGAACTGCTGGTGCCCCCCCTCCTGGATCGGCAGGGCAAGGTGGCATGCATGAGCTATCAGGGGACACAGAAAAGCGACCAATGTCTTTCGGCTGAGGTTATTCGAGCTGCGATGAACTCAAGTCACATACCGGAATGACGATCTTCGCTGCCAGCAGCGAAACCCTGATCTTCCGGACGCCCAATCTGATAAGGGGCCTCCCTAGGCTGGGTCGCGAAAGTGATCTACTGCAAATCCGACTCCCTCCGCGGGGGCTTGGAGGAGCTCGTGACGCGAGAGCAACGCGGCAGTGCTGAGCTTGTACGAAGCTCAAATGAGTGCATTGGCGATTTCGAGTCAACCGAGGAAGCGTTCTGCTGTCCAAATTTCAGAGTCACCTGGGCACTTTGCCTCGCTCCGCCGGCATCGATCCGCCGTTTGCCAAATTGATTCGGGGTGGCTGGTTTGCTAAGGTCGTCGTTATGTCCGAGCGTGTCATGTCCGAGCGTTCCCCCGAACAAATACGCGAATTGCTGGACTCCCTTTATCGCGTGGATTCGGGACGAATCCTGGCAACGCTGATCCGCTTGCTCGGTGATTTTGATCTTGCCGAGGAGGCGATGCACGAAGCCTTTGCCGCTGCGCTCAGCGTGTGGCCGGGGAGTGGAGTACCCGGCAACCCGCGACCATGGCTGATTTCGACGGCCCGATTCAAAGCCATTGATACTCTGCGTCGACGGGCAAGATTCGATGCGTCTCAAGACGAGCTCGTGCGATATCTCGAAGCGCAATGGAGTGCGGCGGAAAGTTCCCACGAGAACAGCAATGAATATCTCGGCCTTGAAGACGATCGGCTGCGCCTGATTTTTACCTGCTGTCATCCATCTCTAGCGCCGGAAGCGCGCGTTGCGCTCACCTTGCGTGAGGTGTGCGGGCTGACCACCGAGGAGATCGCCAAGGCCTTCCTCACTACTCCGCGTACGCTGGCACAGCGCATTGTGCGCGCCAAGGCAAAGATTCGAGAGACACCGATTCCGTACGAGGTGCCGACGCCGCAGGAATTGCCGGAGCGGCTGGGCGCGGTGCTTCAGGTCATCTATCTCGTTTTTAACGAGGGTTATTCGGCTGCGGCGGGAGCGGAGGTAACGCGGGCCGAGCTGACCGGCGAGGCGATTCGGCTGGGCCGGTTACTGCTCGAACTCCGGCCAGAGCCGGAAGTCGTTGGTTCGGAAATCATTGGTTTGGGAATAATGGTCCCGGAAGTGATGGGGCTGCTTGCCCTGATGTTGCTTCAGGAATCCCGCCACGCCGCGAGAACCTCTGCGACCGGAGAGCTGATTTTGCTGGAGAATCAAGACCGCGCGCTCTGGAACCGGGAGCAGATTGCGGAGGGAGTGGC